>Ga0181566_10005502_pt1 | contig 10226 bp, 10 predicted proteins | sample 101ome_15_FD_133762 | JGI IMG/M metagenome (GOLD analysis project Ga0181566, IMG submission 133762) | Coastal salt marsh microbial communities from the Groves Creek Marsh, Skidaway Island, Georgia - 101402AT metaG (megahit assembly) | ecosystem: Environmental > Aquatic > Marine > Intertidal... | reverse complement strand
CTGCATTTTTTTGTATTAAATCAAGTGGCGTTTTTAAGTTTTGGGATATTGTTTTTTCTACAATTTTTGATGTTGTTAATATATTTGAAAGCGGTGCTCTGAGATCATGTCCAACAAATGATAAAAGTTTTACTTTTTCTAAACTTATTTTTTCAAATCGATTTTTTTCTTGTTCAAGCTGACGTCTATATTTCTCAAGAACCTTTATCCGATTGTCCGATTCGTTTTTAAATATTTGAGTTCGATTAATTTTATCATTTAAAATATTTATTTCCGCGTTTTTCGAAAAGAGTTCATTCTTATAACTTATCAAATATTTATAATAAGGGTTGTCCTTCGGAATAATTCCATCACTAAGCAGAGATAGTTGCTTCTCTCTTTCATGAACAGAGAAAACAACAAACGCTATCGTGTGAAGAAATAATATGAGTAAGAAGACAATAACTAAATACAAGACCGTTTTTGCATTTTTTTGATAAAACTGAATGTATTTATTTTGTAAAAATACCTTGTTTTGATGGAGCTCTAGAAATTGCTTTGAATATTTTAAGGCTCGACTTACTGGGACGAAATACTCATTGTCTTCAGGATAAGAATCAGAAATAATGATTTTTTCAAAGCCTGATGCACTCAAAAATGTTTTTGCAACAAGATAAAAGTGGTGATGGTCATTTTTCAAATAATAATTTAAATTTACCTCTATCTCATTTTTATTGTTCGATATTTTTAAATCTTGAAGTATGGCCCACCTAGCGCTCCCATCTGTCTTAAAATTCATTTGGTCATTTTTTTTAAGTAGTCTCTCCCAAAGTTCAGCGCTGGCAATCATAGGTAGGTTTTCAAAGAAAAACTCTGTTTCAGGCATTATTTCTTTTAATTCTCTTTGTGTAATCCTCTCTCCCATTTTTATATCATTTAAATATTGAATTAGTTGATCGTGCTTTACTTGAACCGGCTTTAAGGAGCTAAGCGTCGCGTTTATTGGCGCAAGAGAGTAAGTATGGTTTTTTATACTATTAGGAGAGTTTTTTAGATTACTGTTAATCAGAATTAGGCCCAAAATCATCACGATAAGGCTGCTTAGCATTAAAAATTTAAATCGAATATTCACAGCAACTCTTACGGAACAAATGTCAGGATTTTTTAGGAAAATTAAATAAGGACCCTTATTTCAAGCTGAAATTTGTCTTTTTAGGTAAATGTCTGCACCATAATCTAAACAAAAATAACTTAGGTGCAAAAAGATGAAGCTTTTCTTTCTTAATATGATGATTTTTAGCAGTGTTTCTGTCATGTCATCCACTATTCTTCTTGATCAAATTCCATTACCTGACTTGCGACCCACTATGTATTACATCGCAAATGAAAGCAAAACAGCATGTGATGGACGATATAACGGTAATGATTTTGACGGATCAGAAGTATCAGAAATTCTTACTCCCGAAGGGGATCTAATTGCGAAGGTATGCACGCGTTTTTTTAAAGTTTTAAGTATGGAAGGTACAGGGATCTTAGCCGACAGAGGGCAAGGAGAGCAAACTGTCAATTGGGCCGGTGACTATCGTTTTAAAGTCATGGATAAGTGTATTTATGGAGAGGGTGTAGATAACTTATGCCTTATTCCCTACCATACTATTGCTGCTGATCTTACTGTTTATCCAGTAAATACTTTAATCTATATTCCACGGGCTGAGGGCCTAAAGCTTCCCAATGGAAAAATTCACAATGGTTATTTCGTCGTTCGAGATACTGGTGGTGCCTTTAGAGGCATCGGCCCTAAAAGAGTTGATCTTTTTGTCGGTACCGAGGAGGACAGAGATAATATTTTTTCGAGAATTGGAATGAGTCATCACGTGGATGAAAAAGCCTTTAGAATTGAGGGTAAAAGGAAAGCAAGCATCTTTATGAAATTTAAACGAGAATACCCTAACCTTTTCTAATTAATTTAAAAGAAGCGGAAAATAAGTAATTCATTGAACAATTTGACTAAATAAAATCCAGTCTCATCACCCTTTTGACGAATCGTAATATATCGCAAGGGGAGAAAATGACAGCTATTCTAAAAAGTCAACATAATCAATTTAAGGATAATGACTGGGACCAATTAAATTATGAGTTTTTTCAAAATTTTGAAAGTAGACATACTAGAAAGTGTTATCAAAGAGATATTCAATTATTTTTTTCATTTTTAGATAATCACAAGATCTACTTAAATAATTTAAAGTCAATTCTTAGGTCTCACGTCGTTGCTTATCGCAATCATTTACAAGCAATAGAGCAGGCACCAAAGACAATCTGTCGAAAATTAAGCAGTCTCTCCAGCTATTTTGACTTTCTATTAGAAAAAAATATTGTGGAGATTAACCCATGCTACGGCTTGAGAAGGCCTAGGCAAGTAGTTGTTAACGAAACTCAAGATTTATCAGATGACAATGTTCAAAAATTATTTGAAGCGCTTTTTAATGAAGAGAACTCTAAATCGATTAAGCTTCATCGTGCCGTCATTTTTTTATTATTTTCAACTGGTATTAGAAAGTCTGAGCTCATAAATTTAAAATTTAAGGATTATGTACAAATTAATGAATCAACTTTCTGTCTTAAGGTAAAAGCGAAAGGAGGAAAGTATTTAACTAAGGTTATTCATCCATCAGCAAAAGCTATTCTTGATGATTACTTGCAAGATCAAATTGATCAAGGTGAGCTTACCTCTGGAGAGGAGTATCTTTTAAGGCCAAGTCGAAACCCGCTGAACCCAAAGCAGTTAAACAAGCCTCTTAACCCAAAAACAATTGACTATATTTTAGGGAAATATTGTCAAAAAGCAGGTATTTATCAGAAAGTATCTCCCCATAGTGCACGCGCCACCTATATTGGTTCGGCCCTTGAAAATGGAGTTGATCTATGGAGAGTTTCCTTAGATGTCGGGCACGAGTCGGTAAGAACGACTGAAATATACAACAAAAGAAGAGCTGGAGTGAAGAATAGCCCAGTGCATTCTCTTGGTTTTTTCAATAACTACAAAAAAACAGCCTAATTTCTTGCAATATTAGTCTGATCGCAGATACACTTCCTCGGATATTTTTAATCAAGGAAGGATGATGAAAAAAATTATAGGAATTGTATACGCCCTTATTGTCTCTTTTAGCCTTCATGCTAAAACTCTCCCCGTTTGTGGATTAGGCCCCAATGATGATGCTAGCTTAGATTGGAGTAAAGCGCTCGATATTAAAATAGAATTTGCTCTCGTTAAAGAGGATGCTCATTTATGCCTTGGTAATACTCCTGGAAATCCATTTGACGTTAAATATGTAATCTATAGGGATACTACAGGGTTAGAAAAAAAGTTTAAGTTAGAGGATTTAGAGTCAGGAACACGAACAATATTAAGTAGTGATGAAATTGACTTTGGTGTCGTAAAGAAAGGTAAAATTATGACCCTTCAACTTCAACGAGAGAGTTTGGGAACAGATATAACTGATGGCTTAAGATATAAAGCCTCGTTACGTTTTTTAAGAAACCTTGCTAAGATTCCTTTTGACTCTAGAGATCACAGAGAGCTTAAGGTTCAAATAACTCAAGATGAAACTGGTGACTTTTTTCCAATTTATCAGGGTGTAGAGTTTGATGAAATAAAAATAAAAATTTCAGCACCATCCTTAGTAATAAAGGAAATTGATCTTAATCAAAACGGAAATACTGATAAAACGATTGTGACGAAGAAACTATCTACAGTGAATGAGCTCTAAGAGCTCATTCCATAGGTAGACTTTAATCTATCGACGAGATCATTGTAATTTTTCATGGCTTCGTCAGAATTCATTCCCTCTAGTTTTTTCCATGAATCCCATTTTGCACGCTCCTTAACTTTGATCATACCAGGCCTGCTGCCGGTGACGTTTCCTTCGGATGCTTGCTTAAAAAGACTGTATAAGGACAATAACTCCTCATTGTTTGGTCTTTTCGCTAATTTCTTTACTTCTTCTTGGGCTTGGTTAAATCGTTGATTTGCTTCCACTTAAGCTCCTTTATTAATAATTTTATATTCACTCAAAATTCCAAAATGGTCACTTAAGTGAATTTGGTTGTTAAATTTTTTGATCGGTTTAGAAAAAACAATGTTGCTGCTTTCGGGCTCAAACCGTTGTTCTATGTTTTTGTGAAATAAATAATCAACACGACTGCCCGGTGTTTCTTGTTTTGAGTTATAGATATTTTTACTAGTATAGGTATGCCCAAGGTCATCTGGGTGATGAAACCTGAAACTATCAATCAGGTTTAATTTACTGATCAGGTTTTGATATTGTTTACCTGAACGAGGAAACCATGTACTTGAGTTGTAATTTCCTTCATCTATATTAAGATCTGCTCCTATAAATAGCGGGTTTGAACCGCTGTGTTTTTGGATAAAGTCCTCTAACTCTAGAAGTTGTTTCTTTTGAGTTTTTATTTGATCTCGGCGAAAGCGGTTTTTGTTGCGTTGATAATCAACGGACCCAAGATGGGCATTAATAAGTGATATTTTACCAAAATCTTTGGATTTTATTTCACAGTATATTGCACCTTTTCTAGTAAAAAACTCTTCTTGAGCAGTGTACCCTTCAAATGAAATGGCTTTTGTTGTGGTTAAGTCGATCGGGAGTTTTGAGATAATAAGTAAACCATTTCCCAACATAAAATTATTGAGCCAGCGAAATTGTTTTTTCAGTTTATTGACGTGAGGGTGATTTCCACTTTTATGAAAAGAATATCGATACCCTCGCTTAACAAATTCAGAAATAATAAAATCCCGATCTGTTTTTTTCCAGATTTCCTGCAGTAAAATAATGTCTGGTTTGAGTTGATATATTTCACTTGCTAATGAATAAATGCGAGCAAAGTAATCTTTTGCAATACTAAAGGGGCCAATTTTTAGGCCCCAGGCATTGTAGGTTAATACTTTTAGACTATCTGTTAAATTCTCCAATTATGTTTACCATCCTTCTAATTGGTTCCGCTGCACCCCAAAGAAGTTGATCACCAACGGTAAAAGCATTCAGATACTGCTCACCCATTCTCATTTTTCTCAGTCGTCCAACAGGTATTTCAAGTGTACCACTGACTTTAGCCGGAGTGAGGTTGTGTAACGTTTTTTCCTTATCGTTTTCCACTACTTTAACCCATTGATTGGCTTCAGAAATCATTTGTTCAATTTCATCAATAGGAATATTTTGGTTAAGCTTTATAGTTAGAGCTTGGCTATGACTTCTCATCGCTCCAATCCTAACACAAGTGCCATCAACTGGTATTGGAGTTGATGTATTAAGAATTTTATTGGTTTCGGTCATGCCTTTCCATTCTTCTTTACTCATCCCATGCTCTACTTGAACATCAATCCAAGGCAATAGATTGCCCGCGAGAGGGAAACCAAAGTTTTCTTTTGGAAAATGTGGGTGAGAAAAACTCTCTGAAATACGTGCATCAATTTCAAGAATGCTCTTTCCTGTCGATATTAAATTTTCTCCAGCTTCTCCAATAAATTTCATTTGTTGAATAAGCTCCATCATGTTTTTAGCACCAGCGCCACTTGCTGCTTGATAGGTCATCGAGGAGATCCATTCGACACAATCATTTTTAAATAGTCCATTAAGGCTCATGAGCATAAGAGAAACAGTGCAGTTCCCTCCGACAAACGTTTTAACTCCATTTACAAGTGAGTCTTTAAGAATATTGTCGTTTACAGGATCGAGGCAAATGGCAGCTTCTTTTTCCAGTCTTAAAAGGCTTGCAGCATCAACCCAATAGCCATTCCAACGATCATTTTTTAACCTTGGATAAACTTGTTTTGTATAATCACTACCTTGGCAAGTTAAAATGACATCATAATTTTTGAGTTCATTTATCTCATAAGCGTCTTTCAATGTGTCAAACTGAACACTATTAACTAATGGACCTGCTTGACCAGTTTGTGAGGTGGAAAACAAGTCAAGTTGGTAATTCTGATGATCCCCTTCTTTGATGATTCGCTCTAAGAGAACGCTACCAACCATTCCTCTCCAACCGACAAATGCAACTTTCATATTTCTTCCTTGATATGTATTTTTTACAAAGATTAATTTTTTTTATGATCGCTGCCAAGATAAAAAATATAATCATTTCAGGAATCTGCGAATTACATAGTATTTACTTTTACTTTTGATTTTAACGGTTTACCATAGCTCAGTTACAAAAATGAGGAATTTCTTATGCATCAAATTAAGGTTTCTAAATTCGGTGGAAGCAGCATGGCCGATGCTATTGCAATGGCACGTTCGGCATCTGTTGTTAAAACTCATCTCTCACAATTTACTGTTGTGAGCGCGACATATGGAACGACCAATCAATTAGAGGACCTAATGAAATCTGCACAAGCGGAGACTTTTGATGCCTGTCACAGCATTATTAATCAAATCAAGGATAAGCACCTTGCCATTTGCGAAGACCTTAAAGCTGACGAACTTATATTTACAGCAGTGAATAAACTAATTTCGGAACTCGAAACACTATCAAAAGGTATTTTCTTTCTTAAGGAGTTAACTCCAAAAGCAAAGGATCGAATATATTCAATTGGTGAAAGGCTTTCAAGTACGATTTTTTCCACATGTTTACAGCAAGTTCTAGGCCAAGATTATTTAGTTGAATATATCGACGCCCGAGATTTTTTAGTAACAGACTCCCAGTTTAATAAAGCAAAACCAATTACAGATGAAATAAAAAACCGTTGTAAGATTCTAAAAGAAAAACTTAATGAAAACCCAAGACTTTTTTATGTTACCCAAGGCTTCATTGGGAAAACAATTGAAGGAGAAACCACCACTCTTGGCCGTGGCGGAAGTGATTACAGCGCAAGTATTTTTGGCGAGGCAATTGATGCAAGCGAAATACAGATATGGACTGACGTTGCAGGAATCGCAACGACCGACCCTAGGATTTGCAAAGAAGCACAAATAATTCATGAAATATCATTTAAAGAAGCTGCCGAAATGGCCATATTTGGCGCTAAGATCTTACATCCGACTACTCTTGTTCCGGCCAGAAGAAGCTCAATTCCTGTTTTCGTCGGGTCAAGTTATGAACCAGATGCTCCTGGAACTTGGATAAAAGAAAAATGCGAAAACAAACCCCTCGTTAGAGGTATAACTAAAAAAGATAATCAATCCCTCATTACAATAAGTAACCCATTAATGGCGCAGGCTCACGGCTGGTTGGCCATGATTTTTAAAGTTTTTGAAACCTATGATATTTCAGTAGACGCTATTACAACTTCCGAAATTTCAGTAGCAATGACTGTAGATCAAAATGAAACGAAAAATGAACATTTCCTAAAAGATATAAGTGGACTCGGAAAAATTAAAATTGAAGAGGATTACTCACTTGTCTCGATTATTGGAAATAAAATAAACACAACATCTGGTATTGCAAATAAAATTTTTCAAGGTCTCGGAAACACCAACGTACGAATGATTTGCCAAGGCGCAAGTGTCCATAACTTCTGTGTTCTTGTCGAGCAAGGCTCGGGGGACAAGGCCGTTCAAGAACTTCATAAAACTTTTATCAACAAGTAATAGGATTCATGATGAAAATTGCTCTCATTGGTAAAGGGAAAACTGGCGGTGAAATTATAAACTTATACCCGAATGAGTTATTGGCCGTGTTTGATTCCAAAAATAATGTGAGTGTTGAAAAACTGCGCTCTTGTGATGTTGCTGTTGCCTTTGTGTCAGGTGATGTTTTAGAAAAAATTCTCCCTACTTTAATCGAAGCTAAAATTCCATTAGTTAGCGGTGCAACAGGTTTCACTTGGAGTGAAGAAACAGTTAAAACCTTAAAAGAAAATAACCTACGCTGGATTTCAGGATCGAACTTTTCTTTGGGGATGAGAATCGTTCATCAAATGATTCAAAAACTGAACCTAGCAAAAAAACTATTTGATGAATATGAATTTGATATACATGAAATTCACCACACTAAAAAATTGGATGCCCCAAGTGGAACGGCAATATCATGGAATGACTGGGTTGGAAAAAGCGCTCAAATTACGCACGAACGAATTGGAGATGTCATTGGAGATCACACGATCACTTTAACTACACCAGTAGAGAAAATTAGCCTTAGGCATGAGGCCCTAGATCGCAAAATTTTTGCAAAAGGTGCACTTTGGGCCGCTAAATACATCATAGAAAACAAGACAGACCTAGCACCAGGGCTTCATTTATTCGAAGAAATTACAAATAAAATTATAAATATTGAGGAGTAAAAAATGGATTATTCTACACCAAAACTATGGACAGCTTTAATTACACCAATGAATACTGATGGCACAGTAGACTATGAAACTTTAAAGAAATTAGTCAAAGAACAAGAAGCAGCCAAAAATGGTATTCTTGTTTTAGGTAGTACTGGCGAGGCTCTCAATCTATCAAATGACGAAAAGAAAACAATTTATGAATTTGTTAAAAACTTAGAACCAACAGTGCCCTTAATGGCCGGTGTAGGTGGTATTAATTTAGAGGAGACGAAAAAGGATTTAGCCTATCTTGAAACACTCAATTATGACTGCTACCTAATGGTTACACCATTATATGCGAAACCAGGTGTACAAGGCCAAATACAATGGTTCACTGAGCTGATGAATGCTGTGACAAAGCCAGTAATGCTTTACAATGTTCCGGGAAGAACAGGAACAAGTCTACAAAGAGAGGCCTTGCGTGAACTTAAGCAGCATCCGAATTTTTGGTCTATTAAAGAAGCAAGTGGTTCTACTGAGGAATTTTCAGCTTACGTTCAAGCGGTTGACCCAGCACCTGTATTTAGTGGTGACGACGGTATGCTACCAGAGTACGCTAAAATCGGAGCAAAAGGCTTAGTTTCGGTTGCAAGTAACGCATGGCCTTGTCAAACAAACAGTTATGTGAATAAAACTCTACAAGGAAATCTAGATAATCCTCATGATTGGAAAACATGGTCAGACACACTTTTTATTGCCTCTAATCCAATTCCGGTAAAACGACTAATGTTTGAAAATGGAACCCTTTCATCTCCTATCTGTCGCGCACCATTGACTCACGAAGAAATAGCAGATGCAACTCTATTAAACCAAACAAACTTAACTGTAACTAACTGGGATAGATAATGGACTGGCAAACAATATTAGAGAATTTGGAAACAGGAAAAATACGAGCGGCCAATAAGATTGATGGTTCTTGGCAGGCAAATGTAGAGGTTAAAAAGGGAATCCTTGAAGCATTTAAGGCCGGAGAACTCGTTCAATTAGGTGATTTCGTCGATAAACATAATATCCCTGCAAGAAGATTTACACCAGAAGACAAAGTAAGAATAGTACCAGGTGGCTCTTCCGTGAGAAAAGGCGCCTATGTCGCAGAGGGTGTTATTATTATGCCTCCTGCTTATGTTAACATCGGAGCCTACATTGACAGTGGAACGATGGTTGATAGCCACGCACTAGTTGGAAGCTGTGCTCAAATTGGAAAAAATGTTCACCTTAGCGCAGGGGTACAAATAGGAGGAGTGCTCGAGCCTGTTGGACTGGCGCCTGTTATTATAGAGGATAATGCGTTTATTGGTGCCGGATCAGTAATTGTTGAAGGGATACAAGTAGGAAAAAATGCAGTTATTGCACCAGGAGTTATCTTATCAAAAGGTGTACCTGTGTTTGATTGTGTAAACGAAAGAATTCTTGACCGTGGAGAAGCGATCCCAGAAGGAGCCGTTGTTGTCCCTGGAGCTAGACAGGTCAATGACAAACTAAAATGGGCGAAGGATTCTGGACTACAAATGAACTGTGCACTTATCATCAAATACCGTGATGATAAAAGTGACCAATCATTAGAACTTGAAAGCTTTTTACGATAAGTATTTTAGGTTGAAGTAAAAATCATGAGTAAATTACTTGATTCTCCTTATGGCGAAAGCATTTTAAAAACGACGACAAAGCAAGATTCACCATTTTATTTTTATGATTTAGATAAATTAGAAGCTCATCTTAACGAGATGAGCGCTAATTTACATCCAGACTTAAAACTTTGGTATGCCTGTAAAGCAAACCCAATGTCTGCGATACTCAAGGTTTTTAGAAACCTAGGCTTCGGAATTGATGTTGCCTCACAAGGAGAACTTGACCAGGCATTAAGAAGTGGAGTCAAGCCAAGTGGGATTCTATCTACTGGGCCGGCAAAATCGCACCGCTACCT
>Ga0181566_10005494_pt1 | contig 10232 bp, 10 predicted proteins | sample 101ome_15_FD_133762 | JGI IMG/M metagenome (GOLD analysis project Ga0181566, IMG submission 133762) | Coastal salt marsh microbial communities from the Groves Creek Marsh, Skidaway Island, Georgia - 101402AT metaG (megahit assembly) | ecosystem: Environmental > Aquatic > Marine > Intertidal... | reverse complement strand
TTTTTTTTGCTTTATGAGACGTTAAAAAAATAAGACTTGGCTCGTTAAATCCATAATGGATTATTTCATCTGCAGCAGTTCTATAGTTATCAATTATTTTATTAATATTATTTGCAATCCAAAAAGAATTAAGCTGTGGTACTAAATAGTATATTGCTACCAAATAAATAAATACCTGATGAAACGATGCAACATATAAAATATTTTTAATTTTTTTTTTTTTTAGAAAAAAAATCAAAAGAAATAAAAAAGATAAAAATGTTAAGATTATAAGAAAAAAAAATGTATCAAAACTAGAATATTCATATATTGCAAAAGCAATAATCGACATAATTGTTAGAGGAAAAATAACTGTTGGTAAAAAAGCATATTTTAATAAACTAGATTTAAAGTTACTTGAGATGATTTCTTTTGAAATTAATATACTTAATGCCACATATGAGGGAAAAATATAGTGAGGTAGCTTTGTTGGTATAACCTCATAAAGTACAAAAGGTAATAAAAAATATAAAATTAAAAAACAGTTAAGGTTATTTTTAATAAAATATTCCTTAAATTTTATTTTTAAATTTATAAAAAAACTAGGTATGAAAATTGATCCTGGCCAAAAGAATAAAAAAATTAGTAAAGTATAGTACCCTGGCACAAATCCATGAGACTCTTGACCAGATCTGACCTTATTGAACAAGTCGTTTATGACCGACTCATGCCAGAATAATCCATTAGATTTTATGGATATTAAAACAAACCACGGGACAGAAATAAGAAAAAAGATAAAAAAACCATACTTTGTCCAAATAAAATTAAAAAAATTCCTCTTTTGAATTATTGACAATGCTAATAAGGGTAAAATTGTGAAAATCAGGATTATTGGACCCTTAACAAGTATACCCATGGCCAAAGATACCCAATAAAGTAACTTAAAGTGGTTACTTAAATGACCGTCAAAAATAGCTTTAAGTACAAGTAGATTACATAGAGTTATGAAAAGAAAAAGCATTCCATCTGTTTTTGCTTGATGAATTTCTGAAATTGTCAAGAATGAAGTAAGTATAAAAAGAATGCTAAGTAATGCTACTTCCCTAGAATAGATTGATTTAAGAAATTTATAAATTAATAATAAGGAGAGAACAATTCCTAATAAAGATGGAATTCTATATACCCATATTTTATCATAAGGAGAATCTCCAAAGATATAATTGGAAAAAACTTGAGCCCAATAAATACCTATAGGTTTTTTATACCTTGTTTCTTCTTGCATTTTAATATCAATAAAATCTTTAGTTTCAAGCATTGTCTTGGTAGCTGTTGCAAATCTGGCCTCATCTCTGTCAAGAACAGGTATATTTATGATTCCTTGCATAAAAAAAATAATGACCAGGATAAGAAAAAGAAAAAAAAATTTGTCTTTTAAAAAATTCATTGTTTTTCCATCACACTAGTTTAGATTAAACATCATAACACCCTAAAATGAATAATTTTACAATAATAATCCCAATATATAACGAATCAGATTCTATTTTTGCTCTTGTCAGCGAAATAAAAAAAGAATTTTGGGGCAATCTACCTGAGATTATTATTGTTAATGATGGCAGTACAGATAATTTTATTTTAGAAAAAAAAAAATTAGCTAATAATGTTAAAATTGTTTCTCACGAAAAAAATTTAGGTAAGTGTATGGCTATGTTAACAGGAGTGAAGGAAGCTAAAAACAAAATAATTTGCGTAATTGATGGAGATGGACAAAACCCTCCTTATGAGATTAAAAAAATGATTGCCTATTGGCACCAAGTGTCTCAATCTTGGAAAGATTTCGTTTTAATATGCGGAAACAGAAAAAAAAGACAAGACACAGTTTTAAAAAGATTTAGTTCTAAGGTTGCTAATGCTGTAAGGAAGTTTATTCTCAAGGATGATTGTAATGATACAGCTTGTGCATTAAAAGTATTTAATAAAAAGGATTACTTAAAAATCGATTATTTTAAAAACATGCACAGATTTTTACCTGCCCTTTTTAAAATGAATAAAGGTAGAATCTTTAATGTTTTGGTTGATGACAGACAAAGATTTGCCGGTGTTTCTAAATTTAATTTTAATAATAGATTCTGGGTAGGAATATTAGATTTATTTAAAGTTTGGTTAATAATTAATAAAAGGAGAAAAAATGAGTGAAGAACAAATTTGGTTAATTATAGGTTTTATAGGACAAACTATTTTTGCCTCAAGATTTTTAATACAATGGGTAGTAAGTGAGAGAGCATCAAAAAGTATAATTCCAAATATTTTTTGGTGGATCAGCTTAGCAGGGAGTATGGTTCTACTTAGTTATGCAATTCACAAAGTTGATCCAGTTTTCATTGTTGGTCAGTCATGTGGCTTTCTAATATATTCTAGAAATATTTATCTTATCAAGAAAGAGGGCAAAAATAAAAAAAATGACCCATCCAAAATAATGAAGGTTAACTAGTGAAAATTAATTATGAAGATATACACAGACTGTTAATCAAAAAAAGTACTAGATATAATGAGTTAAAAAATCAAATCTCTAAAAATGGAATAATCACTCTGTCAAAACCAAAAATTGATTTTTTTTCATTCATTGTAAAAACAATAATTAGTCAACAAATTTCAGATAAAATTGCACATTCAATATGGAAAAAATTCTGTAAATATTTCGAAAAAAATACACCTAAATTTAATAAAATTAAAAATATCCATTCTCTTGAATCTAATTTAAAGAAAATTGGAATATCAAATAATAAACAAAAATATATTCTTAATGTTTACAATTCAATAATGTCAAAATCAATTGACTATTCGCTCCTTAAAAAGTTAAGTGAAGATGAAATTAGAAAGCAACTAATTAAATTAAAAGGAATTGGAATTTGGACGTGTGATATGATTCTTATTTTTTTTTTAATGAGACCTAATATTCTGCCTCAAAATGATCTTATAATAGAAAAAGTTAAAAAGAAACTTTGCCTAATCGAAAATAAAGAAATAAATTTCGCTCAAATTTATTCTCCAAATCTTTCTATTTTATCACTTCATTTGTGGAAAATGTCTAAAAGGATTTTGTAAAAAAAATGAGTTACTTACTTTTTTTATATTACTCTTTTTTGGCCAATTAATTTGATTAACTGAGTTACATTCTTTACACACAAATTGCCACTTTTCATATTTAAAATTACAGTTTGAACAAAACCATTGCGGTTCAGACAAAATTTTATTTTCATTATTTGGAATATCGATCTTAGGGATTTTTTCTTTAACTTTCTTGTAAAGTTTAACCACTCTTTCATCCCATTTTTCTCTATCAATTGAATTCAGGTAGGTTTGACTTTCCCCCCAAACCTGTGCATGATAAGCAGAATAAGCAAGCGTAAGTTTGGTTTCATCCGAAAGATTATTTTCTTTTTTTAGGAAACGAGAAATTATTTTATATCTATTCAATGAATCTGAGATATTTTTTATTTTAAATGTCATAAAAATTTCAACAATTTCCATACACTGAAATTTCAACCAATTTTTTTTAATAATATTAGCTGCTTTTTTTATTTCATTTTTATCAATTAAAACTTTGATCGATTCCTGAAGAACAAAAATTGAATCTTCTGAAATCTTTAGTGCATCTATTGCATTTTCACCACAAAGAACTTTTAGGTTTGCAAGCATATGCTTTAATTTTTGATTCTTCTTAATGTCCAATGCATTTAAGGAATCAAATGCTAATTTCCAATCACTTTTATAAGAATGGATAATAGCAAGTTTTTCAGAAAACCATTGATCACCTCTATATTCATTAGAAAATTCTAACAAATAATTTTTTGCTTCTTTTATGTTATTTTCTTTCAAAGCTATTAGAACTTTTACTCTTTTATAAATATAGTCTGCTTTTGGTAATGTTTCCAAAATCTGTAAATATTTTTTTGCTTGGTCTATATCATTTTTTAATAATGCAGTATTTACAAGCATGAAAGTAGAAAATAGTTTGTTATCAAAATATTTTTTTATTTTTCTAGAATTTTTCTCTAGATTATCAAGATCACCTTTAAATAAATCAATTGCAATTTCATCTAGTGTATTATTTCCCAAAAGAAAATTTTTGTCACGTTTTGCATTAGAAATAATATTTGGTAATCGTTTTATGTTAGAAAAAGTTCTTAATACAAAAAATATTACTAAAAAAATTGATAAAAAAATAAAAAATAGTCCAATTATGTTAGTCTCAATTAAATATTCTGACCAAAATATTTTGATTGTTCCTGGGTGATCACTTATCCAAACTACAAAGTAAGATAATAGAAAAGTTATGATAAAGTATTTAAAAATCCTGATCATTATAATTAACCAATCTTTTTAAAACTAACTCTTCTAGATTTTTTATCTTTTTTTGAGCCTCAACCAACTCTCTGGCTTTTTCTGTCCAACTTTTAAACTCATTTAAATCTATTCCTGATTTTTCTATAATTTTTAAAGCCTTTTTTATATTACCAATTATTAAATACTCCTTTGAAGTAACAAGAATTTCTCTTAAATCTCCACTTTCTTTAATTTTCTGTTCAAAATTTTTTTTTTCATATTTAGTAATTTTAAATGTTGAATTTAATATTTCATTAACATACGCAAAAAAATGTTCTTTAGTCTCAAAAATATTTTTGTTTTCTAAATTATTTTCAATTTTTACTTCTTTAAAAAAGTCCTCTAATTGCATATCATAACTTTTTATTTTTTTATTAATTTCGTTTAACAGATAATCTTTCTTAACGATACTAGGTAAATCTGTTTCATCAAAAAAATTCAGTAAAGATAAAACTTCAAAATTATTATCAAAAAAACCAGCAATTACCAATGTTTCATTATTAAGTGGCTGTCTTCGATTGAACTTATTTTTTAAGATAAGAAAGTTTTTTAATAACTCAAATTGATTTAACTCTTTTCTAAAACTGTTGGAGTAATCAAATTCATTTGCTTTCTCAATCATTTTAGTAATGTCATTAAATTTTAATAATAATTGTTTATTTTTATTTTCTAAATTTTCATAGAATAGATTTGAATCTATAATTTTTTGTGATATTTGATTAATTTCTTCTTTAAGACTCTCTACACTTGTTGTTAATTCAGATGAAGAATCAAACTGCGATATTTGATTTAAATTAGAATTAATTCCAGTGTTAAAGGGAATTTTATATTTTTGACTTACAAATAATCCTAAACCAAAAAAAATAAGTCCAACAAAGATGTATTTAATTAAAAAGCTAAGTACATTATTTTTCTTTTTAAACTCAGTTTTTTTAAGATCGATAAAATCGCCTTTTTGAGGATCTTTTTTTTTTTCTTCAACCAAAATTTAGCCTTTATAATTTTTAATTACTAGATTAATCATTTCATTCTCTATAGGTTTTTTTGCAACTTCAATTTTACAAAGACCTAAACATTCTAATTCTCTTTTTACATTTGCACTGATCACAATAAATATTTTATTCTTGCAAAATCTAACTAAATCAAGTTTTTTAACTTCATTTATGAACGACCTCGCGGTCAAACTGGAGTAAATTGTAACTATTTTATCATTTTTTGAGATCATAAATTTTTTAAATAAACTTTTATTTTTATTGACCTTTAATGCACTATAACATTGCAAATGAAAATATTTGCATTGGTATTTAAAAAAAAAATTTTTTAAATCATTTTTTATTGAAGATGTTGGGTGTAATATTTTTAAATCTTTTTTTAAATATTTAATTATTCCTTTTTTTAAATTTTCTAAATTTCCATCTGTACTAATTATATTTTTATAACCATGATCTAAAAGTAAATTTTTTGTTTCATTACCGACGGCAAAAATAAGTTTATCCATTGATAATTTTTTTACATCAATTTTAAAATTTCTTACCCCATTCTTACTTGTAAATAAAAAAATATCATACTCAGAATAGAGTATTGGGTTATGAATTTTTTTTTTAATTTCAAGTAATGGAATACATAAACTTTCAATATTAAACGTTTGTAAAACTTTTGATGTTTCTAATCCATCGAAAGTTGGTCTTGTTAATAAAACTTTTGACATCAAATTACTTTTTTAATTTTCTTACCTAAACTAAAACTCATACTTTTATAATTACCTAACTCAAAAAAAGTTTTACTTTTAACTAATTTTTTTCCATCTAAAGATGAGGCCATGTAACGAAACAAAATAGATGTCTTTTTATTTTTTTTTACTATCTTTGCTAAAGCACCTATTGGTGTCTTACAAGATCCATCTAATGCTCTAAGAAAATTTCTTTCACAGTCTGACTCAATAAATGTAGTTTTATGGTTAATTTTGTTAACAATATTCTCAATAAATTTATTTTTTTTTATTACTAAGGCAATAACTCCTTGACCAACTGCTGGAATAATATTTCTAATATCTATAGGTTTAAAATTATTTCTAATTTTTAATCTCCTAAGACCAGCCTCTGCTAATACTATTCCATCAAAATGTCCATTTTTTACTTTTTCTATTCTAGTACCTACATTCCCTCTAATTTCCATAATCTTTAAGTTTGGATTTATATTCATTAACTGAATTTTTCTTCTTATAGATGAAGTGCCAAGTAAAATTTTGTTTGTGTTATTTTTAATATTAAAATTTTTTAAGGTAAAAATAACATCGTGTGGTCTTTCTCTCTTTAGAACGCCACCAATAAATAATCCTTTTGGTAATTCAGTTGGTAAATCTTTTAAAGAATGGACAGCTATATCAATTTCTGACCTTAACTGAGCTTCATCTATCTCTTTTGTAAATAGCCCTTTATTACCAATCTCGGAAATTTTTTTATCTAAAAATTTGTCACCAGATGTTCTGACAAATTTTTTTTCAACAAAATTTAAATATGAGTTTCCAAACTTTCTCTCTAGTACTTTTAAAAAAATTTCTACCTGTTCTTTTGCTAACGGACTTTCTCTTGAACCGACAATTATTTTCTTTGATGCATAATTCATAACTACTAATCTATTTATTTTAGTAGCATAGAATATTTTTAATAAATACTCTAATGTATTAAATATGATTGTATTAGGTATAGAAACAAGTTGCGATGAAACATCAGTAGCAATAATTGAGCAAAAAAAAACCAATGATTTTGGTCATGTCCTTGCAGAAAACACTTTATCGCAAATCAAGAAACACAGTAAATTTGGCGGAATTGTACCTGAATTAGCATCTAGAGAACATGAAAATACTCTTAATCTTTTAACAAAAAAAACTATTAAAGAAGCTAAGATAAATTTAAAAAAAATTGATGCTTTCGCGGCTACAACTGGACCTGGCCTTCTTGGTGGATTGTTAATTGGTTCTAATTATGCCAAAACGTTATCTTTAGTTAACAATAAACCTTTTATATCTGTCAATCATCTACAAGGTCATATACTTGTTTCAAGAATGAAAAAAAAAATAAATTTTCCTTTTTTATCACTTCTGTTATCAGGCGGTCACACACAACTTTTAGTTGCAAAAGATTACAATAAATATGAAATTATAGGCGAGACTTTGGATGATGCACTAGGCGAAGCATTTGACAAAACAGCAAAATCACTTGATTACGGTTATCCTGGAGGTCCTATAATTGAAAAACTTGCATCAGAAGAAAAAAGTTCTAATTTTTTTAAATTACCAAAACCCCTAATAAACAGTAAAAATCTCGATTTTTCTTTTTCTGGACTTAAAACATCAATAAGAAGAATAACTGAAAAACCATTAAACAAAAGCCTAAAGTCAAAATTAGCAAATGAATTTCAGGAATGTGTTACAGATATTCTTCTAACAAAATCTGAAAAAGCAATCAAAATGATTAAAAAAAAAATGAAATTAAATACATTCGTATTGGCAGGAGGTGTCGCATCAAATAAATTTATTAGGGAGAAGTTTAGTTCATTATGTAATAAATACTCTATTGAATTTTTTGTGCCAGAAAAGAAATTATGTGTTGATAATGCAATTATGATTGCATGGGCAGGAATTGAAAGATTAAATAAATACAAAAAATCAGACTCCTTTGATAAACATCCAAAACCAAGATGGAGCTTAGAAAATTTATGATTAAAATTGGAATTATTGGCTCAGGGAATTGGTCATTGGCATTATCTAAAGTGTTAATTAGCCCTGAAGTTACTATTAAAGCCAGGAATATTGATAAAGCAAAAAAAAAATTTCCTAAAAATAAAAAATTTTTTATTATTGATAATTTTGAAATCCTCAAGGATTTCGACGTTTTATTTCTTGCAAATCCTTCTCAAAGCTTAAGAGGAATTCTCGATGAAATCCCAAAAAATACCAAGACAAAATTTGTTATTTGTAGCAAGGGAATAGAGAAAAGAACAAATAAGTTGATGAGTGAAGTACTAACGGAATTTTTTCCAAAAAATGATTTTGCAATCTTATCTGGTCCCAATTTTTCTTTTGAAGTAATAAAAGGATTACCAACGGCAACAGTCATTTCATCTAAAAACTCAAATCTTTCAAAAGATATATCTAAAATTATGGTTCAAGAAAAGTTTAGAACTTACTTTAACAATGATATTATTGGAACTCAAATTGGTGGTGCAATGAAAAATGTAATTGCAATAGCTTCAGGATTTATAATAGGTAAAGGCTTGGGTTTAAATGCGAATGCATCAATTATTACAAGAGGGTTATCAGAGATAATTGATCTTGGTATTAAGATGGGTGCTAAAAAAAAAACTTTTTATGGACTTTCTGGTATTGGAGATTTGAGCTTAACATGCTCTTCTCTAAAATCTAGAAATACTAAATTAGGATACCTTCTAGCAAAAAGAAAAAAAGGGATTTCAGGAGAAGTTATTGAGGGAATGGAATCCTGTGAGAGTGTATGTGCTTTAGGTAAAAAATTCAATGTAGAATTACCAATATGTAATTCCGTTAAAAAAATATTATCTGGACATACTGTTGAAAAAATTATGTCAAACCTGCTTTCACGTCCACTACAATTTGAGAAATGAAAACTTTTTTAATAATTTGTAGAGATAAAAAAAATTCTCTTAGTATAAGACTTTCTAATAGAAGCTATCATCTGGACTATCTCCAAAACTTGAAAGAAAAGTTAATTTTAGCTGGACCATTATTAGAAAGTAATGGAGATCCAAAGGGCAGTGTTTTAATTATAATGTCAGAAAATATAGAGAAACTAGAGGAATTTCTAAAAGAGGATCCATATGTTAAAGCAGATCTTTTTGATAGTGTAGTTATTGAAGAATTTAAAAGAGTGTTTTAAAAAACTAATGAATTTTAATTACAAGCTGGTATATTGTTCAACGAGGAAATAATGAGTTTTGTAGAAAATAAAATTTCTAACCCTTCTATATCTATTGAGAAATATAAAGAGGAATACAAACTCTCTATAGATCATCCAGAAAAATTTTGGAAAGAAAAAGCATCATCAATAGATTGGATAAAAAAGTTTTCAACAGTAAAAGAAAGCTCATTCAACGATGATGTATCTATCAAATGGTTTAATGAAGGCTCTTTGAATGTTTCTTATAATTGTATTGATAGACATTTAAAAAAAAAAGGTGAAAAAATTGCAATTATTTGGGAATCCGACAATCCAGAAGAAAGTAAAAAAATTACCTACAATCAACTACATGATGAAGTATGCAGATTTGCTAATGGGCTGAAATCACTTGGAGTTCAAAAGGGAGATAGAGTAACAATTTATTTACCAATGATTCCAGAAGCTGCCTATGCCATGCTTGCTTGCGCGAGAATTGGAGCTATACATTCAGTCGTTTTTGGGGGATTTGCACCTGATTCTTTAAAAGACAGAATAATCGATTGTGGATCTTCCACAATAATAACTGCAAATGAAGGTTTAAGAGGCGGCAAGGTTATACCTCTTTTATCAAATGTGCATGAAGCTACTTCAGGTTTAGATGTGGTAAAAAATATTATTGTAGTTAACCGAACAAATAAAAACATTGATTATCAAGAAAAAGAAGTTTCTTATGAAAATTTAGTCTTAAATCAAAGTAATAAATGTGATGTAGTAGAACAAAATTCTGAAGACCCACTTTTCATTCTTTATACATCTGGTTCAACAGGAAAACCTAAAGGTGTTCTTCATACCTCGGCAGGATATTTGTTACATGCATCGATAACTCACAAAACTATTTTTGATATTCAGGAAGATGATATTTATTGGTGTACTGCTGATGTTGGATGGGTTACTGGT
>Ga0181566_10005493_pt1 | contig 10232 bp, 5 predicted proteins | sample 101ome_15_FD_133762 | JGI IMG/M metagenome (GOLD analysis project Ga0181566, IMG submission 133762) | Coastal salt marsh microbial communities from the Groves Creek Marsh, Skidaway Island, Georgia - 101402AT metaG (megahit assembly) | ecosystem: Environmental > Aquatic > Marine > Intertidal zone... | reverse complement strand
CGCTCGCGTTCCCTTCCCGCATCAGCCACGCCGACGACGCGTCCCGCCGCGATGTTCCCTTCGTCGGCGGCCCCGGCCCGGACGGCGAGGCGGTCGCCCGGCGCGTCCGAGGCCGGTTGGACGTCGTCTCCGATCGCCTCTCCCGCGGCGACGCGGGCGCGGCGGATTCCTGGTTCGGCGGCGGCGGCGACGATTCGCGGTCCCTGTCTTCTTCGCACAACGCGGCGCAGGACGCGATGGACCGCCTCGCGTTCCACGCGCAGGTGAAGGGCGTGTCCGAGGCGTTCGGCGCGTTGGGCCACGACGCGGCGGAGGACGTCGGGTCTCTCGCGCACAAAGCCGCCGAGTTGACGGCGCAGTTCCAGGCGAGTCAGTACGCGGCGAAGTGGATGCCCGTGGAGACTCTGCTGACGATGAAGCCGACGTACGTCAAGGTCCCCGCGCAGAGCGTCGAGAGGATCAAGTTCTTCGAGCGCGCGGATCTCGAGGCTCTGACCCGAGCGCACGTGGAGGAGAAGGAGACGGTGTTGGCGGAGAACGCGGGCCTGCGGTCGATGCTGGGGTTGGAGGAGCGCGCGTCGGAGCAGGTCCAGGAGCTCCGCGAGACCGAGGACGGGGTCAACCGGGCGTTACTGCTCTCGGCCGTCGAGGAGATCAAGCGGCTCAAGACGCGCGTCGCGGTTTTGGAGGGCGAGGCCGCGAGGCACAGGGTGCACTCCTCCGGGTTCGGGTTTTTAGGCGGCGGCGGCGGCCGAGGCGGGGACTCGGATCAGATGGCGCAGAAGCTCACGAAGGAGCTCGCTCGGCTGGAGGAGGATAACGGGCGCCAGCGGTGGATGATCGGGGAGAAGGACAAGCAGATCAAGGACACGCAGGCCAAGTTCGCGGCGAGCGAGGCGTACGCCCTGCGCGAGAAGCTCCAGGAGTCGCAGGAGGCGCTGCAGGTGGCCGCCAACCTCCAGGCGGAGCAGCTGCAGTACCTCGAGGACAACGCGCTGGCGAAGCTCACCGCGCTGGACGACCAGATTGCGGACGTCGCCGACGACCTCGAGACGAAGATCGCGCACCTCGCCCAGCTCAAGACCGCGATGCGCTCGTACTGGGAGAAGGGCGACGAGCGGCTCGTGCCCGTGATGGTGAGCCTCGCGGGGTTCTCCAGGCGCGAGGCGGAGGAGATGGCGCGCTCGAGAGCGCTCCGGGAGAGCAAAACCGTCGCCGGGCTGGCGAGGGGCCTCGGACGATTCGGCGTCAAGCTCGGGGGAGACGCCGTGGAAAAACTCATCGCCGCGTGCGCGCCGCCGCCCGGGCCGATACCCAAGCGGGGAGACGTCCTGAGAAGCCCCGAGAGGACCGCGACCCCGAACACACAACACAGACTCGCGCCGAGCGCCGCGTCCGACGAGGCAAACGCGTCGAACGCGGCGAGCGCGGCGTCGACGCCGGCGAAACCGCCGCGCGGAGACGGCGACGGCGACGGCGACGGCGGGTGCGACGGCGGGTACGACGGCGACGGCGACGCGTCCACCGCGCCTCCGACGGCGGAGAAGATGCCGCGCTCCCCGGGGGGCCGAGCGTCGAACGCGAGCTCCGCCGCCGCGACGCCGACGAAGCCGACTTTTTTGGCGGCGGAGACGACCCCCGCGAACGAACGAACGAACCCTTCCTCGGACGACGCGATCCTGCCCTCGCCCCCGGCGGCGGCGACGGAGACGCCCGCGAAATCGTCGGCGGAGGCGGGCGACGCGCTCGAGATCGAGTCTTCCTCCGCGCTCGAGATCGAGTCTTCCTCCGCGCTCGAGTTTGAGTCCTCCTCCGCGCTCGAGTCCTCCTCTGCGGCGTCCACGCCGACGAACCCGGCGCGGGCGCGCGTCGCGGGCGCGGACCGCGCGCGCCGCGAGCGGGAGAAGCGCGAGCGAAGGGAGCGCATCGCGGGGGCGAAGGCGCGGGGTTCCTCGGGCGCGCACGGCGGCGGCGGGGGGGATTCGGGTTCTGGTTTCGTGGGGTTCGAGGACGAGGCGGCCAAGGCGAAGGAGGCGAAGGCGCGCGTCTCGGCTCGGCCGGCGCTTCCGGAGCCGAAGCTGCTGGGGAAGGCGGCGGAGCGGCAGGAGGCGCGGCGGAGGGAGGAGGCGGCGCGGAAGGCCGCCCTCGGGGGGTTCGCGGGGTTCGGGGACGACGCCAGCGACAGCGACAGCGACTGACGACGAGACGACGACGACGAGACGGGCGCGAGCGAGCGAGGCTTCGCCGACGGTATTATTATACGACGATCGCGCCGTTCATTACGGGTTCTCCGCTCGATCTCCTCGACACCTGGATCCCCGAGTTCATCGGCGCACCGCGGCCGCGGCTCTCGACTCCTTGACCTGGGGCCCGGGAGGGACGGCGGCGGGGGCGCGCGGGGGTTCGTCCGAACGCGTCGACGGATCATCCTTTCGTTCCTCCGACGACGGATCCTCCTTCGCGTCGCCATCCTCGGGGCCCCCCGCCTTTTCCTCGTCCGGGAGCATGTCGCCGTAGTACCCCGGGTCCGCCATCATGCAATCGCGCAGCGCCTCGGTCTGCTTCGCGCACTTCTCCACGAAGTCGCCGTCCGCCTCCTTCGCCTTGTCCACGCAGTCCTCCCACTGCACGAACGCGGTCTTGCACGATCCGCCCTTCATGAACCGGCAGAAGCCGCACTCCTCCTCCTCCTCCTCCTCCTTCGCCGAGGAGAGCCGCGCGCCGTCGCCGCCCGATGAAGGCGCCGCGTCCGAGCCGGTCGGCTTCGCGTCCGTCGCCATCTCGATCCCGCGTGCGGCAGCCGCGCGTCGCGAAGGTGTGTTGACTGGCGGCGGATCCGGAACCGAGGAGGTGCCCGTAATAAATGATGACCCGATGCCGCGACGCGAGAGGCAGATCCTGGGATGACGGGCCAGCCGGGCGCGCCATCATCATCTATCTGCTGCCTGTCGGCTCCCCGTCGTCGCTTTCGGCACGCGCTTTCGTCAATCGTCGTGGCGCGCCGCGTCGCGTCTCCGGGGGCGTCTCGGCGTCTCGGGGGGCGCGATGGCCGGCGCGGTGAACTCCACGGACGACCACTCGGACGCGGCGTCCGCGGACGACGCGCGCCTCCTCGAGTGCGTCTCCGGCCCGGACCGGACGCTGCGCGACGTCGAATCGGCGTTCGAGCGCGCGCACGCGCCGGGTCCGGAGCGGTTCCGCGCCAAGTGCGCGCTGTGCGCGTTCATCAGCGCCCACCCTCCGGGTCCCTCCCCGCTCACGCCCGAGGCTCGGCTCGCCGCGCTCAGCCTCCTCGCCCCGGACCCGCGCCCGGGCATCCGTGCGCACGTCGCGGCGTGGGCGCTCGCGCCCGACGGTCGCGCCTCCGACGCCGAGCGGATCTTCCTCGCCGCCTCCTTCGCCGACGACCCGACGACGACGAGCCCGCGGCCGTTCCACGACCGCACGCCCGCGGAAACCCTCGCAGTGCTTCGCGCGGAGCCCCCGCCCTCGTCCGAGGCGCTCGACGCCATCGGACGAGTCGCCGGCGTCGTCGGTCCCGAAGCGTCCTCCTCCGCGAAGACTCGCGAAGACCAAAAAAACCAAACCAAAAACCAAACAAAAACCAAAACCCGAACCCGACCCCCCCGCCTCCTCCCCCTCCCCGGCGAGCTTCCGTCACGATGGCTCGACCGCGACCCCTCGCCCGTGCCCCGCGACTTATTAGGGCCAGGCTCGGGCCCGTGCCTCGACCGCCGCGCGGGCGCCGCGGGCGGTGACGACGCGAAGGCGTACGACGCGCTCGCCGCCGCCGTCGCCGCCGCCGTCGACGCGCCGCTGATGCCCAACCGCCAGACGGAGATCGTCGATGCCCTCCGCGCGAGCGGCGACGGCGCGAGGCACGCGAGGCGGTGTCTACGCGCGCTGGGCGCCGCCGAGGGACGAGGGAGTCTGTCCAGCCGAGAGGCGCCGAGCGCGTCGGAGGAGTCGGTGTCTTCGCGCGACGACTCGTCCGGGGGTTTCGGTTCGTTCCCCCTCGGTTCGCTCGGGTCTCTCGTGGAGCGCAATCCCGCGGTGGCGGCGGGGCTGGCCGCGCGCGCGGGTCTGCGTTCCGAAGCCACCGGGGCGCTCCTGGACCTTTTGATCGACCCTCACCGCGGCCCCGTGACGCTTCACGCGATGGAGGTGGTGAACGCGCTCGCGAACGCGCTTCCGCGCGGATCGTCCCTCGACGGCGCGTTCGCGCGCGCGTTCGTCGCCAACGTCGCGCGGAGCTGCGAGGCGCACGAGGACGTCGGCGCGAGGCACAGAGCCGCGCGGCTCGCGAGCGTGTTCCTGATGGTGCTGGTCAGGAACGGGAGGGTGAGGGCGGGGGAGGTGGCGGAGGAGGTGGCGCGGTTCTGCGTGCAGTTCATGGCGGTGAAGGAGGCGGCGGACCTGTTCAAGCTCCTGAAGCAGAGGGAGACGGAGACGGAGCGACTGGAGAAGGGGGGCGCGTAGGCGACCGACGCCGGGGACGGGACGAGGGGAGCGCGCGTGCGTTACTCTCGGTGCGTAGATTGAGAGTGTACCATCCATGGCGCGTGACGTCGTGACACCTTCGCGCGATGCGTGAGAGACGTCGCAGAACGTATCGTCCTCCCGCGCGACTCCGCTCCCGGTTCAGTACGCGGTCCGCGAAATATATACGCGTCAGATCACCCTTGGAATTCCTCCGGCTCGAGGACGACGGCGGTTTCCCTCCCGAAGATGCTGAGCGTCGCCTCCACCCGCCCGTCCTCGAGCCTCGCGGTGACGAACCCCCTGAACCCCTTAAACGGCCCCGCGCGAACCTCCAGCGCCCCGTCCCGCGCCTCCGCGCCGCCGCCGCCGCCGTCACCCTCCCTCACCTCCGCGTCGTCGCCCTCCTCCTCCCCGCCGCCGCCGCTCCGGAGGTACCGCTCGAGATCCTCCTCGGAGGCGTCTTCTCCTCGGACGTCGTCGTCGTTTAGACCGCTGCGGGGCGCCTCCGACGCCTTATAAACACCCCCCGCGGGTCCTTCAGCAGTTTTTCCTTCGGCAGCCTCTTCCTTCGCGCGCTCGTGCTCCAGGACCCTCGCCTTCACCCGGCGCTCGTGTTCTTCGTCGCTCACGATCTCGAACCCCTCGCACGCGTCCATCATGACGGCGAGTTGCTCGGCGGGAACCTCCGCCGGGCGCTCTCCAATCTGCCTGGCGGTGGATCCGTACTGGGTCACCCCGCTGACGGCGAATCCCTTGAACGCGTAGAGGTCGTCCAAGCTCGCCAACATCGTCGGGTTCAGGGCGAGCTTCAGCAAGACGAAGCCCATGAACGGTTTCTCGAACGGCTCGCCGGTGACGTCGTCGACCTCGGGGACTAACGAGCGCAGGACGTCGACGCGGGATCTGCCCTTGGCGGCGGATTCCGGAATCGTGAACCACGACGGCGCCGCGCGGGGAATCCACGCCTCGATATCCGGCGCGTTTTCCCCCACCTTCTCGGCGCGCCCGTTGAGGGCGAGGATCTGGCTCACCGCCTTCTCCTCCCTGTTCTCGGGAACCTCCACGAGGTACCACACCGCTTCGCCGGCCTCGCCCGCGCTCGTCCCCATCCGGTTCTGGAACTCGCGCTGGAGGTCGAGGTCCCGCCTGGCGACGTTCAACTTCCGGCGCCCCGTCATGGCGTTGTGGAGCTTGTACTTATCGGTCGAATCGGGGTCTACTTCGAGCTCGTCGTCCTCGACGACGTCCGCGACGAACTTCGGCGCGCGTGGGGGGGCCCGGGGGGCGCCCTTCGGCGGGACCCTGGCTGTGCCGCGAACGGCGCGGGGGCGGGCGACGGCGCGATTTCGCCTGCGCGCCGCGTCGGGGTCCATCTCGTACGCGCCCCGGCGCTTCCTCCTCGCGTCGCGGCGCGCGAGGGACGCAGCCTTCTCCGCCTCGATCTCTCGGCGCTTGGACTCGGTGCGCTGCTTGAGGACAGCCCTGGGGTCGCCGCCGTCCATCTTGATGGCGTAGCAGTCCACGAGCCTGTCCACGAGCTGGGATTTTACCCCCGCGGTGTTCACGCCGAACCCGCGGAGGTCCTCGCGGATGTCCACCGCGCGCAGCGCGGAGACCTCGGCGCGGAGCTCGTCCGCGTCCGTGACGTCCGCGAACCGCGAGCCCGGGGGGGGCTCGGGGTCGTCGCGAAGCGCGCCGGCGTCCTCCGCGACCGTGGGACCCGAGGAATCGTCCGAGCTCGCCGCGAGACGAGGCGCGAGACGAGGGCGCCGGGGGAGGAGGAGGAGCCGGGCGCCGGCGGCGGGCGCGCCGGCGGCGGTGGCGCGAGGGGGGGCGCGTCGCGACGGCGCCGCCGCGCGAGGCGGCGCCGCGAGCGAGGGCGCGGGGGAGGCGTGCGCGCGCATCGTGGACGACGGCGCGCGTCCGTCGAGGGACGGGTCGAGGGTGGCGCGCGCGCGAGGCGGGGGCGGGACCCTTCCCTCGTCGCGAGGGCGACGATTTGTGCTGGGGAAAGCCCCGGGAGGATCGGACGATGACTTGATCAGGTCGACGCTGTTCTCCAGGTCGACGACGGGCGCGGCCGCCGCCCTGACCGAGACTGCAGCGGATGATCGATCCTGAGATGCGATCGAAAACACAACACCCCTTTCGAACCCGGTCGTTTGAAAAATATCCTTTCAAGATACCTCGGGTTCATCGGCTTGTCGTTCGATGACGCATTTTTCGAAACCTGACACATCGATCAAACGACGACAATTTCACCGCTGTGACACAGATTCCCCGGCTGCGAGGGGTGTCGTCAGTGATTCCACGGATCCGTTTTTGATACTTCGGATATTCGCCTTTCCAACGCGAGGCATATTCGCGTCACTTCGTCCCCTCCGAGGCCATTCCCTCGCGCGCCCACCCCGCGCGTGCACGGGCGATCGCGTCGCGGCGCTCGCGAGTCGGTTCACGACCCGGGTCTCGATCTTCCGGCGCGGCTCCCGAGGCGCGGAGGGTCCCTCGCTCGGCTCAGGCTCTGGCGCGCGGCGCGTCCCCCCGGATTCCTTTTTTCGCGTGGACGAAGGAAGTTTCCATGGCGCGCGTCGCCTCCTTCTCCGGCGGCGCTCCGGCGCCGTGGCTCAGCGGTGCCCCCCCGATGATGCGGCTGCAGACCTCGGGTTGCCCCGTCCCCGCTCCGCCGGCGTCCCGCGGCGAGGCGCCCTCGCCTCGCCGCGGGTGCGCCTCGCAGGGCATCGACCGGGCCGCCTCCATGGACTTCGATATGCTCTTCGACGCCGGCGCCGCGGATCCCGAGGTGGCGCCCGACGCGCTCGACCTCGACCCCGTCGCCGAGGACGACGACCGCGAGAAGCGCTTCGACTCGGACTCCTCCGGCGATGACGCGAGCGATCCGGCGAACGTTTACGTCAGGTGCGCGCACGGCACCGCGCGACCCTTCGTTCCCCAAGGGAGCACGCGCGCGGCACGCACGCTTTTTTTCTTCCAGAAAAAATCCTGGAAGGCGGCGGGATTTTTTCCGAGGGTTCCCAATTCCAGACTGCGCGCCATATGTTTGGCGAATGTCGAACGGATAGCGGAAAATCCAAAACGGCGACGCGCTGGCGCAGATATTTCCAAACGACGCGCAGTCCGCGAGTGGCCACGTGGACAGCCAGCTCAGATCTACCGACCGACGTTTCGGTCGTTTCGCATCTCACTTCCTCGCCCGTTCCTCGCGCGCGTTTCGTTTGTGTTTCGCGTTTCGCTCTCTCACCCCGAACCCTTCGTTCCTTCGCTCCCCCTTCAAAACAGGCTGGTGAAGCAGCTGGCGCGCCCGAAGACCGCGGAGGAGGAGGCGGTGTACAAGCGCCTCCGCGTCGCGTGTGCGGCGGTTGGCGCGGGGGAGCTCGGCGACGCCGCGCACGTCGACGCGATTCGCCGCGCGTTCAACGCGCTCGGCTCCGACGTGTGGGGCGAGCCCGTCCGCCTGGAGGCGGAGGCCTCGGCGGCACCCACCTCGGCACCCACCTCGGCATCCGCCCGAACCCAAACCCTCGGCGAGTTCCCCGGGGAAGCCTTCGCGGCCACCACGCCCGGCGCGGCGGGGCACGCCGCGCTCTTGAACCTCAGGCACTCGTTCCTGTGGGTGCGAAGCGGCGCGGCGGACGCGCGCGGCGCCAACGCGCCTCGACGCGGCGACTTCGGCGAGACTTCGGGGCGGGGCCGCCGGGGGTTCTTGGCGTCCACGCTGGAGACGCCTCCGTTCTACGACGACTCCGCCGAGGACGAGGGCGAAGGCGTCGCGGCTTCGGCGGAGGAGGCGTCCTCGGCGTTGCTCCTCGAGCCGGACATCAAGGCGCACTTCGTCATCTCCCGCCCGACGCGCGAGTACCGCAAGATCCTCGACGCGCTTCCCGACCACTTCGTGGGCACGCACGAGAGCCTGCGTCGGCTCGTGGAGTTCGTCGGCGAGCGCATGCTCGGGAGCTTCCGCGAGAGCGGCATGAGCGTCCCGCCCTGGCGCAAGCCGGCGTCCATCCTGAGCAAGTGGTTTTTGCCGACGGCGCTGAAGAAGAACGCTGCGACGTCCGCGCCGAGCACGCCCGGCGCGAGCCCGACGAACCGGGAGGGGACGAGGAGGAACGCGTCCGCGCCGTCGAGCAGGGAGAACACGAGCAAGGGGCGGGTGGGGTGGGCCGGGGCCGGGGAGGAGATTCCGCCGCTCGGCGACGGCGCGGGGGGTTGAGGAGACGACTCGAGAAGACGAATCGTTTCTTCTGGAACGAACAAAACGCGTCGTACCCGCGCGGGGCCCGCCCGCGGGGGTGGGAAGAAGGGAGGGAAAGAGAACGCGTCCGACGGAACGATCGGACGCGCGCGGCACTCTGAGAGTGTACCGAGTCTCGAGGAGAGACGGCTGAAAAGGGCGAAGGTCGATGACGGACCGGGAGCGGCGCGACGACGCGTCGTTCGGATCAAAGGATCGAGCGACGCGCGCGGCGAGGCGATTAGCATGCCTCGCCGTTCTAGGACGTAACGAGGGTACGAAACCTCATCATCACCACGAGTACTCCACCATTCGCGCGACGTCTCTTCGTCTGGTCTCTACGTTCGCGTCTCGGCCTCCAGGAGCGTCATCGCCTCCTCGACGGCTTCGTTTTCGAGCGTCGGGGAGAGGATCCACGTCGCCACCAGCGTCGTCAGCGTCTCGCGGGTGAGCTCCGGGGACGGGGCCCCTTCCGCCCCGTCCGACCCTTCCGACCCTACTTTCTCCGCCGACCCTCGGCTTCTTCGCGGCCGAAGCCCCTCCTCGATGATCCGAAGCGTCGCGCTTTTTTCCGCCCCGTCTCTTTCGACGCGGTCGAGCGCGAAGGCCATCGCGTCGTGCATGGCGCCCGGGGTGGCCGCCTCGAACGCGGGCGCCGTCCTCGCGAGCGCCGAGACGGACTCGTCCGCGAGCGTCGCGCTCAGCTCGCGCACGGCCCGGCGCGCGTCCGCGAGCGCGGAGGCGCGGGCGGCGGCGACGGCGCGGGCGCGAAGGAGAGCGGGAGGGAAGGGTGACGAGGGTGACAAGAAGGGTGACGGCGGGGAGGGGGAGGACTCGGAGCCGAAGCCGGAGCCGGATTTTTTCTCGCGGGAGAGACTTTGACTCATATGATGACTCCCCGGGTCGTCGTCTTCGGCTTCAAGTAGGACGGCGCCGACGCGGCGGAGGGCCGCGGCGAGCGTCGCGCGACGCTTCGCGAGGACGCGCGCCTCGAGCTGAGAACGATTCGACGGCGCGGGGGGGAAGGGGGTCAGTCGGCGAGGCGATGGGAACGACGAACATCTCGGCGCGCGCGCGTCCCCGGGAGACGCACGTTCGGGAGGGCGGCCACGCGCTCGGGGAGCGGGTGCGTCGGTCCTCGGTCGCTCAAGAGCGCGGCGTTGGCCAGGTCCGTGAGCGCGTCTGGTGGAGCGCGAGAGGTCGGGGGGCGGTCGAGGTGAGCGGAGGGTCGAGGGAGCGCCGCGGAGAGTTCGTCGGCGGTGGGGAAACCCTCGGCGGGCGGGGGGGATGCGCGTCGCGCACCTCGGCCTTCGTCGCGCCACGCCGCGTGCGCGGTCCTGAGCTTGGCGCACTTCGTGAACCCGCCGCGAAGCAGACGGCGCACCTCCGTCTGGTGCCGCCGCAGCGTCGCCGCGGGGGACTCCATGCCATGCGCGGGGGACGCGCCCCGAGGGAGTGCGCGCCGAGCGCCGGAAGCGCGGAGCGCGACGTCGTTGTT
>Ga0181566_10005491_pt1 | contig 10233 bp, 7 predicted proteins | sample 101ome_15_FD_133762 | JGI IMG/M metagenome (GOLD analysis project Ga0181566, IMG submission 133762) | Coastal salt marsh microbial communities from the Groves Creek Marsh, Skidaway Island, Georgia - 101402AT metaG (megahit assembly) | ecosystem: Environmental > Aquatic > Marine > Intertidal zone... | reverse complement strand
ATACAATACTATTATTAAGATATTGATTTATTAATAAATAAGAACAATAGACCATTCCGTGCTGTGAACTTAAATTCTCGCGTATCCCCTCACCATAGATCAAACCATTATTCTCGATAACATTTTTTATCTCACTATAGATTTGATCATATTCATCCGAAATTTTACGAACGACATTTTGAAGATTTTTTCCGTACTTTATATGAATTGGCTCTCTGCAGATATCAATGCGCCACTTACTATTAATGTATTTAGCCTTCGTTAGCTCGATTGTTATATTACATTTATTTTTTTTAACCATTAAAACTTCATGGAAGTAGCCAAAAGGATCAATGCTTTTTTTCACACTGGTGCTAAAATCAGCCTTTAAACATCCTGCATCTTCAAAAGAAAAACTATTCAAACTGAAAAACATCATTCCAAATAAAATTATTTTTTTCATTTTTACTCTACTTCCTTTATTAAGTTATTTTTAACAATGAGAGAGATCAAAGTAGCGTCTTTAGGTAAAAAACGCCCCGTCTTCCTAGTGTTTAGAAATGAGAAATACTCATTATAAAAATCATAGACTTCTTTATCATTGTTTAAGCAAGAATTTTCAACCTGTCGAAATTCAGTCGTCAGCTCTTTAAAACCAGAAGACCCGATAACTAATGACTCACCTTGTGACAGCTTGTGAGATCCACGACGAGCCTTAAAAGATGATGTTGTTGACTTCAAGTAAAAGTCTCCTAACGAAAAATAATTAAGGTCTAGCTTTCGAGGGTCAATCTCCATGAGAAAAATACCTTTTATATCCGATCCAATTTCTTCTATATAATCACAGGTTTCGCTAAAAATACGTTCACCTTTATTTTTAATATCTGTAATGCTTTTAATAAAATTAACTGAAGTCACGTATGAGTTAAAGCTAGCTAAAAAGAAATAAATTTTCTTATCAACTTCTTCAATGTCAAAATAATCACCACCGACAGACTCTCCTACTAGATACTTACTAAAAAATTTCAAATTATTAAAATGATGTTTCCGAAGCGGGACATGCGAAAAATGAACTTTCTTTAAAACCTGTTCAATCTTTTTTAATTCATGAATATTCTTTTTAAACTCATCAAATTTATCTTTATCTAAACTAAATGCAACATCAAGTAAGCCTGAGTCAGGGTTAGTAAGAAAGTTAAATTGATGACTTAAAACATCCTCTGGTAGATTATGATCAAAGTAAAATGTATTAGAACTCTTTGCAACCTCCACAGCACTTGCATTGCTATAAACACCTAAATTCAAGCGGTGTACTGGAGATGAATCTTCATCATACTGATTTTCTGCATCAAAAATGTGAACAGCTCCTTCACTTAAAAGTTTTCTCATTTTTGAATCTTTCTCTTCTATGAGCTTTTCTAATATTTTTTTAACTTTTTCATATTTAGCAAAAACTCTTTCCATAGATTACTCCGTTTATTAATGACAAAAACTAACAGAAGTATTTGTGTTGATGAAGTGAACTTGCATGATCTGACAATCTTTTATCCCAGCATAAACATCTTGCGGAACACACTCTCTTTTATTACCAAGCTTATTGGCCCATTTTAAGTTTTCTCTACAGTTAGTATATTCCTGCTTATTCAAGCAAACCCAGTAACCCATTTCACAATTATAAGCTAATCCCCGACCAAGAGACTCATAATTAACTTTAATCATTTTTTTCTTGTTTAAGTCTTCATTTAACTTATCTGAGATTTGATCAAATGCTTTGTATTCATTTTCTCCCTCAGAAATATCCACATCCTGATCCAAATTTAAATCCTGCACCTTCGGAAGTGATTCAAAGGGGTTTTCGATAACCTCAGGTTCTCCTGATCCAAGTTGATTATCTTCCTCACCAAAACTGACGGTATCTCCATAGTTTGTTAAATCTGACAATTTCTCAGGAGATTTAATCACTGGAGCGTCTTGATCATCATTACTCATTTCTTCTTCTGGAATAATGAATTCATTTTTTGTTTTATTATTAATATCTGAACCAGTACCAGTCGCAGAATCGCTAATTTTAGTATCCACAGGTTTCTTTGTTTTTAAAACATTTTTACCAGATCTCGGTTTCTTGTTCTTTTCAACCTTCGCAGTATTTTTATTTTCAGCTTCTTCATCCTCTGGCCCAAAAAGAAAAAATGCCATGGCCAGTACAACCACAATCATTATTTTTTTCTTTCTCTCTTTATCAGCATCACTTAGTTCTGGCTTTTCATTTTCAGAATCTACTTCCACTTCTTCTTCAGAGCCGCTACTTAATTTTTTATTAAGCTCATTTAAATCATGATTTGGAGCTGTCGCTTCTTCCTCAATATCAACTTCCCCATTTTTTCCTTTATTCAAAAACGGGATAGACTTTTTGAGTTGCTCAATGATGTTTTTTATTTTTTCCATACCTAACTATATAAATTAAACACGGTTTTATTATACTCGAAATATAGATTTGAATCTTAAAATTCCAGTAGTAAACCAAAACGATAGGGAATTGATGCTTTTTTGGGAGTTAAGAACAATCTTCGTCCACTTTTCTCACCTATTTTTAAGTATTCAGAATACTTCAAGACCTCCAACCTTAGCTTTTGTCCTGGAAAATATTTCTCACGAATAAAGGAAAAGATACCTCCCATCGTTTGCCGATAGTTCATTTCGTTAAAATATATTTTATCGTCCGAGATAAAACCATCTACTTGAAATGGTAAGTCTAACTTTATTTTCAAATTATTCATTTTATCAAAAAAATTAGTTACATTTATCTTTTCTAATATCTCTTCATTATTAGAAATATGAGATCCTTTATATTGTCCAAACTTATCAACTTCATTCGTATACACAAACACACCCGACTCACTAAAATAGACACCAAAATCATAATCTCTTTTTAATAGATTAGAATACAAGTAGCTATTATCTAATATTTTCAAATCTGATTTTTTAATAATCCTTGATTTTATACCAGAAAACCCGAGTCTTTTTCGCGCGATTATTAGATCATCTAATAAATCAATGTTTCCATCGACATCAATTGTTTTTGGATAAGGAATATTATTGCTCATACAATATTCCCAAAAAAACTTTTTATCGTTTAGTTTTTTGGACATTTCAAAGTCTGATAGATCTCCCCACCAAAATCCGTAGTCCGTCTGAGGACTATTTTCAACAACTAAATTAATATTAAAATAACTCTTGAGATACTCTTTATAGCTAGATGGGTATTTAATTGGCGTATTTAGTATTTGTTTTTTGTTCAAAAAAAAATATAGGTACTCAAATTCATAATTTAGATTTTTTTGAGAAAAAGGGAGTTGGTAATGTTTTTTTTCGACTAACAATTGCTCTTCAAAGTCAAAATTCGTTCTCACAAATTTAACCATACTGTTAACTCTTATGATGCTCAGAAATTTTATAATTAGTCTTTCTTTTAGGAATCTTAAAGCCATCATCGAAATGAATTAGGTTCTCAATAAATCCTTTATCAAGTCCAACCATTTCCCTCGACTCCAGGTTGAAATCAATTCCTTTGGATCGCTCTGGAGAAATATTCTGTGGCAAATGAGATACGTAGTAATTCCATAATGAATCGGACTCTCTCCACTTATTTAGCCAGTGAACACCTAGCCTGACGTGAGACAATTCATCATTATAAATCTCTCTCATTATCATGGCGCTTTGATCATCACCTACTTCATAGAAAACTTTCTCATAAAATAAGCAAAAATCTAAATTTGCTGCTTCAAATGTTAACGCCATTAACGAAAAGAAATCATCAAAAGACTTCATTCCTCCAAATTGCTTCCAGAAAAAGTCATTCAACGAAAAATCATCCAAACCGTATCCAAAATCTTGAAGCCTGCTTAAATACATTTTTAAGTGCTTTTGTTCATCACAAACGCTGGAAACAATTCCTTTTGATATTTTTTCAAAATCACAAGGTTTAACTTGATCGCCAAACTTAATGATAGCAGCACACATCATCTCAATTGCTTCTAATTCATGATTAGCAAAAAAAGCAATCGCCTTAGCACGATTGTAAGGGTCTTTAAAATTAGAAACCTTTGGAAATTTAGTTTTTTTTGTTGAGAATTTTATCTCATTATTTCGCCCAGGTTCCCTAAGGCATATCTTTGAACTTTTAAAAGAATAGTTAGAAATTAAGCTTCCCGGAAGTAACTTTTCAGAGACATCTTTAGTCGTAAAAACATGTAAAGCCCAATCGATAACGTTCACAAAAAACCTATCTATTGGATTTAAAGTTTTTACTGGTGGTTTTTTTTGTCCGTCTAGTCGAGTTCTTTTTCCCTCGACTTGAGGGTCCGCCAGAAGACTTTTCTCTTAATTTGTTACTAAGTCTATCCCTATTTTGCCGCTGACGATCTGCACCTCCACTTCTTGAATATACTCCAGCTCGTCTTTTTCGGTTAAATCTTTTGTTTTGAAAGCAGTCCTCACAAATAGCAAACTTACTTTTTTCATCAAGCTTTACGCCACAGCTGGCACAAGACTTTACTATTTTATTACTCAACAATGTGTTTAACTTATCAACTGCCAATAGCTTGTTTTCAAGTAACTCTTGGTCTGAGTAACTGAAATTTTTTCCGCTAAAGTGTCGAGACAACCATTGAAACAACTCAACACACTTGATTGCTGTTTCTAGATAATCAATATCGTCAGATTGATATTCAATTGGCTCATAATTAATTGAGCTAGATCGAACATAATGATTAAGAATGTAGATAAAATATTGCACATGCTCTATAAGACCAAGATTTACAGGTGCACAGGCAAAGCCAAATATCTCTGCTGATGTTAACCGATTATCTTGATCAGCCTCTTCCACCATTTCAGTTAACTCAATCATCTCCTTCAGTTCAACACAATAAAATGGTTTTTTAAAAGTCATGGTGTTGAAAAGACGAAGAAATTCACTGAGCATTAAAACAGGAAGTCCATTATTTTTAAGAGCTGCATTTACTTGATTAAAAATATCCAAGTCTGGGCCGACCATACATTCTTTTTTCTGTTGAAGCTTTGCGCCTAAAGCATCGTTAACTTTAACAAGCCCATCTTCGACCTTTGATAAACAACTAACATAACCAGTGGGAAACTTTTTAAATCTTCCAGCTCTACCTGCAATCTGCTTAATTTCAGAATGGCTAATATCAAATGATCTTGAGTTAATATGTTTTGTTAGGGTACTAAAAACGATACGCTTTATTGGTAAATTCATTCCCATCGCAATTGCGTCAGTTGCGACAATCACGTCAGTTTCTCCCTGATCAAACTTTCGCGCTTGCTCTCTCCTAACTTCTGGACTTAGTCTTCCATAGACAATGGAGACTTTTAAATCTAGTCTTTCAAGCTCCGATTTATATTTGAGTGCATTTTTTCTAGAAAATACAATTAAAGCATCTGATTTTTGTAGATCTCCGACTCTAACTTGAGATTTCTGCACTTCTAATTTTGTCATCCTATCATATTTAACAATTTCTAGTTCATCACCGCATAGATCAACGATTGTCTCCACTAGAGTGAGAACACTTGGATCACCACAGACATGAACAACTGGTGAGAAAATATTGACGAGAGCACGAGTCCAAGCCCAGCCACGCTGAGGATCAGAAATCATCTGAATTTCATCAATGACACAGCAATCAAAAATTTCATTAAACCTGGCCATCTCAATTGTGGAACTATAATGAGTAGCATCTGGAATTTCAATAACCTCTTCACCTGTAAGAAGAGTGGTTTTAACACCTCGTTCATTTAGAGTGTCATATAACTCAGCAGCTAGAAGCCTAAGGGGTGCTAGGTAGCAACCTTTTTCAACCTTCGAAAGTGCCTCCATGGCATGATAGGTTTTACCTGAATTAGTGGGACCCATATGGTAGACAATTTTTCTTTTTATTTGTCTTGCGTTCGAGTAGGCCCAAAATTCACCAAGATAGTTTTTCAATATATTGGCAGAGATATCCTTTCTTTTTAAGACGAGTACCGCTTTAACTAGTTTTTTAAACTCCGAATCAAGGTATGATTCTCCTCTCCAAATGTTTGTTCCTAGTTGAGAAAACCAGCGTTCATACTCACCATCACTAACAAGATCTCGTCTTAAGCTTTGTGCAAGTAAAGAACTTACTAGGTAAGGTTTTATTTGAAGAACTCTTTTCTCTGCTAACGGAGATGGATAGCTGAATTCACCTTTAAGTCTAGACTTTACCTGTGACTCTAATCGGTTTAGCGTTGAACGCTTTAGTTTAAACCTTATACTATAAAATTTTTTATCAAGGGATTTTTGAAGTTCTCTAAAAACACTTAATGCATTTTTATCATTTTCTTCTATTAGTTCCAAAACTTCTGCTTTTTTTTCTTCGATTAACTCTACTGACTCAGTATAAATTAGATCCCTTAAAGTTGAGCGATAATCAACTAAGCAGCTATTGCATTTACATGGAATTTCTTTTGATGAAATTTTTGAATTAAAATTTTCATGAATTAGTTTTTGAGTTTTTTCATGATCATCTTTTACATCACGGCAGTATTTTTCAATAAACTCCTCATATTCTTTCAAAAACTCGGGCTTAAATGAATTGTCTGCAGGACTCGTTAAAGGAAAATCTTCATTATCAGGAAAAAGGAAATCATCTAAAAAACATGCTTCTAGTATATATTCTCGAGATATAAAATCATTAAAATGAACGTACTCTTTACTAAATGGATATTCCAGAGATGAGTATAATGAAAAAAGCTCATGAAGCTTTCGGTGAATCCCTTCTAAGAAGTTTAAAATAGATAAGGCGTCATCGTTTGATCGAATAGCGGATAAATCTTCGCTAAATGAGTTCACTTTAACAAAAGCATTTCGCTCCTGCTCAAGAGCGGTTCTTATGTTTTCGTAGTCGACAAGAGATGCTAGTTTAAAATCATCAGACAATCTAGGGCCTTAGTTAAATATTATTACTCACGCGCAACATAACTCAAGGCCCGCAAATTGGCCAACTTACTGATCAAGTTCAACAAGAAATGCTATACCTAACTTAGCGAAATTAGTGGCATGGCTCGCAGAGTTTCTAGATCTCTCGATTGTATCACTTGTCGTATGAATAGATCTGTTCATATCACCTTTTCTCGCCTCAAACGGAAACGATGCCGGAAAACCTGCTCCAGTCCAAGAAGCATGATCAGAGCAACCATATCCACAACGGTCGTATTGCCACGAAACCTTTAAATACTCATCAATAAGTCTTCCCATAAAACTGTTTTGCTCAGTATTTGTATTATCAGAAATCAAAACAATATCTTTGTCGCTTGATCCTTTGTAATTTGTCATATCTAACTGCATGACTCCAATTACGGGCTCATTGTTTTCTCTATAGCTTCTCGCAATCTCTCTTGAACCAAGAAGTCCGACTTCTTCAGCAGCGTAGGCCATAAACTTTATCGTTTTCTTTGGTTGATATGATGTTTCAACCAAAACTCTAATAATCTCAGTTATCGTAGCAATACCTGAAGCATTATCATCTGCGCCTGGAGCTCTGTTGCCCGCACCACCAAAATATCCAGAAATTGAATCAGCGTGGCCACCGATAACAACAGTCTCATCAGACTCTCCATTAAAAGTTAAAATTACACTGGGTTGCATCCATTTTTTATGCTCAAGAAGCTCTACTGTGACGTCTGATCTATTTTCAACTATTTTGGACCAGTGATCTTTAATCCAATTTGAAGACTCAACTCCATATGCGGCATTGTAGTATCGATTATGGTATGAACTTAAATGTTTGATGACAGAGTTGATAGGGGCCTCGTCGACAAAATTCAACATCTCATTAACAGTCGCTTGCTGATCTATTGAATAGTCTGCAAAATCTCCTTTTTGCGCCCAGTACTTTGACTCTTCATCACGAACATATTCCATTGCCTCTTGAAGATCATCATGAACGATATATCCTCCACAACGGTGAAATTCTTCATGCATATGGTGAGATAGCTTCTCTACATTATCAGAATCAATCTCAACAACTGCGACTTCGTCATTATCAACCTTAAAAATTGTCCCCAGTAAGTTTTCTTTATTAGTTGAGCTTAATGCATCTTTACCAATAGTGATAAACTTTGACTCTCCTGCGAAAAGACTAGAAGAAATTAAAGCAACTGAGCAAACAAGATTTTTAATATTTATCATGGGATGGCCCTCCGCTGGCCAATATGTTCTTTCCTTGAACAAAGATTTACAAATCTGTTAATAATTTTAACAATTAAAGTAGGTTTGGATAAACTAATTAAATCTTACAAAGGCCAACGCTTGAAGTTTCTGAGCATTTTTAAATATAAAAATTTTAAAAAACTATATTTGGCAGCAACTCTGTCAGAGTTTGGATCTTTCATTACAGATACAGCGATCATGCTTTGGCTTTACTCTCTCGTTGGTGAATCTAAAGCCTGGCTTGGAATTTCAAGAACTACATTCATTTTTTCATATGCTTTAGGGAGTATCGCTGGCGGGTCATTTAAAAATTACAAATACTTTACTAAAATACTTTTCTGGGCAGATATTGTTCGCTTTCCTCTTATCGTTGCGATGCTTTTCACCACCTCACCAGTTGTAATTGTCACACTTGCGGGATTAATCGCCTTTTTCCAAGGAATTTTCTCACCACTAAGACAATCCCTTACAAATATTTTTGTTCCTCAAAGATCAATCAAGCTCGCGAACTCTTTATTTTCAACTACAATGGCATTTTTGCACTTACTTTGCCCATATATTGGAAGTTTCCTCTACACAACAATGAACTCAATGAATGTGATCGTCACAATAGATGGAACAACTTATTTATTAAGCGCTCTTCTAATTTATTTTATTACTCATGAGAAAACTAATGATTCAAAAAATCATACAGAAGAGAAACCAAATGAAGAAAAATATCGATACAAAAAAGCTCTTCAAAAACAGGGGATCACGACAATTCTGACGAACTATTGTATTCTTGGCACCTTAGTCGGGCTTCTTATTCCGCTACTTCTCCCGTACACAATCGATGTTCTTCAAAAGACCAATTATGAATATGGAATTTTGATGTTATTTTTTGGGCTAGGCGGACTTATTGGAGGGCTAACGAGCGAGCTAATATCAGAAAAGTTCTCAACCAATAAGATTATTATTGTCACTTTTTTTCTTGAAATTTGTATGATGATGATATGGCTTCAATTTAAAAACTTCTGGGTGAGCTCATTTTTATTAATGCTTTGGGGACAAATTGTTTTCACGAGGATGCCTGCTCAATTCAACTTTGTTAGCGAAACCGTGGAGACAAACCTTTTGCCAGCAGTTCATTCGCTACTTCAAATTGCATTTTTAGTTCCAAACCTAATTGGAAGTATGATTGTGGTATTTGTGGGAGATATTTTAAGTACGCTTGATTTATTAACGTATGCTTCTTACACGTTTATAGCGTTAGCGCTGATAAGATTATTTTCTCCAGATCTTCAAAAATTCTTCATTCAAAGTCCGGAGAAAATAAAACGCTCTACAGTCGTAGATTAAATAAGACCACTACGTCTTAATAGAGCATCAACAGAAGGCTCTCTTCCCTTGAATTTTTTATATAGATTCATTGGAAGATCAGTATTACCTCTCTCAAGGATATTTTCTCTGAAAGAATTTGCCGTTTCTTGATCAAATAATCCCTTTTCTTTGAAAGATTCAAAGGCGTCTGCATCTAAAACTTCTGCCCACTTATAGCTGTAGTAGCCTGCTGAGTATCCGCCTTGAAAAATATGAGAAAAAGAACAGGAAAAATTTGAACCCTCTACTTCTGGAAGTAAATCAAAAGGTTTTTTCACTTCATCTTCAAACGCTCCAACTGAAGCAGGAAGCTCTGCAGCTGTGTGCCACTTCATATCAAGTGTCGCAAAAACAACTTGTCTAATTGTTCCCATCCCTTCTTGAAACTTTCTTATATCAGATATTTTTCCGATTAATTCACGAGGAAGAAGTTCACCTGTTTCATAATGCTTAGCAAACATATCCAAACACTCAGCTTCATAGGCCCAGTTTTCCATAATTTGAGAGGGAAGCTCTACAAAGTCCCAAAGAACATTTGTCCCTGAAAGGGAGCGGTACTTACACTTCGTTAATAACCCATGAAGAGCATGCCCAAACTCGTGAAATAAAGTTGTCACTTCATTAAATGTTAGAAGAGATGGTGTCGT
>Ga0181566_10005490_pt1 | contig 10234 bp, 8 predicted proteins | sample 101ome_15_FD_133762 | JGI IMG/M metagenome (GOLD analysis project Ga0181566, IMG submission 133762) | Coastal salt marsh microbial communities from the Groves Creek Marsh, Skidaway Island, Georgia - 101402AT metaG (megahit assembly) | ecosystem: Environmental > Aquatic > Marine > Intertidal zone... | reverse complement strand
GCATAATCACATGGCACATGGTCTCAAGCAACAAGCTGATAATATACAGGGCAGTTCTGGTTCTTATAATCTGTTTGCTGCGCTTTAAGGTTAGGTCAGTTTCTTGGTTGGAAATCCTGTTATAGAGAATAACCTGATATACAGAAAGCATAAAGCCACTTCTTTTGCTGGCTGGTGCTGATAATATAGAGCTTTCTGGCAAGCTGATTTACAATCATCTGGCATGTCATGATAGGCTGAATTGGAAATGGAATTGCATCAATGATGTAAATATCATCTAGAATATGCTACTTCATAAATACCAACCGCCACTTAACATTCGGTTTGAAATGCAACAAGGCAGATATGACTGACATCCAAAAACAGACTATTCCAGCAGAAGATAGCGCTGTCACAGCCATTTATCGCCGTCTATTTTCAGACTGGATCTCAGGCTATAAGCAACAGATTGCGCTGATTTTTCTGCTGATGGTGATTGTTGCCATTTCAGGGGGGATATATCCTGCGCTGATCAGCCATATTTTTGACAGGCTTGGCGGTAGTGCAGAGCCAGCCTTTTATAGCCCCTATCTAGGGGACGGTCTGCTGGTTATTCCCTTGCTGATTATCGTGATTGCAACCATCAAGGCTGTAGCCATGTATTTTCAGGTTTTGAATGTTAATGCGCTTGCGCTAAAGCTGACAACGGCGCTGCAAAAACAGATGATGGCGCATCTGATAGAGGCTGATCTCAGCCATCATACAACCGAGCCATCTGGCAATCTGATTTCGCGCATCATGAATGATTTGAATCTGGTCAGAGAGGCGATTGTCAGGCTGGCCAATAATCTGGTGCGTGACATGCTGACCGCGCTGGTCATGGTAGGTGTGATGTTCTGGTTTAGCTGGCTATTATCTTTGCTGGTGCTGGCTGTCTATCCGCTTGCCATGCGGCCGATTATTTTGATTGGCAACAGACAGCGCAAAGCCTCAGCCTCGCTACAGGAACATATGGGAAAGGTTACCAGCCTGCTGGCAGAAAGCTTGCAGGGTATCCGGATGATTAAGGCCTATCAGCTTGAAGATAAAGAAAAAAACCGTTCAGCCCGCGCCTTTAATACCTTATATGATCAGCTGGTTGGTCTACTGGCAGGGCGGGCACGTGTCGATCCAATTCTCGAAGTGCTTGGCGGCATTGCAATTGCTGGTGTTATTGGGGTTGCGTCATGGCAGGTAGCATCTGGCCAGATGAAACCTTCTGATGTTATCGGCTTTATTACTGCGCTGGTGATGCTGGTGCCGCCTGTGCGTGCCATCGGCACGCTGAATGCGGTCTCTCAGGAAGGGGCGGCGGCATTGCAACGTATTTTTGCGCTTCTGGATAGGCAAAACGAGATTGCCGACAAACCAGATGCCCGCTCATTCAGCCCTGAGCGTGCAGATATAACCTTCTCAGATGTAAGCTTTCATTATGGTGATAAGGCGATTTTAAGCCATATCAATTTCACTGTGAAGGCTGGCCAGACAGTGGCACTGGTAGGGCCTAGTGGCGGCGGTAAATCAACTATTTTAAACCTGATCCCGCGCTTTTTCGATGTTGAAGGTGGTTCTGTTTCAATAGATGGGGTTGATGTAAGAGAGATGCAGATAAGCGCGCTTCGTGGCGCGATTGCGCTGGTTGCCCAAGATGCGGTGCTGTTTGATGATACAATCGCGGCCAATATCGGTTTTGGGCGGGCAGATAGCACACCAACAGAGATTAAAATGGCAGCAAAAACAGCTGCCGCAGATCAATTTATTTCAGAATTGCCAGACGGGTTTGACACGCAGGTGGGCGAGCGTGGTGGCCGGCTCTCTGGTGGCCAGAAACAGCGTATTGCAATCGCCAGAGCGATGGTGCGGAATGCGCCAATATTATTGCTGGATGAAGCCACAAGCGCTCTGGACGCACATGCTGAAGGTCAGGTGCAACAGGCCATAGACAGGCTGTCTGAGGGCAAAACCACCATCATCATTGCCCATAGGCTGGCTAGCATCATGCATGCAGACAGGATATTGGTAATCGATGAAGGGCAGATTGTCGAACAGGGCAAACATGCCGAATTGCTTGGTGCAGGCGGGCTATATGCCCAGCTTTGTGCCTTGCAGAATATTTCTGGCTAGCCGATTTTAGCCACTGGCAGGTTCTATCATTTGGGCGTTATTCGCGTTTTAGCAAATCATCTACCAGCCTATTTGCCCAGCCTTTGGCCCTGAATTCTGCCTGCAACAGATCAGCATCATAGATATTATCTACCCAGTCAAAAAACGCCATACCCTGTTGCTGATAGGGCTGATAGGCCAGCAGAAAGGCATCTAGCACGCCTGTTTTTGCCTGGCTGACATGCAGATATGGCCAGAATTTTAGCTGCTGAAGTGCAATTTCAACAGGGGTATCTTTCATCATCACCAGATAGAGCGCGGACATAATTCCTGCCCTGTCAGCCCCTGATTTACAATGTAGTAGTGCAGGGGTGGTAATCGCCTGAAATAGCTCGGCTGTGGCATGAAGCATGGGCTTGTCTGGTGCGGCGCGCGATCTGGCAGTAAAATCAACCAGCGTCAGCCCCGCCTGCTGGCAGGCTTCTGCCTCTAGCCGCCAGCCGCCATCATCACGCTCACCACGCAGATTGATAATGGTTTTTATGCCTGTGTTGGCACAGTCTTTGATGCGCGCAGGTGTTGGCTGGTTGCTTCGCCACATCTGGCTATCTATCTGGTGCAGATTATGCCAGCGAAGCCGCAAAAAACCATGATCTTTCAGCATCAGCTCAGTCCAGTCAGTCAGCCCGCGCCTAGCATGGACGGGGCTGTTCTGCGGTAGATGCATCCGGTATGCACTCATCTCTGCTTAGGCACCTGCAACCATCAGTGAGGGGATAAACAGCGTAGGCGCTGAGATAGATTGTGTCATATCGCTATCATTTCCCGCTACCATTGATGCAAATATCTCATTCAGATTGCCTGCGATTGTAGCTTCTGAGGCTGGCCAGCCTATCTTGCCATTTTCAATCCAGAAACCAGCCGCACCACGTGAATAATCGCCTGTGGTCATGCTGATTGAACTGCCCATCAGCTCGGTCACGAAAAACCCGTCTTTGATGTCTGCTATCAGCGCTGCTGTTTCAATATCTGTATCTGCAATATAGAAGTTTGATACTGTCGGGCTAGGCGGGCCAGATAGAGACCGGCTGGCATTGCCTGTTGGGGTCATGCCTAGCTGGCCAGCGCTAGACAGATCAAGAAGCCAGCCTGTAAGCACACCCTGATCAATAATATTACGTCTTTGAACAGGCAGAGTTTCACCGTCAAATAGACGCGAGCCGCTTGCCCTGTCTCTTAGCGGGTCGTCAATAATAGTGATCTGCTCAGAGGTAATTTTCTGTCCAAGCTTGTCTTTGAGGAAGCTAGTACCACGCGCGATGGCCGCGCCATTAATTGCGCTTGCCAGATGGCCAGCGATTGACCGTGAAATACGGGTATCAAAAATCACCGGATATGTGCCTGTCTGCGGTTTTTTTGCGCCCAGTCTGGAGATGGTGCGCATGGCGGCATTGCGGCCAATTTCGGCGGGGTCTTTTAAATCTTCAAAAAATACAGCCGAGCTATAATCATAATCACGTTCCATCTGGCCATTCTGTTCTGCCAGCACTACCGCAGAAAAACCAAAGCTTGACCGTTCATATTCAGCAGAAAAGCCTGTTGAGGTAGCAATGAATATGCGGCTTTTGCTTGCTGAGGCAGACCCGCCATCAGAATTGGTAATCCCTTTTGTCTCAAGCGCGGCTGTCTCGCACGCAAGTGCTATTTCCGTCAGGGCTTCGGCTGACAGTTCAGTATCATCGCAAATCGCAAGATCTGGCAGGGTTTTGGCCTGCTCATCTTCTGTGGCTAGCCGTGCAAACGGGTCTTGGGGTGCGGCACGCGCCATTGCTACCGCACGCGCAACAAGCTGGTCAATATTCAGCCGTTCTAGCTGGCCAGTTGATACTGCCGCACTCTGCTTGCCACAAAATACCCTGAGCCCAAGCTGGTAATCTTCAGCCCGCTCGATTGATTCTACCTGCCCCAGCCGGACCTGAATATCGGTGCTGTCGCCGGTAATAAAGGTGATGTCTGCACCATCTGCGCCTGCGGCACTTGCTGCCTTTAGCACATAGTCAACAATGTCATGTTCTGAATCTGTCATACTTCATGAAATAATACGCGTGCTGGCAATATGCAACCGCTTGCATTGAGATTGTTTGGTGTTTATGTGTATTTGTATGAAAACATATCAGATATTTATCGATGGCGCGGCTGGTACAACAGGCCTTCAGGTTCAAAGCAGGCTTGAAGCACAGCCTGATCTTGAGCTGATTTTGCTAGATGAAGCAGAACGCAAAGATGAGACAAAACGTCGTGACGCTATGGCAGCAGCAGATGTAACCATCTTATGTCTGCCAGATGAGGCCGCAATACAGGCAGCTAGCAATGCTAAAGAGATGTCTGCACGGATTATTGATGCTTCAACAGCGCACCGGATAGACCCTGCCTTTACCTACGGATTTGCCGAATTGCTGAAAGACGGGGAAAGCCAGATTGCAGAAGCACAATTTGTAAGTAATCCGGGATGCTATCCAACCGGCTTTCTAGCTCTTGTAGCGCCTCTGGTGGAAGCAGGCTGGCTATCTGCTGACAGCATGCTGCATGTGCCTGCTGTATCTGGCTATTCAGGTGGCGGCAAGGCCATGATCGCGGAGTATGAGCGTGGCACAGCGCCTGTTTTTGGCAGTTATGGCCTGTCTCTGGCACATAAACATCTGCCAGAAATGAGAGTGCATGCAGGATTGGAAAAATCTCCTGTGTTTTTGCCTTCGGTTGGCAATTTTCCGCAAGGGATGCTGGTAAATATAATGCTTGATCAAGAACATCTAGGCAAAACAGTTACCGCAGATCATATCAAAGAGCTTTATCAGGCGCGCTATCAGGCTGACAGGCTGATATCTGTTGGCGCAGATAACGCACTAACAGAAAAAGGGTTTCTGGCCGCAGATGCGCTTGCCGGCACGGACAGGCTGGAATTATTTGTGTTTGCCGATAGCCAGAATGAAAAGCTGGTTTTAACTGCGCGTCTGGACAATCTGGGCAAAGGGGCATCAGGCGCAGCCGTCCAGAATCTAAATTTGATGCTTGGGCGTGATATGCTGGCTGGTTTGTCTTTATAATTGCGATGATGATAAAAATCCCCGAAATGACAATGCGAGAACGCGCTCTTGGCTATCCATATGAAGCGCCAACGGGCAGTTTTCTGATCTCAGGAGGGTATTGCCAGCCCCTGCCAGAAAGCTATGATTTCGCAGATAGAGTAGGGGTACTATCTGTTGGTTCAAACAGAGCGCCTGCTCAGCTTTATCGTAAATTTGGCAAGAATGCCGAAATTCCGGTGACAGCTGTCAATATTCATGGATGCGATATTGTGCATGTGGCAAATCTTGCACCCTATGGCGCAGTGCCCTGTTCTGCCTTTCCATCTGAAGGGGTGGTCACGCCGTTAAATATAGCCTGGCTGAATCGTGAACAGCTAGTCATCATGCATGAAACAGAATCGTTGGGTGTGGCCTATGAATTTGTAGAATGGGACTGTCACTATGTTGAGCATCTGCATCCAAAGGCACTAGATCGCCTGTTTGGATATGCCAGCCTGAAAGGTGCGCTAGGTTTTGATCAGCAAGGACCGCTTGCGCTTGAAGCAATCAAATCGCAGAACAGACAGTTAAAAAGCTGTAATCAGCAACAGGCCCTCTTTCATGTCTTTACTTGTCATCAAAGCGAAATAGATGAATTTGAAGATTGGCTTGAACGCTGTCAGCAAGATAGTCAGTTCAGACAGCAAGTAGCAGAATCGATGGCCCGAACAACTATCACGGCGTCTAATCCGTTATGGCGCACTGTTTCGCCTGAAATTGACTGGCTATTTAGCTAATAAGCTGGTCAGCCAGAAACCCTGCTGTAAGGATTAGTCCGCAATTTCGGTTCGAGATAAATAGCCTGCGCGCTATCGAAGGGTCATGAAGAGTAATTTGGCGCACCTGCCAGATAAAATGACAGCCAGCCCCTGCTAGTCCGGCCAGCCAGAAGCCGAAGCCTATCTTCAGATAAAAGCCTGCGCCCCATAATATAAGCGCACAAAAATATGCCAATCCAACGCCAAATGATACATGGTTTCCTAGCCCGATGGCAGATGATTTCACCCCAGAACGCCTATCATCTTCGATATCCTGAATGGCGTAAATCGTATCATATCCAAACACCCAGCATACAGTCCCGATATAGATGATTAACAGCGCCATGTCTGGCAGATTAAGGCTGATCGCTGCATAGGCGGTGGGGGCTGCCCAGCTAAAGGTCAGCCCAAGCACAAATTGCGGGAAATAGGTAATTCGCTTTGCTAGCGGATATAAAATCACAAGCGGTGCAGACGCCATCCCTACCAGCCACGAGATCGGCGGTAGCTGAAACAGCACAGCCAGCGAGACACAGCCAAGTATAGCTAGAAATATCACTGCCTGAAACATGGTGACAGTACCTGCGGCAAGCGGACGCTGGGCCGTTCTGGCAACCCGCCTGTCAATGTCCCTGTCCCACATATCATTGATTACACAGCCTGCGGCACGTGTCGTGATGCCGCCTATTAAAAATAGCGCCATTGTGAAAATCGCTGTTTCGATAGATGGTGCAAAAGCTGCGGCCACCCACCAGCCGGGCAAAATCAACAGCCACCAGCCAATTGGCCTATCCAGTCGGGCAATGATGATAAATGGATGCAATCTAGGTGGAAAAATCTGCCAGATACCTGTCAGATTGATATCACCAGCCCCATGATAAGAGCCGCTATTATCTGTGTGCTGTTTGTGATGGTTTGTCATGGCTTATCTATTGCATGATAGGCGCTTGATTGCAAAGCAGTCTAATAAAAGTTGATCTGCTGATGATTGCTTGCTACCTCGTTAAGACTATGACAGATGAATATAGCCCTTCAATCAGATTATATGTAACAGATAGGCTGGCAGAAAATGCCAGTATCAATCTTGATGCTGAACAAAGCCATTATCTGGTCACTGTGATGCGCCAGAAACAGGGAAATATAATCGAATTATTTAACGGACGTGATGGCAGTTTTCCTGCCCAGATTAACATCGCCCATAAAAAATCTAGCCAGCTTGTCTGTCTTAGACAGAATCGCCCACAGCTAACCGGTGCAGATTTGTGGCTGGTTTTTGCCCCTGTGAAGCGCACAAGGCTGGATTTTATGGCGCAAAAGGCAACCGAACTTGGTGCCAGTGTGATTTGGCCATGCCAGACTGACTACACCCAAGTAGGCCGTGTAAATACAGACAGGCTGGAAGCAAATGCCATCGAAGCCGCAGAACAGTCGGGGCGGCTGGATATACCTGAATTACGGCCATTTCAGCGACTCGATGCTATTTTGGCAGACTGGCCTGATGATAGGGTCATTATTTTTTGTGACGAGCTGGCGGCAGGTAAAAAATGGCCAGAATCAAATCTATCTGAATTGGTATCTCATAAAGCAGCGATCATTATCGGGCCTGAAGGGGGTTTTTCGGCACGTGAGCGAGAATTGCTGCTGGCAAAGGACAATATCGTAAGGCTATCTTTAGGGCCGCGTATCTTACGTGCAGATACCGCTGCGCTGTCTGCCTTAACCCTGTTTCAAGCTTTTTGTGGTGACTGGCTTGAAACCTCATCTTAGGATACAGATATATACATGACCGCCTGTTCGGGTCTTATTACAATTTTATAGATCGGCTTATCATCATGCCTGACAATATTTCTTCACCTACACACACCATCACGCAGAAATCGCAGATGGTGGGCTGGCTGGCCAGTCAGGCAAAAGAACAGTCATTGTGGCGGATTGGCACAGAACATGAAAAATTCCTGTTTCATAAAGTAGATAACCGGCCTGTCGGTTATGAGGGCGAGCGGGGCATACAAACCATTCTAAAACGCCTGCAGGCCGAATATCAGATGACCCCAATTATGGAAAAAGGGCATATTATCGGGCTGAAAGATAATCAGGGCGGTTCTATCACCCTAGAGCCTGGCGGACAGCTTGAGCTATCTGGTGCGCCGCTAGAAAATTTGCATCAGACTTGCAAGGAAACAGGCGCTCATCTGAACCAGATGAAACATGTTATTTCAGATCTGGAGATTGGCATGCTGGGATTGGGGTTTCAGCCAATATGGGGCAGAGATGATATTTCATGGATGCCCAAAGGCCGGTATAAAATTATGCGCGAATATATGCCAAAGCGCGGTAATCTTGGCCTTGATATGATGCTTCGGTCATGTACGGTGCAGGTAAATCTGGATTATGCAGATGAACGTGATATGGTGCGAAAATTCCGCACTTCGCTTGCTTTGCAGCCAGTAGCAACGGCCCTGTTTGCAAATTCACCTTTTAAGGATGGCAAGCTTTCTGGTCTGAAATCTACGCGGGCGCATGTCTGGACAGATACTGACCCTGATAGATGCGGTGTGCCTGAAATCGTATTTGATAGCGGCTTTGGCTATGAAGCGTGGATAGATTATATCCTTGATGTGCCGATGTATTTTCTGCATCGCGGGGATGATTATCTTGATGTTTCCGGACTGTCATTTGCAGAATTTATGGCAGGCAGGCTAACAGGGTTTGAAGGCCAGTATCCGCTTTTGCATGATTTTGAAGATCACATTACCACCGCATTTCCAGAAGTTCGGCTGAAGGGCTATCTTGAAATGCGGGGGGCAGATAGCGGTTCATGGAATAATATCTGTGCGCTTCCGGCTCTGTGGGTGGGAACATTATATGATGATGAGGCGCTGGCACGTGCTGAAGCGCTGGTAGCTGATATTGGTGCGCAGGATGTCGAAAATGCCCGCTATAGTGCCGCAAAGGACGGGCTGGCAGGAAAATTTGGCGAACATATGATGTTGGATATTGCCCAGAAATTTGTAGATATTGCTTCAGACGGGCTGAAAGCCAGAAACAGGCTAGATGATAGCGGCATGGATGAACGTGGCTTTCTGTCGCCATTAAAGTCCATTCTGAAATCTCGCAAAACAAATGCTGATCTTATGATCGAGGCATTTAAAGGCGAATGGCAGGGCGATATCAACAAAGTATTCGTAAATCATGATTTTTAATCCAGCCTGAATATCATCTCTTTTTGTTTGAGAACAGGGTTATGTATAGTCTGCTTATTATCGTCTTTGTGAATTTCATCGGTATAGGGGCGCTGATACCGGTGCTTCCTTTTACTGTGGTTGACCAGTTTGGTTATTCCCCAACAGTGATGACCGCGCTTCTGGCCAGCTTTTCGCTTGCCATGTTTATTGCCAATCCGGTGCTTGGCAGGCTATCTGACAGATATGGCAGAAAGCCTATTTTGGTATCAGCTCTGGCTGTCAATATGGCTGCACATATCTGGTTTGCGCTATCAGATGATATTGTTACCTTATTTATTGCGCGGGTACTGGCAGGGCTAGCAGCAGGCAATATTGGGGTGATTCAGGCCATTATTACAGATTCAAGCACCTCTGATAGCCGCGCCAAAATCATGGGTATGCTAGGGGCGTCCATTGGTGCAGGCTTTGTGCTTGGCCCTGCATTAGGCGGGGTATTAAGCAATTTTGGCACCGGCCCTGCCCATCAAGTGCCTTTTCTGGTGGCGGCCGGTTTTGCCGCGATTGCCTGTCTACTGGCTACCAGACTGAAAGAAACAGCCACACCTATATCATCAGAGATTGCCTCTTCAGGCGCTTCGGCGCCCATATCACAAAGATGGCAATGGCAGTTGCTTTTGCGGCCATCAGTGCTGGTATTTGCGCTGGCATTTTTCTGTCTGAACCTGTCCTTTGCGCAGGTAGAGGCAACCCATGTTCTGTTGTTGCGGGATTTATTGTCATTTGATGCGACCAAGACAGGCTGGTTCTTTGCCTATATCGGGGTGATGATCATTATTGTGCAGGGCGGGCTGATAGGCAGGCTGGTCAGCAGATTGGGCGAGCGTGTGGTGATCATCTGCGGGATAGGCCTGCTATGCTGTGGACAGTTGCTAACCGCGATGCTTGCCTCATCACTATTTACAGAGCAGGCAGGCTTGTTGGTCTATGTGATCGCGGTAACAGCTTTGATATGTGTTGGCTTTGCACTTACCAACCCTACCTTGTC
>Ga0181566_10005484_pt1 | contig 10238 bp, 7 predicted proteins | sample 101ome_15_FD_133762 | JGI IMG/M metagenome (GOLD analysis project Ga0181566, IMG submission 133762) | Coastal salt marsh microbial communities from the Groves Creek Marsh, Skidaway Island, Georgia - 101402AT metaG (megahit assembly) | ecosystem: Environmental > Aquatic > Marine > Intertidal zone... | reverse complement strand
CTCTGGAAACTCCTCCCTCAAAATGATCGCCGTTCGTTCGTTACATCCCGGACACCGCCCGAACGTCTTACTGTACCCGTACACCGATATCGTTTTCCTCTCGTCGTCGCGCGCGATGCGCCCACCGCCGACGACGAACGCGACGAGTTCTCCGCCGTCCGCCGCCCTCGACGACATCGCCTCCTCGTCGCGCAAACTCGCGAAATTATCGGCGTGCCACGTCGTCCCGCGACGCGCGCGAACGACGAGCGCGGCTTCATCGTCTCGTCCCGCGACGCGCACCTGCGCGAGGACGTACTTCCATCGTCCCGAATCGACGATGACGCGCGGGATTCGACGCAATGGAGAATCAGCGCTCGGTTCGCGCGCGTCGACGTACGAGGACGACGTGGCGGCGCGCGTGAGCTCGAACGCGGCCGCGTTGAGCGCTTCGCCCGTGACGTGACAGAATTTCGGCGCGTCGTCGACGGACATGCGCGAACGGACGGGGTGTGCGGGCGAGCTCGTCGGTTCGGTTACACGTTGCGAATGATACGCCGTACCGCCGCGCGGTTCACCACGCCATGTCGCACGCGTCTCCGCACGCGTCGCCCGACCACGCGGTGTATGAGATCGGGAACAAGGTCTCGAAACGCTCGGCGACGCGCGGCGACGCCATGAGATCGGCGACGGCGTCTCGCCAGGCGAGGTAGTGCGGCGTCTCCTTGTGTCCGGCGGCGGCGTCCGCGTCTTCGTACACCTCCACCAAGACGAAAGACGTGGGATCGTCGGCGTTTTGAAAGACATCGAAGCGTAAATTTCCAGGCTCTTGCGACGAGTGGAGGGCGTTTTCGGCGGACAGCGCGGCGAAGGCGTCCTCCGAGCCCGGGACGACGCTACAGCGCACGTGGACGACGCTCGCCGCGCGCATCTCTGCCTCATCCTCGAGCGACCACGTCGTAGAGTTCGCGTACGCCCATCCATCGTCGTTCGGTTCGACGGCGAGGTATCGCTCCGCCGAGCGCGGGCTTTGCATCATGGGTCCGCACGCGTCTCGCCACCGCTCGTAATGCGACGTAAGCTTGTGCGCGTCCTTCGACTTTTCATCCGAATAAATCTCCACCAGCGTAAACCTCGATCGATCGGAAAGATCGCGCAACACGTCGAACCGCACGTTTCCATACTCTCGCGTCGAGTTCATCGCGTTGTCGAGCGTCTGCGCGATGAACGCGTCGACGGATTCCTCGACGCATTGAATCTTCACAAACGTGACTTGTGATTTTTGTCGACGCACCGCGTCGGCGTCGGACGTCGACGCGCGCGCGACGGTGGACGCGCGCGTCGTGTGCGATGATCTACACGTTTTGGCGCCGAACGAGACGACGCGGGAGGACACCGACGTCGTCTGCGCGGTGACCGCAGCTCGCATTTTTTTCAACGCGCCAGACACTGGCGCGCATCGTCGTCGCTCGTCGTCGAGAGCGATGAGCGCGACGCACGATTTCTTACGCGATGCGTACGGTCGAGCGACGCACGCGCTCGTGAGCGAGGCGAAACGCGCGTCGAGCGCGACCGTGAGCGCGGTGAATGAGATCGGGGCGCGCACGCGCGACGCGCTCGAACGGTCCGGCGTGAACGGAGACGCGCTCGAGGCGCTCCTGCGACGACGAAGCGCCGAAGCGGTGCGTGCGCGAGGCGACGCGCGCGGGCTCGAGCGTCCGCGCGCGCTAACGAGAGAGAACGCGACGAAAACGATGAATGATTGATGTCCGCCGTCGGGTGTTGACGCCGAACGACGACGACGTCGCGACGAGACGACGACGACGAGACGACGCGCGAAGAAGACGAAAACTAACCTATGCGTGAATGTATCATCGTCGTTTTCCATCTCGCATAGGAGGACACGCGCGTGGACGGAGGCGTCGCCGCGTACGCGCGCGCGGTGGAGGAAGCCATGGAGGCGTACGACGTTCGGCACGCGCACGTCGATTCCCGAGCCAACATCGCCCTCCGTTCGAGCGCCGAGCTCGAATCCATCATTCGTAAACACGAGGAACAGTGGGTGGCGGTCGATCGGGAGCTCGCCGAGGTGTCGGGGATGACGGCGAAGATTTGGGAACAGAGCGAGTCGCTGCGCGGCACCGTCGAGATGATGTCCGAGGTGGAGGAGATGTTACTCGAGGCGGAGATTGGCGCCGAGCTCGAGGCGTTGTACAAGCGACGAGACGACGCCGAGTTACAAGACGCCGAGGCGCAGCGCGCGCTCGAAGCGGAGATCGCGCACGTCATGCAATTGCACGACATGTTGGTGAGCGACGCCATGACGAATCAAATCAGTTCGCGCACGACGGAGGAAATCATGGCGGAGCACGATATGAAGAAACGACTCTCGCGTCTCGCCAAGGAGCGCAGGAAAGACGACGGCGAGCTGTCGTTAAAAGATATTGCGTCCTCGCTCGACGTCGCGTCGAGCATGGCGCCGGCCATCACGAATGATTTGGATGATTTCTTCACCGCCGACGACGAAGACGTCGACGCGGCGAGCGGTCGGGCGTACACGCTCTACGGCATGCGCGCGCGCGCCGAGTCCACCAAGGGTGCGATTTTAAATCAACCGAATGAATTGAAATCGGAACTATCGATCGATGTCGCCGAGGCCGAACGCATCGCCCTCGCAAGGAAAGAGGCGCTCGGCATCTCCGACGAGGATATGCACGGGGTGAATTTAAAGCCGCCGCCGCCGAAGGGCGGCGCGCAGGACGGACCGTTGGAGGAGGCGCAGAGCCCGCGACGAATCATCATCGAGGCGAAGAGCGTGACGCATCAGATGACGGACACGCTGAAGAGTATAGATTTAGGTAAAATGTGGGAGAGCGCGTCGGCCAAGACGGCGGCGGCGGCGGAGAGAGCGTCCGCGGCGAGTAAACGTGCCTCGGAGGTGACGGCGGCGGCGGCGGAGAGAGCGTCCGCGGTGGGGAAAGACGCGATTCGAGCCGTACAAGAGCGCGCCATGGGTAAGATGAGCGAGCAACACAAGGACCGCGACGACGCACCGACGTTTTATAAAAAGGACGCCGGAACGTCCACGTAGCGCGAGCGCGCGCGGCGCAAATCTTGTACATTACATGTTCGCATAGCTGTCGTCTGACGTGATCGCGGGACGCGCGCCGAGCGCCGCGGGCCACTCCTCGTCCGTCGCGTGTCGATTGATCGCCGCTCGTAATCGCTCCTCGTTTCCCCCCGAGTGAAAGTGCACGCGCTCGCCCGAGCGAAACAAGAAAAACGACGGCGTCGTCTTCACGCCAAGCTCGTCCCTCGCCAATCGCGTCGTCGATCCGTTCTCGTTTCCATTCATGAAGACGAACTTGACACCCGGAAAATCGTCGGCAATCTTTTCGTACTTTTTCGCGAACGCCTTGCACGGTCGACAAAACGTGAACCCAACCTCGAGACAGACGAGACGATTGCGTTCCCATCGCAAGACGCGCGACCACTCATCCTTGGACACCACCTTTGTGACGCGCTCGGAGGACACGGCCGCGCGCCACCACCGCGCCCACTCCTCGAAACTCACGACGCCGTTACCGTCGTAATCGAGGGAATCGAGCAGGCGACGACCGTCGTCGACGTCGACGTTGAGCGCGGCGGTGGCGTCGACGAGTTCGCTCAATTCCAAGACGCCGTTTTCAGACGTGTCGAATTTATCGAAGACGTCTCGCAGTTGTTCCTCGGTGACGAACTGCGGAGACACCCCGGTGGTGGTGCCGATGACGTCTCGGACGTAAATTTCGATGTCGCGCGTGCGTATCTGTTCGCGCGCGAGCGCGGCGGCGCCCTTGACGCCGGCGACGACGCCGAGCGTCCCGGCGACGACTTTGGTCTTACACGAGAGTCTCTTCACGAGCGCGCCGGCGTCGTCACCGTCCTCACCGCTCAGTATGATGACGTTCGGCATGTACTTGTCCTCGAGTTCGATCAAACACGCGCTCACGACGTCGGCGAACGCGTCTTCGTTAGTCGTCTCCGCGTCGTCTCTCCACGCCTCGACGACGGGGGCGAAATTCTTGACGATTGTCCCGTCGTCGTACAGACTCGCGCTGAACCGTCGACCCACCATGCAAAACATGACGAGATCGCTCTTTTCACTCGCGCTCAACCCGGCGCCCGCGCCGTATCGTAACTCGGCCGCCCCGAACGCCTCCGCGCCGGACGACGCCGACGTCTCGCACCCCGTCGCCGTGCGCGTCGCCGCCTCGATGTCCACTCGCGCCATCGTCTCGCGTCCGCTCGAGTCCCCATCCACGCGCGTCACCAATCCCGGAAGAGATATCCCCAATCGTCCCTCCCACTCCAACGACTCGACGAGCTCGCGAACCGCCGCCGCGACGCCGCTCGGCGTCGCCTCGCCGAGTCGCGTCGCCGCCCCGGCGCGCTCGAAAGCCCCCGTCTTAGCGTTCACCGGCGCCGCGCGCGCCTGCGACGCGCTCGCGTTGACGTACACGCCCAACACGATATCATCGTCGTCGGTCGTCGCACCGGCGCGCGTCGTCACGGGCGTCGACGCGCGTCCCGCACGAGGACGGCGCCACCGATTACACTTTTTCATCAGCCGTCCCATCGACGCCCACGAGGTCGCGCGCGCGTCCACAACGACGACGATCGCAGACGACATCGCGATCGGTGTTCGTCGCGTTCGCGTCGCCGCGTCGGCGTCGGTGAGTCGCGTCGGCGGGGCGAACGCGCGAGAATGCGCGCAATCGATTTCGCGGCGTCCCGAGGTGGTTATTTTTACTTTTTCGCGAAAAAAAGCGCGCTCGAGGACGCTCGGCGAGCGATGAGCGCGCGTGAATGCACGGTCGGTCGGGTCGGTGTGTGCGTGATGTGTGTGATATTCTAAACTACGAACGGTGGGACGCGCGTCCCGGTCGGCGGGCGCAAAAAATCACGCCTCGCCGTCCCACTCGCGGTGAAATTGCTCCACGAACCGAACCATGACGTCGTGTCTCGCCGCCGCTCGACGTCGACCGGCGTCCGTTTTCATCTTGTCGCGCAGGGTGAATAATTTCTCGTGAAAGTGATTGATCGTCGTGTTCGGTCTGTCGACGCTCGTTTGATTCTTCGCGTACGCCTCGGCCGTGAGCGAGCGTTCAGGTTCCACTCCCGGCACGTGCATGGGATTGTTTCTCGCCCCGCCGAAACAAAACGTCCGCGCGATGCCGATCGCGCCTATCGCATCTAAACGATCCGCATCCTGCACGATTTTAAATTCAATCGAACTCGTCGCCCGCGCGTACTCGGCGTCCCCGGCGTCGCCGGCGAGCTCGCTTTTAAAACCAATGTACCGAACGATGGCGCATATTTTCTCCGTCTTTCCCTCGTCGTACCCACACGAGGTTAAAAACGCGCGCACGGCGTCCCTCCCCGCGTTCGCGTCGCCGTCGGCGTACTTCCAATCCTTGACGTCGTGCATCAGCGCGGCGAGCTCGATCACCTCCACATCCACCGCTTCATCGCTCGTCGTCGATTCCTCCCTCGCGAGCGCCATGGCGGTCGCACGCACGCGGTGTATGTGCCAATAATCGTGCGATCCATCGTTGTGCGACAATTCCTCGCGCACCCACGCCTCGGCGCGGTCGATGACGGCCGTCATCGTCGCGAGCGCACCGTTTTGGCGTCGTGACCGTTCGAAATCCACATCCGACGACGACGAGCCGCACTGCGCGACGCGCCCGCGGTTCACCGTCCGACGCGCGCGATGCACGCCGGAACGACGCCGTCGTCGACGAGGCGCGCCGTGCGCGTCCACGACGCGCGCGTCGGTCGCTCGGCGCGACGATTCGAGCGCGCGCGCCCGGAGATACGCGACCGACCGCGCGACCGACGCGCGCGACGCGGACGCTCGACGACGACGATGCGCGGGAGCGAACGCGTCGACGGTGACGCCGCGGACGCGGACGCCGAGCGACGCGAGACGTCGACGACGGCGGCGGCGAGGGTCGGGGCGATCAAGTGGAAGAATAAGAGTGAGCTCCAGGAGTTTCTCGAGACGCTGAGCGAGACGTTTCCGGAAGAAATGGATGAGATGCGTCGAAAAGTGCGAGACGACGTCAAGCGAGCGTCGAGGAGCGCGATTCTGTTGACGTGCGCGCAGTTGTGTTTCGTGGGGGCGATGTGCGCGAGCGCGCAGTCGATGGAATACTTTAGCGCGGCGCAGTTTACGTTGGCTCGAAGCGCGCTGTCGTTGCCCTTCGTTTATCTGCTGGCGAAGACGAGGGGGGAGACGATGCGAGAGTTGAATAACGTGAAGAAACGGAAAGCGTTGCGGTCGTCGCTGGTGATGATCATGTTGGCGGCGTGCGTGTGTTTGGCGCAGATTTGTTTAGCGTACGGGCTGAAACGAGCGTCAATCGGAAACGCGGTGGTGTTGGGGCAGTTGGTGCCCGTGTATTCGTGCACGATCGCGGTGTTTCAGGGGATAGAGAAACCGAGCGTGGGGAAGTTTGCGGCGATAGCGGTGAGCGTGATGGGTACGATTTTGTTGTTGGATCCCGCGCGCATGTGGTTGAGCGCGGGGAATGTCGCGTTGTTGATTCGCGCCGCCGCGTTCGCGACGTATCTCGCGTTTCAAGAGTCCATCTTGCGCACGTACCATCCGATGACCGTTGCCGTGGTGTCGCAATTCATGGGAGCCATCATGGGCATCGCGATATCGCTTCCTGTGGTGTTGCGCGAACATTTCTTAGCGGAGAATCCCATAGCCATCGTAACGCAGACGAGCGCGTGGGCGGCGGTGGCCGCCGGCGGCGTACTCGCGTCCGCCGCGTACGCGCTGACGACGCGCGCCGAGGCGGACACGACGCCCGTCGTCACGGCGTGTTACGGGTCGCTCCAACCCATATTCGCTGGAATCATCATATCCGCCGGAGGCGGCGGCGGCGTGCTCGTGAGAGACGCGTTCGCGTCGACGCTCATCTTGGTGGGGAGCACCTTCGCCGCAGCAAAATCGACGTTGGAGCGAAGCGATCTTCGCGTGCTCAAGAGTTCGCAGACGTGGAACACGATGACTGGCGATCCGACGATCGCGCTTCCTCAATCGAAATCCACGGCGAGCTATCCGGCGCCAATCGACATGACCATCGATTTCGACGGCGACTTTGACGTGAGCGCGACGTTCGACGCGAACGAGGGAGGCACGATGATCATGCGAAAGAGTGGAACGGTCTCCAGACGCCAAATCGTGGACGAAAACGGAGGCACGATTCGTCTCAGACGTAAGAGTCGACGAACGCCGATTCAGCGCTCCGCCGCCGTCTGGACAGTCGCGTGGGCCGTCGTCTTATCCATCGTCTCTCTCGCCGGCGCGGGTCTCATCGGGTGGTACGGCATATACCTGTACTGGCGTTTCTTTTGCTAATTAACAACAAACCAAACTACTGTAGCGAGCGTCCCGGACGCGTAGTGCTAACGCTTGAAATCTAGAAACTAGAAATTTCTGGCGTGGAAGGAAGCCTCGTCGAGAAAATCCGCCGCAACGACGGAACCGCCAAACTTTCTATTGTTCAACGCATCACGAGCCTTCATCGCGGCGTCGACGGAGACGTACTGCACGAAAACTTTCCCAATGCCCGGAACGCTCGCGTCTCCGTCCTTGGCCGGTCTAGGAATGATGACGGTTGAAATTTCTCCGTGTTTCCCGCACTCCTCCTGCATATCCTCCATGATGTTTTCGTACTCCTCGTCGTCCGCCAACTCCTCGACGGTGAGCCCCATGTTACTGAAGGAGACGACCGTCGACGGCGGATTCGACGGTGGCGCCGCGATGGCGGGCGGCGGCGGCGGCACGTTCATCGTTGATCGTGTCGGGTCTTCCGCGCGGCGCACGGTGAGCGTCTTGTCGCCCATTTGCATCCCGTTCAAGCCTTGACACGCAATATCCGTGACGGAGACGTCCTCGTAGACGACGAAACCGTACCCCTTGCTATTTCCAGTCTCCTTGTCGCGAACTAAGTCAAACTTCGCTATCGGTCCGAACGCTTCGAGCAACTCTCGAACCTGCGGCTCTTCTAAAAAGTATGGCAAACCGCCGATGAAGATGCGGTCCTCGTGTTCCTGCAAAATATTAGTCGTCGCCGAGCGCTGTAACGAGCTCGGATCCAACCCGATCGCCGCCAAGTCCAACGACAGATTCGGCGTCGACGGTCCGAGTCCCGCCGCGAGCTGCGCGTTGTAATCATTCGGCCGCCGCACGCGAACCGGAACGCCGTCGATGACGACGCCGTCCAACGCCAACGCGTTGGACGTCTCTTCCACGCTCCTAAACTCCACGAACGCGAACTTTTTCTCGATGTTGATGTACGAATTCACCACCGACGGTCCTTCCTCCCCGTTCGTGCCGTTCACGGCGACGAGCGCGTTGTTAAAAAACGTCGTCACGTCCGTCTCCGTCGTCGTCGTCGCAACGCCGCCGACGTAGATCCGTCTCGCGTGTCTCGTCGCCTGCGCCGTCATCGGCACCGCACCGGGACCGTATCCCATGCCCGGAGGAGGCGCGTATCCACCCGTTGGGAACGGCGGAGGATCGTTCGGGTCCACTGCGTCGACGAGGGCGCGTCAGTCTCTGTTTCTCTCTCTTTGGTCGTCTTTGGATCGATCCATCGCTCGATCGCGTCTCACCGCGCGCTCGATCGCGCGCGCACGCACCACCCTCCGGTAACACGTCAAACAACGTCTTCCGCATCCTCGGTTTCGGTTCCCACGGTCCCGGAGACATGCTTCGCTCGCGTTCGGCGCGGAATCCACCGCGACGTCCACCCCGACCGCCGCCTCCGAAATCCCGACGACCGCGACGGTCGTCTCGGTACCGAGGCGGCGATCGCGAGTCGCGGCGACCTCGGCGGTCGTCGCGGTAATCGCGCCGGTCGTCGCGGTAGTCGCGCCGGTCGCTGTCTCGTCCGTACGACATGTCGACGGGGGAGAGGGAGAGGCGCGGTGTGGAGAGAGGGCTGGTTGGGCGGCGCGAATACAAACGCGTTAAAACGGCGCGGGACTACGGCGAACGATCGTTCGAGCGATCGGGCGGTGTGATTGAATGGTGGTGGTGATCTCGGTCTGTGGTGGTGGTGATCTCGGTCTGCGGGCGTCACAGACCGAGATCTTTGACGGAGACGCTCGCGCGCGCGGGTTTGATGAGACTCAAGTTTTTGTAATAGCCGCGGGGAGATCTCTCGGCGCCCGGCGCCCAGTTGGCGACGAGCGAGCGAAACTCAGACTCGTCGAGGACGGATTCGTCGTGCTGCGGGTACGCCGCGCGGAAGGCTTTGGAGATTTCCATCTGGTGCACGCGCCCGCTTCGGGAGAGACGACGGTCGGCGAATTCGCAAAAGTCGTCGTATTGGGCGGTGAGCTTGGCGAGCGTCGCCTCGTCGACTCTTTTCGGTCGACCGAGTTCGCTCACCCCGGCGATGGTCAAAAATCCGAGTCCACTGGAAATTTGCCACGTGGAATCACCCAGAGCGGCGTCACCGAGCGCGCTCGCGGCGACGCCGGCGACGAGAAACCACGCGGCGACGCCGACTTTGGCTCCGAAACTCGCGTCCTCCATCTGCGCCGTTCCCGTAACCTTGCGCAACAACCAATCCGACGGACGTTCGCTGTCCGTGCGTCCTAAAAACAACATAATCACACTCACGGGCGACGCGAAATACAGCGCCACCCCCCAGATCGCCGCCCCCGCGATGCTTGCCGCGCCCAACGCCGGTCCGCTCGAGCTCGCGAAATCGAAATCCAATCCATCCCCCGACGCGTACGATTCGATCGAATCCACCCCGTACAAGAACCCATCGCTCGAGTTTTCGTACACCGCCGCCACGACCGCCGTCATGGCCAGCGCCGCGCTCCCGACTATGAGCCACGTCTTGGCGTTTTCTCTGTTGCGCGCCTTCTCTCCGCGCGATATGAGCCTCGGGTCGCGTCCGTTCGGTCCCGCGCGCGCGACGACGGCGCGTGATCGCGCGCGGGTTCGTTCTCGACCGCCCCACCCGCGCGTCGACGCCGCGCGCGCGTCGACGCCGACGAATCTCGCCGCCGCGCGCGCGCATCGTCGCGCGCCGGTCGACGTCACCGAGCGCTCGTTCGGTCTCGTCCTCGTCGACGACGCGCGCGCGAGCGCGCGAGACGCGACGCGACCGGACGTACACGGCATCATCGTTCGCGCGAGACGCTCGCGACGCGCGTCGGGTCGACTCGCGCGGTGCGCTCTG
>Ga0181566_10005483_pt1 | contig 10239 bp, 11 predicted proteins | sample 101ome_15_FD_133762 | JGI IMG/M metagenome (GOLD analysis project Ga0181566, IMG submission 133762) | Coastal salt marsh microbial communities from the Groves Creek Marsh, Skidaway Island, Georgia - 101402AT metaG (megahit assembly) | ecosystem: Environmental > Aquatic > Marine > Intertidal... | reverse complement strand
CGCCATATTGCTGCATGGTGAAAGGCATGAAATTCCCCTTTTCTTGTTACAAATATAGGGTTCGCATTTTATTTGTCAAACTGAACAGTTCAGTTTATTAAATAAGTATGTCTGTGCGAATGGAGAATAGAGGTCGACCGAAAGACCGCGGCAAGCGAGAAGCGATTTTATCGGCCGCGGTTGAGTTGTTTATGAGCCATGGTTTTGCCGGTACGTCGATGGATAATCTGGCCGCCGCCGCGCAAGTGTCGAAAGCGACGCTTTATTCGCATTTTGCTGATAAAAGCGCGCTTTATCGGGCAATCATTGAAGGCAAGGTCAAAGATTATCGCCTGCAAGATTTTTCAGCCCGCCTGAGTGGCGATATGGCATGCGATCTGGTGGTGATTGCCTGCGATATGCAGGATCTGGTGTTTGATGATGATGCGATACGCATGATGCGTATGGTGGTTGCCGAAACCCAACAACAATCGCCCATTGTCAAATTATTTGATGAAGCCGGACCGCATCAAGTGTTCTCCAGCATTGCCGATTATTTTGCCGGCTGCAAAGCGCGTGGCGAAAAAAATCTCGGTTGTCCGAAACAAGAAGCGGAAACTTTTGCCAGTCTCGTTATCGGGCATCGCCGATACATATCGTCTTTAATGGGCGTAGAAAAAGTGCCAAGCCCGGCGGCGCGCAAACAGCACGCACGCCAAGCCGTCAGCGCTTTCTTGAATTTACGGCGTTAACTCAATCTTCATAGCGGCGGCGCTTCATATGCGCTGCGATTTTCTGCCGCGCCTCGACAGACAGGCCGAGGCCGATATCGCGTACCGTGCCGTGCAGATTTTCATTCAGCGTTTTGGCGGCGGCTTGCGAGCGGTCAAGCGCAGCGGCAATGGCCTGCGGGTCGGGTGTTTCAGCCATCAAGCTGGCATGAAAATCATTTCGCGCTGCGCGCAGTTCGCGCAAAGCCAGCAATAAATGTGGGCGGCGCGTTTCAAACACGCTTTGCGCCAGTTCTGCATCTTCGCCGTCCAGGTGACGAATGACGCCTTCTTCTGCTCGATCGAGGCGGGTTTCTATCCAGCCACTATCATTTTTAATGGCGCGCCATTTCATGGCCGTATGCCCGGCGGCACCGATGAAAAACAAATTAACGGCCAAAGAAAGGGCGAGAACAGCGTAGATGATTTTTTGTTGGGTAGGCATTTCAAGCTCCTATAAGGGTTCGGTAGGAAGGAACACATCACTGATAATATCGAGCGAGGCCGTCAAATCGCCACCGCCGATAAACGCATCAATCAGAACGGGGGCAGCAAAAATGCCGCCGACGAAACACGCTGCAAGAGCTGTGGCGACCGACCATAGGGCGCGCCGCGGCATGGCTTGCGATTGTGGGAAAGCGATAATATCGCTGTCCAGAAAAGTTTCCATATCTTGCAAAATGCGCGTCTCCACCGCCATATGGTCAGGCAGCAGATCGTCCAGCGCTTCATCAAGCCGCGCGGCGCGGGCCAGTATGGCAGAGGCACGCGCATCGTTTTCTAAGATATGCTGCATATCCGTGCGCGCTTCTTGCGGCCAATTGTCGACTTGTGCGCCATACGCGGCGACCAGTTCTTCAAATCGTTCGAGGGTCATTTCATCACTCATTTTACCGGTTCCAAAAATTCTTTCATCGGGGTCAATGTCTCATTCAGCTTTGCGCGGGCGCGGCGCAATAGGGATTCAAGCGCAGCCAATGAAATGCCCATTTGTGCTGCCGCTTCGGCCTGTCTGGTCTCGCCATAATAAACCAGCTCAATGGCCCGCCGCTGGTCGTCGGATAAGCCATTAAGGGCGTTTCGTAATTGGCGATTGCGATCGGCCACCATATGCGCTGCTTCAATGTTTTCGCGCTCATCTTCCGGCTCGGCAATCGCATCAATATCGGCGGTCGGCTTGCGGCGGCGCAATATATCGATGCAGCGATTGACGGCAATGCGATACAGCCACGTTGTCACTTTGGCATTGCCGCTTTGCCAATTAGCGGCATTTTTCCATACCGATATGAAGACGTCTTGCGCGGCCTCTTCAGCTTCTGCCGGATTGCCCAGCTTTTGCTGACAAATATAAACGACATAGGATAAATGACGGCGCACCAATTCCGTGCCGGCCTGTGCTGCCGCTTTGCGGTTGCGCCCGCCAATCGCCATGAGCAGAAAATCATCGCTCTCTTGCGCCAATAATGTCGGCGTTCGGCGTGTCATGCGGCCATCTTCTCCCAGCTTTGGCTGCTTTTTGATGAATGTCATCAATTTTTCCTCAGTCTATATGAGATCGACAGGCAAAAACCAAAGAATTTCAATTTTCATGGTGAAACCGCAAATCCAATAAACATAACGGCGCGTATATCAAATACTGTCACGCAACATGTGATTAAGTGCTCTCCTCCCCCCTCATTGGAGGCACTTTCGCCCCGTCGCCCCGCGACGGGGCATTTTTATGCCGTCAATAGAGCTTGCAGAGCCGCTTGCCGCGCTGCGACCCCGTCTTTTTGGGCAATGGCCGCGGTCAGGCGTCGGTAAGCTTCAAGCGGCGGCGCTGCGGCACGATGCTTCAGGGCAAATTGTGCGAGCGGCAGGGCAGCAATGGCAAAATCATTGCCGGCGGCGCTGTAAAACGCCGTTAAATAGGCCATTTCTGCTTCGTGGTCGTTTGTTTGCTGCAACCCGCGTAAGCTTTCTTGCAAGGCCGAATTGGCGCTGTCATCGGCGCGCGCGGCAGCCAAAGCGGCTAAAGTCGGCTCCAATGCGAGGCGCATGTCCAGCGCATCAGCCGATAAATCATACTTATTATTGGAAATAGTGGAAGATGCCAGCCAGTGCAGCACATCCTTGTCCCATAAAGCCCAATTTTGCCGCGCCGCAACATGGGTGCCGCGCCGCGGCGCCGCCTCAATAAGGCCTTTGCCGCGCAAAAGGCGAAGAGCCTCGCGAATTACGGTGCGCGACACGGAAAACTCGCGGCATAAATCAGTATCGGCAGGGAATTTTTGGTTTTCCGGCCAATCCCCATGTAATATGCGCGCCGCCAAGGCGGCTGCGACGCGTTCCGTATGGCGCAAGGCATTGCTCATAGCGCATAATTGCCCTAATTCGCCGCTTAGGTCAAATAATAGTAATATTAATCAATCTTAGTGCCGCGCTCTGTCAGCAAATATTTAAGAAATTCGCGATAACGGTCAAGGCGGTCGCTATCGGTGACGGCATTTTCAAAGTATTTTTGTTGAATTTGCTTCAATTCATCTTCGAATTGCAGGATTTTGATTTCCATTTCATCGCGCAATAGGCTGTTTTGGCTTTCCAATTGCTGCAAATGTTCGCTAATGGCGGCTTTACGCTCGGCGGTTTCTTGGTTCAATTGCTCAATTTGGGCGCGCATGGCGGCGACCACCGCGTCGCGGGCTGCCGTCATTTGCGCCAGCATATCTTGATTGTCTGCCCCGTGAATAATATTGCCGGTGCGGATTTCGGCCAGCGTGTCCTGCATGCGCAAAGATAAATCGGCCAACTGGCTGTCGGCGCGCACTTCGCGGCCAATTTCATTATTGGTCGGCGCGTCAGTGCCAAAGTCAATATCAGGCACCGGCCCGAAATGGCCGTCTGCCGCATCATCTCCGTCGCGTCCCAATTCAGCAGCAATTGCAGCGTCGAGATCATCGGCAACATGATGATCGCCATTGCCGTCAATGATTGCTGCGTCCGGCGCAATGGCGTCATTTGCGTCATTGGCGGCTAAGCTGTCATCGGGCATGTCATCGGTCGCGTCGACCGTTTCTGTTGACGTGTTTTCGGAAGTGGCCGCTTCACCGCGCGCCATTGGTGCGCCCTGTGCCGGCGTATCGCCGACCGGATCGGCATCCAAAATAGCGTTGATGGCATCGGCAATTTCGGCCATGCGCCGAATTTCGCTTTCTTCATCAGCCATCAAACTGTCTCCCCGAACTCTTTAAGCAACCACAATGGCATGGAGGCAAATTGCATTTGCCCTATACCGAATCTTATTATCACTTTACAATAATTGCAGGAAATGACCATGACCGCTGCAAAATTTTTTGGGAAAGCGTGACATTCCCATGTCGCAGGATAGCCCACCAGACCAACCGGCCGAGGACCATCCCGGCATTGAAGCTGCCTATGCGCGCTCGCAAAAGCACGACAATGTCGGCATGCGCGCTTTGGCCGGTTTGTTTTTGCTGGAGCATGAATTTCGCCGTGTCCCCGGTCAGCCGCATTTGGCGCGGCTTGTGGTCAATCGGCTGAACCGCTTTGCCCCCTATGATTGCGCGATATTTTGGACCTGCAGTCGGCGCGGCAAAGTTTATGACGTCACCATTTCCGGCATTATCAAAAGCAAAGATACCAAGCCGATTCTCGCCTGGGGGCGCGCTTTGGGTAAGTGGCTCAATAAAACCGGCTATGGCAATACGCAAATCACGCCGCCCATGGTTGATATGGAAAACAGCATGGGTAATTGGCCTGAGAATCTGCCGAAATCGGGTCTTTATGTGCCGCTGCGTGGGCAAGACGGCAAATTGCGAGGTGGTATTGTGCTGTTGCGCGCCGTGCCTTGGGCGCAACCGATACGCATTATGCTCGACCAATTGGCCGAGGCGGCGGCCTATACGGTTGATGCGCTCGATGCCGGTGTGCATGGGCGCGGCGCCAAACGCGGCGGTCTCGGTAAATATCTGACCCGCTTCGCATTTGTCATCTTGCTGGCCTTGAGTTTTCTTATACCCGTGCCGGTCAATGTGGAAGTGCCGGCCAAGCTGGCCGTCTCAAACAGTCAGGCCAATGTGCCGCGTGGACCGGCGCAAATTGATATGCGCGTGCCGCCACAAGGGGCCATGGCTTTGCGTCCCGGCTCGCGGCTCAAGACAAAATATCAAAACACCCAATATGAGCTGGAGGTGGAACATATCACACCATGGCTGGCCGGGCTTTTTGCCGACCGTCAATTGCGCGCTCGTTTTGTTGCTGCGCCGGACGGTTTGGCGCCACCGGCTTTGACCAGCATCACCATTGAAAATGCGTCCATGCCGCTGCCGCTCTATTTATTACGCGGGCCGATTGCCATGATGCGTCGGCTTATGGACCTTGATTAAGCTGCTTGACCAGTGATTTAACGGCGCGCGGCGTTGACGCGCCGGCACAGACCAGAAGATTATTGTCGATAAATAGACGCTGCGCGTCCGTATAATGCAGCGCCAAAGCCGGATGGGTGAGAAACTCCATGCCACGACTGTCTGCTTTAGCTTGGGTTTCATTCAATAAAATAAAATCAGCGCGTGCCGCCAAAGCATTTTCCAAAGAAATGCGGCGCATGGCGTCCGCCTTATCATTGCGGCCTAAATTAATGCCGCCGGCGCGGCTGATAATATCATCCATAATATGCCCGGCGCCCGCCGTAACATTGCGCCTTTGCAGCGGCAAAATGCGCGGCTTGGTTTTCGGCTTTTCAATCGCCGCCATGGCGCCATCGAGTTTTGCCAGATAAGCGCGTGCGGCTTCGCTGCGGCCGATGGCGACGCCGAGACGGATGATTTCCTCACGCGCGGCAGCGAAATTTTGGGCTGCATCCAAAGCCAAAAGCTGAAAGCCCAGCCGTTCAATCAGTGCATTGCGCATCGGGTCAGACCAGCTTGAAACAATGACAATATCGGGCTGTAACTCAATCAAGCTCTCAATCTGCCCATCACTGACCGGAAAAGCCTGCGCCGCTTCGGCATAGGCCGACAAATCAGGGTCGCGCGATAAATGGGTGAGGGCGGCGATTTGGCTTTTGGCCGCAAAAGCCATCAGATAAGGGTCGGCGCATAAATTGAGACTGACAATGCGCGGCAAGCCAGAGGCGGCAAAAGCCGCAGGTGAGAGGCTGAGGCAGACAAGAAAGCAGAGCAAAAAGCGCATGACGCAGCTTTACCCGTTTTACCCGCTTTGTCCATATTGCCACCATTCGTCTGTTGCGCCGCTTGGGCGTCACGGCTAGCTTGGCGGCATGAAAAAGCGCCATCTTTACCCGCTGCTGTTTGCGACCCTTTTTATCAGTGCCGCCATGTCGCTTATGGTCGGTGATGTCACCGTCAATATTTTTGCCGTGCTTGATTGGCTGGGCGACCGGCTGGGCGGAAGTGCCACTGAAGAAGGGGCTTTTTATAAAATTCTATTTGAGCAAATTCGCGGCCCACGCATTGTTTTGGCCGCCATGACGGGCTTTGTATTGGGACTGGCCGGTGCCGTGGTACAGGGACTGTTTCGCAATCCATTGGCCGAGCCCGGCTTATTGGGGGCATCGAATGGCGCAGCATTGGGCGCGGTTATGGTGATTTATTCCGGCCTCGCCACCACATTATCATTTGCCGTGCCCTTGGCGGCGGCACTGATGGCACTGTTATCGGTCTTGATTTTGCTGGCTTTGGCCGGAAAAGGCGCGTCCAGCTTACGGCTCATTTTGGCCGGCTTCGCGGTATCGGCTTTCGCCGGCGCCGGCATTGCGCTGGCACTTAATCTCAGTCCCAATTATTTCGCCGCGCTTGAGATAGCCTTTTGGTTATTGGGCGCGGTGGAAAACCGCAGCTGGCTGCATGTCGCACTGGCAGCACCCGGCGCGGTGCTTGGCTGTCTGTTAATGTGGCGCGCCGCACGACTGCTTGACGGGCTGTCATTGGGCGAGGAGGTGGCGCGCTCGCTGGGCATAAATATGGTGCGGCTGCGCTTGCAAATTTCCATTGGCTTGGCGCTGGCTGTCGGCGCAGTGGTATCGGTCACCGGTGTTATCGGTTTTGTCGGCCTCTTGGCACCGCATTTGGTGCGCCCGCTGACCGGCGCCTTGCCGTCAAAAACGCTTTTGCCCGCCGCGCTTTTGGGCGCGATATTATTGGTGCTGGCCGACAGTTTCATTCGCCTTATTCCGACACTCACTGAGTTAAAGCTGGGCGTGGTCACTGCCTTTTTGGGCGTGCCGCTGCTTTTGGCGCTGCTGACGCGCCCCAGCGCAAGTCTGTTGAACGAGCGGTAAAATCACGCTACATATTTTTCGCGGACAAGGTGCCCCGTAACAGGGGGTAAAAGGGAATGTCGTGCGGCGCATATCGGAAAACAAAAGCGCCAAATCGACAGCTGCTCCCGCAACTGTCAGCGGATAGGTAACGGCCAATTTGCCACTCTTTTTAAGGGGAAGGCGGCCCGACGCCGGTGACCCGCAAGCCAGGAAACCTGCCTTGACCGGTCGTTTTTTCGCATGGGGCGGGATGCACCCGAGCGAAGCGGAACCTCCGTTAAAGACGACAGATGAAACCCGCTGCGGGCCGGTTTGGCGCGCGGCAAAAACTCTGTGTGGAGGCAAAAATGAAGAAGAAACTTTCCATCGGCCTATTGGCCGCTTTAACGCTAACGTCGCCAGTATGGGCGCAGGCGGTCGACGAGATCGTCGTCTCGGCCACCGGCATTCCGACGCCGATTTCGCAAATCGGTTCCTCGGTCGATATCATCACGGCGGAAGATTTGGAACGCCAGCAAATCACTTATTTGCAGGATGCTCTGAAGGGCTTGAAAGGTGTCACCTTCGACCAAGAGGGGACGACGGGTGGTCTTGGCAATCTGCGTATGCGTGGGATGAACCGTCAGAATGTCGTTGTGTTTCTTGATGGGGTTAATTTGGCCGATGCGGCAGACGCCAATGGTGGTGCTGAAATCGCAAATTTATTGGTCGGCGACATAGGACGCGTGGAAGTCATGCGTGGGGCAAATAGTGTCTTATATGGGTCGAACGCGGTAGCAGGCGTTGTCGACATGCGCAGCAAGAAACCGGGAGGTGGCGCGCAGGGTTCTGCCTACGTAAAGACCGGCAGTAATACTCTTCGCCAAGCCGGATTAGGTTATGAAGGATCCGCTTTTGACAAAAACCTGAGTTATAGAGTTTCGCTGCAATCCGTTGATGTCACCCCTCCCTCCGAGTTGGATGAGGAAAACACAGACTATTCAGAGGATGAGGATTATGAAAACATCACCGCATCAGGCGCATTCGACTTGCAACTGGGAGAGGCCAGTAATCTCTATCTTTTGTTGCGGACAGTCGACAGTTCAGCAGATACGGACGGCTTCCACCCTACAAATTTCTCCAATATTGATGGCCATTTCGGTGTGGATACTGTGCAAAACCTTATTCGCTTGTCTTTCGACACCAAAATTTCGGAGGATTGGTCATTGTCGCTGGCGCATAGCTTTTTGGGTAATCACCGCGATACATTTGCCGAGATCGGTGACACATATTTTTATGACGGGGAACGCACTGTTTCAGAAGTCAGAAGCCGCTATGCGGTAAACGAAAGCCATTATGTGCATTTCGGCTCTGAACAAAAAACCGAAACTTTGTTCCAAAATGGTCTGCCGAATGAAGAAGAAGTGGAAACAACAGCCCTTTTTGCCGTCTGGCACGGCGGTCTCGGCGTCCTCAATGCATCGCTTGGGTTACGTCAAGATGACCATGAAACGTTTGGCACACACGATAGCTGGCGTGCCGGTGTTACCGCGCCGATTGATGAATATGGGAGAGTACGTTTCAACATTGGCACTGGCTATCGTGCACCCAGTCTGTATGAACTGTTTGGACGCGACAGCACTTGTATTTACGGTTTATGCGGCAATACGGATTTGCAACCGGAAGAAACCATAAGTCGCGATATTGGGTTTATCGTGACACCAAAATGGTCGCCGCTAATTTTCGAGCTTGGCTATTTCAGTGTGGAAACTGAAAACCGCATTTTCTATGAAAATGTTGGGCCGCCGAGCTTTGCCGGAAATTACAAAAATGACAGTGGTGAAAGCAAATTCACCGGCTCAGAGATGTCGCTTGAGCTACCCCTTGGCGAGAGAATGTCGCTGCGTGTCGATTATTCGCATCTAAACCCCAGAAAAGCCGATGGAACCGTGCAAGACAGCCAGCCGCGCCGCTTGCTTGGCATGGTTGCCTCCTATCAATCGGCTGACGGGTTGAGCGATGCATCCTTCACCCTGCGCGAAGTGCGCGACCGTTATCGTTCAGGCACACGACAAGAGGATTATGTGACGGCAGGTTTTGCCTATAATTATCGTTTCCGTGAGCGTCTGACGTTGCAATTCGGTGGAGATAATATCTTTGACGAGCATTATCGGACGGCAGCCAGAAAATCCGCACCCCGCCGTAGTTTTACGCTCGGCCTCACCACGCGGTTTTAATGTGTTAAAAGGGAAACCATGAAAATCGTTTCTCTTCTGCCCAGCGCCACGGAAATTGTCGCGGCGCTGGGCTTGGCCGAAAACTTGGTCGGGCGGTCGCATGAATGCGACTGGCCGGCCGGACTTGACCATCTGCCGGTGCTGACGCAACCGAAAATGAACCCGTTGGAAAATGCGGCGACCATTGACCGCGATGTGCGCGCTTTGGTGGAAGACGGCACTTCGGTCTATAAGCTCGATGCCGATGCCATTCGCGCCATTGCGCCCGATTTCGTCATCACCCAATCGCAATGCGAATTGTGTGCCGTCAGCCTCGGTGAGGTGGAAACGGCGCTGCAAGATTGGGTCGGTGCAACACGGCCCAAACTCGTATCACTGGAGCCGATGAGCCTGGCCGATCTGGCCGATGATATTGCCAAAACCGGCGCGGCTCTGGATGTTGAACAACGGGCCGACAGGCTGAATGTCGACATGGCCGAGGGCTTTGCCGCCTTGCGCGCCACAACCGAAACATTGCCGCGCAAAAAAGTTTTTTTCATGGAATGGACCACGCCGCTTATGGGGGCAGGGAATTGGATGCCCGAAACCATCGCCGCGGCCGGTGGCGAAGTGGTGCTGGGGCAAGAGGGCGTGCATTCGCCGACCGTCACGCTGGCCGAAATTGCCGCGGCCGACCCTGATGTGATTTTGGTCGGGCCGTGCGGCTTTTCGATAGACCGCGCGCGGCAGGAAATGGCGGTGCTGCAAGACAATAAGGATTGGCAAGAATTGCGCGCCGTTAGGGCGGGCGACGTTTATTTGGTCAATGGCAATCATTTTTTCAATCGACCGGGGCCGCGGCTTTTGCAATCGGCGGAGATTGTCGCAGAAATTTTGCACCCACATATTTATGCTGCCGCCAATCATGGCACGGGCTGGGTGCGTCATGCTTGAGCTGGCGCATATTCAATATATGGTCGGCGAGAAGCGGGTTTTGCAAAACATTTCCGCCGCT
>Ga0181566_10005479_pt1 | contig 10244 bp, 5 predicted proteins | sample 101ome_15_FD_133762 | JGI IMG/M metagenome (GOLD analysis project Ga0181566, IMG submission 133762) | Coastal salt marsh microbial communities from the Groves Creek Marsh, Skidaway Island, Georgia - 101402AT metaG (megahit assembly) | ecosystem: Environmental > Aquatic > Marine > Intertidal zone... | reverse complement strand
CCCTGCCACGCTTTGCCCACCTCTGATGCCCAACCTCTGAATTCGGGATGCATTTGAGGAGCGCAGTAAGCGTCCACCGGAACTGAAGCGACGGGCATTTCCTTGGCGATTGCAAGTGGAAGATAAACGGACTTCATCATGAAACATCTGGTGCAGTGGGAGTGAAAGCTCCACAGAAATGGCGGAACGATGATCCAAAGCACGAAAGCGGGGACGAACGCCGCCTTGATTAGCAGGTAAAAGGACATGAACATCTGGTAGAGCAGCAAGGAAATTATGATCCTACTGAACAGGGCAGGGAACAGCAAAGCACCACTCTCGTAAGCCCTGATGAAAACATAGCAGAGTTGATATCGCCACACCAACCAAGCGAGCAGAAAGTAAGCAAGGCCGAGGGGCGTGATCACTGGAGATGCAGTTGAAAAGACCAAGCAAATTAGAAAGATCAGCTGCTGCGTCCCATAATTGCTCCCATATCTTTGAGAGCGAGGCGAAAAATATGCGCTGATGTCTCGAGTGATCCTGCCACTCCAAGCAAACCTTCTGCCGCATCCCGTCGCAAACCATAGCAAGACACCCCCGTGGGGCAAAAGGAGTCTCAACGGCTCGAGCATGAATGCATTAGTAGAAATGTAAGCAAGGAAAAATCCCGAAGATTGGGGCACAGCGTAACCGAGCAGTGTGAAAATGGATGAGGGCGTCCGAATGATGTTCTCCAGCTGTGAGAAAAAGCTGCCTGCCAGCATTCCACCTGCAAGGACGTTCAAACAGGAATACAGATAAAACCATCGAAACACTTTCCGATCTATTCCACTGAGGGTTATCTCGGAACCTTCATACAAGGCGACGAAAGCGAAGCCAAACGGCACCACCACTGCATTCCATGTCGCAAGAAGCAAGCTTGGTATCCATGCCGTAAGTAAGCGAAAGAAGAAGCTTTGCTTCCCGTCCCCATCATTATCACAGTACCATTCACTGTTCAATATCTCTGAATCTTTTGAACATAAAGCTGCACTTAAGGCAACCATGCTGCTTGTGAATACACCGATGGGAAACGACACTATGAACGCGACAGTGAGAAGTGCCACGATCGAGCGATACCACCGTTGTCCCGGACCAAGCCACAACGATTGGAAGTTGACGTCGTCCGGTGCTGGAGCGGCGGCAACGTTCCACCCGCGATCGCCACCTGGATCCTGCAGCAGCGTCTGTGCGGCTATCGCAGCAGAAGCTTGCGATCTGAACAAGATGATGTACGAATAGCCACTTCGTGGATCAAGCTTGGAATCCTCCTGCGCCTTCTTGACGGCAGAAAATGTCGAAGTTATTTTCTCCTTCAGGAACTCTCTTCGCGATAGCATCTTTTTCATGCGTTCCGATTCAGGGTTGCGAGAAGTACTTATGCGCTCCTCTAGACGCAGGAGAGATAGCTGCGCCTGATCGAGCTTTTCTAGGTTCTTGTCCACGATGGCGTGGTGCAGAACCGGGACAGCTGCGATGACATCAGGAAACATGGACCGAAATGAGGTTGAGACCTCCACACATGTAGATTTGGTGACGTTGGTGACTATCACAGCATACTGCTGAGCCTTCACAGCCCATCTCAATGATGCAGTTGATGAGCCAACCATTCCGGGAACGAACACGTGTTGTCTTTGGAAGATTGACATCTCTGAATGGATCCTTTCGAAATTATCTGACTTTTCTTCAACGCTGCTCTCCTCGTGCAGCTCGTGTTCACATGCCGAGCACTCAGCCTCCTGAATATGACTTGAAAGTTGCCGACTAAGAAGAGACTTTAATCTTCCAGATCCACCGTCCGAAGATGCGGGCTGAGTGGCCACAGATGAGGTCGTACTTCGGTTAGTCTCTTCATCTTCGAAGCGAGGCGCTTGGATGGAATGTCCGAGCCATGCGTGACGATCTGCTCTGAAATCGTTGGCATCAACGTAGAGCAGAGCGCAAACAAAAAAGGTTGTCAGCACGACAACTGCGGCATGAATCCACATCAGAGCAGATCCGATGGGTATGTTGGTCATCGATAATTTGTCCGAAGGCGACATATTTCCAACAATAATTGCTTCCTCCGTTATCACTTCGCCAAGCAGGTAGTTCACGGGCATAACGACTCCGCAGTTTACAACTGCTACGAATCCAATGACCTTCAACATGAGAAGATTTGACCTATCAAAGTAAAGTGCATCGAGTCCTGCGGTATCGTAGAGCGTACGCTGATTGATATTCACGACGTCAAGCACCCAGCCAAACAAGTTCCACGTCGCTCGCAGAGGAGGTGGTCTGTGGATAGCTGCCACTCTTGGGTGGAAGAGTCGCGTTCGGTACACCTTACAATGATGTCTTACCAAGCCGAAGAGTATCAAGCACGCGATGCCGATCGATGCGCTCATGATCATGGCATTGCGAGTATCTTTCCATGATCGCTTTGTATTTACACAGAACCACTCTTCGCACTCTGCGTTGGGTTTGGCCGGTGAAAACCACTACGAAGGTGAAGGTACAACTTTTTAGAAGGAGTCGTTGTGAAGAAATAGCTCACCTGTGAGAGTGATGTTGGTATCCAGCACGACGCCAGGTGTCAGCGCGGTGTCCAGCGTAGTTTGCGATGGCTTGTCCTGCGTCTGTGAGCCATTCATGTCCGCTTGGGCGCAGGTGCGTGTGTAAGGGTTCCTTTGGCCACACTTGGAAAAAAATACCCCACGTGGAGCATAAATCTTATCAGGAGCTGTGAGATCTCACTCTGCAACGGTCAGACGGTATGTGATATCAGAGGCGCGGCTGCATCAGTGTTTTTCCCGAGGCGCAGGGTGCTACTTCGCGAGTGACAACGGAGGAAGCCGCGCACTAGCTAGTGAACGCCATCAAGTGGAGAGCAGTGCGTCGCCACATCGGCGACGATGGCGGACTACGGGCATTGGTTCTCCCTCGCCGATGCAGATGGCGACGGCAAAGTGAGTGGTGGCGAGGCGATTCCTTTCTTTCGGCGGTCTGGACTGTCGCAGGAAAAGTTGGGAATGGTGTGGCAACTCGCGGACCAACCACCCAGGGGATTCCTCGAGAGAGTACAATTCAACGCCGCAATGCAGCTCATATCTGTTGCACAGGTAATTTCCTCTCCTCTTCATGTAACATTCTCTGCGATGACCCTCCCGGAAACCGCCAATCACCCTACCGTTGTGCGCCAATTCTGAATCTTCCCTAAACTCGAATCAAACTGCAGAGCGGAGGTGAGCTTGACTCCGCGCTGTTGAACAGTATTGCCGGCGGCTTCGCATCGTTTCCAGCTCCGATGATGCAAGGTTTGACCGATAGCTCACAACAAGCGCCGTCGATAGTGGGTGGAGGGTTCCCTGCGCAAGGCCAGGCAGCCCCACAGGCACAATTAACAACGGCGCCTGGTGCTCAGATGACTATTGGAGGCATAGGGACGGGCGAGATGGACGTTAAGGGTCTGGCGTCGGGCGATTGGCCGCCGGTGAGCTCTGCGGACATGGCAAGATACCAACAGGTTTTCCAACAGACGGATGCGGACCACGACGGCAAACTCTCTGGCAGTGAACTAGTGCCAGTTCTGTTGTCCCTGAATGCGCCGAAGGAGCTGCTCAAGGACATCTGGGCGCTTGCTGACACCGATAAAGACGGAGTCCTGAATTTTCAGGAGTTTTTGACCGCGATATATCTCACCGAGAGAGCTCGCGAGGGGCGCCAGCCGCCGTCAAGCTTGCCGCCTGGGCAGTTCCCACCTGTGCCACAGGGGCAGCAGCCGCAGCAGCAACAGCAACCACAAGTTGCGCAGGCTCCTCAGAGCAGAGGAGCGTTGGACGCTGATTTATTCAGCGGTGGCGTGAGCACGTCGTTGCCATCCATCTCTGGCATGGATATGGGATTTGGAGCACAAGGTGGTGATGTGATGGGCGCTGGCGCTACGCCACCAGCTGTGAACATGCCAACAGCTGCTGCGAACGTGCCAGTGACATTGGGTATCAGCGCTCCGATCAGTGAGACTACGACTGGAACCAGTGGAGCCGTGGAAGCCGGATACACGTTTCGAGGTCCCGCAGATCTGGATCTCTCGGGTACCAGCGGCCCAGAGGTTGACAGATTAAAAAGTGCGAGGGAAGATGCGGAGGCTTCAGACAAGCAGCTTTATGCGAAGGAGCAAATATCGATGCAGGCAAAGGTGGATTCTGCGACTCTATCTCAGAAGCTTCAAGAGCTCGTGTTGTTCCAGCGTAGATGTGATGCGAACTTGGTGGAAGCTGCCGATAGGGCTGAACGAGCTGAAAGGGAGGTGAACGAACTTCGGCAACGGGTGGAGCAGGTGACGGCAGCCGTAGAGCAAGTGTCAGGCGATCTGGATGGTTCCAATTCACGCACCGCTATCGCAGAGGCAGAAAAGGCAAAACTTTTGCAGCGACTGCAGCAGCTGCAAGCGGAACAAGCGAATTTGGCGAGTGGTGGCGTCCCTCACGCGCAGGCAGCTTTGGAATCCGACTTGCAAGTAATGCGAGCACAGGTTGCAGCGGCTGAGGCAGCCTTGGGTCCACATCTTGATGCCTCGAGGCGGGCTTCTCAGCAGCGTATGCAGCTCGAAGCCAAGTTATCCGAGCTTCGCCTTTACGCAGAGGGTGCATCAGGAAACCAGGTCCCTAAGCTGCCAACGTGGAGAGATTGGTCTGACCTCGAGGATGAGGGATTCGACACTGTCAAGCTCGCGTGGGGGAGTTGGGCACGCGAAAAGACCTCATCGACTCCACCTCCACCTGACTTTCAGCAGCAGCAGCAGCAGCAGCAGCAACAACAACAACAACAACATACTATGGCGTCTCCGATCACAAAGGTTTCGACGCCTCCACCTCTGATGCAACCGACTCTGACTGCTGTGCCTGAAGAAAATTCGAGCTCCGCTGGGGGAGGTTGGGCAGCATTCTGAAGGTAGACCAGCTAGCTAGCTATAGCTAAGCTACGAAGGTAACTAGCTAGTACCTTCGAAGGTAGTAGAGTAGTTCATAGAATTACAATTAGGATGTGACATCTAAGAAACTGTTTCGACTATGGGCTGATTACGAAGATCCCGTAGGGTCAATGTGCCCCTTAGCTCGTCCCGAATGCTACTGAAACCAGAGTTGGGGTTCTCCTTGCCGCTAACTTCAAATGAAAAGTAGAACAACACCCGCCGCTTATTTGAAGAGTTACCCCCACCGCAGTGCAACAGGCGAGAGTCAAACATCGACACGTCCCCGGTACGTAGAGTTGCCACACAGTTTGGGGCCGCCAGTGCTGGTCCCCCCACCTCGTTGGCTTCCTTGAACGCGAGATGTGCTCTCGCGGTGTGGCTCCCAGGAATGAAAACGGTGGGCCCCATGTCTGACTCAACATCCTGCAGGGCCACAAACGTAGTCACCACGCACCTGTCGCGGCGGTAATTCGTGTCCGGGTGCACGGGCTGTCTCGTCGATCCTGGATCCGAGACCAACGCGGCGAATTCGCACAGTTTGGCGGCGTTTCCTCCCGCCACCTTCTCAAGCACTGGGCCCATGTTCAAAACAGCCTCCCTGAGAGCCGCCTCTGCAACTCCACGAAGGGGAAGCTTCAGGTCGTATCGGTTCCCTTTGCAGTACACGTTTCCAAAGGAATCCGAAGGTAGGGAGCCTTGTCCTGCGCGCGCCAGCTCTCGCTCGAGTGTGGCATTCACCTCGGCCAGGAGTGCTTTGGCGGTGTCTGGGGAGAGCACACCGTCGATACGAAGCAATCCATCGGTGTCCAGCGAAGACGCAGCCCCGGACAACGCCAAACGGTCCTTCAAATCGCCCAACGGTACACCGATCACGGGAATCGTCTCCGCTGTTTCCATGGCGGTCACCTGCTTGGCGACTCTCTCCGATATCGCGTCCTGCGACGCCGTCTGCTCACCATCGAAGCTCACTTTCATCCCCACCAACCCGCACAAAGCAGTGACCATCAGCACCACGAACTGCGCCCAGCCATCGCCAGCGTCCATGGCGGAAGGTACGTAGGTTGTCGTCGCAGACAGACTATCTGCTGTATCCATCGCGTTCGCGGCGAAAGCCGACACTGCGGGCAGCGTGGCCAGGAACGGCAGAAGGGAGACGTCCAGCCAAGCCGATTGCACATCCGATAACTTTTCCTCCTCGCCTCGGCACCTCACTCGGCACCCCTTCAGCTTCGATGGGCGTGTGCACCTCGGAGCCGAGCACCTTGCTCCACGATGTGATCCAAATGAGTGGAGTACTCTCAACGAGCCCTGCGCGGATGTACTCATCATGGCGGCCGTAGCGGGGTCCCTGCCGGCTCTGTCCCACACCACACTTTTTCGGGCCGGAAAACCCGAAAGTTTTCGCCACCAGCCAAGACTTGGCAGCTTTGGCAATTCGGAACTCCCCCACCCACTTGTCCTCCGCGCCGGGGGACCGCGTTTGAGCGCCACGACGATTGTTGACGTGCGCGTGTCCCTAGGACTCGGAGGTCCACGGGTGTTTAGACGTCCCCTGGGTGGTCGTGCGACATCGAGGTCGCTCCTTCCCCATCGTCTACGACATCCATCGTCCACGAAAACCAGCGTTGCTGTTGCGTCAGCAACCTGCTCTGGAGACGGGTCACAGATGAACGTCTCGTCGAGCACCGGGCGTGCTCTTACCATACAATCGCACGTGGTGTCCGGGTATGTCGGTAATAAGTGTGCGGTGTTTCCCCTCCAACTCCACGGCTTCGACGTGGACCCGATCCTCTCGGTGCAGTTCTCCAACCACACCGGGTACGGCTGTTGGAAAGGCGAGGTCATGACCGGGGAGCAGCTCCAGAGTCTGGTGGAGGGCCTGGAGCAGAACGGCCTGCTTGAGGGATATACGCATCTACTCACGGGATACATCGGGTCAGCTTCCATGCTCAGGACGGTCGCCAGGCTGGTGCGGAAGCTGCGTACGTACAACCCCAACCTTGTGTATGTCTGTGACCCGGTGCTGGGCGACAACGGGCGGCTGTACGTCCCGGCAGAGCTGACCACCATATACAGGGAGGAGATCGTGCCGCTCGCCACGCTGCTGACTCCCAATCAGTTTGAAGCGGAGCTGTTGACGGGGATGACCATCGGGAGCGAAGAAGATGCGCTGGCCGCTTGCGCATCTCTCCATCAGGCGGGACCGCCGAGCGTGGTGCTTACGAGCCTGGACCTGGACCACAGCGCTTCATCCTCCTCCACCATCACGCTCCTAGGCAGCACGAGCCAGCCTCAGGCTGAGAGATGCGGACAGCGGTTCCGCATCGTCGTGCCGCGCATTCCGAGCTATTTCACAGGGACGGGAGACCTGTGCGCGGCTCTGCTGCTTGCGTGGACGGCGAAGATGCCTGATAAGCTCGGGCGCGCGGCGGAGATGGCAGTGGCAAGCTTACAGGGGGTGTTGAGAAGGACAGCAGCGGCGCAGGCGGTTGCAGAGGCGGCAGGGAAGACGGGTATTGGGTGCAGAGAGTTGCGCCTTGTGAACAGCGTTGACGAACTCTTACATCCCAAGATCACAGAGGAGGTGACTTGGCTAGATTGAGGACCGATTGATGAATTGATGAGTTGTTGGTTGTTCGTTTTGTTGGGCAAAGCCCCTTTTCCCTTCTGTGGTTCACTAGCGACCCTCACCTTCGTCAGCACACGGCCGACATAAGCTTGCGGATGGCTTGTGCGAATAAGGCGGTGTCTACATCACATTCGTTCGCAGCCAGTTCGCGGGTGTGTCGTCGTCCTGTGCGGACTGTGAGAGGTTTCAAGCGTGCAGAGGCTTCAAGCATGCACTTCGACGCAGGGATCCCGCTCGAAGGGCTTCCGTGGGGGGTTGAGGGTTCACGAGAGGTGGAGTCCCGAACGTTTTCGTATCGAGATGGGGATATCACCCTCGAGGCATATATGGCGTGGGATGCCGAAAAGGTGGCTGCCGAGGGCCCTCGGCCCGGCGTTCTAGTCGCCCACACAGCCATCGGGATGCAGGAGTATTTTATTACCTCTTGCTGCCAAAGCTTGGCTCGCCTTGGTTACACCGCAATGGCCCTAGATTTGTTTGGCGCGGGTCAGTGCGTTTTCGACAAGGAGGTACGCAACGGCATATTGCAACCCCTGCGCGACGATAGGCGGAGGCTGGCTAAGCGAGTACAGGCCGCCTATGATGCGCTTGTGAACGAGAGCAGTGTGGTGAAGGAGACCTCGGGCGTGGCCGCTGTGGGCTTTTGCCTCGGTGGGCAGGCTGTGCTGGATCTTGCGAGGGCGAACACAGCGAAAGAACTTCGTGGCGTGGTATCTTTTCACGGAGTCCTCGATCATCCCTCAATTTTCACGAAGAGTAGTGAAGGCAAACCTCCGAATGCGCTCATCCTCCACGGTGAAAGTGACCCTTTCACAGACGAGGACAAGTTGAGGGAGTGTCTCGACGGCTTGACTTCATTGGGCATGACATGGGACTTGCACGTGTACTCTGGGGCCAAGCACGCGTTCACTCGGCCAGAGAAGACGACGGACGAAGATTTCGATTCGGGCTTCCAGTACGATGCCAGGGCCGCATCTCAAAGTTGGAGCAGCTGTAAGACCTTTATCGAGAGCGTCATAGAAAAAAGTTAAACATTTTGAAAAACGTACGTGTACGCCTTCAATCCTCGAAGCGCAGCCGGGGTGAAACATGGCGGATCACACCGCGGTGGGAGCGATGATGACGCCTCCTCGTAGCAAACCCGGTGGCGGAGGCGACTCGGCTGACGAGTCGCTCGCCTCTCCGGTCGTGATGGCGACTCCCTGTTCGATCCGTGGTACGGAGGAAGTCGTTCCTGCGACGCCCGAGGAGCCACCGATGGCGGAGGCGGTCCCCACCAAGCGGGTCACCATGCAGATGCGACATCCTCCGAAGCCGCTGCACGATCCTGACGATCCGGGGGCGCTCGTGCTGTGCACAGCGGCCGAGACTGAGGCCCTATCGGGAGACGGAAGCCCGGGTGTTGCCGTGGTCGTCGATCCTTACATCGCGGGCAAGTTGCGTCCGCACCAGCGTGAGGGCGTCCGGTGGATGTATCGCGTCTTGCACGGTCTGGAACCCGACGCTGGCCCTCACACGGGGTGCCACTTGGCGGCTGATATGGGACTCGGCAAGTCCTTGCAGTCAATCGCGCTGGTGTGGACCATGCTGAAGCAGGGACCGCGCGGGGTGCCGACCGCGAAGCGGGTGTTGCTGGTGTGCCCAGCATCGCTGGTGGGGGCGTGGGGAGCGGAGTTCAATAAGTGGCTTGGGGGTGTCCGTGCGCAAGCCGCGCTGGCAGAAGGTGGCGGGGTGGACGCAGCGGATGCCTACGAGAAATGGAGGCGAGGGACGCAACCGGGCAAGGAGAGCGCCTTCGACTGCTGGCCCGTCCTGGTGACGTCCTACGAGACCTTGCGCCGACTCTCGCCAATCGCCGCAAGAGCCGAGCCCGACCTTCTTATCTGTGACGAGGCGCACAGACTGCGCAACGCTCATCAGGGATCGCAGACCCTCGCGGCGTTGCGCGCAGTTGACGTGCCGCGCCGCCTTCTCCTCACCGGCACCCCGATCCAGAACAACCTGGATGAGTACGCCGCGGTGATGGACTTTGCGTGCCCGGGGCTGCTGGGGCCGGTGGCGGAATTTCATCGCAGGTTCACGGCGCCGGTCCAACGAGGCAGCGAACCAAATGCGACTTCGACCGACGTGGCTGAGGCGCAACGCGCGGCCAATGAGCTGGCGAGGCTCACCGCGGGGCGGGTGCTGCGACGTGAGGCGTCCATCAACGTTGCACATCTTCCGGCGAAGACGGAGATGGTTGTCTTTTGTAAACCCACGGAAATGCAGCGTGAAATGTACGAGCAAGGAGCGAAAATCGTGCAAGGATGGACTGAAGGAAAGGCGGGTGCCTCAAGTGGGTCAACCGCGGCAGCCCTGTGTGCGATTGGCCTTCTCAGGCAGTTGGCAAATTCTGTCGACCAGGTTTTGAAAAAGACGTCGGCGAAGTCAAAGAGAGGCAGTAAAGGTGGTTGTGACAACGGGTCCCCACCCAGCAAGCAGGCCCGCATTGAGAAAGAAGACGACAACGGAGGACTAAGCGATGGAGATGAAAGCGATGAGGGCGAACTTTCGGCGGGCAGCTCCACGAAAGACGCGGATGATCTGCGCGCAAAGCTCTCTTCTAGTGTCCCATCAGGGTACAGTGGGGGTGTCAAGGGT
>Ga0181566_10005476_pt1 | contig 10247 bp, 5 predicted proteins | sample 101ome_15_FD_133762 | JGI IMG/M metagenome (GOLD analysis project Ga0181566, IMG submission 133762) | Coastal salt marsh microbial communities from the Groves Creek Marsh, Skidaway Island, Georgia - 101402AT metaG (megahit assembly) | ecosystem: Environmental > Aquatic > Marine > Intertidal zone... | reverse complement strand
GATGGCGTCGACGTCGGTCTCGTCGACGTCGGTCTCGTCGTCGTCGTCGACGACGCCCCGGGGGCGTCGATCCGCGGTGATTCGCGCGCATCGCGGGACGCCGATGCCGATGAAGATGCCGATGACGATTACGACGTCTCGCGCGCGCGGTGCGCGTCGACGGTGGGACGACGTCGCGACTCGGGCGAAGAAGGGCGCGGATGGGGTCGCCATGACGTCGTCGGCGAGTTGGGACGACGGGGCGGAGTCTCGATCGCGACGGGGCGAGTCGCCGACGCGCGAGTCGACGAGCGACGGCGCCGGCGGATCAGGCGCGCGTCACCATCACCAGCAAGGAGGATCAGGGTCGCGAGTGAGGCGCGCTGGGCGCGTGCACGCGTCGGGTGGACAGTTCGCGCCGCCGGGGGACGTGGTGACGAAGAGTGTGGGGAGTTTAGACGAGGAGGAGGAGTTCGAGCTCGAGGACGCGCGCGAACGGGCGGCGGAGCGGAACGCCGCCATCGAGAGTACGTTTTTAGATGATTTTGTCGGCGTGTCGTGCGAAGAAGGGGACATCTCGTGTGAATTGACAAAGCAGAGTGCGAGAGAGGTGTTGTGGGCGCGGTGGAACGCGGCGAACGCGGGCGTGAGTAAGCGGACAAAGGGATTGGCGTTGTTCGGAGCGCTCATGGCTGGTTTCGGCGTGAACATTACGTTGATCAAGGTTGCGCAGCAAGAGATGTCGGCCGATTTGTTTGCGCTTCTGCGTTTCGTCGCCGGCTCGTTGGTGTTCGCGCCGTTTCTAAAAACGGCGCTCAGGGACGATAGAATCGTTCGAGGTGGGTTTGAACTCGGTCTGTGGGTATCGCTAGGATATTACTTTCAAAACGTCGGCGTCGAGTTTACCGACGCGGCGAGGGCGAGTTTTATCAGTTCTTTCACAATCATCTGCGTTCCAATCATCGCGGGAATGTCCGGAAGAGCAGTTCGACCGTTGACGTGGACCGCCACCGCGATCGCGGTCGCAGGTTTAGGCATGATGGAGAACATCTTCGCCGTTCCCGGCTTGGTGGATCCCGCGCAGACGACTGCCGTCGCCGACGCCATCGCCGGCGACGCCCCGGCGTCGCTTCGAGGCGATCTCTTCACGCTCGCCTCGGCGTTGATCTTCGGCATTCACATCTTTCGAACGGATTGCATCTTCAACGGCGTCAATCTCAAGCACAAAGAGTCCATGGGATTGGTGTGCATTCAGATGCTCACCGTCGTCGTCGTCTTTTTCAGCCTCTTGGTGAAGGATTACCTCGCGTGCGACTGCGATTTCACCGTCATCGCCGGCGAGTCTTTCACCGAGATGCCGTGGGGATTGATCGCCTTCGTCGGCGTCGTCACCACAGCTGGATGTGTCTACCTCGAGACCGTCGCCCTGACGCTCCTGGAGAGTCAAGAGGCGACGCTCATGTACTCGACGGAGCCGGTGTGGGGCGCCGTCTTCGCCTACCTCCTCCTCGGCGAGACGCTCTCCCCGTCCGCCACCGCGGGCGCGATGCTCATCCTCGCCTCCACCGTCGTCGGATCTCTGGGCGTGAACGATGAAGACGTCATCCTTGACACCACCGCCTCGACGCCGACGCCGACGCCGAAGCCGACGCTCGCGAAGAAGGGCGACGCCGCGACTCGATGAGCGATGAGCGCGCCGCCTCGGCGCTTTTTTCTGACCAGTCGCCCCTCCGCCACGGGCGCGACGCCGTATTATCTATATTATTATCGTAAACGCACGCTGTAGATGTATCGTTGGAACATGTAATATCGTCTCCCACCGCGCGGTGCGGGACATCCAAAACAAACCAAATGAGAAACGAAGAAGACGCATTCGCGTCGCGGCGCCCTCGGGAGAAAAACGAGAGAGGAATCAATCAATCGATCGATCAATCGCGTCGCTCGGCACACGTCGCCGCGACGCGCGCGCGGTCGCACGCGCGAATCGATCACACGCACACGCACACGCGTCGCGCACGAACGCCATGGCGTCCAAACGCGATCAATTCCTCACCGCGTGTCGAAACGCCAAGCTCGACACGGTGCGCTGGGGCGTCGGCGCCGGTGGACAGAGTCCCGGGACGCGGGACGACGATGGATACACCGCCATCATGATCACCGCGCTCGGAGATAAGCACAAGGCGTTGCAGACGCTTCTCGACGCGTGTCGACGGTCGAGGATGCGAGAACCGATCGATTTCACCGATGGGCGCGGGGATGGGCAGACGGCGCTCATGATGGCGGCGGCGCGGGGACACGCGGCGTCGTGCGACGAGTTGTTGTACGCGGGGGCGAATTATAAGATGAAGTGCGCGCGAGGGAAGACGGCGGCGGATTACGCGAGGGAACATGGGCACGAGGCGTTGGCGAGACGGATCGATCGAGGTGGAGATTCGAGCGAGGAGGAGGAGGACGAGGACGCGGAGGAGGACGAGGACGGATTCGAGGGCGAGACGTCGACGCAGAGAAGTCGACGGAAAAAGAAGGAGATGGAGGCGCTCGAGCGGCGAGGAGATAAGACGGCGGTGAAGTCTAAAAAGGGAACGGACGTGAAGGAGACCGAGGACGTCGGGAAGGCGCCGGAGGCGAAGTGGGCGGAGACGAAGAAGGCACGGGACTCCGAGGCGAAGGAGGTGGCCATCGCGCGCGACGAGGGCGACGTCGAGGTGGATCCGGCGTTGTTTTACGTCAAGAGCATCAATAATTTAAAGTTGACTCTCGGTGTGTCGCTCAAGACACTCTCGCCGGACGTCAGTAGACTCTCCGGTCTGCTCACGCTCATCATTAGCGGCAACGGGTTGACCGAGTTGCCGGAGAGCGTGGGCAAGTTGAAAAATCTCAAAGTGCTCGAAGCCGAGAATAATCAACTCGCGAGCTTGCCCTCGAGTCTGTCGTCGTGCAAAAACTTGGAAATTTTGCGCGTGTCCAACAACGAAATCAAGTCCCTCGCCCCACTCGACGGCGTCAACACGCTCGTCACGCTCGTCGCCGATAACAACAAGTTGACGACGCTCGACGACTTCACCGTCGAAGCCAAGGAAAGGTTGGTGACGCTCTCCGCGCGCATGAATAAAATCACCGACGCCCCGGCGGACATTCATCAGTGCTCGCTCTTGACGGAAATATTTTTAAAGAACAACCAGATCGAGGAGGTTCCGGGAGAGTGGGGCGAACTCAAGGAGAAGAAGGTTCGAAACATCGAGCTTGATAACAATCCAATCGCCGATCCAAAGATTAAAAAGATGATGGGGAAGAGCGCGACTTTCGTCAAGGAACTCTTGACGTACCTTCGTAAGAATGGAAAGAAGAGCGCGTCGAAGAAGAAGAAGAAAAAGCCGGCCAAGACCGCGTCGTCGGACGACGAAGACGAACTCGAACCCGAAGCTGCACCCGAACCGGCGGCGCCGCAGAAGAAGTCTTCGGTGCCGGCGCCGGCGCCGGCGGACGACGACGACGAGAGCGAAACCGAGGAAGAACTCGAGGCGCGCATGGCCAAGATGAACAAAAAGGAACGCGAAAAGTTTAAGCGTAAACTCGCCGAGGAACGCCAAGCGAAAGCCGCCAAGGAGGCTGCCGAGAAGAGAAAAGCGGCCGACGCGGCGGCGGCGGCGCGTCTGCAAGCGGCGAAAAACGTGCGCGACAACGACAGTGACGACGACGACGACGACGACGACGACGACGAGTTGGCGCTTCTCGCTCGCAAGAAGAAACAAGCCGGTAAGGGCGGCGGCGGTTTCTTGTACGCGATGACGGACGAACAGCGAGAACAAGCCGAAAAAGCTGAAGCCGAGCGCTTGCTCGCCATCGAGATGAAGAAGCATGCCGAAGAAACGGCGAAACGCGACGCCGAGGAACGCGCCGCGGCGGAACTCGCCGCTAAGACGTCCGGCATCAAGCTCACGGGCGAGGGCGTGTACGGGTGGGAGTACACGGGCGGTCAATTCAAAACCACGAGAGTTCCTCACCTTCCCAAGGGTGCCAAGGGTCCGTGCGTCGAGCTCGAAATTCCCAAAATCATCGTCGGCAGACTCATCGGTCCGAAGGGCGCCACCATCAAGGGCGTGCAAGATCGAAGCAAAGCCATGGTCTCCATCGACGAGACCAAAGGGGGCTCTGGGAACTCGTTGCTACGCGTTCGAGGCACGGAATCTGCCATGGAATCCGCGCGCATGTTGATGAACAACGCCCTCGGTGGAAAACGGTAGACGTCGCGAATGTAAAGACGCCATCTAACCGACTCTCTACCGCGAGTGCGACGCGCGCGATCGGACGCGTCGATCACGCGCGCGCGTGGTGAAAGGACGCGACGCGATCGATCGTCTCGTCCATCGGCGCGCGCGCGCGTCGCGCGCATCGTCGCTCGGCCGCGTGTGAGCGCGCGCGATGAGCGGGAAGCCGACGTCGTCGGTTGAGTCGGCGCGCGTACGTCTCACCGCGCGCGCTGAGGCGCTCGCGCGCGCGCTGTTGAAAACGGCAAACGTTGGATTTCGTCGCAACGACGCGAGCGCGTCCAGAGTGACGGAGACGAGCGCGCGGAAGGTGTATGACTCGTTGCTCGGTCAGGGGTTCAGAGCGAGCGACGTAGAGGACGCGTTGCGAGACGCGTTCGACGCGACGGGAGGCGCGTTCGTCGAGGCTGACGCGCTCGATCGACTGTGTATGAATGTTCCGAACGCGAGGTTACCTCGAAGGTTTCAAACGGTGGAGAGATCGGAGTTTAAACTCGACGCCGACGCGTCGATCGAGGCGACGGCGGCGACGGCGACGGCTCCAGCGCCGAGACGCGTCTTAGAGGCACCGGACGAGCGCATGCCTCGACTGACTGGCAAGAAGCAGGGTGGTGATGCGAAGGATGACGTCGCGGTCGATAAGGCGTGGATCGCACGGTACGCAGAGTATGAAGATAGCGATAGCGACGATAGCGACGATAGCGACGACGGTTACGATTCGCTCGAGGATTTTGGTTTGAGCGAAGAAGAGGTGGAGGCAAAGCGCATGATGTGGAACAAGCGAAGAGAGTACGCGCGAGATCCAAAAAAGGTGACGGATCAGTTTCGCGACGAGCTCGCGGGATTGAAGACGCGCGCCAGCGAGGCAAAAAAGGGAAAGAATAAAAAGGAACAAAAGGAAGTCGCCGAGGCGATTCGCAACTTGAAACTCATGGCCACCGAGTTGGGCATCGATGAGGACGACATCGAACAGCCGAGAGTCCACGAACAGAAACTCGATTCGTGCAAACCCACCGGCGCGGGTGAAGAAGCGTCGCCGAGTGTCACCGACACTACCGCCGTCGACGTCGATGCGAAACGCGCGGAAAATGTGGCAACGCCGAAGCCGGCGGAGAGTGAAGATTCAGACGACGAAGCGTTCGGTTTGGACGTTTTCGGCGACAATGCCGACGATGTCATCGGTACGGGCGAAGAAGACCCTCTGGAGGCCATCATCAAAATGTTCAAGCACGAATTACTGTTCAGCGACGGCAAACGCGCGTCAGCCGCAAATGCGCAAAGCGCAAAATCATCCAAGTCGAAAAAGGATGACAAAGTTGAAGAGATGACACCGAAGAACATGCTCACGCAGCTCGCGAAGCGCGAGGGCTGGCTCATGCCACGCTTTGAACGAGATAAGAGCGCGGACGTCATTCGTTACGTCGTCTCGGTTGAGCGTTCGTCGGGGCCGAAGTACAAGCGCAAACCGACACTGGTGTGCTCCACGCACGCCGACGACGAACCAAGCGGATCGGGGTGGGCGAGTATAAATGACGCACAAAACGGCGCGGCAGCGCGCGCGTTATTCGAGGCAACGTTCAGCGCGGAGAATCAACTCGTGCCGTTGGAACTTCCGAGCGCGCATAGAGAATTGTGGATTCGATGGGGCGTCGCGTTCATGAATTCGGATGTCGCCAACGTCGGCGAAGACGCGAGGGATGTCTTCATCTCGACACTCTTAAAATCGGTCACTGAAGCTGGATCTAGCGTGAAAGGTGCCGGTGGTGCGTCGACGACGGACCGATGCGTGGACGATGGTGTGAAACAGAACGCCGCGCGCTCGGTGAAGATAAATTTAAAGGCGCGCGCCGAGACGAGCGAGGCGTTGAAGGTGCAATTCGAAGAGACGAAGCGAGATCCTCAGTGGCAAAAGATGTTTGAAAAACGTTCTCAATTGCCCATCTGTGCGTTATCACACGAACTTCTCGATCGATTACGCACACACGACGCGGTCGTTGTGTGCGGAGAGACAGGATGCGGGAAGACGACACAAGCGCCGCAATTTTTGCTCGACGACGCCATCGAGCGAGGACATGGTGGCGGGTGTAACATAGTATGCACGCAGCCGCGTCGCGTCGCGGCCACGAGCATCGCAGAGCGCGTGTCCGCCGAGAGATGCGAAAAGAACGGCGTCGGGGGTCACGGTTCGCTCGTCGGTCACCACGTGCGTTTAGATGCCAAAGTCACCGACTCGACACGACTCACGTTTTGCACGACGGGGATTCTTTTACGTCGATTACAAGGCGACGCGATGCTATCAGACGTCTCACACGTCGTCGTGGACGAAGTGCACGAGCGCTCGCTCGACGGTGATTTCTTATTGACGCTCTTGAGAGACCTTCCGAGACGTCGTCGCGAGGCTGGACTCGCACCTTTGAAGTTGGTGCTCATGTCGGCGACGCTCAACGCCGCGCTCTTCAGCGACTACCTCGGCGGTGCGCCGGTGATCTCCGCGCCCGGTCGATCGTACCCGGTGGAGACGATTCACCTCGAACAGATTTACGACGCGCTTGAGTACGTCATCGATCCCGATAATCGTTCGTGTCGCCGACCGAACGGAAAAGTAGAAGACGCGATGAAAGCCATAAAAGCCGGCGGCGGAGGCGATCGTCGACGACAAAACGAACTCCTCGCGTCGTGGGGCGAAGACGCCGCGTCCGAGTTCGGCGGCGAAGAAAACCCAGAAAATCCAGATTACAATCCAAGCAAATACGAACACTGCAAGCGAAGCACTCGTCTGTCGCTGTCACGTCTGAACGAGTCGGTGATCGATTACGATTTAATAGAAGAACTCCTGGCGTACGTCGACGACAAGGCCGACGACGGGGCAATTTTAGTCTTTCTTCCAGGCATCGGCGAAGTCACCGGACTGTTGGATCGTCTCGGGAGTTCGCCTCGATTTAAAGACGCAGTGTTGTGCCCGTTACACTCCGCGCTCACCAATGCGGAACAGCGAGAGGCGTTCAGAGTGCCGAAATCGGGGACGCGTAAAATCGTCGTGGCGACAAACGTCGCTGAGACATCTGTGACGATCGAGGACATCGTCGTCGTGATCGATTCCGGTCGAGTCAAGGAGCGACAGTGGGATCCGCGTCGCGGCATGGCGTCGCTCGAGGAGGGATGGGTCAGTCGCGCCGCGGCGAAGCAACGCGCCGGTCGAGCGGGTCGCGTGCGCGCGGGGACATGTTACGCCCTGTTCACGTCGCACCGCGCGACGGGGGGCATGCGGCCCTTCCAAGTGCCCGAGATGCACCGCGCGCCGCTCACCGAGGTGGTGTTGCAAATCGCGAGCTTGGATTTGCACAACGACGCCGCAGTGGTGCTCGGAAACGCACCCGAACCGCCCAAGGACGAGGCTATCGCGGCGGCTAAGAAGACACTGACAGAAATCGGCGCATTCGACGACGCGAGTCGTCTGACGGCGCTGGGTCGACATCTCGCGGCGTTACCTGTCGACGCGCGCGTGGCGAAGATGTTGTTATTCGGTGCCATCTTGCGGTGTCTATCTCCCGTGCTCACCATCGCGGCGACGTTGAGTTACAAGTCACCGTTTCAATCGTCCAAGGCGTCGAACAGTCAAGTCGAAGCGGCGATGCGCGCCTTTGCACAACCCATGTCGACGTCTCTCGCAGCGGGACAACAGAGCGATCATCTCGTATTTGCCGCAGCGTACGACGGATACGTGGAGGCGAGCAGAGAGAGTCGAAATGCGGGGCGACGATTTGCCCAAAAGAACGCGCTCGACGTGGACACCATTCGACAAATTACCGAGATGCGGACCCAATACGCGTCGCTTCTCGCCGACATGGGCGCAATTAAAGTTCCCGCTGGATATTCGCTTCGCGGAAGGAACACTAGTTGGTTGGACGATCCAAAAGCGGTGCGTTTTCTCAATCGACGCTCGCTCGCTCGTCTCGAAAACTTCATCGTCGGAGATGGACGCATCGTTTTACACGACGGCGCGTTCCGGGTGCACGCGCATGCAGTCACCTGCGCGAGCGTAAAGTTATCTCCGTACAGCGACGCCGAAACTTTTCGACAACGCGCATAGACGTGCGCGCGCGTCCCAGCAGTTTCGCTACATTACACGTTCTCGAACGCTCGACGCGACTCAAATTAGTGACTGACACGGTATGGTCTATTTGTTTCTTCAATTTCACAGGCCTGGAACAGGGATTCTCGTCGACCGCAAATGATAAAAGCCGTGCTCACTGCTGGTTTATACGCAAACGTCGCGGTCGGCGACGAGGGATCGAACGACGAGTACGCGCAATACACGTGGCGAGATGCGACTTCGGAGGTTCGTGTGCACCCATCGAGCGTCAACCGCGGCATCGGGTCCGATCGCAAGCCGACATATCCGTTCATGGTGTACCACGAAAAGATGCGCACGGCGCGCGTGTATCTGCGAGACAGCACGGTCGTCGCCCCTGAGGCGTTGCTACTCTTCGGTGGGAACTTGGAAGTTCAACATGCGAACGCATGCGTCATCATGGACGATTGGATCAAGTTCAGATGTGACGCACCGGTCGCGGTTTTGCTCAAACACCTTCGCTTTGCGTTGGACGACGACTTCGCGCGACGCATCCAAAACACGGGTAAATCACGATGGGGCGACGAGGATGAGGACGACATCATCGTCACCATTCGACGAATTTTAGACGATCTAGCTTAATGAGTTGACGATTGAATCATTGTTTCTATTCTATCCTCGGCGTCGCTTGGACGAGTTCTTTCGGTCCCGCGAGGAGGATGAAGACGAAGATGAACTCGAACTCGAACCGCTCCCACTCGACGAACTCGACGACGAGTACGACCCCGACGTGCTCGAGCTCCCACTTTCCGACGAACTCTCGCTCCCCGACGAACTCGACGAACTCGACGAGCTAGAACTCGACGAGCTCGGCGACCTTCGCCTCTTCTTCTTCTTCTTCTTCTTCCCCAACGCCGCCTTCAACCGTCGCTCCATCGCCTCCCCGTCCGGCACGTCCTCCCCTCGAAACTGCTCGCTCGCAAACTTTTGTTTCAAACTTGGATCTCTCAACCGCGCGCTCGCGCTCGCGCGACGCACGTACGTCTCCCCGCGCTCGCACGCGCACTCGTAGGTCCACTTGCCGGGCCGAAGACACCGCTGACACCTCGGCGTCGACGTCGACGCGCCGCCCGCGCGCGCATCCTTCGCGCGCTTGTCCCTGTCAAGTATGAACGGCATCGCGCGCGACGCCGCGTCGACGGTCGCGCGCGACGGTGAAGGTGCGAAGCAGCAAAAAGTGACTGACGCCACTGTGCGCGCGCGCGTCGGCTTTCGTCATGGCGGACCTTCGACGCGTGCGCGGGGCGAACACCGAGGAACAGCTCGAGGAGCTACAACGTGCGTTTCTTCAGAGTCGTGACGCGCCCGCGGCGGCGGTGCGACGCGTTGGCGGCGACGCGAACGTCGAATCTCGCGTCGCGGATGGTGCTGACGCAAAACCGACCGACGACGCGAATGACGACGCGCGGGCGTGCGAAGAGACGGAAGAGGCGCCGCGACGCGGCGCAGCGATGGATGATGTCATGGGCGATGTCATCGAGCGCGTCGCGGGCGGCGAAACGACGGAGACGGCGGAGACGAGCGCGGCCCATCGCGCGGCGAGCGCGGCCACCGGGTTTCCAGAGGTGAAGCACCGAAGCGAGACGAATTTCGGGAAACGGAGTCGATTCGCGGCGAGAAAAGCGGCGATGCGCGCGAATGAAGCCGTGGGTACGAGCGGGGGGCAGGCGGCGAGCGAGCCGGCGCCGGTGCGAAAGCTGACGGTGGACCCGGAGAAGGAGGACGCGAGCATACAAGAGGAAAACGACAGGATACTGGCGGCAATGTCGCCGGCAGCGGTGAAGGAGGCTCAGGATGAATTATCGAAACGGTTGAATCCGAAGACGCTCGAGTTCCTCAAGAATCGCGGTCTGAATAAGGCTTCCAGT
>Ga0181566_10005475_pt1 | contig 10247 bp, 9 predicted proteins | sample 101ome_15_FD_133762 | JGI IMG/M metagenome (GOLD analysis project Ga0181566, IMG submission 133762) | Coastal salt marsh microbial communities from the Groves Creek Marsh, Skidaway Island, Georgia - 101402AT metaG (megahit assembly) | ecosystem: Environmental > Aquatic > Marine > Intertidal zone... | reverse complement strand
TTAGAGCAACCCGACTTCGCCCACGGCACCTCGCTTCTTCCTCAGATCAAAAAGCCAAATGCTAAAGGCCACACCGCTCTTGCTTACGCCGGAAGAGCTCAAACGGTCCGCACTGACCGTTATCGCTTTATCCTTCACAAAGACGGGTACGCGGAGCTCTATGATCATCAGTCTCCCCAAAAAGAAACTAGGAATATTGCCGAGGAAAACCCCGCATTGGTCGAAGATCTAAAGAAAGTACTACTAGAGAAAGCGTCCAAGCACAATTAGCCTAGGGAAAACTCTAGCTGGTATGGGAATTGCTCAATCTATCATCCAAAACGGGAAAGCCGCCTCTTAATTCGCCTGCGCCCGTGGCCCCGAAATTGGCTTCGAACCGCTTGTCGATGGGTCGGCTATTGGGCATGCTGAGCCACGTGCGAAATATCCGGCGCTTCTCTTCCGGATTTTCCCCATCCTCGAATGCGGTCCGCCGGTGGAGGGTCACCCAGTTGTTTAGAAGTAGGATGTCGCCTCGTTCTTGCGTGAAACAACAGGACTGGCCCGACTCGCCGGCCACCGCTTCAAGAAAGTCCATCGCCTCGATTTGCTGCGGGGTCAGATCCGGCAACTCTGGATCGGCATGGGCCCGATCAATCAATACCCGAAGAAAGCTGCAGGCGAAAAACCCGTTGCGAAAAGAGAAGATTGGCTGCTGACAATAGTGGCTTTCGTTCCCGAGGTCCACCGTGTGCCGCTTGTAGGTAAACGACTCCATCAGAATTTTTAGAAGATCGGGACGCCTCTGGGCAATCTCGTTGTAGAGGTGCATGGAGCTGACCACCTCGTTCTCTCCCCCAATTAGGGCCTTCTTCCAGCACAGGAAAGCGATGACGTCGCAGCGATCCGTGTGAAACGAAAGTTTCTTGTTGGTATTCGGCCCGCGCATACGTGGATCGTTGGAGCTAAACCCTGCATCCGTGACGTCGAATACCGTGTCGCCTTTTTCGTTCTGAGCGAGCAAAGTCCCTAGCTCGCCGCACCAAGCTCGAAATACTTCGCGGGCTTCGTTTTGATCGTACTGATCAATAGGAAAACCGTCTAGCATCAACGCTCCTGGGCCATTCTCCAGTACGTCGCGAATTGCCTTCGGATCGGCATTGGCAAAATTCGATGTCCAATTCGGACTTTGCAACAGCCCATCGCCTTTCCACACCGCTGGCCCCGATAGAATAGGTTTTGTCATTTAGGTAATACCCATTTCGAAGAACTGCGAAGGCGTCAATTGTCAAGGGGTAACAGCCCCTGAACCCGTGAGCGAAACGGCTACGTTTAAATATTCGTTTGAATCGGATCCTCGATCTCGGGAGGACCACTCGCGTGGATAAGGTGGCACGAAAGGGAATGCTGTCTGACACAGGTATTCTAACTGTCGACAGATTGCTCCAATCTAACGTTTTGATAGGATCTATTTTAAATTCCTCTACTACCTTTTTGGGAGTCGTGAAAAAGGGTGCTGATTGGATAGGAGGTACCTAGTTTCTCGAGCCTTTTTCGAATTCCTTGTAAAGCGGCGTACCTGAACCGCTACTACCGGGAGGGATGGCGGCGTTATAATCGGGAATCCATCGACTCAGGTCCCGGATAAGGTCTTGGTACTCGGGATTGGAGGCCAGGGTTACGCGCTCGCGCTGATCCTTGCGATGATCATACAATTCTTCGGAGCCATCGTCGTAGCGGATGTAGCGCCAGTTTTCAGAGCGGATGCTATGATTGTTGGGTCCGAATGTGGTAACCGCGGGGCGTTCCCAGACGGCATCCGCTCTGGTTAGCAAGGGCCTTAAGCTGACTCCATCTAGGCCCTGCTTGGGGGGGAGTGCGCAGAGGTCGACCAGGGTGGGATAGATGTCGATTAGACCCACCGGCTTGGAGGTCGGATGATCCGAGATTAGTTTCGGTCCGGCGATGATCATGGGGACACGAGTCGATTCTTCCCAAAGCGTCCGCTTGGCCCAGTGCATTTTCTCACCCATGTGAAAACCGTGATCGCTCCAGAGAACAACGACGGTGTTGTCCGCAGCGTCGCTTTGATCGAGGCCGTCCAGTACAGTGCCCACGCAATGGTCGACGTAGGAGATGCAGGCCAAATAGGCCTGAACCATTGGTTTCCATTCATCGGATTCCAGCACCCAGTCATGCTTGGGAGCGATGTGACCGAAGGTGAGCGTTTTGGCGTATTCAGAAAGCTGATCGCGATCCGAAGCAAGAACTTCGGGGATTTGCAGGGTATCGAGTGGATACAGGTCGAACCATTTTTGCGGCACGTAGAGCGGGACGTGCGGATTGGAAAATCCAATGGCCATAAAAAAGGGCTGATCTTCATCTGCCAGCTCCTGCAATCGATTGGCTCCCCAAAGGGCCGTCTGGTAGTCCTGGGTGTCTTCGTCTTTCTCGTACCACGGCCCCCAGTCCCAGGCTCTGCTGCCTTCATAGCTGCTAAGAGGCTCTTTCGGTCTCGGTACGGGCAGATTGGCGGGGACGATTTCGTCAAAGGAATCGGTCTCGTCCCGCAGCGATTGGCCGTGGAAGATTTTTCCGCGAGTGGTGATGAAATACCCCTGACGTTTGAAATACTCAAACATTGTTTCCGCATCCGCATTCTCTGAAGCCCCTCGCAATCCGGGCTGCAGAAAGTAGATGCCGGTATTCGAGGGTAGCAGACCCGAGATCATGCTGACCCGGGCAGGATTGCAAATCGGCGCTTGGCAATGGGCATTCAGGAACGTCGTCCCGCGCTTCGCGAGCCGGTCCATATGCGGGGTTTGCGCTTGGGGGTGCCCACCGTAAACGCCGACCCAGTCATTCAAATCGTCGATGGCGATGAAGAGCACATTCAGAGGTTTTGCTTGGACGGAATCTGTGGAAGCGCCTACTAGGCAACTCGCTAGAAAGAAAGCGGGAACTAGAAGGTGAAATTTCATGGGAATCTTAAGCATAATCTACGTCTCAACCTTGATTATTCGACTTTCCTAACTTACGAACTCCAGTCTCGCAAATAGATTTATGAGATGTTTGGGTTAAGCTACGATACAGCTAGTAAGGTATATGAAGCCATTTCGTTTAGTCACAATAGTTGTTTCAATTTTTCTTATTGGATGGGCATTCATCGAGTATTTCGCCCAAGATGAAAATATTTCCGATTTGGCTAATCCAAATGATTCAGATGCTACTGACCCGAGCATTGATTCTGAGAATGCAGAGCATCCGGTTGCAACCGATCAAGGAACAGATATCTCTAGTTTGTCCCCTATTGAAAAAACACCGGAAAATCATATCGATTTAGGTGTTGAAAATCCAAAACAAATACTTGGCGAAATTGTAGCAAGACGAGAAAATCCTGAAAATTTGGATGAATTTCACAACGCTAATCTAGAGCTCGAATATATTCTAGAGTTTTGGAGCCCGATTGGATTTGATTTGGAGCAGCTAAAGGAAATGCTGGGCGAGCCTAATTCGAAGTCACCTACTGAGGTTAGTTACGCTATTAGAGGCCTTTTCAAACGCCCCCATAGGGGCACCGGTCGCTTCGTATTGCGCGTGAATGAGTCTATCTACAAAGCCTGGATTGGCTGAATGAAGATTGGTTTGCATTAACACTGATCGGGCAATCGTCGAACATTCCATTTCTTCTGATTGTGAGAGGTTCTTGAGTACGGTTATCGCCTCTTTTTTGGGGACTTTGTAGTGAAATTGCAGGGCAAAATAAGTTTCACAAAGGACTAAGTCAGATACGAAAGCTCTCCCTCCTGATTTGCATAGTTCGTCAAGCGCTTCTGTCGCAATTTTGGATTGTTTTTCGGGTTCACCAACCAGTAGGCGAAGCAGGACGGATGTATCCAGGCAAGCAGAAGTACCCTTAGCCATGGTTCAGGATTTCGATCTCCCCCGAGAGACACTGTTGCGAACCGATTCCATCGAATGATTTCCGTCCGCATTCCCGGCGTAACGTTTTAAGGAACCAATCCAATTCGAATGAGGCTTTGAAGCAGGTTTTAGTACCCAGACGTTCTCCCCCCGTACTCTAGCCGGTTTCAATACAAGTTCGTCACCGGCAGCTACTCCTAGCTCCTGGCACACCTTGGAAGGAAACGTGGCTTGACGCTTTGCAGTTAGCTTAATTTCTGACATCGGAATAGTCTCCAGAATAACTCCTTACTTGTAAATGGTAAGGTAAGGCGACTGCCTCTTGGAAAGATGATATCCCAACCAACGCTTTCAAGTCAGGAATCAATAGGCCATTGACTGGTAGTTTAGGGCAACTCGCGTCCTAGGCGTTTCAATATTTTAACGAGCAGCCAATGCGGAACCTGTGAATCATGGATGTGCAAATTCATTGACCCGCTGATTCTGGGTTTGTAAGTTTCGCGATTATGAAAAGCCCATCTACTCCAAATCGTCGTCAATTTCTTGCGGCCTCCGCCTCGACCGGTGCCGGCCTCCTATTCCTTCCAAGCGGTACGCTCTTTGGACAGAATCGTCCCGGTAATCGGCTGAACATAGCGCTCATTGGCTGCTGGGGCCGCGCGACCGCCCATTTCAACATGCTTGAGCAGGAGAACGTGGTCGCTCTCTGCGATGTCAATTCCAAGGCTCTTGCCGCTGCCGGCCAGAAATTCCCTAAGGCCAAGCAATACAAGGACTGGCGTAAATGTCTGGATCAGAAAGATCTAGATGCGGTGGTCTGCTGCACACCCGATCATCATCACGCGTTTATCTCGATCTGGGCAATGAATCGTGGATTGCACGTGTACGGAGAGAAGCCTTTGGCTAATACCGTGGAAGAAGCGCGAATGGTTCGTGAAACCTATTTGAAGAATCGCAACAAGGTCGCCACTCAATGCGGGACCCAGCGCCATTTTGATCCCAATTTCGCCTACATCCGTGAGCTCATTCGAGAAGGCGCTATTGGCGAGCTACAGGATGTGCATGCCTGGGGTGATCGCTACCACAATAAGAAAGGATACCCTATGGCAACCGGATCCGCTCCTGATTTTATAGACTGGGATCTCTGGGTCGGTCCCTCTCAAATGAAGCCCTTTAGCTCAGACTACTTCACTGCGCTCAACTGGCGCACGGGCGAAAAGACGCATTCCTATTTTGAGACGGACTCGAAAAAGTGGCCGCGGGGTTCAAACTGCCTATCCTGGAACATGTATCGCGAGTTTGGCAACTGGCAGATCGGAGACATGGGAAGCCACACTATGGATTTGGCGTTCAACCCGCTTGATGCCGATTATCCTATCTCAGCCCAAGCGGAGGGTGAGCCTTACAATCCTGACGTCGCTCCTTCCCGCATGAGCTCGAGCTGTATCAATCCGGCCAATGACTGGCGTGGCAAGATTCGAGTATCCTGGCACCAGGGCGGGAATATGCCCAAGTCGCCACTTAGCTACGTCGACGTTACGAAGATCGGTCACGGAGCGCTTTTTAAAGGAACCAAGGGATTCATCGTGGCTGATTTCAAAACAAGAACCGTTATTCCATACGGAAAATCTGCGGACCTTTCCTACTACGATTCGAGCAAAATCAAAGTTCCGGAAAGGAAGGTCGCTAATTTCGGGGAAGAGTGGACTAACGCTTGCAAGACCGACCTAAAGACCTCTTGCAATTTTGACTACTCTGGTGTACTGATTGAGCAACTACTTCTCGGAGCAGTAGCCTACGACGTAGGCAAAAAGCTCGATTACAACGCGAAGAAGATGGAAGTAACCAATAGCCCAGAAGCGAATCGCCTCTTGCGCAAGGAGTATCGCAAGGGCTGGGAGCTCAACGCATAGTAACGTTCCTCGCTTTTGGAAAACGTCTGGCCAACGGAGAGAATCGAAATTGCGCTCGGAGAGCGTCTCTCCCTGGCCGCCGACACCCTGCAGAAGCGGGCAGAGGTCTTTCTTTTCGAATGTAATACATTCAGACGGATGCCTCGCAGCCCCGTTGTGCGGACTAAGGCCGATTTGACCAGAGCAACTTCGTTCGACTTTCCGACCGATCCATACTTGATATCTTTCGACGACTCCCTGATAAGGACTGGGTGAACGAATGGTGGAATTTTAAGCGAGAGCCATTGGCGAGCCCCCTCGGAGACAATCTAGCCAAACCCAGATTATGAATAAGAAAGCCTATCCCGAAAGCGTGCGATCGAATGGCCGCTCAGCAGCCATTTGCCGCATTTTTGCGGCGTTGTTTCCCCTTTTTTGGTTCGCGCCGAATGCGTCGTCGCAAGATATGGACGATGGAGCAAAAATTTACGCGACCTACTGCTCCCAGTGCCATGGTCCGAATCTGGAGGGGGGACAGGCTTCCAGCTTTCTAGACGGGATATGGAACTACGCTTCTGGATACAATCTGCACCGGGACAATATCAAATTCGGTATCCCGGGTACGCAGATGATCGCCTGGGGAAGCGTGCTCAAAGACGAGCAGATCGAAGCGGTCCTCAACTTTATCCTGGAACGCGAGAAAGAGATGGGGGTCACGCCTCCGCCGCCCAATCCGCTTTCGGAAACCGAACATTACAATCTCAAGGTCGAAGTCTTGGCGGAAGGCTTGGAGCAGCCGTGGGGGATTGAATTTCTCGATGACCGCACCGCCGTGTTTTCCGAGTTTCCCGGACGGCTGCGTCTGCTCGTTGACGGGCAGGTAGACTACCGGCCGATTGCCAATACTCCCAAGCCAGCAACCCGTCCATCGGGCCAATCCTTTGGCTTCATGGATGTCGCCCTCCATCCCAACTACGCGGAAAACGGATGGATTTACCTCTGCTATATCGACGAAGTACCTGAAATCGTCGGCGATGAACCGAACCGACGATGCGCCACTCGCATTGTTCGAGGCCGTATCGTTGACCGTAGATGGGTAGACGAGGAGGTTGTCTACGATCCGCGACCAGAGGACTACACGGTTGTTTACGACCACTTTGGCGCTCGCATGCTTTTCGATCACGAGGGCTATCTTTACCTGTCCATTGGCGATCGCGGCCGCATGCTCGATTCCCAAAGCCTGGCTCGTCCTGAAGGAAAGTTTCACCGTATGCATGACGACGGTCGACCCGTTGACAGCAACCCCTACAACTCGTTGGAAAAATATGGTGTCCTTCCCACGGTCTACGCTTATGGGACGCGCAACGCTCAGGGCATGGCCCTCCATCCAGAAACCCACGAGGTTTGGGCAGCCGAGCATGGACCTATGGGCGGTGATGAGATAAATGTCGTCAAGGCAGGGGCAAACTACGGCTGGCCCTTAACTACTAAAGGTCTGGATCGTGATGGAACGGTGCAAACACCTCACAAGTCGTTGCCCGGCATGGTAGAGCCGATTCACTACTGGATCCCGTCGCCCGCGGTTGGCGGCATCGAATTCTCAACCAGCCCGCTCTTCCCGGAGTGGGAAAACAATCTCCTCGTGGGCTTCCTCAAGCATCAGCAAATCGTTCGTATCGTTCTCGACGGACACACGGTCGTAAAAGAGGAAGTTGTTCTTAAGGAGTCGGGGCGAGTCAGGGAAATCAAGACCGGTCCCGATGGATGCTTATACGTATTGATCGACCGAAGGGGTATGATTCTGCGTCTAACTCCGGAGAAATAGGGACTGGTGGGGATCCACTTGAAAGTGATAGGGTGCGGGCTGCAGTTTGGATCTGAGACATCTCGTTTTAATCCCTCTTTTTCGTAGATGGCATTATTCCATCGATGTATTTGACCCAACAAGAATCTAAACAGAGACTTTATCGCGTCATTGATTCAGGTGCCTGAATCAAGCTACGCGCACTAACCCCAAGCTGTATTATGAAAACTGCCCTCGTCTTTTTCCTTCTCATACTGGTGACTCGATCGCATGCCGACGACGAATCGGGTTTTGTCCAGCTATTTAACGGAGCGAATCTCGATGGATGGGATGGCAAGCCTGGGGCTTGGGAAGTACGTGGTGACGAAATTTGGTGCACCGGCGTATCCGAAAATCGGAATTGGCTTATTTGGCGGGGTGGCCAGCCTACCGACTTCACGCTTCGCCTCGAATTCCGCTGGGACAAGGGAAACTCCGGTGTGCAGGTTCGTAGCGACGATCTGGGTAAGTGGCAGGTTTTTGGATACCAAGTGGAAATTGCCCGTCGGGAAGTCATGGGGCTCTGGCATCACTCTTTGATTGATCGGGAGCATCCAAAGCGTGAAGCCCGGTTCTTAATGACCACTGCGGGAGAAAGAGCCCTGATTGTTAGTGATGGGACGCGGGTAAACACGAAGCTCGAAGATGCGGCCGCAATCCAAGCCCATTATAACGAAAATGAGTGGAATACTATGGAGATTATTGCTTCGGGTGACATGGTCATTCAAAAGATCAATGGCGTCCACTTTGCCACGCTGATTGATCAGGATTCGGAAATGAGTAGGTCAAAGGGATGGATTGCCTTCCAAGACCATGGCAAAGGCTGTACCGTGGCCTTCCGCAACATTAGAATAAAGGAAACGTCCAGCGACTAATACGTTGTCGCTGCTCCCAAATCGAATCCCTCATCCTTGAAAATGATCCGAATTTCCCTGCTGCTTCTTATGATTGTTTCCTCCTTCGCCGCCGACGGACCTTCTGTAGATGAAGAGTCTGTACCCAATATTCTATGGATAACCGCCGAAGACATGAGCCCGACATTGGGCTGTTATGGAGATGACTACGCGATTACTCCCAATATTGACCAGTTAGCGTCCGACGGTGTCCTCTACACCAATGCGTTCGCTACGGCTCCTGTTTGCTCCCCATCCCGTTCCTGTATAATCAATGGACTGCCCGCTACCTCTCAGGGTACGCAGCAAATGCGTTCTGCATTTCCAATTCCTGGATACATGAAAGGATTCCCGAGCATCCTTCGTGATACGGGCCACTACACGTCAAACAATGTCAAGACCGACTACAATAATGGTAATTGGGAAGCCATTGTTGAAGCTTCCTGGGACGAGAGCAGCGACCAGGCTCATTGGAGAAATAGGGAAGAGGGCAAAGCATTCTTTTCCGTGTTTAATTTAATGACCTCCCATCAAAGCCGGACGATGGTTTGGCCCTATGAGCAATTCGTTTCGGAAATCCAGAGTAAGCTTGAGGCGGATGAAATTCACAGTCCGAAGACTGCGCCTGTTCCGCCATACTATCCAGACACTCCGGTTATTCGGAAAACGATTGCTCGGTTTTATGACTGTGTCACTGCCATGGACAAGGAGGTCGGCGCCATTCTTCAGCAACTGGAAGACGATGGACTGGCCGATAGCACGATCGTTTTCTTCTATTCCGATCACGGCTCTGGGATGCCCCGTCACAAACGGGCGCTGCTGGATTCGGGTCTCAAGATTCCGCTTATCGTCCGCTTTCCGGAAAGGTATCAGTATCTATCTCCCTCGGAACCAGGTACTCGCACAGATCGACTGGTAAGCTTCGACGACTTTGGGCCCACTGTTCTCAGCCTCACCGGTAAGGCAATCCCTGAATACATGGAAGGAAAGCCATTCTTGGGCAAGGCCGACGGTTCCTTCCGAGAATACACTTATGGTCATCGAGATCGTGTCGACGAAGTTCATGATCTCGCCCGATCGGTTCGGGATAAGCGTTTCCTCTACATCCGAAATTTCATGCCCCATCTCGGTTACAATCAGCCCACGGCTTGGCCGGATCTCGGGGAAATCCGTCATGAAATCTACGCTCATGCCAAAACCGAATTTATGACGGGCCCGCAACGGCATTTCGCGGGACCCACTCGTCCGTTAGAAGAGCTCTATGACTGTCAGGCCGATTCGCAAAATCTCAAGAATCTTGCCGGGTCGACGGCCCACCAAGATACTCTTAAACGAATGCGTACACAGCTTGATAGGCGCCTTCGTGATAGCCGTGACCTGGGCTTCATTCCGGAGGCTCTTGCCTGGGAGATCAGCCAGGGTTCGACTCCTTATGATCTTGCTCGGACTTCCCAGAACGCCTATCGGCAGTCCCGCCTTATCAAGGCGGCATCACAAGTGGGACAAGGCTCGGAAAGTGAATTTCTTGCTAACCTTGAGCACAATGATCCCGGCGTCCGTTTTTGGGGAGCTGTTGGGTTCAGCGCGGCCGAGTCCCTTTCCGACAAGGCGATCGATGCGCTAACGAAGGCTCTAGAGGACGCAGTCCCAAACGTTCGCATCGAGTCCGCTAATGCGCTGGCGCGTCATGGACGTATTGAAAAATCTATTTCAGCC
>Ga0181566_10005466_pt1 | contig 10257 bp, 6 predicted proteins | sample 101ome_15_FD_133762 | JGI IMG/M metagenome (GOLD analysis project Ga0181566, IMG submission 133762) | Coastal salt marsh microbial communities from the Groves Creek Marsh, Skidaway Island, Georgia - 101402AT metaG (megahit assembly) | ecosystem: Environmental > Aquatic > Marine > Intertidal zone... | reverse complement strand
TTGGATGAATTCATCATCGCTTCAACAACGAGGTCATCGACATCAGCAGAGGCTTTGGAATTGATTGCTGAACGAGGGATAACCGCATCCTCCGCCTTGGTTCGCTAGGCCAAGAAATCCGGGGGAAACCAATTTAACCAACCCCGTACGTGGATTCCTTTGTGTTTATTCACGGTTCCGATCTCTCCTCCGTTTCGTGTGTCGATGATAAGAAGTTCATCCTCAAGGTAGCAGGAACCGACCCATTTGCCACTCAATGCCTTCGTAGAGAGGTGGAGACACTCCAGTACCTGAATGAGCGAGGGTTGGATTTTGGCTACATCAAGCACGAACCGGATTTTTCATCCCTTACACTCCGCCGGCATGGGACCCACGATTTGAGTGATGCTAATGTTGATTTGGATCGGCGTCAAATGTTCTCCATTCTTTCAGAGGCCGGCATGCAGCTCCAAGCATTGCACGGCCAAGGCATCGTCCACCGGGACCTCAAGCCCGGGAATATCATGCTCGAGCGAAGCCACCACTTGTACCGATTTTCCGGCATCATTGATTTTGGTCTGAGCCTTAAAGCCCAACGATTGCAAACCGACGATGGGGCAATAGGTGGCACGAAGGTCTTCGCACATCGTAGCCAATACAACAAACAGGCGAGAGCGCATCCAGGACAGGACTGGTACAGTTTTGCGATGATTGTGCTTAGCCTGACGCGCGGCCGGGCCCTTTCTGTTGAGGCAGAATTGAAGCAACGAGGGGGAGAAATCACGTTATTCTCAGAAACAGAACGTGCAGCCATCGGCGATCCCCAAATTCATGCAATGGTGGATTCCCTGGAAACCTTGGTAGCGGAGGCAGGTGCCATTCGTTCGGCAGGGGAGCCTGATTTTTCGGCCATCGTTGTTGCAGGTACGAACTTCGTCGAGCATGCAAGAGCCTTGGAAATGGTCCTCAGGGAACCGTCAAACTGGAATACCTCTGATTGGATGACGTCAAACTGCATTACCCATTCGATGAAAATCAAATCTCATGATGTCTTGCTCATCATCGACGAAACAGGGTCGTTAGCAAGTCACATGCCCAACATTAAACAAGTCCTCAGTGAATCAATGGAGCAATTCAAGAACGCCATGGATTTAAGGGTAGATATTTGGGCTGTACGAGACTACGCAAGGGCTGGAGATTCGAATCATGAAACCGTTCGTAAGGTTGGCTATCGCCTCGTTGGAGACAGCGTGTTCAGAGCGGTTGAACTCCTTCGCGCAGATGCTACGCAACACGACCATGCCGAGGCGTACGAACAAGCCATGGAGGAAGCCTATTTGCGCTCAGAAAAAGACCTTTCAGAATGGAAGCCAAGGAGGAATGCACATCGAACCGTTCTGTTGATTGGTGACTCCTACGCACACGGATGGCTGCGGAAGCCATGGTTGCCTTACATGCTTGCCGATGTCAAACGCCTGAAAGAAGGGACACTTGACCCAGAACGCTCCGATCCATTGGTGGTCGCCAAACATAGTGAACTGAAAAACAAATTCACGGCGGATCACCCGGACGCGCTGAGTCGCAATCAAGAAGATCGACAAGAGCGAGATCGTTTGATTTCTCGTCATTCTCATCTAGATGATGAGTTCGGAGCGAAGATTCAAGAAGTCCCCGGTTCAAAAGGGAAAACCAAAAAGCGCGCCAACCTGCAGAAAGCCATTGAACGATTGAGGGACAACCAAGAGTGCGTCATTCACACCATCGGTCTCAACCGCCATGTCGTATCGGAATACTACATGATTTTCGTCGCCATGCTTGGAGGGGGGGTCTTCATCAACGGCAATGACAGCATCGGACACAAACTCATCGGCGTGCTCGCATCAGCCGACCCCGCCTTGTTGCAGAAGTTTAGGGACGGATGGGTGAACAGCGGGAATCAATCGGCCTCCGACGACACAGAAGTGTTGAATACCCGCTCGGGAATGGGATTCTGAAACATTTTTATGCAATGGCAAAAATCCCTAAGCTATGCCAACCGTGACCGCTTCCCTTCAGAAAAACAAAGCCCTCGCCAACTCGAAGCTTCTGTCCAACGGGATGATAGAAATCTCCCCCGACGCGAACGCTACAGCCCTTCCGCTTGATATTGTGATGGTGCTCGATGTTTCGGGTTCGATGAGAGGTAGTGGAGTCCAAGTTGTCATTGATTCTGTTGTTCATCTTCAATCAATGCTAGGGGCTCAAGATCGCTTGGCAATCATCACCTTCAACAATTCAGCACAACTTCACTGCAACTGGGTTGGAAAAGGCGACCACATCCCTGCTATCACTGCCGGCGGCGGAACCAATTTTGGCGCTGGTATCAATGAATTGCTTTCCTTCCTTGGAAGCCACGGTGGGGATTCTGGACGCGCAGGGATTGCGTTGTTCATGTCCGACGGGCACGCTCAGAAAGCGGCCGATAGCAACGTCGAATCTATCACATCGTTTGGATACACGATGCACTGCATCGGTGTCACCAACGGCGTCAACCCTGACGAACTGGAACACATGGCCGAATTGGCCCGTGGCCGCTATTTCAGTGCGCCCACGTTCAACGACGTCAAGCAGAAATTCACTGCCTTGTTCAACTTTGGCAAGACCGTTTGGTATTCTGCACCGACCATTCAAATCGAAGTGAAGGATGGCGTCATCTTGAGTGAAGTAATGGAAGTGAACGGCCTTGACCTGTGCAATGGGCAACCGCTAACAGCCGGCCAGCATACTCTCACCCTCGCCAATTTCACTCAAGGCATGCTCTCTCAGGTTTCATTCAAGGTTGAAGTCGCCAACGTGAGTTCCGGTCAAAACGTTCTTGCGGCGGTCAAGTTTGACAATCTCAGCACCAACCTTGAAGTGGAAGGCGTTTCAGACACTACAGCGATTCTTAACGCCCCGGTCAACAATTCCGTGACGGTCAGTCGGACCACGGCCCAAGCGACCAAGGCCTTGAAGACCGGCGACCAAGCCCTCGCCACAAAGATGGTGACAAAACTTGACACCATCGGGAAAACGGTGCCAACTGCAGCGAACACCTCAACCATCCTCAAGACGGTCGTCACCGAAAAGGACAAGGGGGCCGTTCACGAGGCCATCGGTAAAGTCGCCGTGAACACCAAGGGAGAAACGGTCTCTCGAACTGACTGAGGTGAAAAACGGTGGCAAATTGCGCTGACTGCGGCAAAGATTTGGACGAAATGGACATGGCCATGGGCGCCTGTCAGGGTCAGGACTGTGGCGAGATGCTCACGCCTGATACCATCCAAGTGTTGCGGGAAGCCTTCGGCCAGGTTCAGGTCAGCCCCGACATTGCTCCTCCGCCCGTTGCTGGGCCCGACATTCCTGACGGTGTTGTCTGCGAAAACCCGGACTGCGGCATGGATTTGATGGGTGACCAGATGGCAGCGTACGAAGCAGGCCAACCATGTCCCTATTGCACCGTGGCAAAAACCAGCGCCGCTGCGCCGGCTCCGGTACAGGACCCAACTGCATGGCCCGAGCCGCGGCAGCCCCCTTCTGCAGTATCCGTCGGGACGCCTCAAAGTTCCACGGCTCCGGTTGATTTGTTGGTCAACTCGGGCCCGCTTGCGAAGCACAATGTCACCATCACGCTCCCTACAGATCAGATCATTGGTCGGAGCGTTGTCAAACAACAACTCCATGATGCCTGTGCGCAGTACAATGTTTCAACGGGTTTCTACGACAAGGCCATCAGCAGAATCTCCCGTGAGCACTGCAAGTTGTACCTCAATCCAGCCTCTGGAAACCTCATCGTTGAAGACATGGGCTCTACCAACCACACATACGTCGACCGAGAACAAGTGGTCGCTGGGACCTCGGTTGAAATTGGTCACCACCAGATGCTTGTTTTGGCCGGCAGGCTGTACCTCATCCGGCCCGGCCAATTGCCCATCATTCATACAACTACGGGCGTTCGTTTGTTCTTCGTGGGGCCTCAAACCCTCCCCCCGAGTATCTCAAGCCCCGCAGCCATTCACTTGGGTCGTCTCCAACTCGATGGCTCCCATGAAACGTTTGCGAAAGCCATCATGGAAACAATGGAAGACGATCCTGCGCTGGATCCCGACGATTTTCGAAGGGTATCTCGACGCCATGCCACCCTTGCCTTGAAGGATGGCGAGTACACGTTGACCGTAGAAGAGGGTAAAACTGGGAAAGTTATTGAGTTTCATCCCTCTGTAACAGGAGATCCCATCACCTCCACCGTCGATTCATCTCAGCCCAAGTCTTTTGCTGCATGTCAAGGCGGGGTATCCATTGTTTTGGGCCGAGAAGAATTCAGAATCGAATGAATCCATTCAAAGGGTTTAACGCCTTCAATTCAATGCGAATGTGAACCGTTAAAACCAACGGGGAGGGAGCACAAACCATGCCGGAGGAGCCCAAGCCTAATGAAGCAGGATCCGCCGTGTCAATGGACGGAGAGGATTCGGTTCCGGCAGCATCCTTAGGTTCCTCCGAGAATCCAATCGCCGACGGCGATCAACATGGCGTTGAGCTGGTTACTGAACCGGACGAAGCGTTGGAATCCATCGCATCCACCGGTGAGGTTCCAACTCAAATTACAGACAACGATGTAGGAAACAGCGAGCGTGTGCCAGAACTCCAAACCGTTGACGCTGAAACTCATGATGAACAGGATACACAAGAGGCGGTCAATTCTATTGAGACAGGGAAGGATTCTGGCGAGGACATTGACGATGAAACCGCCATCATGAACCGCGTCGATGCCATTGACTCAACCCCTCAAACCCCCGAACTTGGAACGCTGCACACAACACCCATCAACAAAGTCCACTCACTCGGCGATCTCCATGGTTGGGCGCCTGGTCTAATCGCTTACTTGATTCACCATCAGCTCGCAGAAATCGAAATTGATGGATACCCCATGCAAACCGAAAGCGGTGACCTGCATGTTGACAACCTCAATGCGACCTTTCAAAATCCCGTTCTAAGATGGCACAATCGACCGAAATCAGGTCTCAAGGGCCACCCAGGGGGCCAATGGTACGGCGCTCAAAACGAGGGCCACGGAGCCATCAAGGCTCGGTGGATTGCGGACCCAAGTGTTGCTTTTGTTCAAGTCGGTGACATTTTTGACAGAGCTGACCACAGTGAACTCGCAGCGGAGATTTTGCGTCAACTGATCGTTGATGCCCCTGGCCGAGTGTTCGTGCTTGTTGGTAATCACGAGCAATTCATGCTGGAAAACGACTTTTCCAATTGGGCACACAACGAAATCCGTAGTGCCTACACCGACCACATTGCCCCCAAGAAAAACGAAAGGGCGCACTTCCGGTTTTACAGCCCCGGGTATGATACGGACGAGATGATGGAAGAAGTGTTTTATCGATATAAATCATCAGTATGGACGCTGTTCCTAACGCAGGGTGCCGTCCTTAAGGAACTTGGGTGGCTTGAGAAGCATCTTGCAAATACTTGGGATTTCAGCGGCATGTTGGACACTGGTTGGTCACCTTACGAACATGCGGACACACTTCGAAAAAAGGTCAAGAAGGGAGATTCAATCCCAGGGGCCATCAGTGCATTAACCATGAATGATATCCTGTTTCACCATGCTGAACCTGCAGCCCACCAAGCAGATAGGGACGGACATCTTCTCGAATTGCACAGAACCATCTCCTCGCAGCCCCATCCAGCATTGAATGAATTCAAGCTTCAAATGTATCGGTATGGCGGTGAGTCATTGCACGGGTCCGATGACCAGCGGTTGCTTTGGGCACGTGGCTCCTCTTCAGGAGCCAACTCTGGCAATCCAGCAGCTCAACAACATCTCGATGACTTGGCGAACAACTGGCCAGGTCTTCACAGAATCGTTCACGGCCATACGCCAACGGTAGGCTTGAGTGAATTTAACACGGTGACATCAGGCGAATCTCGCCCGGTTTCGTACAATGCCGATGCAAGCCATCACCAACCCTCCAAAGGTCGAGCAAACAAGGTTCGTGTTCACAACATCGACGAGGGGATGTCACCGGTTTACTTCACCCACTCAAATGACGACCCCTATGATCCCTGTCGCGTACCAATTGGCCTTCGAATGGAATTTGATTCAGAATCTCAAGTCGAAGCAAACCACGATAGAAACGAACATGTTCAAATCATAGAAAAAGCCTCCATGCACATTGACCGGCGTGAACTCTGGAAATGGCAAGAAGGTCAGTGGAAATCGAACCTTCCCGCCGTTTTTGAAAACCTCGATGATCGGCTTTTTGTTGGGGATGAACAAGACGGTTGGCGCTGTTTGCTTATCATTGAAAATACAACCGAGCAGGCGGAAACCAGTAGGCAACTTTCACGAAGCGTCGGTGGGCGAAAGGTAGGGTCCATACTCATCAATCGTTGTTTGAACAAACTCGTCCATGTCAAGAAACAGGAAACTCCCCCAGCTTTTGAACATGTGAAACCCATTGGTTCTGGGTTACTGCAAGGAAAAACCCTGAGCATGCTTTCATCCAATAACATCAGTTTCATCGCGGCGAAGATGATTGGTAAAACCCTCGAGTTGCATGTCGTGAATGGTTTTGAAAAAGCCTTCGACTGGGAATTCACTTATGCTGCGGACTTGGAAAGTAAATCAAAAAAGGTTGAAATCTCCGTTCCAATCCATTCTCATTCAACTTATTCCGTAGAAAATGCAGGCGTGGTAAGCGTTGGTCCTCCCGGGCGTTCAAAGCCCGCCATCAAATTCTTTAGAGCCCAAGAGGGGGACGGCGTAACCACCAACGGCGTGATGGCCTACTATATTTCATCCACACGCACCGGTAAGACGCCCACCCACAAGGTGAAAGAGGAAGTTTACATAGTCCCGCAACCCCAAACATCTCACTTAAAAGCCGATCACAACAACAGGGGCTCCCAAGGAAATAACTCTTCAAAAGGGAGAGCGGCTAACCGGGAAAGTAAATCAGGTGGTGTACACGGCCAATTTAGAAACGGTAAAAGCAACGAAAAGTCAGTTCATGACCAACATTCTGGTGGGGCTGATATGGGAAAAGGAGGCTCATCAGCCGCTTCAGACCGAGCCTCTCAGGCCTTGGCCTCAAAATCAAGCGCATCCTCAAACCGAAACGAAAGTGAAGGTAGTTCAATGCAAGGCCAAGCCCAAACCAACAACCATACAGGTTCAATGCAAGGCCAAGCCCAAACCAACAACCATACAGGTTCAATGCAAGGCCAAGCCCAAACCAACAACCATACAGGTTCAATGCAAGGCCAAGCCCAAACCAATAACCAAACTGGTTCCTTGCAAGGCCAAGCCCAAACCAATAACCAAACTGGTTCCTTGCAAGGCCAAGCCCAAACCAATAACCAAACTGGTTCCTTGCAAGGCCAAGCCCGAACCAATAACCAAACTGAATCCGTGCAAAACCAATCTTTCCAGAAATCAGGGTCACCCCGCAGATCAATACACATTCCAGAATTTGACCTCGATGACTTCACCAGTAAGTTCGTGAAGGAAGTTTTGGACCAGACTGTCAACGCGGACCAATACGAAAAAGTCGCAAAAGGAGGTGTTCTTCGATTTGAATACAAAGTAAAGTCAAACTACGTTACAATCCATTTCAGATTCATCATCATGCGCTCCCTAAACAGAATGCGGATTGAATCCGCTAAGGGGACAACAGGTTTCTGGCGGACCCTTCAAGAATTCGAAAAACAACAGAATGATATGAAAAAAACCTTGGGTTACGCCAGCCCAGATGGCGCTGAGGGCGAATTTTTGAGGTATGTGGAAAAGTTAATATCACAACTGAACTTGAATTTGACCAATTTACTTGAAAATGTTGAGGAATAGGGGCGAAAATCATGAGCATCAATCTAGGGGACATCTTTACGGGGAACGATACTGGGGACGATTACGAAATCGTCGCAAATATAGGAGGAGGTGGGTTTGGTGATACATACTTGGTCAAACGATTGAGTGACGGCACTGAATTTGTCGCCAAGGTGCCCAACAAAGACGACCCCCGCGTCATTCAATGTTTGCAAACCGAATTCAACGTACTCATCACGCTGGAAAAGAAGGGCGTCCCCTACGTCGTTCGTGCAGTGGAAATGTCGTCTTTCACAGATTCTTTTGGAAAGAACCTTATTGTTCTCATCATGCACAAAGCCTCGGGCCAATTGCTTGAGGACATTATCGCCCAAGGGGCACTTGGTGAAGCGGACACCATCGACATTCTGACCAAGTGTGCTGAAGGACTTCAGGGCATCCATGACGCAGGGTTTATCCACCGCGACATCAAACCCGATAACATCTTTGTGGATGACCCCGGCGGGGCTAATAACGTCACGATTATTGATTTCGGTATTGCGGCTGCGAAAGCCGAAAAAAACACCCATGTGATGGTGTCTTGGTTGGCAGGTACTCGGTTTTATGCACCGCCAGAACAATTCACCGATAACAAAGTGAGCATTGGTAACGACATCTACAGCCTTGGTGCAACCGCCGTCACCATGCTTGTTGGCTTTGAACCCCAACGGCAAGAACACCAAGGCCCGCTCGACCTTCACAACTACATCAAGGGAACCAATGCCGTCGATGAGCACTTTCGACAGGTCATCATGAAGGCAACCTGGAACACAAGGCAAGGGCGATTTGCAACCATGCAGGACATGCTGGACGCTCTCGGCGGGAAGATTCCTGACGAGTCCATGCCGCGCATCATCGCCGATGGTAAGGTTTACTTGCTCCAAGGCAACGGTCCATGGGACATCGGACGAGCAAGCGATTTGAACCCCAACATTGACATCCCCGTCAACGAGACCTCCGCTTCGGGGAAATACATTGGGAAGAAACATGCATGGATTCAGCTTGGCTCGGACGGTGTGCTCAAGTTGCATGATGGTAATCGGGACAACGGGACGCCGTCAAAGAATGGGACCAAAGTCGACCACAACGGCAAGGTTCTGGATGTTCCTCAAATCGGGTTCCCGCTTGGAAGGAAGTTCATGGAAATTCATCTCGGTTATTCACTCACACCACCCAACGAGAAGGACGAGCACGGAAATCCACTCCTCCCCGGGCCCTACAAAACCATTGAGTTTTGGCCTCCGCAAAATACGGGAACTATCCTCCCACCATGATCTTAACATTTTGTTGTGATAGCATGGATGTTAAACCAATTCAAACACCCGCCACTGAGTTTTCAAAAAAATGCAAGGGCGTCGTTATCGACGGTGCAAACATCTTGAGTGCAGAACCTGTCTCCGTTCAACGTCTCGTCAACACCATCCAGTACGCTCGGGATTTGGGGTGGAAAGTTCTGGTCGGTCTGAAAGCAGGAACGTACACATGGATGATAAAAAACAAGAACTCTCCACTGGGCGACGCGGCAAAGGAGACGCTCAAAGACCTCGTCTCTTCGAAGACCGTTTCCTTGCTCAAAGACAAATTAGACGACCTCCATCTGCTTCGAATTGCCTTGAACGGGCCGTACTATCTCCTTTCTCGTGACCATTATCGGGATTGGAAACAGAAGAACGAGGAACTGGCAGGGGAAATTGAAGCCTGTTGGCTTTATGTTGAGGTAATGGGCGATGAAGTCAGCATCGACCTCCCACCAAGCTCCCACTCAACCATGCGATCCCCCAGCCAAGGCTTTGAACTTCCTGCCTCACTGGCGGTCTCGGTTAGCGGGGGGGGGCAGAAATTTAACATTCCATACAACACCATCATCGGTAAAGTATGGCTTGCGGAGCATGGAATCGAGAACCAATATATTTCTCGTTCACACTTTAGAATCGTGAAGAACTCCGAGGGATTGTCCCTAGAGGATTTGAAATCGAAAAATGGAACCTTCATTGATGACATGAGGCTCTCCGCCCACCACCCCCACCCATTGGATGACGTGAAGGCCTTCTCCATTGCTGGAGAAATTGAGTTGTTGATTGAGTGACGAATATTTGCTCCAATCACCACAAGGTACATGCGATTTCGACCATCACTGGTTCAACCTTCACCGACTTCGTTCCTACAGCGGCGACGCCCTTGCCATGGCCGGTGCGACGGAGCACGAGATGATGGCGCACGGGGACTGGAAGAGCTCGGATTCCGTGCAGGCTTACATTGGCGAACAGGGCCGTCAGGCCCAACTCGCTCGTGCCTCCAGCAAGAAATACGCCTTCGCAAAGAAGGTCGGCCTGGCAACGACGCCCGAGCAAACGGAGGCTGAACTGATGATGTCCCTGCTT
>Ga0181566_10005461_pt1 | contig 10263 bp, 12 predicted proteins | sample 101ome_15_FD_133762 | JGI IMG/M metagenome (GOLD analysis project Ga0181566, IMG submission 133762) | Coastal salt marsh microbial communities from the Groves Creek Marsh, Skidaway Island, Georgia - 101402AT metaG (megahit assembly) | ecosystem: Environmental > Aquatic > Marine > Intertidal... | reverse complement strand
ATTAGATTCAATACAAAACGCTGGCTATCATTCGATACAAGCCTGCCAAAAAACTTATAATGGCGTATCGATTATTTCTAAATCAAAACCTACTGATGTAGATATTAATCCTGTTCATATTATTTCCGGTGAAATGCGCTCTATAGCAGCGACGTTTCAAGGCATTAGAATAATCAATTTCTACGTTGTTAATGGGCAGGCAATTGGGTCTGACAAATACAAGTATAAATTAGAGTGGTTAAAAAAAGCAAAAGCATACCTTAAAAATCAGTTATCCAAAAACAAAGATCTAGTCTTAGTCGGCGATTTCAACATAGTGCCTTCTGAGCTTGATGCACATAATTTTTCCTCAGAAGATATACTCTGTTCTGATAAGAGCGAAATTCCCTTAAAGATATACTAAAACTAGGCCTTAATGATAGCTTCAGGACAAAGGCTGACGAAACACCATATACATGGTGGGATTATAGAGCTGGCGCTTTTCATAGAGATATTGGTTACAGAATAGACTTAATATTAACCACGAATAGTCTCTATAATGGCATAAAGTCTTATGAAGTTCACAGAGACACTAGGCACAAATCATGGTGTTCAGAACAACCTAAAACCTCTGATCATGCACCTGTTATGATAACTCTTTGATACAATCCTAGACTAATAAGATCATTCTGATATATTTAAAATAGAGGTTTATATGTCTAGCATAATGGTAATTAACGCCAAAGGCGGTTCAGGCAAAACGACGATATCCACAAACTTATCATCATATTTTGCTATAAATGGCTATAAGGTAACTTTGGTTGATTTAGACCCGCAAGGCTCTTCAACTAAATGGCTTTCTTCTAGACCATTAACCAAACCTAAAATAAAGGGTGTGACATCATTACCACCTAATAAGGTGTCTAAAAAAAATGATGAAGTTACTATTTTCGATGTGCCCGCAGCTATATACGGTGCTCGTCTTCAAACATATATAAAGAAAGCAAAAAAAATAATTATACCTGTTCTACCATCACCAATTGATATGGCAGCTGCAAAAGATTTTCTTAATTCTATTAGAGGATTGGGTAGCGTCATAAGAAACCGTACTGATATATGTCTAGTGGCGAATAGATGTAGGGCAAATACTAATATCTTTGAGGAGCTGGATGATTATTTGGTGAAGGAAAAGGGTATTAGATATGTCACTGCCTTTAGAGATAGTACAAATTATATTAATGCAATAAAAAGAGGTATAGGCATATTTGAAATGGGCGAGTCAATGACAGCACAAGACAGAGAAGAATGGAAACCTCTTGTTACGTGGGCTAAATCAAAAAAGAAATAATTATTCTTTTTTTAGACTCTGCTTAATACCTTCTCTTACGTCTTTATATTCAATAATATCAGGAAATATCTTATTCATCAGACTAGTATCTAGCTTTCTTGATTCTTTTATAAAAGATTTTCTTTTTTCATCATATAATTTTTCAGCCGCTTCATAGTCAATAAATTCAGGGTACGGCTTTTTAAGCGCATCATAAATGTGTAAATAATATTGTGTAGATTTAATCGCACTCCCATCGCTCACGTTAATAACTTTATTTATTGTATTTTTATTTTCTATTGATGACACGATAATCTTTGCGAGATCTTTAGCATGAATCAAATTAGTATGCCTACATATATCTAGATTTATTAGAGGTAGCCTTTGTTTAATTCTATTGATCGGCAGTCTACCATAGCCATAAATACCTGGCACCCTCAAAATTGTATAATTCAAATTAGATTCTATAACTTGTTTCTCAGCACTAACTCTTCTTTTTGCACGATCAGTTAGTGGTTGTAATGATGAATTTTCATCTACCTCTTTGTCATTCTTATCTCCGTAAACACCACTTGTGCTTATGTATATAATCTTCTTAATGCATTCCCTTCTTTGTACATGCTTTAAAAAATTATTAATTACTTGATCAATGGCACCACTCTGTTGCGGTGGCACAAGGTATACTACATATGAGTCTTCATTAATTAACCCTTTTAGCTTGCTTGTATCTTTTAATATGTCTACCTGGATATTTTTATCACAGTTATTTTTCTGGCTTCTGCATAATCCAATATATTTATATTTTTTTGAACCTAGTGATGTTATGTAATCACATACATAACCATTTCCTATCAAATAGACATTAAACATTTATTTTCATCAGAGTATCGGTTAGTGCTTCTATATCATATATATCATTAATCTTTGTTAGAGATTTGACTTGGTTTTCATTAACTATGTTCTCATCTGATTTGTCTAGCACCATAAAATGGAGTTCTTTAAGACTAGTACGTGTATCATCAAGAAGCGGCTCGACACTACTTTTACTGAAGCCAATTATTATAGCCCCATTTTTTGAGACCTCTATTACCTTATCTAAATTCTCTCTATTGAGCACTCTCTCATACACATCACGCACACTATAATTAATTTTTCTATCATCTAGATATTCCTTGATAATATTTTTACCACCTATGCCTTTCAGTAACAGCGTCTTTCCAAGAGCGTTATTTTCTTTTTCGATTTTTTCTATTAAACCGATACTTGAGTAATCATTATCTGGAATAGTGCAATCTAAACTAAACTTTTTACTTACCCATGCTCTACAATTTGGTCCGATACCATATATCTTTTCCGCGTTATAAATATGATTATTACTGGAATCTATTTTTTTTATTGCGTTTGCGCTCTGTATAATTATTGTTTTATATTCATCATCAATTGGATATCTCTCGATGTGCTGAATATCTTGAATCATTAAATCATAAAAGTTTACATCATTTTCTTGTAAACTTTCTTTTAGTTCATCTTTCATGGAATAGTTTGATACTAATATTACATCTAGCATTTCAACATCCTTTTTGAGCCCATAGAAATAAAAAGTTTAGACAACTTTAGTGATAGATTTTTATAATCTTTTTTATGTCCAACAATAATATTTTTAATATATTTTGTACCGTCCAATTTTGAGACAAAACCTGTCAGCCTCATTTCATTATTGTTTATTTCTGCATACGCGCCTATTGGAGACATACAATTGCCGTCCATAGACGCAGCAAATATTCGCTCCGCACAAGCACAAATTTCTGTGTTTTCATCAACTATATGTTTAATTTTTTTTAACTCTTTTTTTTGGTCAGCAAGATATTGAATGCATAGTATTCCTTGGCCAGGTGACGGTACAAATGTATCTGTATCTAGCGATTCCGTAATAACAGCACCCATCTCCATTCTGTCAAGCCCAGCCCTGGCAAGAATTATTCCATCCATATCTGATTGATTTAATTTCTTCAACCTTGTGTTGATATTGCCTCGTATCTCAATCACTTTTAATTTTTTCCCCATGCTCTTTAGCAAGGCTTGTCTTCTTGGACTAGACGAGCCAATTTGTCCTTCAGATATTTTCGAAAGTGATTTATGTTTATTTGAGATGAAAACATCACATGGATCTTCCCTTTTCATTACACTAGTTATGGAGAAAATCTTATTTATTTTAGCAGGAACATCTTTCATTGAATGAACAGCAATATCAGCGGCACCGTTTATCAATGCATTTTCAAGCTCTTTTAAAAAAAGCCCTTTCCCACCATCTTCTTTAAAAGTTTTTTTGCTTGCTACATCTCCTGTGGTGGCCATAGGCACAATTTCTATTTTTTTAAATATTTCTTTTTCAATAAGATGGTTTTTTACTATATTAGCTTGTTTTAAAGCTAAAGGGCTTTTTCTTGTTGCAAGCTTTATATTATCTAGCATAGTTGTATATCAGTAAATTCACATATAGTATACTGGCAATATTCGAGATATAAACACTTCTAGAGGTATATTGTGAAAAACTCAACTTGGTCCGGCAGATTTAGAAAAGCGCTTGATAACGAGGTTCTTGAATTTTCTGAGAGCATTAGTATCGATCATTTGCTTTTTGATGCTGATATAAAAGTTTGTATTGCTCATGTTGAGATGCTTGGCACATGCAAGATCATAACTAAATCTGAATCAACATCATTAGTGAAAGGGCTTAAGCAAGTCAAGAAAAAATACGATGATGGCAGGCTGTCCTTATCAATCAAATATGAAGATGTTCATATGAATATAGAGCAAGCTTTGATCAAAGAGGTAGGTGAACTTGGCAAGAAAGTTCATATGGGGAGGTCCAGAAATGATTTAGTAGCTACAGATTTTAGACTGTACTTAAGAGATTGTGCTGACACCATTATTAAAAAGATAAAAGATATTAGATATGCTATCGCATTAGTAGCAAAAGAGAACTCTCATGTTTTGTTTCCAGGTTACACTCACATGCAACTAGCTCAACCCGTTACATTTGGCCACCATCTTCTAGCTTGGCATGAAATGTTTCAGAGAGATGAAAAAAGAATGAATAATACAAGAGATGCTATGAACGTTATGCCCCTGGGCAGTGCAGCATTATCTGGAACCCCATATAAAATTGACAGAGAATTGGTAGCTGAAAAACTTGGATTTGACACCGTATCAGCAAATTCAATGGATGCTGTCAGCGATAGAGATTTTGTTTGTGACTTTGCCTATGCAGTTTCCATGATGATGGTTCACTTATCTAGAATATCTGAAGAACTGGTTTACTGGATGAATACACATATTAAACTTGTTGACATTGATGAAAGCTTTTGCACTGGCTCGTCCATTATGCCGCAGAAAAAAAATCCAGACGTCCCAGAACTCATCAGGGGAAAATGTGGCCCTGCTATCGGATCTCTATCATCGCTTTTGATTTTACTAAAGGGATTACCTCTAACTTATAATAGAGATCTTCAGGAAGACAAAGGTATAATTATAGAGACAATCTCAGAGGTTTTGTCATGTCTCAACTTAATGCCAAGATTAATCATTACCTTGAATGTTAACAAGCAAAGAGCTCACGAGTTATCTAAGAGTGATTTTTCAAATGCAACAGATCTCGCGGACTATCTTGCTATGAAAGGCGTGCCTTTTAGGAGCTCACATGAAATAGTAGGAAAAATTGTAAGTTATGCCGAAGCAAAACAAATTAATTTAGATAATATAAAAATATCCGAATTTAGAAAATTCTCAAAACATATTGAAGAAGATGTTTATCAGGCTATTGATATAGAAAAGTCGATACATAGTAAAAAATCTAAAGGTTCAACTTCTCCAGCAAACGTAAAGAAAGCTGCAACAAAGATCCTGTCATCACTCAAAAAAGATGGATACAATTAGAAGACTCTGTTTTATCTATATGACGTGTTTTATAACTCTTAGCACACCTGTTTTCTCTGACAGCAAAATACCAACAATTAAAGAGTACTTAAACGATAGCACCGATAATTACGACTCATATATATATGGTCTAGAAAGCGGACTTGAGTGGGCATCAGAATATTATTATAGAAAACATCAAGTAGAGATTTATTGCAAACCTGCAAATATAACATTACCAGTTTCGGAACTTAGGTCTATGATTAACAAAACAATTAAATCTAAGCCCGGATTCTTTGAAAAGTATGAGGATGAGCCGCTGCTTGGGTTGGCACTCAGAAATGGTTATATTGAGTCTTTTCCGTGTCAATAAAACTTGTTAGACACAGATGAATTTTGTAATATATTTAGTCTAACAAGGTTAATTTACAGGAGGAGTAAAAATGCCGGATCATCCAGTACCACAAGGAGATGACATTATTTTACCTGACGGAACTAAAGTTGGTTCTTGGAATGGTGAGGATGTCAAAGATCTTCAAGTTGAAGTTCAAAGAATTATGAAGGAGCAAAAAGCAAGTGGAGCCGATAGAAATAACTTATTAATTCGTTTCGGAATACCTCACATGGACCAAACTCCAGATCATTTAAAAACTTTTATCGCGTACGCTCTTTGGGGCGTAGATAAAAAAGGCATGTGTCTCACTCACAGGCGCGCAGATCACTTTGAATCAGTTGAAAAAATCAACGAGAAATATGGAAGTGAAACTGCTATGGCTGCGGCTCAAAGGCATCGTGACTAATATTTAATTTTGAGGGGGCATTTTCTTGCCCCCTTAATTTCTCTTATACAACCAAGAACTTAGGTCCGTAATCATAGACTTACTTATTGTATGTCCGCAATCATCAATAAATTCTGTAAAAGCTATTTTTCTTTCTTCTAGGTATTGTATTGATTTCTTGTGCGTGTCAATTGATATAGTTGTGTCGTTACTACCGTGGGCTATATATATCTCTTTTTCTTTATTATCAACTGTAAGAGAAGACGCAGATGGTATATAACCAGAAATTGCAATAATACCATCGCAGTTAATATCTGAGCCTAAACCCATTGACAGGGACAAAGCCGCACCTTGTGAAAAACCTCCAAGATAAAGTTTCTTGCCATGTCTAATATGTTTTTTTAACTCTAGGAGGATATTTTTTTTAGCTAGTTCTAAACCCTGATCATCTTCAATAATCTTTCCATCTTCTTCTGATGGCAAAGGGTACCATGATCTCTTACCGTTATCCTTTGGTGCGTTTGGCATGATTACATGAAACTTACCGTCTAGATTAAGATTTAACAATTTTATGAATGGCTCAAAACCCCAATTGTTTGCACCGTACCCATGGAACCATACCAAGTCAGCTTCTGCTAAATTCCTGTCTCCAACTGTAATTATTTCAAGATCCATTAATGCTAAAACCAATTAAATCTACATGTGAATTAGACTATAATATCAGAATGTTAAATTTTTCTCGTTCTAATCTTGTAACTATATTCACATTTATATGCGCTTTGGTCATATTATCTAGTTGTGGTAATAAAGGGCCTCTTACGCCTCCAACAAATGTAACTTATTCAAGTGTTATCAATTGAAAAACCTTTATTATAAAAATAATAGGTTATTTTTCGAAAATATTGATCTTGATAATTTATCGAATGAGTTACCCACACCATTCTATTTGTACTCACAAAAGTCTATAAAGGAAAATATAAATGAATATATGAGTTCTGCGAATTCTCGAACATTGTTCTGTTATTCAGTAAAAGCAAACTCTAACATGACTATTTTAAATCTCATTGCATCTGAGGGCTTAGGTTTCGATGTTGTATCACAGGGAGAGCTATATCGCGCTCTTAAAACAGGTGTTAGTACAAAAAAAATTGTTTATTCAGGTGTGGGGAAAACAAGAGATGAAATAAAATACGCTCTCGAAAATAATATCTTATGCTTTAATGTGGAATCTAAAGATGAACTTATGGCTATTGATCAGGAAGCTTCGTCAATGGGTCTTATTGCTGATATTTCTATAAGAGTAAATCCCAACGTAAAAGTTGAAACCCATCCCTATATCTCTACAGGTATGAAAGATAATAAATTTGGCATCCAATATGAACATGTTATTGATATCTACAAACAAGCTAGAACGTTAGAATCAATAAATATAATAGGAATCGATTTTCATATTGGTTCTCAAATAATGTCGACTGACCCATATTTAGAATCTATCTCATCAGTAAAAAGGATATTAGAAGAACTCAATGATTGTGAAATTAAAATCACTCACATCGATGTCGGAGGCGGACTTGGTATTTCATATAAGGATGAAAGTCAAATAGACAGATCTAATTATGTTGCAAAAATATTAGATAGTTTTAAAGACAATGATGTGGATATAATCTTTGAGCCCGGGAGATCAATAATTGGCGATTGTGGAATTTTAGTTAGCACTGTTCAGTACACTAAAGAGTCAGACCATAAAAACTTTTTAATTGTTGATGCAAGTATGTCGGAGTTGATGAGACCAGCGCTTTATGATGCCTACCATAAAATTACACCTATAATTAAGACCGATGCATCTTGCAAAAAATATGATGTTGTAGGACCTGTTTGTGAAAGCGCTGACTTTCTCGGCAAAGAAAGAGAATTAAATTGCAAAGTAGGTGACAAAGTTGTAGTTGAAGATACAGGCGCATATGGATTCGTATTAGCATCAAATTACAACAGTCGGCCTAGACCAGCTGAATATCTTATTAGTGATGGCAAGGTTAAACTTATACGATCAGTAGAAACTCTTGAACAGATTGTTCAAAACGAAAATTGCTAAAGCGTATACCTGAACCAGACTTAATGGATAGTGATGAGCAAGCTCAAGCCTACGCAAGCGCAGACTTTTCTGATGCAAACAAAATCTTTTTGTCTAACATGCTATCTGTCAGCTCTTCACTACATGGTAAAGCTATTTTAGATGTTGGGTGTGGTGATGGTGAGATAATAATAGATATTAAAAAAAGGTTTGATTGCAATCTTACGGCAATTGATGGCTCAGCATCTATGCTTAAACAGTTTTTATTAAAATCAGTTAAAAATAACATTCAGGATGTCTCTGTTATAAATGAAAGGATAGAAAAACATCCTTTTAAAAATAATACCTTTGACTTTGTGATATGTAACAGCTTGCTTCATCACGTAAAAGACCCTCAACTTTTTTGGGAGAGAGTTATCGACATAACTAAACCAGGAGGGTATGTATTTGCAATGGACTTGGTAAGGCCGCATAACCTTATGAGCCTTAACAATATTTTACAAAAGCACGGAAATGACAATCAAGTATTAATGAAAGATTTTAAGAATTCCTTGATGGCAGCATATACCGTTAACGAAGTTGAGAAACAAATAAGTATATTCAAAGGAATAAAATCAATAATTAATATTGTCTCTGATAGACATTTTTTTGTTACTATACACGTAGAGAAATGATTCCATATACTAAATTGAACAGCCAAGGTAATGACTTTATCTTAGTTGAGCATAGCAATTTATCATCTCAATTAACCCCTGATAAGATTAAACATTATTCAGATAGAGAAGTAATTGGATGTGATCAATTCTTTATAGTTGATACCACAACATTAGATAATGTAAATTGTGATGTTTATAATCAAGATGGATCTAAGGCTAGCCAATGCGGCAATGGATTGCGTGCCACAATGTTATATCTTCATAAAAAATATAATATAAACATGACAAATTTAATTGTATGCAATAAAAGCTATCCTGCAGAAATCAACGATGACCTTATTTCTATAGATATGGGAAGTCCACAATATATTGACAATATAATTAATAGCGCACCAGAATACTCTATAACTAAAAATGGACTAGTTCTTACATTGAATCACAACGATACATCATTAAAGTTTTCTTTTATTCCCATAACAATTGGAAATAGTCATTGTGTTGTTTTTTCAGACAACTGTATTGATGAAAAAGAGCGCATCAGCAAAATAATTGATGATATTTATGATAAGACAATGAACATTGGTTTCATAGAAAATGCATCTAGCTTTCTTAATGATTGTACCACTGTTGTTAAACTTACTGTAAATGAGCGTGGTGCTGGTTACACCAAGTCATGCGGTAGTGGAGCTACTGCTGCTGCAATATGTTTATTTAGACTCTATGAACTTAAATCTGAGTCCAAAGTAAAAAATTCTCTAATAAAAATCAGACAAGTTGGCGGGGAACTTGAGATTATTAAAAATTATAATCCAGATAGTTTCAAACTAATTGGCCCAAGCTCTATTGATGGTGAGGGAAATCTTGAATAGCAATGATCAACAAATAAAAAGCTTCTTAAGCTATCTTAGGAATGAAAAGCTTTACACTAAGGATACTCTCATAAATTATAAAAATGACCTTACGCAATTCCAAGAGTATATGAAATCATATCAATCTAATATTATTAATTCTGATAAGCAGACTTTAGAGAAATTCTTCATGAACCTCCACTCTTTTGGCTTATCTCCAGCATCTCTTGCAAGGAAAGCCTCAACGTTAAGATCATTTTTTTTATACTTATTAAAAACTTCTCAAATTTCATCAACGCCAATGTCGGGCATAAAGACACCTAAGCTATCTAAAAAATTACCTAATATTCTATCTATTGGCGATATAGACAAACTATGCGACATAAGAGAAGGCAATCATGCTGCTAAAAGAGACAAGGCAATAATTGAAGTAATGTATAGTTCTGCTTTAAGGTTAAGTGAATTATCAACATTAGATATTGATTCGGTTGATCTCGTTTCAAAATCTATTAAGGTTCTGGGAAAAGGGAAAAAAGAAAGAATACTACCGCTGGGCATGAAAGCCATAGAAGCTATAAGTGAGTGGATATCAAGAAGAGAAGAGTACAAGCCTGAAAACAATGCCTTATTTTTAAATAAGTTTGGCGGAAGATTATCTAATAGATCTATACAAAATAGGATTGATTAT
>Ga0181566_10005458_pt1 | contig 10265 bp, 11 predicted proteins | sample 101ome_15_FD_133762 | JGI IMG/M metagenome (GOLD analysis project Ga0181566, IMG submission 133762) | Coastal salt marsh microbial communities from the Groves Creek Marsh, Skidaway Island, Georgia - 101402AT metaG (megahit assembly) | ecosystem: Environmental > Aquatic > Marine > Intertidal... | reverse complement strand
ATCTTCGTGTTTCTTTGTATTGCCTTGATTGTTATAATCACTTTTCTTTCCTTGTTCTTTTCGTAAAAGCAAATATACTAATGTTATTGTATCTAACCGAATATAACCAGGTGATATACTACTTCGTAATGGAAAAACATTACTGATTATTTCCTCGTCATTTTCTACTTGTTTCATAATTGCAATCATACAGGGGAAATAATCCATCGGTTTGCATTTCAAATCATAATAAATGCTTTGTTTTTGAAACTTTTTGTTGGGAAGAATACATTTCTTTTGTTGGGTAATCCATTTATGATAGTGTGGTTGTGATGTGTATTCAATATTATTATTTACATTCAACAAATCATTCTTTATTTTCCGCAGTTCCTTTCCCAATTGCCGAACTCGTGCTTCTCGTTCTTTTTTGGTGGGAAATATTTTTCGTATCTTCTCAACTATCATCTTCTTTTTCCAGACAACATTTACAAAGCGTTCTACATAATCCACATAATGTAATTGGATGTTATTTTCATACATCGTCATAATGTCTTCGCATAAATAAGAAAGCACATTACTCATATATTCGTAATCTAATTGTTCTGGTTGCGTATGTGGTTTATAGTGTTCTATATAGAATGAAGTAAGGTTTGTAATGAGTTCAACGGTTTCTTTCTTGGGTGGTTTTCCTGTTTTGGTATGTTTTTCACCACAAACAACCTTCATAACATTCAAAATAAGTACTTTATCAATGATTGGTAAAGTGTGTGAATTGGTATCGTAATAATGAAGTATATACAACTTTAGAAATTGCAAAGTGTGAATAACGATTTTATGTGCCTTGATAACCACATCGTTAATTTTCTTTGTATTTATTTCGTGGTGTTTTAGTATGCTTTTCAGTGAGGTCTTGGTGGATTTGAAAAACCCTGGTGGTTTCTCTTTTGCTTTTTCCATCCCTATACATTTACTAAATATTTTAATTTAAATAGTTTTCCGCATATTTATTTATTCCTAAATATTTTCATTTTTCTCCTTTTCTATTTTTTCTTTTCTTTTCAAATATGCACGCCTTCTATATTCCTTTAATTTATCTGGGTTTTCTTCTTTTAATTTATGTAAATAATTGGCACCATTTTCCATAACCTTTTCCTTATTTTTTTCATAATATTTCTTGTGATTTTTACCACTTGTATATTTTTTTAATCGCTCTTCAAGTTCACTTACACGCTGTTTTAATGTGACATTCTCATTTATAATTTCATCAATATTATTATCCATTTTATTAAATATATACATATAAATTTTAAATAATTTTATGTATATTTATTGTAATTGAAACCACTTAAAGTTGTCCCATTTTAAATGTCCAAAGGTGTAATTGTATTATGCAATTAGACCTTACAATAAATAATATATATAATCTTACAAAAGGTTGTGATGAGCATATGAAAAAATATTTATCACATCAAGGATTTATTGATTATAACCAAGGATTTGGTCGGGAACATTATAAATTGTTCATAAGTATTAGTAAACAACTGAAAGATGCAAAGATATTGGAAATAGGAACCCATAATGGTAATTCAGCAGTCGCTCTAAGTTATGGTAATATTGATAACAATAATATAACAATTGACACCTATGATATCGTAGATTTATTAGAACCCAATCCAAAACAATTTTTTGGAGACTATAATGTAAATTATAACCTTAAGAATATTTTAACCCAAGACTATTTGAATGAGCATAAGGATGAACTCTTATCCTATGATATCATATTTATGGATATTGACCCTCATGAAGGTATATTAGAATATCAACTGTATCAATGGTTAAAACAAAATAAATATGAAGGTATTATAATATTTGATGACATCCATCTCGGATTAAATCATATAGCGAATAATTATCGTCCAACAAAGTATTCTATGGCTGATTTTTGGAATAAAGTGGAAGAAGAAGACAAATTAGATCTAACCCATTTGGGACATTGGTCTGGAACAGGTGTCGTATGTTTTGATTTTGATAAAAACAACATTTCGTTATAAAGGGTTTTAAAGAATATGTCCATTATACACTATAATGGACATAGTAGCAACATTGACTAGTTGTGTACAAAATAATGTTTCTTGTAGTTTTTCAAAGTATGGAGATGGAGAATATTATTGTGTAATAAAGAATATAGGATGTAATTGTGATAATGATAATTTTTCAGAAAAGAAAACAACTGGATTAATTAATGCATTCAAATATGTAACTAGTAAGGGAGAAAATCATTTTGTTGGTATGTGGCACGACCAAAATATTGTAAAATTCTGGAATCAATATGATGATGTTAATAACGTCCAGTGGGCAGATTATCATACATTTCTTATTGATCGTAAAAATACAAATATATATGAAAAAGTATTGTTGTATAAAGCAATCAAACAAAGTTCTTTGAAAAAAATTTACGTATGTAATCCATTGTTGGGAAAAGCAAAAGGGTTACTTAATATAGATACAATAATAAATGTTCCTTTTAATAATTGGTTTGATACCTTATTTGATACGGTATTTAAAGATATTGAAGAACAGTTAGAACCAGGAAAGCAACATATTATCATGACAAGTGCTGGAATGGGAGCCAAAGTATTGATTTATGAATTGATGAAAAAATATCCGAATAACCTTTACTTCGACTTGGGATCTGCATTAGATCAGTTATGTACTAAAAAAACGAGTCGTGGATGGGAACCGAGTTATGAACAACAATTGTATATATTTAAGGATCTACTTCCATCTGATTGGAATGATGAAAAATACAATGACATTTATAAGGAAGCAGTGACAAAATTAGGAATTCATTTACGATAAAGAATTCTTATTTTTTTGTAATAATATATCTTTCTATATATAATGGATTTACAAGAACAATACACGATACAAGGACTTCACCAAGGATTACAAGTAGGACAATTTGAACGAACCGATGAATTGAATCAGCGTATTTCTGAACGCAATACATCCAATATTCCTTTAGCACCTCATTATGATCCTCGTCCAGTAAATACTAAGCATATGATTTTCCCTGTTTTGGAAAGTCGTAAAACAGTAACAGAACCCAAACTAGATTATCCTCATTTTCAAAAACATACTCACTTCCACGCTGGAAATCGCAAAGGTCCTACCGATGGATATGCAAATATGGTTGAGCACGAAAACCTTCTTCGTAACCAATATTTTTCCCTACAACATGGCGCGAGCCAAGGTGTATATGTTCCTTCTTCAGATAGTAGTTTGTATAAGACAACTGTTGTATCTAGACCCAGTATTCAACCCCATCCTGATCTATTCAAGAAACAACAGTTTAGCAATGCTGTTCATCCTAATTTAGAAAATACTTCTCTAGGAAACAAGCAGTTTTATAACCACACACGTACGCAATTACGTAATTCCGCATAATTAACCTACAAATATATAAATATAGTTTAATAAGTATATTTATGTTCAACGCAATAAGCAAATTTTATAATTCTAAAGATCCTGCCTTATTTTCCTTAAAATTATTGGTGAATATTGCCATCATTTATACTGCGACTACCTATTATTTTCGGCATCTTCACAACGGACCACCTATTTATCTAGAAGGATTTACCCAAAAAGAGCCATTTGTATTGAAACGAAATGAAGGATGTTATGACGAATTTTATACACAGATTTATGATGATTTGTATACTACTGAGAAACGAATAAATTGGGAGTTGTATCGTGTATTGAAAATGACCATGCCGTCAACCACTGACAGCACCTTCCTAAGTATAGGTTCAGGGACTGGACGCGGGGTATATGAATTAACTGAAGCAGGATATGATGCCTATGGTCTTGAAAATTGTCCATTGTTAGTGAAAGAAAGCGAAAAACAGTATCCTAATTCCACATTTATTCAAGGAGATGTGACACAACCCTTATTATTCGACCAATATAGCTTTACTCATATTTTATGTACAGATTTCCAAATATATAAACACAAAAACAAGGAACGATTTTTCACCAATTGTTTCCATTGGTTGAAACCGAATGGTTATATGGTGGTCCATTTAGTGGAACGCGACCGGTTCAATGCGATTTCCCCTCGACGGGATGAAGAAGTGGAATGGAAACCGTTTCCTTCTCTAGATATTAGTCCTCAAAAAACAAAGGCGAGTTGCGAATTTGACGATTACACATATCAACAATATTATCATATTCCCGCAAATGTGAGTGAAACGAATGTGGTCATATTTAGAGAAACCTTTACCGACAAAGAAACCAGACATGTGCGTCAAAACGAACATACCCTTTACATGGAAAACTTGAAAGATATTTTACGTATAGCCAAATCAATTGGATTCATTTTTCACGCTAAATGCACGATGAAAAAATATAATGGAGAAGAACATCAATACTTGTATATTTTGGAAAAACCAATGTAAATGCGAAAATCTATTCTAAAAAATATATAATTACCCATTAGTATGGTTCCTTATATATTGTCTGTAACACTTCTATTATGGATGACCTTATGTATTATCATAAAACTCCAATTCCCGTTTTGGAACATTCAGCCGGTATATCACCAATATGACCTATGGCGATTCCTATATACGACCCCTTTTATAGTCCATAAACAGAAACCTTGGAAGACCAAATATGTCGATCAGCAACAAGTATTCACCTTTTCTAAAGAAAATTTAAGTCAAAAACAAATCAACTATTTATTACAATTATTACAAGGATATACCGTGCTAGAAGACCAAAATGTCATTTACAATATAAATGAAAAGCAACTAACTAGCATGTTTAGAGAACATCAACACAAATGTTATGTCTCATTTTATTACCGTCAAACTCCTGTCCCATCGGAAACCACATTGTCCTTTCATAATATACATTATCAACAAGCACCTATTGCAACAATGTATTCGTTTCCTGTGGTATTGAATGTTCTACCTTCTCGTTCTGGGACTCAATATACCCAGTTATCTATACCTTTTCATAGTCATCCCATCAACAAACATGAAGAAGACCTTACCATATCAAGAACGTTGTTTCAAACACACAATTATAATTATATTGAAAGACATCCCAAAGAAAAGGTCTCTATGTTTAAAAAACAAGGAGCTCTTCATAATGGAATCATTCCAATTGTAGAATGGTATTCCTATACATATTACATTGGGCAACTCCCTCCTATGCAACAATTTGACGACATAACAATGACCAATATACATACTAACAATCATACATTATTAGAACAAACCTTCACTAATCAATGTGTATCGGGGTCTCCCAAACAGTTTTCCTTATGGGTCACTACTCATTTTTCCCATATACTTCATCAAATCAAAGAAGAAGAACTGTATGTGTATATGCTACATCAAAAGACGAGACCCTTAGCTTTTTATTTTTTCAAAAAAAGTCATATGGAATATGAAGAACCAGAAGGGAAAACAATGGAACTTGTTGCAAGTATCAATCTACAACAGTCTTTAGAAATTTTCTACAAAGGTTTTTTACAGGGTCTCCACAATGTTCGCAAAGCAAACAAGAACCATAAATATATAATTATACAACAAAGTAGTCATAATACATTGTTATTTCCTTTATGGAACCAACAATATCAGTATATACAACGAGACCAACAAGCATATTATTTATTCAATTATATTGTTCCTCAATCTCCATTTGCTAGTTCGTCTACATTTATTTTACTGTGAGTATTATCGTGTATATTTGCCGACACGAGCAAAAGAATCGACAACATAAATAACAAAGACTCCTAGAAAGGTATATAATAGAAATTCCTCAGTAATGTGCTCTGTTTTTTCGTGTTGCTGCTGTTCTAATAAGTGGATCATATAATTGATTTTCTCCATTAGTTTATCATCATCCTTACCCAACCCCATTTTAGCGTAATAAGGAACCGAACTAGGTGTAGCAGGTTGTTGATTGTAGCAACGTTGATAGTCGCTGGGACCAGTCATAGCGGAATGATTCGCACGATATCCTGCTTTATCCTTCTGGTCAATAGAAGCTTGTACAAAGGAAGGCAGTTGAATAGCCATAGGAGCAATAGGTTTTGTTTCTGTATCTAATTTACTTTGTACTTCTGGGGGTCCTAAAGGTTCATAATTACTCAATCCGGATTCATCAGAATCAACGGCAGTTATTTGATCTAATAATTTGTTGACACGGTCATTGCGATATTCATTTGTATTTTGAAGTCCTTCAATAGTAGGAGGTTCGCTTCTTGTCGAAGGAGGTTCGCTTTTTATAGTTGGCTGTATGGGTCTCCTAATGGTAGAAATCCGTTTCTTTGCGTTATTTGTATTTGTATTGTTCCATGGTGAGGCGGTAGTTAATAAGGACATTTTTTGTAATTAATTATCTTACAAAATCCGTAGATTTTTTTATCCCCAAGATGTCGTATTTATTATGCGTAAAAATATTATACCTAGATAATATAAATGCATCCTCAATGTCTTCATCAATTAATACCAATATTCCTTGTTTTTTTATATCTATCGTATAGAGAACATTTCATTTCCTTTGCCCATTCTATTTTAGGTAAGTTATTTGCAATATGGTTGATTATCTTGTATACCACAATGGATCCTTATTTTGGATTATTAACGACTTCTTTCATTCTTGTTTTTTACTATGTAAATGGATTCAGAGAAACCTTTGCGGAGTTAGAGGATAAAGAAAAGGAACAATTGGAAAAACTAAAGGAAAAAGAGAAAAAGAAAACAATGTTCCTTGGTTGGAGTTTCCCTAAATGGATGTTGCCTAATGTCTTAAGAGAACAAGACATCAAAGAAGGATTATGTAATAAAGAGCATTTCATCGATACAACACATAAATGCAACGGGAAATGTAAAATGTCCTTATTTGACAAAAAGAAACTAGCACAAGACAAGGTAAGCAAAAAATGTCAGCAATGTATATAATGAAATCATCGTTATTTAGTAATTTACAAAACCATATTCAATATATTAATAACAGTAAAGTATTTGCAGGTATGATGATTATATTGTTAAATATAAGTTCTCGTTATGCTCCTATTAAACTGAGCAAATCAATGGAATCGTTTATGAAACACTCTTTCAGTGCACCTATATTAGTTTTCACTGTGTCATGGATTGGAACACGAGACCTGTATATTGCAACTATTATTACTGGATTATACATATTGTTTATGGAATTTCTATTAAATGAAGATAGTATGTTTTGTATATTATCAGAAGAGTTCCGTGCCTATCACGATGAGAAAGAAAAGGAGGAAGAAGAGAAAAAGGAAAAAGTCACCGAGGAAGACATACAAAAGGCAAAAACCGTTTTAGAAAAAGCAAAACAACAGAAAATTGACATTATGGAATATGATGGATATTCTTTCCACTAAAACAATGTAAAGTAATCACACTATTATTTTACATTAGATTACACTATGGAGTTAGTCGTTGCAAGAAACAATTTGAATTATATAGGTAAGAACAACGATTTATTATACCATCTCAAAGAGGACATGAATTATTTTCGTGAACTAACCAATGGAAATATCATTGTTATGGGAAAAAACACATATAATTCCTTACCAAATGGACCTTTATCTAATCGCATCCATATTGTATTGACACGGATAGCTAAACCTATCTATCAAGACAATGTATATTTTACAAATTTAGACAACTATGAACAAGTATTGAACCAATGCAAAGAACCTCAACATAAAGTTTTTTTAATTGGGGGAAGCGAAATATATAATTTATTGTGGAAGTCGTGTCGTACATTACATATTACTCATATTTATGATGACAAAGTAGGAAGCATATCTTGGGATGTTCCTTATGAACTTATTAACAAACATTATAGATACACTGTTGTCAAAGAATGTATTAGTAAAAACAATTTGAAATATGAAATCCGTAAATATGAAAAAAGAATATGATAATTATAGGTGAAGATATCATAAGAAAAAGTATCCATATTGTATAACATACATTATGGATAAAACAAAAGGAATAGAGAAAATAGATATAAATGATCTACAAATTAATGTACAAACGAATATTCCTGGTAAAAATACATTTATAATCACCAAAGACTTGCTTTATCATCCGGAATTAGATACAAATGAAGAGAAGTTAAATAAGTATCCTTATTTGGTGAGTAATTATGTCTATCCTAATTCAGTGTTAGCTGGAATGAATTACAAAGATGTTGTCTCGTTTTTCTTCAATAAAAAACGCATGATTTCCGTTATTCAAGCCCAAAATAGTAAACCTAGAAAAGACATAGAAACTGTCGAAAAAGAAAATATTCACAGTATGATGAAAACATTGTTTGCTACCAAATATTTCATTGTAAAAAATATTCATCAAAGTGTAGAATCCATTGATATAACAAAGACCATGCCCAAAAGTTTCTTTTTTGATCCACGACGATTGCGTTTTACTTATTTGAAGTTAGATGATGTGTATACTATTACCAAAGTTGTCTGGGTAAATGATATACTGAACCATCCTAATTATTCAAAATTAGTATCAAAGGTAGCATCTATCAATAAAAAAATGCTGGATTATGGGGAACATAACAAAGACAAAGAAGAAGACATTGAAAACAAAGAAGATAAAGAAGAGGAAAGCACAGGTCATGAACAAGTGATACGACACAAATTAGGGTTAAAAAACAAGGAATCTATTCCCTATGTCTTTCATAATTTTATATATGACGAACTGGATAATTATACAAAAACAAGCAATCGAAATGTAAATCGATATATTTCAGGAAACCATGAATTTCAAAAGTTGATAGAAAAAGACCCTGCTAATTTTTATGAAGAAATGTCCAAGTTTTACAACCATTATTTCAACAATACAACAGATTCTCCAAATAAAAAATATTTATACACAGGAGTAACCAACGTAGATACCAGTCGCGAAGGTGTTCCTGCCAAAAATATATACTTGCTAATTGACTGTATCAAAGGAGAAGTGAATGATGAAAATAAAAAGGAAGTGTATTGTCCCTATACAAATGAATATTTGGGAAATATTTTGGAACGTATGTTTTTCCCTTATACAGAATATTCGTGGAAAATAGATAATGCAGATTATATGTATTCGGTAAAACAAAGTGAAGTAAAAAACAACATACAAGAAAAGAAAGTAGTAGAAGAAGAGAAACAAGAAAAAGAAAAAATAGAGAAATCTATTCAACCCAAAAAAGAATTGAGTGTTGACACAGAGAAATGGAAATCTTTTATCAATATATTCAATAATGATGAATTAAATAGATATGTTGGCATTGTTTCTCAAACACAACATCGTAATCCCATTAATTTTTTACCTGACAACACAAAACTGAAAGGATTAATAAAACAAGCATCTGGATTTTATCAAGAATTAGATAGTCAAGAAAAAACAGACATGATTATGGAATTGAAAAAAGAGTTATCTGGATTCAAAAGTATGATTGACTCATTACGCACCATACGCAAACGAAGAATATATGACAAGGGACAGACTAATAAAAAACTACAAGCCCATATTATTTATTATTTAATTACCAAATTAGCCATTGAGGCGCTTGATAAAGATGAGAAAATAGAACCTATTACAGATATCTCTGAATTTCCATAAAAAATATAAGGAAATTTTTTTATGGAAAGTATGTTTATGCTTATTTCTTATGTAGGATAAGAACACCTTCTTTGAAGATTCCAATTTCATCACCGATGTCATCTTCTCCGGATTCATCTTCAACTGATTCATAGACGGTTCCATTTTGACGGTCAGTAGTGAAGTAATGAATTCCTTCTACTAATACTTGATACACTTCCTCTTCCTCTTCTTCTACTTCTTCCTCCTCTTCTTCCTCTTCTTCCTCTTCTTCTTCCTCTTCTTCCTCCTCCTCTTCCTCCTCTTCCTCCTCTTCTATATCACTACGTCCTTTTCCACAACACTCGTCTACTGCACTATATAATTTCTTTTTACAACCGTTACAAGTGGGTAAACATTCATTACATACCCAAATTTCATTTGGACCGTAATCACCCCCTTGTCCGTGACATTTTTCACATACGTTCTCCGCATCACATAATTCACAATTATTATTTCCTTGGACGGTAGAACATTTTTCACATTTGAATTCATCTTCCTCTTCCTCCTCTTCTTCAGCTTCCTCCTCTTCCTCCTCTTCTTCAGCTTCCTCCTCTTCTTCAGCTTCCTCCTCTTCTTCAGCTTCCTCCTCTTCTTCAGCTT
>Ga0181566_10005456_pt1 | contig 10266 bp, 11 predicted proteins | sample 101ome_15_FD_133762 | JGI IMG/M metagenome (GOLD analysis project Ga0181566, IMG submission 133762) | Coastal salt marsh microbial communities from the Groves Creek Marsh, Skidaway Island, Georgia - 101402AT metaG (megahit assembly) | ecosystem: Environmental > Aquatic > Marine > Intertidal... | reverse complement strand
GACTGAATCAACTAAATCTTTCACATTTGTTTCTGATTGCCCAACCCCAACAGTTTCAATTATTACAAAATCAAATATAGATCTCATTACTATCATTGTAGGAAAAGTTAGTTCAGAAAGTCCTCCCAAAAAATCTTTGGCAGCCATAGATCTAACAAAAACATCATTATCATTAGGATCCAGTAATAATCGTGTTCTATCACCTAGCAATGCTCCACCTGATTTGCTTGAAGATGGATCTATTGCAATGATTCCAACAGACTTTTTATTTTTTCTAATTTCACCAATTAATTTATCTACAAGAGATGATTTTCCGGCTCCTGGTGGACCAGTAATACCAATAACGTGTGATTTAGCATTTGAATGAAGGTCATCAAGTTGAGAAATAATTTTTTTGGTGTCTCTATTTATTTCAACTTGCTCTAATAAGTTAGATAAAAAAATTTTTTTTTTTAAACTTTTTTTCATCAATTTATAATTTAGAAAAATTAAAAAAATTATTAATTATTTTTTTACAATCATTAAGAAGAGAAATTCTATTATACTTAATTTTTTCTTCAGGGGTATTGACCATGACATTGTCTAGAAAATTATTAATACTTTTAGATAAGTCATAAAAAGATTTCTTATTCAAAATTTCTGAATTCTTTTTATAATCTTCCTTTAGTAACATTGCATCAACATATAATCGTTCCTCTTCAATCTTTTGAAAAAGTTTTTTTTCAATTTTTATATTAATTTCTTTTTCACTAATTATGGATTCTAATCTTTTGTAAGATTTTAAAAATTCAATACCTTCTTTTGAAATTAAAAAATCTTTGAAGCTTTTTATCTTCATGAATGAATATGATGGATCAAATTCGTCTTTTTGAAGACAACTTTTTACTATATTAATTTCATAACCTCGTTCTAATAATAGAACTTCAAACCTTTTATTTAAAAATTCTATCATCTTATTTTTGTTAAATATAATTTTGATATTTTGATTTTCGTAAATTTGCTTAAGAATTTCTAAAATAGATGAGAAACTTAAACTAACATTTTTATAAAGCAATAAATTTATAATGGATAAAACCATTCGTCTCACTCCAAAAGGATCCCCTGAACCAGATACCTTTCTATCTAATGCAAAAAAACCAAATACACTGTCAATCTTCTGTGATAATGACAATATAAAAGTTAAATCATTTTCAACAATGTTATCTGAAAATTCATACTGCTTTGAAAAAGCATTACAAATTTCTTCGTTAAAACCAGAAAGTTCTGAATAAAACCCACCTACTTTACCTTGCAATGAAGGGTATTCTCTAACTAATTCAGTTGTTAGATCAATATTAGAAAACTTTAAATTATTTATATTTGAACTAATATCTATTTTAAGAATTTCAGAAATTTTTACACATAATTTTTGAATTCTTTCTGATCTATCTAATAAAGTTCCTAAATTATTGTAAAATACAATGGTTGATAATTTTTTTATCCTCTCTGAAAATTTAATTTTATTATCTTCCTCAACAAAAAAAGTTGCATCTTTAAATCTTGCTTTAAGCACATTTTGATTTCCAACAATTAAATTTGTTTTTTTATTTGTTTCTAAATTTGAAACAAAACTAAAAAAATTACTCAACTTTCCATTTTTTTTTTTAAAAGAAAAATTATCTTGTTTTTCTGAAATAATTGTTATTAAAAGAAAATCTGGTAAATCAAAGAAACTTTCTTCAAAAGAACCAAAAAAAACATTTGGCCATTCAACAGAATCTGACACTCTCGACATTAATTCTTGATCATAATTTACAATTAATTCATTTTTCTTAGAAAACTTCTCCAGTTCATTTTCAATCTTTTTAATCCTTTCTTTTTTTTCAAGAACAACAAAGTGTTTTTTAAGATTTTTTTTATAACTATTTGAATCAAGACATTTAATTTTATTTTGGAAATAATGATAGTTACCAAAGGTAAAATAATTAGATTTTACACCTGCATAATCAAAACTAACTATCTTTTTATCCAGCACACATAAAATACTTTTGATTGGTCTTGACCATTTTTCATTAAATGAAGCCCATCTCATCGACTTTTTCCATTTAATTGAAGAAAGAATTGAAAAAACCTCAGACTGAAAAATTTCCAATAAACTTTTTTGTTTAATTATTTTTTTTAGAAAAAAATATTCTTTTCCTTTTATCTCTTTTTTTAATAAGTGTTTTTGATTCTCTACTCCCTGAGACTTTAAAAATCCCATTATTGCCTTTTTATCAGCTGCAGTACTAGGACCTCTAACTTCTTTAGTTAATTCTTTTTCATTATTTTTTAAACCACTGATAATTAAAGTTATTCTTCTCGGAGTAGCAAAAGTTTCAATTAATGAAAAATTTATCCTTTCATTTTTTAAAAAAATTGTAAAAGAATTTTTAAGTTCACTTTGTGCCAAAGCTTGAGCTGATGATGGGATCTCTTCACTGTAAATTTCTAGTAAAAATTCACTCATAAGGTTTCAACCTTAGTTTTACAACATTTTTGAACCAATGAACGAATTCTTAAAATATATGCTTGTCTTTCATTAACAGAAATCACTCCTCTGGAATCAAGTAAATTAAAACAGTGACTAGCTTTAATACATAACTCATACGCAGGTATTACGAGTTTTTTTTCAATAAGTTTTTCAGCATTAATTTCTAAGTTTTTAAATGATTGGTATAGATCACTTTCTGAAGCATATAAAAAATTATAAGATGATTGTTCCTCTTCATTTTTTTTAAAAACTTCTCCATATTTTGTTCCATTGTTATCCCAAATAATTTCAAATATGTTGTCAACGTTTTGAACAAACATTGCTAACCTTTCAAGTCCATAAGTTAATTCTAAACTAACTGGTTTACACTCAAATCCACCAATTTGCTGAAAATATGTGAATTGACTTATTTCCATTCCATTGCATTGAACTTCCCATCCAAGGCCTGCAGCTCCAAGTGTTGGACTCTCCCAATCATCTTCAATGAATTTAATATCATTTTGTTTTGGATCAATACTAACACTTTTTAAACTTTTTAAATATAATTCCTGCGACTCTTTAGGGCTTGGCTTAATTAATACTTGAAATTGGTAATAATGCTGAAGCCTATTTGGATTTTTACCGTACCTTCCGTCGCTAGGACGTCTACAACCTTGAACAAAACATGTTTTCCATGGCTCACTTCCAAGTGTTTTTAAAGCAATAAAAGGATTAAATGTTGCTGCTCCCATTTCCATGTCATATGGCTGAAGAAGTAAACAACCATTATTTATCCAATACTTTTGGAGATTAGTAATAATTTCTTGAAATGTTAACATATAAAATATAACTAAATTCTATCAAAACTTTTACAATATATTAATATAAACAAATTAAAAATGATAAATTAAAGTAATAAATGAATATAATAAAAATCAAAGCAAACAACAAAATAGAAGGTTTCAATGAATTTGTTGATTGGCTTCAGGAAGATCTAAACTCAGTAAATAAATTAGTATTAGAAAATCTAACTAATAGCTCTCCACTCATATCAGATCTATCTAATCATATTATTAATTCTGGGGGAAAAAGAATTAGACCACTCTTAACTCTAGCTGTAGCAAAACTTTGCGGTTATTCTGGAAGTAGACATATTATTTTGGCATCAGTTATAGAATACATTCATACTGCCACACTTCTTCATGACGATGTTGTTGATAATAGCAAAAAGAGAAGAGGTAAAAAAACAGCAAATTTTCTCTGGGGAAACAAATCGAGCATTCTTGTTGGGGACTTCTTATTAAGTAAAGCTTTTAGAATCTTAATTTCTGATGGATCTCTTAAATGTATTGATATCATATCAAAAGCCTCAGAAAAAATATCCTTTGGTGAAGTAAAACAATTAATGTCAGTAAGAAAACTCGAGACAAGTGAATCTGAATACTTGGAAATAATTGAAAGTAAAACAGCTGAGCTATTTTCTGCTGCTTGTCAGTTAAGCTCAGAAATAAGTGAAATTTCTGTGGAAATGAAGAATTCATTGAAAGACTTTGGAAGATATCTAGGTATATGTTTTCAAATTATTGATGATACACTAGATTATTTCTCAGAAGAAAAAATTCTTGGTAAAGAAATAGGAAATGATTTCAACGAAGGAAAAATGACTCTTCCTCTAATTATTTTATATAAAAGAAGCGATAAAAAAGAGAAACAACTTCTTGAATATTTAATTAATAAAGAAAAGATAAATAAAAATGATTTTCTGCAAATTTTAGAAAAAATGAATAAATATAACGTAAAAAATGATTGTTTAGACAAGGCAAAGCACTTTTCTATTATAGCAAAGGACAGTCTTGGTTTATTTTCAAAATCTGAGGAAAAAGATAAAATAATCAATTTAATTGACTCTTTATCATCTAGAAGAAAATAGTTGATTGGAACAAGATTTGCACAAAAAATCTTTATGATAAGATCAAAAATTATAACTAAAGATAATTACGTAAAAGTAAAAATACTGGAGTTTTTCTCAAAAAATTACCTTTTAATTTCATTTATCTTTACAATTTTTCTAATTTTCATTTAAATTTTCTTAATTTACATTAATTTAAATAATGTGGATGAAATAAACAAATTTTCAAAAAGAGTAAAAAGATACGCTAGTTTAGGTACTTCGGCGGGTTCATTTGCATTTAATTTTATTGGCTCAAAACTATTCAATAAAGAAAATCAGGGAAATGCAGAAGAATTAACAAGGGTTCTTGGAAATCTGAAAGGACCTATTATGAAAATAGCTCAATTGTTATCAACTGTTCCAGACCTACTTCCCAGAGAATATAGTATTGAACTAACTAAACTTCAATCAAGTGCACCACCGATGGGTTGGAATTTTGTTAAAAGGAGAATGACAAAAGAATTAGGTACCGATTGGATTAAAAAATTTACGCAGTTTGAAAAAGAACCTTATGCTGCTGCTTCATTAGGACAAGTTCACAAGGCTAAATACAAAAATCAAGAAATTGTATGCAAACTTCAATACCCGGATATGTTATCAATTGTGGAAGCAGATATTAGTCAACTTAAACTTTTATTTTCTATTTATAAAAGAATTGACCAGACAATTGATACCTCAGAAATACAAAAAGAAATATCATCTCGCGTTAGAGAGGAGCTTGATTACATTCGAGAACAAAAACATATGATGTTGTTTAAGTGTATTTTTTCAGAATTTAAAAATGTTAATGTTCCCACTTTTTTTTCAGAAATCTCAACAGAGAGACTTTTATGTATGAATTATCTGGAAGGAAAAAAATTACTAGATTTCAAAAATAAATCACACGAGGTTAGAAAAACCTTAGCACAGAATATGTTTAATGCTTGGTATTATCCCTTTTACAAATATGGTATAATCCATGGTGATCCACATCTAGGTAATTATTCAGCTAATAACAAGCTAGCAATAAATCTCTTAGACTTTGGCTGTATCAGATTTTTTAAATCGAGTTTTGTAAAGGGTGTAATAGATCTTTATTATTCAATTATGACAAAAAACGAAGAGCTAGCAGTTCATGCTTATCAAAGTTGGGGATTTGAAAAAATAAATAAAGATCTAATAAATATTTTAAATATTTGGGCAAAATTTTTATTTTCTCCCTTGTTAAAGGATAAAGTCATGAAAATGCAAGAAACAAATTCAACAGCCTATGGAGCTGAAGCAGCATCCAAAGTACATAAAGAATTAAAAAAAATAGGGGGAGTAAAACCACCCAGAGAGTTTGTCTTTATGGATAGAGCAGCAATTGGGCTTGGTTCAGTTTTTTTACATTTAGGCGCAGAGCTTAATTGGTATAAAATTTTCAATGAATTAATTGAAGGTTTTGATGAAAAAAAAGTAGAAAAAAATCAAAATAAGTTAGTAAAAAAAACTAAATTGGAAAAAAGTTTTTGATTTTTTTTTCTACCATCTCTGACATTGTTAATAATCTATCAAGTTCAGCCATTGTACTTGCTAGATCATCAGTTTCATCTTTTAGCCATGTTCTAAATGCAAATGAATAAATAAAAAAAAGTGTATTTTTTTTCAAAAAATCAATTGGTGTGTCATTATAGCAAGACGTTAGCTCCAAATAAAAATCCATAGTATTCATAACATTATTAGAAATTCTTGATAAAAGAGTTGGTTTTTTTTTTGCGCTTTCAATTATTTTTTTTAGGGATTTTTTATAGATTTTCATTTCCTCTAACCTTATCATTATTAATTCAAATAAATTATCTTTTTTAGAACTTATTCGAAAATCATCTACATTTATTTTTGATTCAACCACTGAATCAATCATAATTGAAAATTTGTCAATTACATCACTCTTATTTTTGAAAAAAGAATTTACCTCTTTTTCTGTAATCTTTTCTTTTTTCAATAAATCTAATAAAGAGAATTTATCCCACCCAACTTTTTCAATGACTACAAATGCTTCCTTTATTAATTGATGTTCTCTATTGTTGGTTTTCATTGATTTTATTGTTGTTTTTCAAATATTTATATATATTCTTAAGTAGTTGTAAATAAAAAATGGAGTTTAAAAATATGTTTAAAAAAATTTTAATGTTTAGTTTCTTTATCACTGCATTAAATTTCTCTAGCGCATTCGCTGGTGATGCCGAAAAAGGTAAGAAGTTGTATAAAAAATGTGCAGCATGCCATAACGCTGCAAGTGGAGCGAAACACAAAACAGGTCCCAACCTATGGGGTATATATGGTGCCAAAGCTGGCGTTCAAGAAGGTTACAAATATTCAGACTGGTTAAAAGGTGCTGGAATTGAATGGAATGACGAAGCTCTTGCTGCTTGGATTTCCAAAAAGAAAGAAAAAGCAGCTTATTTCGGAAAAGATGTTAAGAAAAGTAAAATGATTTTTGCAGGTTTAAAAAAACCTGAACAAATAGCAGATTTAATTGCTTATCTTAAAACCTTGAAATAAATCTCGTAATTAATGGAAATTAAAGAAATTGAGAGTTATATAAGTAAAATTCCTGATTATCCAAAACCAGGTATATTATTTTATGATATCTCAACTTTAATTTCCAATAATAAGGCCTTCTCATCTTCCATAGTTAAATTAGTAGATGTAGTACAAAACTACAAATTCGATTTAGTTGCATCCATCGATGCTAGAGGATTTTTGTTTGGAAGTGTCATAGCATATAGTCTTAATAAAGGCATAGTAATGATAAGAAAAAAAAATAAGTTACCTGGAAAAAAAATAAGTCATGAATACGAACTTGAATATGGAAGAGATACATTGGAAATAAATACAGAAGCAAAAGGTAAAAGTTTTCTTTTGGTTGATGACCTTCTTGCTACGGGAGGCACTGCAAACGCTGCAATTGAATTATTAAAAAAAGCAGGAGGAAAAACCTCTTGTTTTCTATCACTTATCGAACTCACTTTTTTAAATGGAAGGAAAAAAATTCCAGTTCCAATGGAATCTTTAATTCAGTACTAAAATGACAAAAGCACATAAACTTTTCTTAAAATGGTTGTCACAGATAAGTCTAATTATCTTTTTTATATTTATGGCCTATGATCAAGGTTTAATAACAAAAATATTGTCGTCAGATAAAAGTTATATAACAAGTGTAATCTTGGTACTTTTCATACTAGTGACTGTTCACTGTGCATTCTTTACCTATTTGGTTTCTGATGAACTAAACAAAGCTCATATCATAAAAAAAAGTCTACTTAAGGAGAATGTTAAACTCAAAATCATTCAAAACAGCTTAATTTTAACATCTAAAGGTGAAATTTCTGATGGAATTGTATGCGAATATTTTAAGGATTTAATAGGGTTAAAAAAAAATGGAGTTTCAACTCATGTACAAATTCTTGAATCATATTTAAAAAAAACAGTTGGTTATTACGAGTTCGGATGGTTTTGTTCTGATGTTATGCTGAAACTTGGTTTAATTGGTACTGTAATAGGATTTATAATAATGTTAAGCTCGTTAGCTGACATCACAACATTTGACGTTACTCTTCTTCAAGGCGTTCTTACAACTATGGGAAGTGGAATGGGAGTTGCTCTTTATACCACCCTTTCAGCACTTGTAACAGGAGTTCTAATTGCAATACAATATTACAATTTAGAAAGCGGTTGCGAAGAGCTTTTTGCTGTCTTGAATCAAATTTCTGAAGTTAGTATAGATAGCAGTCTATAAAATGTCTTATTCTGGAAGAAGATTAAAAGCCGATCCTTTTACTGATTTGTTATTTAATATTTTATTATCTTTTACATTATTAATGTTTTTAGCAATTATTTTTATGAATCCAATTCCAAAAACTGGAGTAATTAATCCAAAAGCTGAGTACATTATTACAGTAAGTTGGAAAGATAATAATCCTGATGATGTCGACACTTATGTTCAGAGTCCGGCAGGTGGATTAGTGTGGTTTAGGGGTAAAGAGGATGGTTTTGTTCATCTTGATAGAGATGATAGAGGATTGCTAAATGATACGATTGAAATTAATGGTGAGAAAGTGCAAAATCCTCTAAATCAAGAGGTTGTCACGATAAGAGCAGTTGTACCTGGAGAGTATATTGTAAATATCCATTATTATGCTACAAAAACAGAACAACCTGTAGATGTAAATGTTAAAGTAGAAAAAGTTAATCCCCAATTAGAGGTTATATATTATGGTACAATTACCTTAGAAAAAAAAGGTGTAGAAAAAACTGCTACAAGATTTAATATATCTCAAGATGGAAGAGTAAATGTGACTGGCAATTTATTTAAAAAATTAGTTCCAGAGAATTAAATGAAAGGAAAAAAATGAACATAGAAATATTCTTTATTATCATTTGTTATGTACTAATTGGTTTTTTATTAGTTGTGTTCAATCTCAGAACAAACTTCCATTGGTTAATTAAAGCAATAATGATTATACTTGTTACCTTGTTTTACATATTAACTTACAAATCGTTCAAAAATTTATTAGGTTGGCCATCCAGTGAGTCTCTCCCTGATAGATTTAGATTAGTAGCTGCTCAAATTTATGAACCCAATGCATTAATAAATTCTGAGGGAGCGATTTTTTTATGGGTTACAGATATGAACGACCTTGCAGGTTTAGGCACACCAAGATCATTTACAATAAAATATAACAAAGAATTACATGAAAAAGTTTCTAAATCATTAGTAAACTTAAAAAACGGTGTTCCACAAATGGGAGAGAATTTGGATGAAAATAAAAAAGGAATTGTTTCCTCAGTTTTAAAAAAGGAAAAGGCAACAGCCGTCAGTACAAAATTAAACTTTTTTGATATGCCAAATCAATTGTTACCAGAAAAATAATGAAATTTTTTTTATTTCTATTGTTTTTAATTTCTTGTTCAGAGAAACAGTCTAATTACTTTCCCCTGGATAACATAAACTCATGGACTTATTCGGTAGAAATCATACCTGAAGTAGAAAATAGAATATTGTATAAAAAAACAAATACCGCAATTGGGGAAAAAAAAATAATAATCGATAATAAAGAAAAAAAAATTTTTCCAATTTTAAGAGAAGATGGTACTACTTTTTTTTATGAAATTACAGATCAAGGCATATATAGAAAGGGTGTTAAATACCTAAAAAATAATAAAATAAATCTAGATGATGACAGAATTGTTCTTCCATCGGATATTAAAGTTAATAAAACCTGGAGTAATGATAGTAAAACGTTTTTGATTTTGCGACGTTACCCATATTATGATTACAAAGCGACAACTAATTTCAAGATTGACTATAGAATTTTATCATTAAAAGAAACAGTAAAAACTCCTTCAGGAATTTTTGAGGACTGTATATTGATTAAGGGAGAAGGACAGACAAATTTTATTGGAGATAGTGAAATAGGTTCTATTGGGATTAAAATTACATCAGAGGAGTGGTATTCAAAGAGAGTCGGATTAATAAAAATGGTAAGAGAAGAAAAAACAGATACTGATTTATTTGGAACCACAAGAATGATCCAACTTTTAGAAGACTACAATTAAAGATGAATAATATTAAAGCTATAAATTTTTCAATTATTTTATTTTCTACAGTTGTTATTTTATATTTTGGAAAGTTTTTTCTTTTACCATTATTTCTTGCACTTTTCTTTTACATCATTCTAAATTCCATATCTAAGGACTTAATTAATTTTACAAAAAAATATTTATTTAAAATTAATGAAGCTTTATCCTTTTTTTTTATTTTTCTATCTTCACTAATCTTTACATATTTTTTATTTCAACT
>Ga0181566_10005447_pt1 | contig 10270 bp, 10 predicted proteins | sample 101ome_15_FD_133762 | JGI IMG/M metagenome (GOLD analysis project Ga0181566, IMG submission 133762) | Coastal salt marsh microbial communities from the Groves Creek Marsh, Skidaway Island, Georgia - 101402AT metaG (megahit assembly) | ecosystem: Environmental > Aquatic > Marine > Intertidal... | reverse complement strand
GGACTTGTTGCATATCAACGACACGTAGTTCTTGTATCGGGTAGGGATAGTGCCAATGCAAACCTGGCTGGGATATCTCTTTATATTTACCAAACTGCAGGATCACGCCTGCCTCACCATCGGTGATGGTATAGATACCAGTAAATGCCCAAAAGATTGACGCGATCCCAATGATTATTGCACCAAAGCCTGAGGTGTTGGCGCTGCCACCACTGTTGTTGTTGCCGCCACCGCCGCCAAATAGGCCGCCGAATTTGCGACTTAGATTTTGGAAGACTTCATCTAGATCGGGCGGTCCTTGGTTTTTCGAATTGCGATTCCAAGGGTCTTCGTTATTGTTACCTGGGGTATTCCAGGGCATGGAGCTTCTCCGTGTGGTATTGATAATAATTAGCTATTCTAAGTCTTTTGAGCAGAAAAATCAGCCTCAGTAGCAATCGTGTCATGTTCAGGTGACGAGTTTATGAATGGCGTCATTTTCGTGTACAACTCATCGTTTAGTTGAGCTTCTATTTCCCATGAGCCATCTGCATTGAAGGTTTCGTTGATTACTGCATGGTTTTTGTATAACAGTGTGCGCAATTGTTGTTCATCCATCGGTAGACGGAGTGATACATGTTGTTTTTGGTGATCAAAATATTGTTTTAACGATGAGGTTAAGAGATTGATTCCCTGATCTTTCAGTGCTGAAATCCACACGCGATGTATTTCATTATTTTGACCAATATCAACATGAGGCAAACATTTTGTTTGATCAATTTTATTCAGGACTAATATTTGCGGACATTGGTCGGCCTCAATATGTTTAAGTACCTGATTGACTTGTTCGACATGATCATTTTTTTGATCGTCGCTGGCGTCGACGACATGAAGCAACAAATCAGCTTCAATAGTCTCTTGCAAGGTGGCATGAAAAGCGTCAACTAAATCGTGGGGAAGATTTTGAATAAAACCCACCGTATCAGCCAAAATCACATGTTGATGTTTGCTTAAGGAATATTTGCGCAAAGTGGGGTCTAAGGTGGCGAATAGTTGATCTGCTTGATAGACCTCTGCATCAGTGAGTCGATTGAATAAGGTTGACTTGCCTGCATTGGTGTAACCGACCAGCGCTACGGTTGGAATTTTATTTTTCTTACGTGATTGTCGCCCTTGCTGGCGCTGACTGCGAACTTTTTGCAAGCGTTTTTCGAGATGTTTAACACGGATAGCTAATAAGCGACGATCGGTTTCCAATTGAGTTTCCCCCGGCCCTCGCAGTCCTATACCTCCTTTTTGACGCTCTAAGTGTGTCCAACCACGGACTAAACGAGTGGAGAGATATTTCAATTGAGCGAGCTCAACTTGCAACTTACCCTCATGCGAGCGCGCACGTTGTGCAAATATATCGAGTATTAGACCAGTGCGATCTAACACTCGGCAGCGACAGGCTTTTTCGATATTTCTCTCTTGGCTGGGTGAGAGTGTGTAATTCACCAATAGCAGTTCGATTTTTTGTGTTTCAACCAAACTAGCTAATTCTTCAATCTTGCCTTGCCCGAGTAGGTAGCGTGATTCAGCCTTAGGTCTTGAATACAACACCATGTCTTGTTCTTGTGCGCCGGCAGATTTTGCCAACAGGCGGAATTCTTCTGTATCAGCAGGATTAGGAGATTGTCCAAATTCGGGATGAATCAGTATCGCACGCTCACCAGATTGGGGACGTTCAAACATTCAGATTGAGAGCTAGGATCATATGGTAGGAGTATTGCTGTTGTATGTGTCTTTCTATTGTATAAATGCAGTGTTGTTGATGTGCAATTGCTCGAGAGAATAGTTGACTATCGGGTTATTCTGTTTCATCAGCAATAGGTATGCGTACACTTTTTGCAGGAACAATAGTTGAGATGGCGTGTTTATAAACCATCTGATTAACAGAATTTTTGAGCACAATGACAAACTGATCAAATGAATCAATCTGACCTTGTAGTTTGATACCGTTAACTAAATAAATCGATACGTCGACTTTTTCTTTTCTTAATGCGTTGAGGAAGGGTTCTTGTAATGTTTGCCCTTTTGACATCTTTTGCGTCTCCTGACCAGGTTATTTTTATTTTGTATGCTTGAAAATAATATAAAACTTTAGCGCTATACAATATTGTAGTCTAGCATTATGCGGATTCTATTTGGTGATTTATTTGTGCGCGAATATTCGCCACGTTGACTGAATAAGGGTCTATCAGAAATGTTTCTGGATAATGACGTAGCCAAGTGAATTGTCGCTTAGCTAGTTGACGTGTCGCGGCGATGGCTTGATCTTGCATTTGCGCTCGATTGAGGTTGTTTTCTAAGTATTCCCATATTTGACGATAGCCCACACAACGCATTGAAGGGTGCTTGGGCGATAAAGACCACTTTCTCCTCAGGGTTGTTAATTCCTCGATCACACCAGAGTTGAGCATATCCTCAAAACGACGTGCAATATTGGTATGTAAACGATGGCGATCCTCAGGAAATAAGCCAACATTAATAAATTTCACATCACTTCGAATAGGATCTTGTCGCTGATGAAATGAAGATAAAGGTTGTTGGGTTAATTCAAAAACCTCTAATGCGCGTTGAATGCGTTGAGCATCATTGGGATGGATTTTTTCTGCGGCCAATGGATCTATACTTTGTAACTGTTGATGAAGTGCCTGCCAGCCGAGTTGCTGAGCTTGTTGGCTGAGACGTGCGCGAATTTGAGTATCAGCCGCTGGCAGCTCTGACAACCCGAATTGCAGTGCGTTAAAGTACATTACAGTACCACCCACTAATAAGGGGATTTTGCCGCGTTGATGAATTTGATCGATAAGTTGATTCGCCGCCAGGCAGAATTGTGCCACTGAATAGCTCTCGTCGGGATTGCAAATATCGATCAGGTGATGGGGGGCGCGGTGCAAGATTTGTGCGCAAGGTTTGGCCGTACCAATATTCATCTCGCGATAAATCATGGCCGAATCTACACTGATGATTTCATATAGATCGCTTTCTACCATACTCACTGCGATGTCTGTTTTGCCACAGGCTGTTGGGCCCATCAACATAACAACTGGGCGTTGATGCGCTGTCATGATTATCGTCCGCGCATAAATAATTTATCCAGATCTGCGATACTTAGTTGGATCCAAGTCGGACGCCCATGATTGCACTGATTGCTGCGTTCAGTGTCTTCCATAGCACGTAATAAAGCATTCATTTCATGGAGTTTCATTTCGCGGTTTGCTCGCACTGAGCCATGACAGGCGATGCTTGATAATAACTCGTTGTGAAAATCTTCAATACGTGTGCTGCTCTGAGATTTTGCAATATCTGTCATCACATCATGTAACACTTGAGCTAAATCACTGTGACTGAGTATGTGGGGGATGGTGCGCACTATGATAGAAGACTCACCTACACGATCGATATCAAAACCAAAAGATTCGAATTGTGTTTTTTGATCCTCTACCAATCTGGCTTCTGAGCTAGATACCGATATTTGCAGCGGCACTAATAATTGTTGCTGTTCAATCTCATGGTTCTTTGTTTGTTGTTTGAGCTTTTCATATACCACACGCTCGTGAGCGGCATGCATATCTACCAGTACTAATCCATGTTGGTTTTGCGCCAAAATGTAAATCCCGTGTAGCTGGGCTATGGCATAGCCGAGTAACGGTATGTCTGTGGATGACTGATCTGCATCATGCCCAACGGGATTAAGCGTGCTTTGAAGCAAATGGTTGGCATTGTTGGAGGATGGGGTCGTCGGGTAGCGAAACGTTGTCGAGGACTGAGGGTTATGGTTGTAAAGCGCTTTATATTGTTCGACTGATATACGCGAGTTACCGCTGTATGGTTTGAGTGTGGTTTGTTGTGGTGTGTGAGTCGATACCAAGCCTGTCAGTTTATCAAGGTTGCGAGAATCAATCGGTGCATCGCGCACCTGGCTGACGGCTTGCTTGACGGTTTGACGCACAAAGTTGTGGATCGTGCGCGTATCATGAAAGCGAACTTCATGTTTGGCCGGATGAGCATTAACATCCACCTGAGCAGGGTCTATTTCTAAGAATAAAACATAGGCAGGGTGGCGCCCATGGTACAACACATCTTGATAAGCTAATTTGACCGCATGAGTGAGTGTTTTGTCACGAATATGGCGGCGATTCACATATTGATACTGAAGATCTGCCTGCACACGTGAAAAATCAGGCGCGGCTACCCAGCCAGATAATTTCATACCCGCATCTTGTCGTTCGATAGCGATAAGATGCTCGACAAACCCCTGACCTAAAAGTATTTCTAGTCGTTTTTGTTTTTGTTCCGCTGTGGCGGCCACCGGCAATGAGTAAATAGTTTTTTGATTGTGTCGTAACTCAATGTTGAGATGAAAGTTGACTAAAGCCAATCGTTTGACGACTTGCTCACAGTGATTATATTCAGTTTTATCTGTGCGCAAAAATTTCCTTCTTGCTGGTGTGTTGTAGAAAATATCGTTGACTTCGAAACTAGTGCCTTTGCGGTGTGCAGCTGGTTTGACATTATCACATTGCCCCCCTTCGCTATGTAGCATCCAAGCTTCGTTATGTTGTTGCGTGTTGGAGGTAATTGACACTCGCGCAATCGAGGCAATACTGGGTAAGGCTTCTCCACGAAAACCCATGCTTTCAATGTGTTGCAGATCTTCCAGACAGCGGATCTTGGACGTGGCATGTCGTGTCAGTGCGATAGGCAACTGATCTTTGTCGATACCTGTTCCATTATCACGCACTAATATGCGCTGTATGCCGCCACGCTCCAGCTCTATTGTGAGCTTACTTGCGGTTGCATCTATACTATTTTCACATAATTCTTTAAGGACAGAAGCAGGGCGTTCAATGACTTCACCTGCAGCAATTTGGTTGATTAAGTGATCAGGTAATTTTTCAATAATAGTCGGCATAAGTCTGCTGCTCTCAAACCTCAATGCAGTGCCACAGGTGTCTCATCTGTGAGTCCAAACATTTGCTCTATACCTTGCAATGCAAAGTCACAGAAAGCACTTTCACTCATGGGATTAGCGTCATAATTGATAATATGTTCGTCTTGCTCAGAAATAACTTTTATCTGGTAGGTGGCATCGCCTTGTGAGCTAACGGCTTGATAGGTGATGTATACTTCAGGCTGTGTTTTACCCTCGGGCATAATGGCAATGAGGTAGGTGTATTGTTGTGCGTCTTTGCTCACCACGTCAGTGAGTAGTGTCACCAGAAATTCACCATATTTATAGCGCTTTTTAGGGTATGCTGATTGTATATGTGGTATGGCCATATAATTTTATTTAAGAAAATGTATGAGTAATCAACTAATTCGTCTCTATCCAAGCTCAATTAATGCTGAATCGGACTGTAATGAGCCTTTGCAGGGATTGTATCTTAGACACGCAAGGCTTGCTGCAAATAAAAATCAAAGACCCATAGTATTTGCTAATTTTTTAAGCAGCCTAGACGGCCGCATTGCCATTGCCAAAGGCTCTGATCAAGGCCATGAATTGCCTGTTGCACTCAAATCCGAGGAAGACTTTATATTATTAATGGAGCTGTATTCACATGCAGATTGTATCATCACGCATGGTGGCTACATGCGCTCCTTGGCGGCGGGCAAGCTGGGCAATGTGTTACAAATTCCTGACGCAGACGAATTTCAATATTTGCATGATTGGCGTGCACATCAAGGTTTAAGTGCGCAGCCTGATGTTGTCATACTCAGTGGTAGTGGCGAATTTCCATGGCATCCTTCATTGGATCAGCATGGGCAACAGGTGCATATAGTCAGTGGTGGACAAGCTAATCCTGAGGTATTACAGCAATGGCAGAATAACGGTCACCAAGTTTATCGCATGGGTGATCAGCGTCATGTTGAAGTGCATGCGTTGATGAATTTTTTACAGCAACAAGATTACCGCTCTGTATATTTAATGGCTGGTCCAGATCTGTTACAAGATCTGTTAGCTCAAGGTTATGTAGATCATTTTTTCATGACACTAGGGCATCAATTACTTGCGGGGCAACATTACAAGAGTTTATTGTCGGGTGACGTTTTAGGAGACAATGGCAAGATGATTTTACAGTCGTTGTATATGAATCCAGAGAGTTCGAATGGTTGTGGTCAGTGGTATGCTGAATTCACATTTAAAAATCACACATAAGCTTAAGTCCAAAAGTAATCACTTAACAACACTAAGGTATTGAATGCTCATGATGGAATTTTTGTTAAATTATGGTTTGTTTTTCGCTAAAACTGTCACGCTAGTTTTCTTCATCGTACTAGTGGTATTGCTAATTGTTTCAGCCTCTCAAAAAAATTCATCCACTGATGATCGCATAGAAATCAAAAATCTCAGTAAGAAGTTTGCCCATCTCAAGAAGCTCATGCAGGCATCGACTTCTACAAAAAAACAGCTTAAAAAGCTGCAAAAACAATCTAAGCAGTTAACCAAGGCAAAGACGTCCCAAGAGCGGCGCGTATTTGTGCTTAATTTTGTTGGCAATATAAAAGCCACGGCAGTGAAACATTTACGCAAGGAAATAACCGCTTTGCTATCGATTGCCACTGATAAAGATGAAGTGGTCATTTGCTTAGAAAATTCAGGTGGCTTAGTACACGAACATGGATTGGCGGCTTCACAGTTGCAAAGAATTCGACAGCGTGGCATTCCTTTAACTGTCGCTGTTGATAAAGTGGCTGCCAGTGGAGGTTATATGATGGCCTGTGTGGCAGATAGAATCATTGCCGCACCCTTCTCAGTACTGGGTTCGATTGGTGTTATTGCCCAAATGCCAAATTTTAATAAATTGTTAGAGAGGCATGGTATTGAGTACGAACAAATTAAGGCCGGTGATCTAAAACGAACGATCACCATGTTCGGTAAAAATACCGATCAAGACAGAGCGCATTTTACTGAGCAAATGCAAGAGACACATGATTTGTTCAAAGCGTTTGTAGCTGAAAACCGAAGTTCATTAAACATTGAAGAAGTGGCAACAGGCGAACACTGGCTAGGTAAGAGGGCTTTAGAACTTAATCTGGTGGATGAGTTAATGACGAGTGATGATTACTTGCTAGAAAAAAGCCAACATGCAACGGTTTATGAGATCACCCACCGCTCACCCAAAAGTGTAGGTGAGAAATTGATGGGCAGTGTGCAATCTGTCTATGAAAAAGCGCTCACTCAATGGTGGGAGAAAAATTTATTCTCCTAAACTGACAATTTTAGCCCAAGCGTTGCTGAGGCAAGGGGCTAAAATGTTCGAGAGCAAGACCAACAAAACGCATGTTAGTCTTTGTGCGATTGATTATTGAGATAATTTAAATCGTCTAACGATTGAGTATGTCTTTACGATGTTTTTCGATAACAGGCATGACTTGGTCAATTAAATCCTGCTCTACCTCTGATTCGTGTAATGACTGCTCGACACAATTCATCATGGCATCAAAATGCACATCATTGAGACCTGCAGCAACGGCATCTTGATGGGCGCGACGCATGGTTTTGCCGGTATATAGCGAATTGCCACCAAAGATATAGGTTAAAAAAGCATTCATCTTGCGTTCTTGGACTTTCACATCAATATTCTTGAAAAAAGGACTGATTAGTTCGTTCTTTAGAATGTTGACATAAAGATGATGAGTAGTTCGCTTGACGACCTCTTTGCCGCCGATCTTTTCATATAAGGTTGCGTTCATTGTCTGGTTTAACTCCCGCTTAAGTTAATGTGATCCCAACCTCAGTAATTAATGTACTTTAGAGTGTTTTCGAATGGTAGTATGTTGGTTATATACAAACTGATATATCTCAAGAATAAGCCAGTTATGCGCTTATAAAATTTACTAATATCCGAAAATCATAACTATAGGAGAGGAATTATGACTGATGAAGCTAAGCTAAAAGCATTACGCATCGTGTTAATTTTGGTGGGATTAACATTTGTTTTTGCGATATGGCCACTGACAAACCTATGGCCATCAGGTTGGTCTTGGCATATTGAAGGTCGCTCATACTACTTAGAGATGATTATTAGTATTTATGTGGTATTAGGCATTTTCTTATTGATTGCATCAAGAGATCCATTGGCACATCGCAGCTTAATATCTTTCACTATATGGTCGAGTGTTGCCCATGGTGGAGTGATGGCGGTGCAGTCATTTGATGGTGAACACAATATGGGTCATCTTTTAGGGGATGTACCAGCATTGTTTATCGTAGCGATAGCATTAGCTTATTTAATGCCAAAACAAAATAGCTAGGCGCAGCCCTAACCCACTAACGGTCAGGCATTGGGAATGATCAATGTCTGACCTACTCGAATTTTATCCGTTCTTAGACGATTTATTTGACGTAGTATGTCTAAATCCACTCGATAACGTAGCGCGATGGCTGATAATGTTTCTCCACTGCGTACCGTATGCTCTGCTGTATTTTGTCTTGCTGCAATATAGGTATCTTTGGGAGCATGTTTTGCAAGATAGTTTCTAATTCCTCGATAGATGGACTGTGCCAATTTTTGTTGGTGAGTGGGTGAGCGTAATTTTTTCTCCTCAGTGGGATTAGAAATAAAGGCAGTCTCTACGAGTATTGAGGGGATGTCAGGCGATTTCAGCACCGCAAATCCAGCCGCATCAATGCGCTCACGTGCCTTACCCATTTTTTTGAGTTCATCTCTTACAGCCGTGGCGAGATCCAAACTCGAGTCGATAGTCGCTGATTGCGACAAGTCTACAATGACTTTCTGCAAAACTTTATCCTTACCAGCGAGTTTGACCCCACTGATAGTATCGGCAGTGTTATGGCTTTGAGCTAGGATTTTTGCGGCCTCACTACTGGCACCATGTTCAGACAGTATATATACCGACGAACCTTGTACTTTTCTGTTTTCAACGGCATCGGCATGAATGGAGAGAAATACATCAGCTTTTTGATCACGAGCTTTTTTTAAGCGTCCTCGTAGCGTCACATAATAATCTGAGTTGCGTGTCATAACTGCTGTCATGCCAGGGTCGGCGTTAATGAGTTTGCTCAGACGTTGTGATATTTCCAGCACAACTTTTTTCTCATAGGTGCCACCCTTGCCGATAGCGCCCGGATCTTTACCTCCATGGCCAGCATCAATAGCAACAATCACTTTACGTGGTTTAGGGATGGCTTTTTTCTTGGAAGTGAGCGTTTTCGATGCTGTTGTCTTGGATTGGGTCAGATTGACTTGCTGCGAGGCCTGCGCTTTTAGGTCGATGACTAGACGATGAGGCCGATCAGCACTGGGTGCGAGTATGAAACTGCTGGCGACCGTTTGATAATCGAGATCGAACACTAGACGTAAATGGTGATTTTCTCGAGACGCGTGCCTGAGATAGCGTACTGCAGAATTTTCAAATATTGATTGGTTTATCGGTGTGTTTAATCGCGTATTTTTGATATCGATAACAATGCGTGCAGGGTTATTGAGGGTAAATAGACTGTAATCGGGGGTTGATGAACTATCTAACACAATACGCGTAGACTGAGCTGTTTTAGAAATGCGGATATTATCTATGCTGGCAGCTGATACCGTCTGCAAGGTAATTGCAATTAATGTTAACAGGGTATAGACAAGTGAGATCATCAAGCGACGCACACATTGGGGTTGAGCAGATGAGGATCTGTCGTGTGATGTCGAGCTTAATATGTTCAGATTCAGTGTGTTGCAGTGCATGATAGATATCAATGTTGGTCCTCATTAAGCTGCAAAAGCTATCCATTGAGTGGCAATACCTTAGCGCAAATCATCGTCTTTCAGCAATTGTCTATGCTCGCTATAGCTTAAGGTAAAGTCAAACCTTTAACCAGACACTGGCGGCCATCGGCATGATAGTTAATGTCGATTTCTAGATTAGCCTGAGGTACCAGACCAGCACCCAAATCTGGCCATTCAAAAAAGCACAGGCTGTTAGCGTGGCAGTATTCACTCAGTCCAATATAATCCAGTTCATGGGGATCGTTGAGACGGTATAAATCAAAATGATGAGCCTCAATCGAGTTCAAGTGATAGCTCTCTACTAATGTAAAGGTTGGACTTTTGACTAGACCCTGATGCCCAAGTTCACGCAATATGCCTCTTACTAGCGTGGTCTTGCCAGCGCCTAATTCTCCTCGCAGATAAATCACTGCAGGAATGCTGATGGCGGTTGCGATACGCGCGCCTAGTGCTTCCATTTCCTCACTGGAAGTAATAATCAATGGCGCACAGGGATCAGTCAT
>Ga0181566_10005422_pt1 | contig 10297 bp, 9 predicted proteins | sample 101ome_15_FD_133762 | JGI IMG/M metagenome (GOLD analysis project Ga0181566, IMG submission 133762) | Coastal salt marsh microbial communities from the Groves Creek Marsh, Skidaway Island, Georgia - 101402AT metaG (megahit assembly) | ecosystem: Environmental > Aquatic > Marine > Intertidal zone... | reverse complement strand
CCATAGCCCTTAGTGTCGCTAGTTTTTTATTTATGTTACCGCTCGCGCTTGGTCTCGCATCGGCCACCAGGGTAGGAAACCTACTAGGAGCGAAAAGATACCAGGATGCAAGGTACTCGGTCGCAACAGCGCTCAAGCTAACAACCTCTGTCGCTGTCATTAATATGGCGGTGCTGATCTTTTTTAGCTCCGTCATCATCTCACTGTTCACTTCCGAGGTGGATGTATACAGCCTAGCATTAGAACTCGTGTTGCTTGCCGCTATCTTTCAGATACCTGACGGCATTCAGGTGGGCATTCTTGGAAGCCTGCGTGGCTATAAGGACACTTATGTCCCCATGCTACTGCTCGCATTTACCTACTGGGTCGTGGCCCTTCCCTTCGGTTATTTTTTAACCTACCATGGCTTTGGCACCCCAATGGGTGCGAGCGGTATGTGGTACGCAATGATCTTAGGACTTGTTATCTTTGCATTGCTGATTTCTTTTCGCATCAAGCTTGTCATGCAAAAATATCTGGACTAAAAGAATTAGTTAATCCTCCATTCTCCGGAAAACGCTGGATCACAATCATAGTGAAAGATAGGTAATTCGGGTGACCAGTTATAGGTAATCTCCCTTGAGATGGGTCCCTGCCAATAGGCCTCGTCCGTGAGGGTAATCTCAAGCCTAAGCTGTCCGGTCTCTTGGTCTATGGAGTAACGTTCGGTGACGGTTGCCTGCTCGGAGACAGGATGACCGTCCCATGTCAGCAACGATGCATCAAGGTTGTCGGTGCTAACAACCAACGCATTTTCATCCCAGTAACCCTCCGAGTAACCCATCCTCGTAGCAATCATGTTATTAGGACGCTGGCTGGAGAGGTGTATACGCCTAACGGCATGAAACGTCTCATAGAGAAACACAACCTGCTCATTGGCCTCTATAATCTGAAGCCCCAGCGGTTGGTCAACGATTCTTGGGAAGGCCGGTGTCCGGCATCGCTTCACTGGATCGTCGAGCGGATTAAAATTTTCAAGGAGCTCTTGAGTAATTGCAAGAGGTTGCTGATTTTGCCAGTCCGGACCATCGCCCTCGGACCACATCCCAAAAATGCTCTCTGGGATAAATACCTCCTCATCAGGATCGCTGATCTGGTCTTGTGGAGTGTTACCACCAACTCCCTGAGAAGTTCTAAAGACGGTCTCGGAGCCATCACCATAAATGGCCCGTTGCAGCTTTATCGCTGCGTCATTCGTTCTGTGCCTGTAGCCGATGAGCTGGACTCGCTGTGATAGCTCAAAAATATCTCGGTTTATGCCCATACGCCTTAGAATTAGTGGGCTCTCAGTCTCGACCAGCCAAGATTTTCCATCAGCATCTAGCAGGATCAGTTCGGCGTGAGGATTCCGGAAAAACCATCCCTGGACCTCCCCTTCGAGCGTGATCGTGTCGGATGGATTAAACTGTCCCGGGCCATGATGGCCCCAGAGCAGATGTGATGACGACAGCATTAATAATAACAGCCAGCCTCTTTTCATTTTGTTACACGCCCTCGGGATTCGTTGTCTCTGCCGAGCTATGGGCGGCCATGTCTCTTGAGGCCTTACCGCCTTCAATATTTTTTCCAGAAGGTATCCACGTGCAGACGGGATCATCATCCGCCCACACCGTCTTACACTCCGCGGGGACAAAGTACTCAACAAAGACCAGGTCCTCATGGTCGTCATTGATAAAGTTATGTCTCTCGAATTCATAGTTATAGAGCGTATCACCGGCCTTAATCTTGTGGGGCTCCTCACTTAAAAGAGCGGTCGCTGTGCCGCTGATCACGTACTGAAAATGCTCAGCCCCCTCGTGGTGATGGTTTGAGGCTTTAGTACCCGGAGCATAGATGATCATCTCTCCCTTGATCGACTTCGTGCCAAAGAGCGTCGGCGTGACCAAATAGATCCTTTTACGATTATCGTGCTGCGAATCTAACGCGGGCTCCTCCTTCCAGTTGACCAAACGGAACGAGAGCGAATCCGGGTTAAAGTCATTGTCATAGCGCCCCGCATCAGGAACACGACCAAAGAGTATGACCGCGCCTTGAGCGCTCTTTATGTGAGCCTCATAGGCGGGTGGCAAAAAGGCGACATGGTCTGTGTTTAGCGTTTGCTTAGTCTTGCCATCATCCAGCTCAATCTCACCCTCAAGCAACTGAAACCAGGCAAGATCGGTATCTGCAATCTCGATATTAGCCTCAGAGTTCGGATCAATTTCCCATCGGTCTAGGGCAATGCAGTCACTCCCGACTCGATCCGGGTTAATTAATGAACGAATATAGAAGCCAGCTGATTGCTCGATCCTATCGGTATCCTTAAAGTTAAATAAAACAGGCACACGGTCTCCTTGGTTATACGAAATTTCTACCAATGTACTATACTCAATGACAGTTTTTAAGGAATTTCGGGGGATATCACATTGTCAGAGATACGCGCTAGCAGCTTAAGGATGATCGGATTTTCATTGCCGGGACTTGGCTTGAATACCTTAGTCACAGCGGTTTTTGTCTTCCTGCCGGCGCTCTACGCAGAGTCTCGGGGGATGGCGCCAGCAACCGTGGGACTTGTCTTTTTTCTCGCAAAGCTCATCGATATCGTTGCGGCCCCGACCTGGGGAAACATCATGGACACCTACCAGACGCCCTGGGGACGTAGAAAGCCATGGCTCCTTCTGTCGGTCCCAATACTAATGGTTGCGGTCTATCTGCTCTTTAACCCGCCCCTAGAGATCTCCCCTTACTATATCTTTTTCAGTCTTGGCCTTTGTTATATTGGGTGGAGCGCATGGACGATAAGCCATACCTCATGGGCGCTAGAGCTCTCGCGCGACTACGATCGACGTTCTCGGATCACTAGTCTCTTGCAGGTTATGTCTATGCTTGGTGCGATTGCCACGAGCCTTGTGCCTGCAGTACTCGAGAGGTTTGGTGCTATATCTCACGAGGAAAAGACTGTGGCCATCGGCATTGCCATTCTGGGTATTCTTCCGTTAACGGCTATCCTATGTGCTATCAGTGTCCCCGAGAGACCACAACCCAACAAACCTCGCATTAGATTTATCGAGAGCATGCGGATTGTTGCCTCCAACTTTGTGCTCTACCGATTGCTCTCTGCGAATATTCTTATCTCATTCTCAACATATTTTGTTCAGGGTCTTTTTTTATTCTTTGTCTCCTATACATTAAGACTAGAGGACTGGTCAGGACTGATCCTGTCGTCGCTCCTTGTGGGCGGTTTGCTGGGTCTCCCCTTATGGCTTTGGGTCTCTCAAGCATTGAACAAGCATGCAACCATGCAGCTCGCGATGCTGACAGGCGCGCTTACGCCTTTTCTCCTCCTCTTTTTGCCTCCTGAAAACCTGATGATGAGCCTCATTTTGTTTATGATTGTCGGTCTCAATACATCGGCGAATGAGTTCCTCCCAAGGACCATGATCGCGGATATCTGTGACCGAGATCACTTAGAGAGTGGGTCAGAGAGAATGGGTATCTACTACTCATTACTCCAGCTCTCAAGTAAGCTTGCATCGGGGCTAGGCATTCTCATAGGATTCTCATTTTTAGGCCTATTTGGATTTAATCCTGAGTTAGGCATTAATAACTCCCCAGAGGCATTAGAGAGGCTCAGATACCTGATTGTTGGACTGCCTGCCTTAGCCTATGGGTTGGTCATACTGTTGATGGTCAAATATCCGATCGATCGAAGTAACCAGCACGAGATGAAAAAAATTATTGAGGAAAGAGAGAGGCAAGAAACTTAGCTCGACACCTTTAATCTGGTATCTTTAGGGTATGATTAATCTATTCGACTGGTCTGGGAGGTGAGTCATGAAAATTTTTAAATTTGTCATTCTATTTTTCTCGTCACTATTTGCTTTTCATATTCAAGCACAGGATGAGATTACGATTCTAGTAAGCGGCGCGATGACAAGGCCCATGACCGTGGTCGCAGAGCCTTTTGATGGCTCACCAGAAACCCTCAACCTTATCAGTGCCACCTCAGGAGATATCACAAGGCGTGTGATCGCGGCTGAGCCAGTCGACTTGATCATCGTCTCGGCTGCAGGTATGGATAGGCTAATTGCGGAGGGGCTTATTGTGCCAGGCACCAGGATTGACCTGGCCAGAGGGCTGATGGGTATGGGCATGCAGCCTGGCGGCATCGTTCCTGATATCTCAACCTCTGATGCTTTTTTTAATACCCTGCTCGAGGCCGAGTCACTTGCCTACGTAAGTCCTGCAGCGGGTGGCACATCGGGCACTTATATTGATGGACTGATCGAACGCATGGGAATGACAGAAGTAATGCGACCAGGTTGCCTACCAGATCCAGGGGTCCCGAGTGGCAGAGGCACTGGCTAACGGTGATGTCCAATTTGGAATCACCTTTATCAGCGAGCTCCTCCCTAATCCTGGCGTCCAGGTCGTGGGACCATTGCCTGAGGAGATTCAGATGCCAACGGTCTATGCGGGTGGTATCTCTTCGACGGCTCAAAATCCCGAATTAGCTCGTAAGGTCCTCGCTTTGCTCTCGGGTGATGAGGGGAGAGAGGCGATCACCGCCATTGGTCTAGAGGCTCTGGCTAACCGGTAAACTTTAAACTAGATTGAAGGTGGTCTCGATGCCTTCGATGATAAATTCAATCGCGAGCGCACCGAGCAGAAGCCCAAGCAGCTTTTCGGTGACCGTTAGAATTGTGGGCCCTAGAAACTTACTGATCTTTGAGGTCGCGATCATGGCAATCAGTGTGATGATACTAACAAGCAGAATAGGCCCTAGCGAGAGCATGTAACTCTCAAAAGTGTCACCCTTTCCCTCGCCCAAAAGAACCGCGGTCGCAAGCGATGCGGGTCCTGCTATCAAAGGTATCGCCAGAGGGAACACTGCGATGTCATCAATCGTATTGTCGTCGATGGCCTCCTCTGCCGTATTGGCCTTTCTCTCGCTCCTCTTATCAAATAGCATGTTATAGGCAATCGCGATCAGGAATAGACCTCCGATAATCTTAAACGACGTCATCCTAATGCCAAAATGACCCAATACGGACTCACCAAAAAGCCAAAACGTGACAAGCAGCATGGTCGAGACCAAAAAAGCCTTTATATAAACCTTTCTGAACTGATGACGACTAAAGCCCCCTGTTAAATTTGCAAATATGGGAACGATCATGATCGGGTCCACCGCAATAAACATGAGCAAGAAGGCTTCTAGAAAGCTTAAATTCATAGGCGCATGATACACTTTTAAAAGTTAATGGCTAGTAACTTTAAAAATAATTTTAAGCGACTGATATGGCTGCTAATACTCACTTTTTTGAACGGTAATGCCCTTGCTGAATGCGTTTTACTGGTTCATGGGCTAGCGCGCTCTGATGCGTCTCTTTATATTTTAGACCGCTCCCTTAAGAATGCAGGCTATGAAACTTTTCGCGTTAGCTATCCATCTAGAAAAGGTAATATCGATGATCTTACTGACCTTGCATTTAGTGAAGCGGAATCATTCTGCTCTGAGGAAACTATGCATGTCGTTACTCATTCGCTAGGCGGTATATTAACCCGTGTCTGGCTTGCAGGCGGCTTACCAAATAATCTTGGCAGGGTTGTCATGCTAGGCCCACCCAATCATGGCTCTGAAATGGTTGACATGCTTCGTGATATTCCTGCTTTCGAGTGGATTTACGGTGACGCTGGTCTTCAGCTTGGCACCACAGAATTGGATCTACCCTCCCAACTGCCGCCAGTAAATTTTGAATTAGGTATCATAGCTGGTCGGCTGTCAATCAATCCTATCCTCACCCTTGCGACCACTACGGCTAACGACGGTGTGGTTACCGTTGATTCGACGAGGATTGACGGCATGCAAGATCATGTCACGGTAATGGCAACGCACAGCCTGATGATGAACAACCCTATTGTGATAGCCCAGGCCATTAACTTTCTAAGGGAAGGAGCTTTTGTTGAGGAGCTATCTCCTATTGATGCGCTCGCCTACCTTAATAATGACTAATTGGTGCAACTCCAAAAAGATCTTCTTTGTTTTGAGCCATCATAGGTAGTGTAAATTTCTAATGAGAGGTCTTGCAGGTTTAGCTCTAAAACTAAATCACGAAGACTGGTCATTTGACCTGTCGCCTCTATATAGCGACCGATATTTATTGGAGAGACTGCTCTGATCCTAAAGCTATCACGCTGCTCAATGGCAACATCTCTCATCTCATCATTGCCATAGGCATAGGATAAGGAGTCATAAGAAGCATGTAAGCGAACCGAATCATCGTATCTTTGTAGTAATCTTGAGACGGTATCATTTCTCTCGTGATCAGTAACACAGAGAAAAGACTCTTGGGAATAAAGGTTAAACCCTAAAAACATTAATAGGATAATAAGCACAACATACTTAAAGTATTTTTTGAGCAAAAGTATCTTCGTTAATATTTCATAAACCCCTGAATATTTAATGATGCGTTCTCCTTTTTAAAGTAAATCTATTGTTTGCAATAATTATTTTAGCAGGTTCTTTTTGATGTTGAATTGCACACTTTCTTGTGTCATGTGCTAAATACTTAAATAGAAATAATTATCATTTTTATTCACAAATTTTTTTCTCGCTGATTTTATTTTTTACTTATAATCCCCCAGAGTAAGGAGAGAAAAAATATCTAAAGTTAATCTTAACGCCCCTTCAATTATCCTTGTTGCTACGCTGTGGGTAGTATTTATTTTAAATATTACCTTCGCTAAAAATATTATTAATGATTACCCGGATCTCTGGTCTAATTTTGTATTTTACTTTCAGATATTATTGTTCATAGCAGGTCTTTTTGTATTCGAGCTGATGCTATTAGCTACTGTTATGTCTTTACGTCTTGCTGTTTCTGTATCTATCCTGACAGCATCGCTCGCGTCCTATTTTATGAATACATACAGCGTCATTTTTGACGCTGTCATGATTAGAAACTTATTTGAAACAAATACCGCTGAGGCAAGCGATTTAATGACGCTTGGGCTCATGCTAAACGTATTTCTCACCGGTGTTTTGCCAATTCTTCTCCTGTGGCTCATGCCCTTTAAGGCAAATGGTATATGGCACAGTATCAAGTTTCGAATAACTGCAGCCTTTGTAGCACTGTTGCTAATCTTAAGCTCAGTGGTAATAGATAGCGCCAAGATGACAAGCTTTGCAAGAGAGCATAGGAATATTCACGTCTATGCAAATCCTATTTATCCCTTCTACTCAACCTTTAGATACGCTCAGGAAGTTTGGCCATTTAAGGAGGAGCTCTATTATCATGAGATAACTCAGATTACTGAAGTCAGTCCACAGCCTATAAAAAATGTGACCATACTTATTATCGGTGAGACGGCGAGAGCCGATCATTTTTCGCAAAACGGCTATCATCGACAAACCAATATCTATACATCTGAGCATCCTGAGATCATTAATTTCAATCATTTTTATTCCTGCGGGACCTCAACCTCAATTAGCGTTCCTTGTATGTTCTCTTATCAAAATCAAGATTCATTTGATGTAACAATAGCGCCTTTTGAAGAAAACGTGCTGGATACGCTCGCAAGAGCAGGCGTTGAGGTGGTTTGGAGGGATAATAATTCTGGTTCAAAGCACGTTGCAGACAGAGTCACTTATCAAGACTACAGTCGCCCCGTGAATGAAAGTTACGTTTGTGCTGGTGAATGTAGGGATGAGACGTTGCTCACAGGTTTAGATGAACTCATCAGATCGTCAAATGGAGATGTATTGATTGTGCTGCATCAAATGGGTAGTCATGGTCCAGCCTATTTCCAGAGGTATGATGAAACTTTTGAAGTTTTTACACCCGTTTGCCTTTCAAGTGAGCTCAGTCAGTGCACGCAAAATGAAATTATCAATGCTTACGATAATTCAATCATCTACACCGATTACGTCATTAATGAATCGATAAAATTACTCGAGAAATTTAATGCTTACAGCACCAATGTCATTTATATCAGTGATCATGGTGAGTCGCTGGGTGAGGCAGGTCTCTACCTCCATGGTCTGCCCTACGGCTTTGCTCCCGAATCACAAACGCATGTCCCTGCAATGGTTTGGTCAGGTGATCGCTCAAACATAGATAGAGCGCTTACTTCAAAGAATAGCGAAAACGTTTATACACATGATAATCTAGCTCAAACCCTGCTCAGCCTTTTTGGTATTTCGACAACAAATAGCAAAGAACTCCCGCAAAGCTTTATCGTGTTTCGTTAATTCAAAGAATATCAGCGGTTGCCATGGAGGAATCCCATCCGCCACCGGCAGCAATGTATAGCGCTATCGATGCATTAAGCCTTTGAACCTTGGTGTTGAGCACATCGATCCGTTGCTGGTAGAGCGTGTTTTGTGTATTGAGAACAGTCTCAAATTCATCGAGACCCTCACTGTATCGTGCCTGACTGACCCTGAAGGACTCCTCAGCTAGATAGAGTTGACTTAAATTAATGTCATACAGTTCTTCGAGCAGTATCTGATCATTGATTAAAACTTGCACTTCATTAAAGGCGCTGATCACGGTTGATCGATAATTATTTAATGCGTTCTCTAGGAGTAGATTATTTCTTTGTATATTTCTTTGTCTGTCCCCGTTGAAAAAGAGCAACTGATCTAAATTGATATTCAATCTATTCTCGAAATTCTCCGTTTGGCTAAGATCAGAGATGCTATTCTCTGTATTTGTAGAGATACCATTGATGGATAAATTAGGGAGCAAAGATACATTTGCAATATTTAAATTACTATTAGCTCTCTGCAGGGCTGCCCTAGACTCAATCAGATCAGGTCTTCGCTCAAGCAAGCCCGAAGGCACTCCCATGCTTGCCCTAGGGATCTCAATGGGATCGATACTCGTGCCATCAAATGCAACATCATTTAAAGTCTGACCCGCCATGATTGAGAGCGCTGATAGTAAGGCAAACTCGTCTTGTCTTAATTGCAGTAACTGGCCCTCAATCCCTTGAACGGTAATTGTTTGTCTTAGCTCCTCAATGGGCAAGGATACGCCCTGCTCTACTCGACTGTGTACGATATTTAAAATGGTTCTGGCGTTTTGAAGATTTAATTCCGTTGCCTCGATTTTATTTCTTGCCAATAGCAGCTGAAAATAGGCAGACGAGGCAGTCGATATGATATTCATTGAGATATCAAGGAGCTGCGCCTCTCTTTGACTATAACTAAAGCGTGCTGCCTGATAGTTAAGCGGTCTGCTTAATATACTCCCGTAGGCCAGTGACAAAGTTAAGCTGTAATCATCAGACTCAGTACTTGTTTCGCGATCCATACCCAACGATAAAGAAGGGATGGGAATTAAATTAAAACCTGCCTCGCGTAAATCAATTTGAGCTAACTGGAGGTTTCTCCTGTTATTATCAAGATCTAAATTTTGCGCTTGGACGATCTCAATGTACTGGTTAAGTTCATCGCTATTAAATTGCTGCCACCAATTTATCGTTGGCCAGTCTCCTTCATTGCTAGCGTCATCTTGATTAAATGCAACCGGGAGCAAGCTATTGATCTCTTGAATTTCTTCATTCACCGAGCAACCCTGAATGAACAAAGCCATCACAAAATAAAAAATTACTATTGATAACTTTTTGCTAGTCATTTGAGAGTGCTACCACGGGGTCTAACTTGGATGCTTTTCTAGCAGGCGTAAAGCCAAAAATAATTCCTATGCTGACCGAACAAAAGAAGGCGTAAAGCATTGGCTCGTTAGAGAAAAAAATTGGAATCTGAAAAGAGCTAATCAATAGCGCGAGACCAATACCGATGATGACTCCTAAGACCCCACCTATTATGGATACGACGACAGACTCTGTTAGAAATTGCATCAATATATCAAATTGTCTGGCGCCGGTTGCCATACGAATGCCAATCTCTCGGGTTCTCTCTGTCACAGAGACCAGCATGATATTCATCACCCCTATGCCACCGACAATCAGAGAAATGGCTGCCACCGCCCCCAAGAGAATAGTGATCGTTGCTGTTGCCTCGGAGGCTGATTCAAGCATCGCAGTGTTTTGATTAATTCTCACATCATTCGCACTATGTATGTATCGAACAAATTCAAGAATGTTCTCTTGGGTCTGCTCGATCACATCAGCGTCCTCAACAAGGATGCGTATCTCATCGGCAAACTGCTGACCAAACAGTCTAAAGACACCGGTTTGATAAGGTATGTAGATAGCATCATCAGGATTATTCCAACCTTGCGCGCCCTTCTCATTGAGCAGACCGATAATT
>Ga0181566_10005421_pt1 | contig 10297 bp, 5 predicted proteins | sample 101ome_15_FD_133762 | JGI IMG/M metagenome (GOLD analysis project Ga0181566, IMG submission 133762) | Coastal salt marsh microbial communities from the Groves Creek Marsh, Skidaway Island, Georgia - 101402AT metaG (megahit assembly) | ecosystem: Environmental > Aquatic > Marine > Intertidal zone... | reverse complement strand
CGCGAGCGTCGCCTCCGCCGCGACGGGGGCGGGGGCGACGACGGTGGAGTCGAAGTCGGCGAACTTGGCCGGGGCCGGGGCGGGGGCCTCGACCTGCGCGGCGAAGGAGTCGTCGTAGAAGGTGGAGGCGAAGAGCTCGTCGGAGTCGGCGCCGGAGAAGATGCCGGTGAGGGGTCCGCCGATGGCCTTCTCGACGAGGAGCATGGCGACGAGACCGACCATGGCGCCGCGGCCGTTGGTCATCTCCGCGGACGTGGTCCAGGGGCCGTTGCTCTTGCCGAGGGAGGCGGGGTTCGCGGTGTACTCGTCCGTGGCCTGCATGTTGGGCATGAAGGAGGCGAGGGTGATGAGGCCGGACGCGAAGACGATCGAGCCCGTGTGCGCGGCGAACTGCTCGGTGAAGGACTGGCCCGTGGAGAGCTCGGCGCCGAGGCCGGCGACGAACGCGATCTGCGCGACGCGGCCGTTGATGAGCTCGGGGGCCCACCCGCCGAAGCTCATGGTGTTCATGACCGCCTCCTTCATGGAGGGCTTGGGCGGCGGGGTCTCGGGCGCGGGCATCGCCTCGTCCATGGAAGCCTTCGTCGCGACCGCCGCCTTGGAGGCGCGGACCGACGCGGTGCGGCGGAGAGGGGCGCGGAGAGACGCCTTGGAGGAGAGCGCGGAGCAAGCGACGGTCATGGCGGCCATGGAGAAGTGGATGCGGAGGGTTGAGGGGGAGGTGAGGTGCGTGCGGAAGTGCGCGACGGTTCGAGGATCGACGCCGTGTCGACGAAAACGTGCGCTTTTCACCCGAAACGAAGCCTCCTCCGCGCGCCACCTGGCCCGAGTGACGTGGTCGCGCCTCGGCGCAGGAAACGCACCGCGCGCGCACGACGAGCGTGCTCTACTGTCGAGTCATAGACCGGTTCGGCCCCATTTCCGCGGGAGGCCCATAGCCCAAAATTCGGCGAAAAATCCCCCGGGCGACGGAGACCTTTTCTATTAGTCGGCAGTTTGTTTCGGGCTTTTCGTCGGTTTCTCCCTCGAATGAGTTTTTCGACCAGTCGCCCGCGCGGCACGTGCGCCTCGGGGCGGTTTATCGTTTCGTTACATTCATAATGCATCGGATCCGAGCGCTCTTTCTGCTCGTTCGGGGGCGACCGCGCGCGTCGTCTGCGGGGCGACGCGGCTCGGCGACGCGGCTCGCGCTTACTGCACGACGCATCCGCACCCGGGGGTCTTGTCCGAGAGTCCCTCCTTGGCGAACCTGGCCTTGGCGGCCTCGACCTTGGCCTTCTGCTCCGCCTCGGCGATGGCCTCTTGCGCCTTCTCCGCGTCTGACTTCTTCTTGTCCGCCTCCGCCTTCTCCTTCTCCGCCTTCTCGCGCGCCTTGGCCTTCTTCTCGTCCTCCGCCGCCTGCTTCTTCTTCGCCTCCTCAACCTCCTTCGCGAGCCGGGCCTTCTCCTCCTCAACCTCCTCCGCGAGCTTCGCCGCCTTCTCCATCTGCTCCTGAGCGATGCGCTTCTTCTCCTTGTCCTCGCGCTCGGCTTGGGCCGCCTCCCAGAGGTTGAACGCCTCGATCTTCGCCGCCTTGGCCGCCTCCGCCGCCTTCTCCGCGTTGGCGCGCGTGTACTCGTCCACGCCGAGCTTCATGATGTCCACGTAGTTATCCATGCACTGCAGCCACGCGTCCGCGGCCTTCTCGGGCCACTTCCCGCCGGGCATGCTCGCCTCGATCGCGACCAGGAGCTCGACGCCGTAGCGGTCGAACAGGGCCTTGTCCGCGCCCTTGGGAGCGTAGGAGTACCCGCGGGCCTTGAGGTCGGCGATGAGATCGGCCGGGTCGAGGAACGCCTCCACGAAGGCGCGCAAGCCGTTCGTCATGTCCGCGATGAGGGGGGTGATGACCGGGAGTGCGGCGGTCTTGAGGCCGGCCTTGAAGGTGGAGACGATGGAGGGGAGCTTCTTCTCGACGATCTCGAGAAAGGTGTCCGTGAGGACGAGGTACGCCTCGTCGCCGCCCTCCTCGGGGAGGTAGCGGAGGTACTCCACGCGCGACGCGAAGAAGAGACCGAACTCCTCGAAGTCGAGCTCGCCGTTCCCGTCCTCGTCGATGCCGTCGAAAATCTGCCGGAGCTCCTCGAGGTCCTCCGAGTCCTTCATGTCGAGGAGACGCGCGAGGTTCTTGTGGTTCTTGAGGCCGGCGATGAGCTCGTCGAAGTTGACCATGTTGTCCCCGTCCGAGTCCAGGCTCTCGAAGATGCGGCGGATCTTCGACTCCTCGGACTGCCCGAAGAGGCCGCCCTTGGTGCTCCAGCTCGGCTTGGCGCGGAGGTCCGCGGAGGCCCGTGCCATCGTGGAGAGAGAGGTGAGGCGAGTGCGGGAAGGAAGCGGGACGCGGCTCGGATCGAGCGCGCGAGGCGATATGAGACAGTTCGGCGGCGGCGTTCGACAGTTGGTGGTGCGATCGTGCGTTCCCCTCTGTCGCGAGGGAAAAGATTCGCGGCATTCGCCTATGAGCAAACAGTCTGAGGCGCGGATTTTCACTGCCAGTCGGGATTTTTTTTTCTTGACAGGTGTCGAGGCGGACGCTTTGTCGTCACGCACGGTCCCCCCCGCGTCCCTCGCGCGAGTCCATCCCCCCCCGCCTCGCCTCCCCGCGCGATCGCACCCGTGGCAAGCGCCGACACGGTCCATCCGAGCATCCCTCGCGCCTCGACGCCGCGCGCGACGCCGTCGCGGACGCGGGCCCGGCGCGCTCGCCGTCGCGCGCCGCGCCCGGGCGAAAAACTTCGGCGGGGTCGGTCGAGAAAAATCAACAACCTCGCCTCGGGTTCCGCGCGGCTTCGAGAGGCTTCGCGCCGGCGGACGTGACCGAAGTCAGGCGACTCGGGCGGCACCTTCCACTCCCCGCGACTCTCGTACAATTCGCCAGATCCGAGGGCACGATCCACCCGGGTGCCTCTCTTCGTCCGCCTCTCGCCTCTCGTCCCCCGCTTCGCGCGTCGCGCGCCTCGGCGGTCGCGATGCCGATGACCCTCGAGCAGTGGTACCGGCAGATGCCGGTGGTGACGCGTTCGTACCTGACGCTGAGCTTCCTCACCACCGCGGGGTGCGCGCTGGAGCTCATCTCCCCGTTCAGCGTGTACTACAACTCGCACCTCATCTTCAAGCGCGGGCAGCTCTGGCGCCTGGCCACGAACTTCTTCTTCTTCGGCTCCCTCGGCATGGACTTCGTGTTCCACATGTTCTTCCTGAGCCGCTACTGCCGGCTCCTCGAGGAGGGCACGTTCCGCGGGCGCTCCGGGGATTTCTTCTGGATGCTCTGCGTCGGCGGCGCGATGCTCTCGTGCGTCGCGCCCTTCGTGAACATCCAGTTCCTGGGCTCGAGCCTGACCTTCATGATGGTCTACGTCTGGGGCCGCCGCAACCGGTACGTGAACATGTCCTTCCTGGGCCTCTTCTCGTTCACCGCGCCCTACCTGCCCTGGGTCCTCCTCATCTTCAGCGTCGCGCTGGGATCCAGCCCCGTCGTCGACCTCCTCGGGATGGCCGCGGGGCACGTGTACTACTACCTCGAGGACGTCTACCCGACCATGACCCAGCGCCGAGTGCTGAAGACGCCCGCGCTCGTCAAGCACGCGTTCGGCCAACGGGAGGGGGGCGTCGACGGCGCCGGCGCGATGGGGGAGTGGGTCCCGGAGCCCAGGGCGGGCGTGTTCGCGGGGGGGGGCGGTCGCGTCGTCGGCGGGGGCGGCGGGGGCGGCGGCGGCGGCGGCGGGGGCGCCGCCGCGGCGGCGGAGACGGCCGGGGAGGGCGCGGTCGAGGGCGGGGCCGCGGGGGGAGAGGGCGCGGGGGAGGGGGAGGGCGGTGGAGGGCTGCGCCGCCGCGCGAACGGAGGCGACGCGGGCGGCGAATAGGGACGGAGGAGCGAAGAGACGCGGGGAGCTTTTTGCCATCACGAAACCACGCGCGAGCACACTGCGTCTGGGGCGCCGCCCCAAGGCTGATCAACCGTCGATTCGATTCGCGGCGACGAGTCTTCAGGCGCGCAGCCCGCCAGCGTTCCCAAAACAGGCTCGACTTTTCCCCCCCGGTCCGTCATCACACCTTCGCGCCCGGGTCGGGAACGATGGCGGACGACGACGGCCTCATCTCGGGGCTCACGGAGGATCAGCTGATCACGAACGAGGAGATGGACGCGCTCGTGAAGGAGGTTCGTCGCGCGGACGTCCGCGCGCGGTCGCGCGTCGTGCCGTCCTCCCGCCCCCGGTCGGGGACGGCCGCGCGTCCCTCCGAACTCGTCTCTGACGCTTCGCGACCCCCTCCCCCGCCCCCCGTCCGAACGCGCTCAGGCGATCGAGTCGACGGTCGGCACGAACAGCTTCATGCACACGAAGGTCAACCAGTGGACGACGAACGTGGTGGTGCGCGCGACCGCCCCTCCGCGTCCCGTTCGCGAAAATGCATCGTCGTCTTCGGCACGGCCGAGAGAAGCCGTCGCGCCTAATTCAAACGTTCGCCCCTCCGCCCCGAACCGACCCGCCCCTCTCGTTCTCGCTCGCAGGAGGGATGCCTGAAGCGCTTAGCGGGGCTGAGCAAGCCGTTCAAGTACGTGGTGACGTGCAACTTCGTGCAGAAAGCCGGGGCGGGGATGCACACCGCGAGCACCGCGCTGTGGGACGGCAAGGTGGACGGCAAGCACACCGTGCAGTGGGAGAACCAGACCATCCAGTGCATCGCCACGGTGTACTGGCTCGCCGTGTAGGAACCGGGGAGGAACCGGGCGGGACGGTCGCCGCGACGCGCGCCCCCTCGCGCGCCCCGCTCGCGACGATATCGCGCGATAGTAGACCCACGAGCCGCGGCGTTTTCAACCTAAAGCTATTCTCGAAACGCGCGAGCGATGAATCCCCCGCCGGCGCCTCCTCGCGACAAAAAGTCCCGCCTCCTCGCCGTATCCTCGCCGTCCCTCGCCGTCCCTCGCTCGCGCGTCGTCACAAGATCTGCGAGAAGAGCGCCGCCCGCACCCCCTCCACCGTCCCCCGGTCGCTCCCCGCGATGGTGATGCGAAACACGGCGCGGTTGTTCGCGTCCGACTCCACGCGCGCCAGCGCGAACGCGTCCTCGTCGCCGCCCCCCGGAGACGACGCGGAGTACGCGCATCGGCTCCCCGCGACGGCGTTGTTGGCGTTGGGGTCCAGCCCCGGCTGCGCGCCCATCCGCACCGCGGATAACGCCGCCTCGATCGCGCGCAGGCCCTCGGCGGCGACGGCGGGCGCGACGGTGACCACCTTGACGTCCTGCGCGCCGTCTCGCGCGAGCTCGTGCCACTTGGCGAAGAAGGCCTCGGGGGCGGAGACGCTCCACGGCTCGAGGAACTTATGGCACCCGTACGGCAGCTCGAACGTCGTCTCGAAATCGACGAGGCTTTGTTGGCCGCCCGGTACACTCGCGGCGGCGCGGTAGGCGAGGGCGAGCGTCGGGAGCTCGGCGTACCCGCGCTCGGCCGCGAGCTCGAGGAGGACCTGGACCTGTTTCTTGGCGCCGACGATCGCGGGCGCGGGCGCGAGGCGGGCGTGCAGACCCGCCGGGGGGGAGACCGAGAGGCGCAGGCCCGACAAGTCGGCGTCCGTCTTGTTCCCGAGGTAAAACATCACACGACCCTGGCGCCCGCGCCACTGCGACTTCACGCCGATCTGCAAGTACGCGTCCTCGTACAGGAGGCCGTTATCGCTCGCGCGGAGTTTCTTCAGGCAGTCGCCCACGTTCACGACGGGGGAGATGGAGGGGGCGGCGGCGGCGGGCGGCGGCGCCGGAGCCGCCGCCGGAGCCGCCTCCGCCGCGGAGACGTCGACGGCGCCGAAAACGTCCGCCAGCGCGCTCGCGTCGCTCGCTTCGCTCGCGCGAGTGGGCTCCGGCGCGCCGAGGAGATCCTCGAGGCCCATCGTCGGCACCCGCGCGGGCGCGGGCGCCGCCTTCGGCGCGGGCGCGCCGCCGAGAAGGTCCTCGAGGCCCATCGTCGGCACGTGGGCCAGCCCCGGCGTCTCGGGCGCGCCGCCCCCGTTCGCCGCGGTCGCGGGCGTGGAGGGCATCGCCACCCTCGCGATCGCGCCCCCCGCGGCTCTGTGCTTCGCCGGCACCCCGCGCGGCGCGTCCGCCGGGTCGGCGTTGCCTCGTCCCCCCCCCGGGGCGACGGTTCTCTCCAGCGCGTTTTCGCGCGCGGGGAACTCCGGCATCGGCTCCATCGCCGCCCCGAGCCTCGCCGGGTTCCCGGGCACGTTCGTCATGACGAAGTACTCCACGCTCCTCTGCTGCAGCTCCACCTGGTCGTGCACGGCGTTCTGGCGGAACAGCTCGCCGAGCGTCTTCCGCAGCGGCTCGTCGTCGTTCGCGCGCATCGCGATCTTCGCCAGCGCCGTGAGAAGGACCCTCCTCGTCCCCGCGCCCGCCTCCTTGTACCGCGCCAGGAGCGTCGCCGCGTACCGCGCGGGGGGATGCCGGTTCGGGTCGAGCGCCCTTCCGAACTCGCCCAGGACGTACGCGGCGAGTTTCACGAAGGACTCGTGCGCGGCGCCCGCGCCGAGCCTCTCGAGGGCCACCTCCGCGGCGGGGCGGTGGAGCTCGGGGGCGTTGGTCACCACCTGCACGACGCGGTGCCACATCGCGTCGTCGACGAAATCCCCCGCCTTCTCCACGAGCTTCATCGCGACGTCCAGGAACCACGCCTTGCCGCCCGGGCCGCCGCTGTGCCGCTCGGCCAGGATGGCGGTCTTCAGGGCGAGGTCCTCGCGGATGTGGAAATCGGCGGTGACGAGGTAGCGCAGGAGGTGCCCGACGATCTCCCGCGCGTTGCTCTCGTCGCACATGTTGTACAGCAGATCCAGCGCGCGTCTGCGAATGCTGATGTCCGCGTCGTGAAGCCGCGCGACCACCTGGGGCTGGTACGCCTTGATCGCCTCGATCGTGTCCGGCGCGATCATCTGCGACAGGTGGTTCAGGCCGAGGTACACGATGTTCGGCTCGTTGAGCTCGATGAACCGGCCCAAGGTCGCGACGGCTTCCTCGAGAAGCGAAGTATCCGCGCCGAGGTCCAGCGCGTCCGCCAGGCGCACGGCTTCGAACAGCACCGCGTGCAACGCGTTGTTCTTGTTGACGTTCTTGACCATGTCCGTGGTACTCAGGACCTGCCTGATGACGTCCACCTCCGCGCGAAGGTACTCCGGGTCCTCCGGCGTGGGGAAGTACTGCAGCGCGCGCATGCACTTCACCTGAAGCCACGGCGTCGGGAGCTGATAGTAGAGATAGTCCGTGGGGATGTCCTTGTTCTCGGCGAGGCGGCGCAGCGCGGCGCAGAGCTTCGGAACGCACGACTCGTACCCGCGGTGGTCGTGCGAGATGATGCCCGTGAGCAGGGAGACGACCCCGGTCAGGATGCCGAGGTCGCGCTCGTCCAGGAGGTTGAGCATCTGCTGCGAGAAGGTCTCGGGGACCAAGATCTCGCGGTTGCGACGGTACAGGCGGAGCAACGCCAGCGCCGCCTTCTTGCGCACGACGGGGCGGATCGTGCCGCTGCACAGCACGCGCTGGACGTCCGCGGCGAGGGCGTCCGCGAACTCGCGCCCGCCGACGTTCGCGACGAGGCTCAGGCCGAGGCACTGGAACGTCTCGCTGCGGGAGATGATGTCCTCGCGCACGGAGTTGATGACGAGGCGGAGGAAATCGTGCGTCTCGTTCAGGAGCACGGACGTGACCGTGTACCCGACCTGCTTCTCCGCGTACCGCTCCGCGGAGATGAGGCTCACCGCCTGCATGTGCCCGAAGTCCACCTCGTACCCGAGCATGAAGATGTACAGGAGCTTCCACACGTACCTGCGAGGAGCGGGGCGGGGAGGGGGGACGGCGTTCGGCGGTGAGCGTCGAGCGTCGTTGTTGCCGCGCGTTTGAAGCGGAGAAAAGGGGCGGCAGGGAGCGGGGCGGACGACGACGGTTGGGGGGAGCCGAGGGTGATCCCGAACCCTGAACCCCTCGCGAACGGCGCGAACCGAGGCGGATCGAGCGCCGCGATTCGGCGCGATCGGGGGATGGGGAGGGGGGAGAGCGAGAGGCGAACGCGCGACGGGAGGGGGTTCGCGAGGACGCACTTCTTGCGGTCGTACGAGGTCAGATCCTTCCAGTACTTTGTAATCTTTTTGCGGATGTTCGCGAGCTCCTTGTCCACGCGCGCCTGCTCCACCTCCTTGTTCGGCGCGTTGCGTATGTCCTGGATGAAGATGTTCAGGCCACGCATCGAGGAGGTGGCCATCTTCGACGCTCCCGCCGGGCGGTCGGGCCCCGGGCGCTCGGCGCGACTCCCTGGTCTGGCGCGCGGGGCGCCCGAGGCTCGTTCAAGTCACTTGCGCGAGTCGGCGATCCGATCGAGATCGAAATCGAACGAACGCGACCGCCCGCGCTGAGTCGCGGCCAGTCGGCTCCCCTCACGTCAACAATCGCTTCGACGTCGGCGCTCGCACTGTCGCCTCGCGAGGTCGACTCGCCCCGCGAGCGCCCGGTCGCGCGGCGTCCGGTCGCGCAGGGCCGTGTCTCGACGCGGGCTCGCGGACGCGCCTGGGGGAGGGGAGGAGGCGATCCCCCGCGTCGGTAGCGCGTTCGGGAGGTGACGATGCCTCTCGATGGCTTCTTCGACGGGCAGTTCAAGTCGACGCGACGCGTCGCGCTCGGGGGCGCGTCTCGCGAGGAGGGCGACCGCGCGGCGCTCCTCGAGCGCGCCAAGCGCGATCGCGAGAGACGTTCCCGCCTGAGGATCGAGACGAGGTCCGCCGCCGTCGTGCAGGTGCGTCTTCTCGCGCGCGCGAAGCCTCGCCCCCCCTCCCCCGACGGCGACCCCGCGGATCTGACTTTTTAGATCTCGGCACCCTCGCGAGAGATCTCGCGCCTTCCTCCCGTCCCTCCCGTTCGCCGACCCGCCCTCACCCACCCCGTCTCCCCCGTTCGCGCAGGCGGCGTGGCGCGCGTCGCGCGACCTCCGCGCCGCGCGCCGCGCCGCGCGTCTCGCGTGGTCGCTCCCTCCCGCGGACGCCTCCGCGACGGAGACGTCCGCGTCGTCGCTCCCCGCTCTCCTCTTCTTCGCGCGTCCGGGCGACGCGGACGACGCGTCGGCGGTCGCCGCGCTCGCGACGCGAGCGTACGTCGAGGGAACGCCCCATCCCGCGGGGCTCAGAACTCGCGACCTCGACGCGGACGCCGCCGCTCTGACGCGGCTCCGCGCTCGGCGGGTCGCGGCGTTCGCTTTGGACGCGCTCGCGGCGGACGCGGCGGCGGCGAGATCCCGGGACGCCCGCGGCGGCGCGACGAGGCTCGGCGGCGGCGTCGCCGCGGCGCTGCGGCGGACGGTCCTTCGCGTCGCGACCGACGACGCGTGGGACGACGCGCGGTCCGCGCGGTGGGTCGTTCGCGCGCTCGCGACGGAGGACGGCCTCGCGGACCGCCTTCGCGAGATCGCCGCGGCCGTCGAACCCGCCGGCGGAGCCGTTCGAGCCGTTCTCGTGAAGGCGGGCGGCGGCGACGAGGACCGCGGCGACGAGGACGCGCGGAGGTTCCTCGGCGCGCTCTCGCGCTCGGCGTTTTCCGCGCTCGGGTCTCTCCCCGGGGAGGGGCGGCGAGGAGACGCGGAGGCGGCCGAACAACGCTCGGCGCGCGCGCTCGCGCTCGGTCTCTTCGCCGTCCCCTCCGTGTGGTCCCGCGGCGTGGACCCCGCGGACGCGTGGTTCTCGTTCGTCGACGCCGCGAGGGCGCGCCGCCTTCCGGAGGGGTCGCCCGGAGACGCGGGAGACGCGGACGACCCGGAGTACTCGGGGACGTCGCCGCCGCGCGTCGACGCGTTCGGCGACGGCGTCGCGCTCGCCAACCTCGTCGAGGCGAGCGCCGCCGCGTTTGGGCCCGGGGGGTTCGCCGGGAAGGCCGGCGCGTGTTCCAGGTGGCGCGCGGCGGTCAAGTACGCGGAGACCGCCGCGCGGTTACTCGCGCGCCTTCCCGACGGGACGGTGATTCGGGGAGCCTCGTCCAGAGTGGGAAAAAGCGCCGAGCCGACGCGCGCGGAAGACGTTTCCGCGCGAGAAGCGGCGGCGGGAGACGCCGAGATGGGAGACGCCGAGGCCGAGGAGACGGGCGCGGACGCCGAGGCGATGGACGCCGCCGCGGAGATGGGCCCGGGCCCGCCGTCGGAGGACGCGGGGTCCTCGGGGTCCTCGTCGTCGGACTCCGCGTCGGACGACGAGGACGAGTACGGGCGGTTCCGCGCGTCGGCGCGCCGGCG
>Ga0181566_10005396_pt1 | contig 10320 bp, 10 predicted proteins | sample 101ome_15_FD_133762 | JGI IMG/M metagenome (GOLD analysis project Ga0181566, IMG submission 133762) | Coastal salt marsh microbial communities from the Groves Creek Marsh, Skidaway Island, Georgia - 101402AT metaG (megahit assembly) | ecosystem: Environmental > Aquatic > Marine > Intertidal... | reverse complement strand
GCTCAGGCTGGCGGCGCATCCACATGAGATAGGCATCTTCGGACAGTTCGGTGAGCAAGCAGATGATCAGGCCCAGCCACGCGATGCGCTCGTTCGCAAAGATAAAAAACGTCAAACTGCCGGCGATGATCAGTATTATGCGGAGGAGAGCGAACCTGAGTTGTTCGCGCGCATAACAAACGGGGCGACCCGCGGCACTGCGAGAATGCTCGAAGTTGGCGAGTGTTTCGGCGTAGAGTGCGGAGCCAACGCTATTATTTGCGACCCTATTCAAGGGCGACCCCTTTCAGCCCAAATCCTTCCAGCGTCGCGGCCATAGAGCCGTTCAGATCAATCCCGCGGCACAGATCAAGATTGACCGACACCGTGAATCCGAGACTGGCCGCATCAAGCGCAGAGTAATTCACACAGAAATCTGTCGCGAGGCCAACGAAGGTCAGTTTCTCGATCTTGAGATTGCGCAGATAGCCCTCAAGCCCTGTCGGGGTTTTGCGATCATTCTCGAAAAACGCGGAATAGCTGTCGATCTTGGGATTTGTGCCTTTGCGGATTATCAGACTGGCGCGATCCGTTTCCAGCGCGGAGTGGAACGCCGCGCCGTGGCTGCCCTGCACACAATGATCGGGCCAGAGAACCTGCGGCCCGTAGGGCATCTCAATCAGCTCCATCGGTGCTTTGCCGGTGTGAGAGGAGGCGAACGACGAATGACCCTTTGGGTGCCAGTCTTGCGTGAGCACAACGGTGTGGAACTCGCGCATCAGCGCGTTGATACCGGAGACGATTTGATCCCCTTCGGTGACAGCCAGCGCCCCGCCAGGACAGAAGTCGTTCTGGACATCAACCACGACAAGGGCGTGTTCCGTAGTCTGCATAAAGTCATCAATCTAATCGTGAGTGTAGGTTGATCGTATCCTTGCGGTGTAGATGGGTCAATCTGCGCTATTGTGCGTTGCAACCGCAAGTATTAATGGCCGGATATGTTTACGATAGCCGCACTCTACCACTTCACCCCTTTCCCCGATCCTGCCGCGCTGAAGGGACCGCTCTTTGAGCTGTGCCAACGCGAGGGTGTCAAGGGAACGTTGCTGCTGGCCCGCGAGGGAATCAATGGCACCATCGCCGGATCACGCGCGGGCATTGACGCGGCGCTGGCGCATATCCGCGCCCTGCCCGGCTGTGCCGATCTGGAGTGGAAAGAAAGCACCGCCGAGGAAGAACCGTTTGCGCGGATGAAGGTGCGGCTGAAGAAAGAGATCGTCACGATGGGGCAACCTGACGTCGACCCGCGTGCCTCGGTCGGGCATTATGTGGCGCCTGCTGATTGGAACGAGCTGATCTCTGCCCCCGATGTGGCGGTGATTGATACGCGCAATGATTACGAAGTCGCGATTGGTACCTTCGAGGGGGCCGAAGACCCGTTGACCAAGAGCTTTGGGGAGTTCCCGCAGTGGTGGGAGGAAAACAAGGAACGCTTCCACAACAAACGGATCGCAATGTTCTGCACCGGCGGTATCCGTTGTGAGAAATCGACCAACTACCTTCTGCAGCAGGGGGTTGAGGAGGTTTATCACCTGAAGGGCGGTATCTTGAAATACTTGGAAGATGTGCCCGCCGAGAAGAGCCTGTGGAACGGCGCCTGTTTCGTGTTTGACGGGCGGGTATCGGTGGAACACGGGCTGAATGAAGGCCCGCATGAGCTGTGCCATGCCTGCCGCCGCCCGATCCTGCCGGACGACCGCGCTCGGGCGGAGTTCGAGGAAGGTGTGTCCTGCCACCTGTGCCATGACGAAACGAGCGATGCCGACAAGGCACGTTTCCGCGAGCGGCAAAAGCAGATCGCACTGGCGAAAAAGCGCGGCGAGCGGCATTTGGGCGCTTAGGGTTTGCTCTAGTGGAAAGTGGAGAGCGCCGTTGTGGGCGGCGGCGTGATTTGCGCCGTTTCTTTCCCGCTGGCATGCGCCAAATCGGTTCGATATGGTCGGCCAGTTTTTGCAAAAAGGGCGATAGCAGATGAATTTGGCACGTTTGGCACCAGAAACCATCGTTCCGATGGAAACCAGGCCGATCATGCACTAACATTCAAACTGGAACACTCTGGTGGGGCTGATCAGGTTGGCGACATTTTCGGCACGCCACGGCGCAGGTCGTTGAAACGGGTGGAACCGGCGATCAGCTCGTGCATCAGAACCATTGTCCAGCGGGTGCAGAGAATTTCAGCCGCCATCGCGAGCGGGCAGAACTGTTTGTATCCGGCTTGGGCCATGTCACTCCCCCTATGCTATGTGCTGCCATCGTACCCCACGCGCCGCATACGGCTAGTCCAGTTTATGTACCGGCCACTCCAGTTTCGTGACTGGAGGGGAATCGCGGACGTTTGGCAGGCTGTCTGGCATCGGCTGTGTCATCCCGACCAGCCACAGAACAGGAGCAAGACCATGAGTGTTTTTTTGATCGCAGACATTACCGTGACTGACGATGGCTGGGTGCCGGAATATGCTGGCAATGTGCATAAGCTCTTTGAGAAACATGGCGGGAAATACCTCTCCCGCAGCGGCAATATCGAGACGCTGGAAGGCGAGGCAAATGGCAGCACGCTGATTGCGATATTGGAGTTCCCGTCACGCGCGGCGCTGGACGCCTTTGCGGCGGATCCTGAATACGCGCCCTATGTGAAAGCCCGCCAAGCGGGGAGCCTGTCGAATTTTCGCGTGATCCATGACACCGACATCGCTGGCACCATCCCCTACCTGAAGGCAGGGTGATGACGCGCGCGGCGGGTGGGGCTCTCTCCCACCCTGCCCACCATGCGCGGCCTAACGCTGGGCGTTTTGCCAGTTGGGGTGCACCCAAGGCTTGGCGTTGTCGGGGGCGAGGGGATCGCGGCCAAGGAGTAGGTCGCTGACCTTTTCGCCCACCATGATCGACGGCGCGTTGAGGTTGCCGTTGGTGATACGCGGGAAGATCGAGCTATCTGCCACGCGCAATCCATCCACGCCAATGACGCGGGCATGGGGATCGACAACAGCCGTCGGGTCACTCGCTGCGCCCATCTTGCAGGTGCCGCAGGGGTGATAGGCGCTTTCGGCGTGTTCGCGAATGAAGGCATCAAGCGCATCATCGCTTTGCACATCGGCACCGGGTTGAATCTCGTGCCGAACATAGGGCGCGAAGGCCGGTTGCGCGAAGATTTCGCGGGTGAGGCGGATCGCGGTGCGGAACTCCTGCCAATCATCGGGATGGGACATGTAGTTGAACTGGATCACCGGATCGGCATCCGGATCGGCGCTGCGCAGGGTCACGTTGCCGCGTGACTTGGAGCGCATGGGGCCGACATGGGCTTGGAAGCCGTGGCCCTCTGCCGCTGCTTGCCCGTCATAGCGGACGGCGATGGGCAGGAAGTGGTACTGGATGTCGGGGTAATCAATTCCCGCTGAGGAACGGATGAAGCCGCAGCTTTCGAACTGGTTGGAGGCACCCGGGCCTGTTTTTGCCAGAAGCCATTGCAGACCGACCCATGCCTTGCCGAAGATGTTCCAGTATTTGAAAAGGCTCACCGGCTGGCTGGCGGCCATCTGGATATAAAGTTCCAGATGGTCTTGCAGGTTTTCACCGACGCCCGGGCGGTCCGCCACCACGGGAATACCGCGTTCGGCAAGATGCGCGGCGGGGCCAATGCCCGACAGCATCAGGAGCTTGGGGGAGTTCAGCGCGGAGGCTGCGATGATCACCTCGTTGCTGGCCTCGACCACGGAGATCTGATCACCTTGCGCGATTTCGACTCCGGTGGCGCGGCCATCCTCAATGACGACGCGGCGGGCGAGACCGCGCACCACGGTGCAGTTGCCGGTTTTCTGCGCAGGCTTGAGGTAGGCGCTGGCACCGGACCAACGGCGGCCCTTCCAGACGGTCATATCAAAGGCGCCGAAGCCTTCCTGCTGCTCACCATTATAATCGCCAGTGACGGGGTAGCCCGCCTCGCCGCCTGCTTTGACGAAAGCCTGCACCAGCGGGTTATCGCGCCGGCCACGGGTGACGTGCAGCGGTCCGCCCTTGCCGCGCCAAGCGGGGTCGCCGCCATGACCGCCATCGTGCCAATCTTCCATCCGTTTGTAATAGGGCAGCACATCGGCATAGCCCCAGCCGGCCGCGCCCTGATCGCGCCAATGATCGAAATCATGCGCGTGACCGCGCACATAGATCATACCATTGATGCTGGATGATCCGCCGATCACCTTGCCGCGCGGACACACCAGCCTGCGCCCGCCCAGATGCGGCTCCGGCTCGGTTTTGTAGCCCCAATCATAGAGCTTCATATTCATCGGATAGGAGAGCGCGCCCGGCATCTGGATCAGTGGGCCAGCATCCGAACCGCCGTATTCAATGACGATGACCTTGCGCCCTGCCGCAGCGAGCCGATACGCCATGGCACAGCCCGCGCTGCCTGCGCCCACGATGACAAATTCCGCTTTCATTCGACTTCCTTACACTCGCGATGCAAATCGCATCGGTTACTCACCACGCGGGAAACGCTTACTTTCTTCGAGGATATTGAGATCCATGTGGTTGCGCATGTATCGCTCGGATGCCTTTTGCAGGGGCTGGTAATCCCAAGGGAAATAACTGCCGTTGCGCAAGGCCTCGTAGACCACCCAGCGGCGCGCCTGCGAACTACGGACATCCGCATCGAAGCGGGCAAGATCCCAGCGGGCGTCAGCGATGGCTTGGAGCTCGGCCAAGGTGCTGGCGTGGGCCGGATCCCCCGCGAGGTTCACCAACTCATGCGGATCGGACTCCAGATCGAACAGTTGATCAGGGTCGAGCGAACAACGGGTATACTTCCACCGGCCCTGACGCAGCGCGACCATCGGGGCGTAACTGGCCTCGGCCGCGTATTCCATCGCGACGGGGCTGGTGCGCGGGGTACCGTTGGCCAGTGGCACAAGGCTTTCGCCGGTTGTCCACGGCATGATTTCGGAGATGTCGATGCCTGCGAGATCGCAGAGCGTGGGGCAGACGTCGATATTCGATACGGGCGTGTCGATCCGGCCTGCGGTGACCCGCGGCGCGGCGATCATCATTGGTACGCGGGCGGAGCCTTCGAAGAAGGACATTTTGAACCACAGACCGCGCTCGCCCAGCATATCGCCGTGATCAGAGACAAAGAGGATGATGGTGTTTTCTGCCTGACGGGTGGTTTCCAATGCCTCCATGATTTCGCCGATCTTATCGTCGATATAGGAGATGTTGGCGAAGTAGGCACGGCGGGAATGGGCAACCATATCATCGGTCAGATCAAAGCTGCGCCAGTCATTGGCGTCGAAAATCCGCTGGCTGTGGGGGTCATGATCCTCGTAGGCGATCGGGGCGACCGTGGGCGCGAGATGGGCGCAATCCTCATAAAGATCCCAGTATTTGCGGCGGGCAACGTAGGGGTCATGCGGATGGGTAAAGCTGACGGTCAGCGCCCAAGGGCGCTCATCCGCGCCGCGCGCATAATCGTAAATGCGGGCGCGGGCGTTGTAGGCAACCTCGTCATCATATTCGAGCTGGTTGGTGATCTCGGCCACGCCCGCGCCTGTGACGGAACCCATGTTGTGATACCACCAATCGATCCGCTCGCCGGGTTTGCGGTAGTCGGGCGTCCAGCCGAAATCGGGCGGGTAGATATCGGTGGTCAGGCGCTCCTCGAACCCATGAAGCTGATCAGGGCCGACGAAGTGCATCTTGCCGGACAGGCAGGTCTGATAGCCCGCGCGGCGGAGGTGGTGGGCGTAGGTTGGGATGGAGGACGAGAACTCGGCGGCGTTATCATAAACACCGTTCTGGCTGGGCAACTGGCCGGACATGAACGCCGCCCGACCCGGCGCGCAGAGCGGGCTGGCAGTGTAAGCATTGGAGAAACGGGCAGAGCGGGCGGCCAGTTTGCGCAGATTGGGCGTATGAAGCCACTCGGCGGGGCCGTCTGGGAAAAGCGTGCCGTTGAGCTGATCCACCATCAGAATAAGGATGTTCGGGCGCGTCATGAAAGACCTTTCGCGAGTTCGAGATCGAGATAGCCGAGGACTTCTGCAATCGCCTGTGCGCCATCGGGGGCGTTGCGGCCAAGCGACTGCTGGAGGTAGACGCCGTCAATGAGGGCGGCGACACGGTCAGCGGCGGCTTGTGCGCGGGTGCCGACGAGCGGGCGCAGATCATGTGCGAGGTTGGAGCGCAGGCGGCGCTGATAGATCGTCAGTAGGCGGCGGGCCTCCTCAGACACCTGCGCCAGAACGTAGAAGTTCATCCATGCCGCCACGGTTTCGCGCCGGAAATTGCGGGGCGAGAAGGAGGCGCGCACAATCGCCTCGACGCGGGAGCGGTGATCCTTTGCCATGACCAGAGCACCGCGCACCTCTGCGGAGTAGACATCAAGCGTGAAGCGCATGGCGGCTTCGAAAATCTGCTCCTTGCCGCCGAAATAGTGATGCGCCAATGCGCTGGACACCCCTGCCCGCCGCGCGATCTGGCTGACCGTGACGCTCAGCGTGCCCGCTGCGCCGATCTCGGCGATGGTCGCTTTGACCAGCGCATCGCGGCGTATCGGCTCCATTCCGAGCTTTGGCATCACGGTCCCATCTGATATTTTATTTGCATTGCAAACCTAGATGGGTTTTTATTGACTCGTCAATCAAGAAAATTCTTCAAGGGGAGATCGAAGATGAAATTTAAACCGATGCTATCGGCGCTGGCCCTCGTGGCGGCGTCCCCTGCGCTGGCAGACTGTGGCACCGTTAGCTTTTCCGATGTGGGCTGGACCGACATCACCGCAACAACCGCCGCGACCACGACCGTGCTCGACGCGCTTGGCTATGAGACGGACGTGAAGGTGCTTTCCGTGCCGGTGACGTATACCTCGCTGGCCAATGGCGACATCGACATCTTCCTCGGCAACTGGATGCCGACGATGGAAGCTGACATCGCGCCCTACCGCGAGGCAGGCACCGTCGATACCGTGCGGATGAACCTCGATGGCGCGAAATATACGCTAGCCGTCAACAAAGCGGCTGCCGATCTTGGCATCGCCGACTTTGCTGACATCGCCGCCCATGCGGACGCGCTTGAAGGCAAAATTTACGGCATCGAGCCGGGCAATGACGGCAACCGCCTGATCATGGATATGATTGCGGCTGACGAGTTCGGCCTGTCTGGTTTTGAAGTCGCTGAAAGCTCCGAGCAGGGCATGCTGGCACAGGTGGCCCGTGCTGACCGCCGTGGCGAGCCGGTTGTCTTCCTCGGCTGGGAACCGCACCCGATGAACGCCAATTTCGACATGACCTACCTGAGCGGTGGAGATGACTGGTTCGGCCCGAACTATGGCGGCGCGCAGGTTTATACCAACACGCGCGCAGGCTATGTCGAGGAATGCGCCAATGTCGGTCAACTCCTCAACAACCTCGAGTTCTCGCTGGCGATGGAAAACGAGATCATGGCGGCGATCCTCGATGATGGCGAAGATCCGAACGAGGCCGCTGCTGCATGGCTGAAGGCCAATATGGGCGTTCTGGACGGCTGGCTTGACGGTGTCACCACCGCCGATGGCGGTGACGCTATGGCCGCTGTCAGCGCCGCGCTGAACTGAGCACCACTGACCCCCGGCCCGCCCAGCGCGCCGGGGGTTTTTACAAGAAACGACCGACCGGCGGAAAACGCTGGCGGACGTGATCGGAACGGGGCGACGGAATGGAATGGCTGACAGATAACAAGATACCGATTGGTGACTATGCCGAGTGGGTCTTTGACCTTCTGCAAACCTATGGCGCGTGGTTCTTTGACGGGCTGTCGGATGGCATGGAAGCGCTGATCGACGGTATTTTGTGGGTGCTGCAAAGCCCGCATCCCCTTATTATCGTTGCGCTGTTCGCGGGGCTGACTGGGGCCATGCAACGCAGCTGGAAACTTGCTGGCTTGGTGGTGCTGGGCTTCCTGTTCATCATGAACCAAGGCTATTGGGAAGAAACCACCGAGAGCCTGACGCTGGTGCTTTCTGCCTGCGTCGTTTGTATGGGGATCGGCGTGCCGATCGGGATCGCGGTGGCACACCGGCCACGGCTTTATGCGGGGATGCGCCCTGTGCTGGACCTGATGCAGACCTTGCCAACCTTCGTGTATCTGATCCCCGCGATTGTCTTCTTCGGGATCGGCATGGTGCCGGGGTTGATCGCGACGGTGATTTTCGTCCTGCCCGCGCCGATCCGTTTGACGCATCTGGGTGTGACCGCCACGCCGAAACCGCTGTTGGAGGCCGCGCAAGCCTTTGGGGCGACGCCAAGGCAGGTCTTGTGGAAGGTAGAACTGCCTTACGCGTTCCCGCAAATCATGGCGGGGCTGAACCAGACGATCATGCTGTCGCTTTCGATGGTGGTCATTGCAGCGCTTGTGGGCGCGGACGGGCTTGGCGTGCCGGTGGTGCGCGCACTCAATCAGGTGAATACGTCGCTGGGGTTTGAATCCGGCTTCGTCATCGTGGTGTTGGCCATTCTTCTGGACCGTATGCTGAGGATCGACCGCAAATGACCGCTGTCAGCTTTTCCAATGTGTCGATCGTTTTTGGCGACCGCCCCGAAGTTGCCCTGCCGCTGATGGATGCGGGGCAAAGCCGCTCGGAGATTCAGGCCGCTACTGGGCAGGTTCTGGGCGTGCACAATTGCAGCCTTGACGTTTCCGAAGGGGAAATCCTTGTGTTGATGGGGCTTTCGGGTTCCGGAAAATCAACCCTGTTGCGGGCGGTCAATGCGCTCAATCCAGTGGTTCGCGGTTCTGTCGAGGTGCGTACCGAGGGCGGAATGGTCAATGTCACCAAGGCCGCAGCCGCAACGTTGCGCGATATTCGCCAACGGCATGTGGCGATGGTGTTCCAGCAATTCGGGCTGCTGCCGTGGCGCACCGTGCGGGAAAACACATGGCTGGGGCTGGAGCTGGCGGGCATCCCGAAAGCGGAACGCGCGCGCAAAACCGACGAACAGTTGGAGCTGGTTGGCCTTGCTGATTGGGCAGAGCGGAAGATGGGCGAGCTATCGGGTGGCATGCAACAGCGCGTAGGCCTTGCCCGCGCCTTTGCCACCGACGCGCCGATCCTGCTGATGGACGAGCCGTTCTCCGCGCTTGATCCGCTGATCCGTACGCGGTTGCAGGATGAGTTGCTGGATTTACAGGCGCGGCTCAAACGGACCATCGTTTTCGTCAGTCATGATCTGGACGAGGCGTTTAAGATCGGCAACCGGATTGCCATCATGGAAGGTGGGCGCATCGTCCAATGCGGCACCCCGCAGGAGATCTTCACGGCCCCCGCGAATGAGTATGTTGCGGATTTTGTGGCGCATATGAACCCGCTCGGGGTGTTGACCGCTGGCGATGTGATGGAACCGACGACCGCCGCGCCCGCGCAAAGTGTTGCGCATGATGCCCCGGTGAAAGAGGTGATGACCGCGCTGGCGGAAAGCAATGTCATCGGCGTGACGCGGGATGGCGTGGCCGTGGGGCAGATAGACGCCGCGCGGGTCGTTGCGAAACTCACCAACCCGAACGGCGCCTGACTGGCAAGCTAGTGCACGGCTTCGGTGATTTCGCGCATCGCTTGGAGGAATTTAGCGACCTCCGCTTCGCTGTTATAATGGCACATCGACACGCGAACAGCGGCGTTCATCCCCAAGGGCGCAAGGATATTGGCGGAGTAGTGATCCGCCTTGCGCGTATGGGTGCGAATGCCCCGTTTGCGTAGCTCGGTCACGACATCCGGCGCATCCATCCCTGCGACCTTGATCGTGACCAGCCCTTCGCGACGGGGGTTGTCCGCCCCGCCGACGATCGTCACCTCCGGCATGTCTGCCAGACCTTTGTTATTGCCGGTGCCGTTGATCATTGCATGGGTGAGCGCGGCCTCGTGGGCGTGGATGGCCTCCCCTGCGGCGACGATCCGTTCGCGCCGGTCGGTGGCAGCGGACACTGCGCCGCCGAGCCAGTCGAAGTAATCAACAACATCAGAGAAGGTCGCGTAGGAGCCTGTATCGCGGGTGCCAAATTCCCACGGATTGCCGGGCGCGTCGATCAGATGCTCATGCTTGAGGGCATTGAGCCTGTCTGACACCCAGGCGAGGCCATAGCCGTGCCGCGAAAACACCTTGTAGGGCGAGACGACATAGCCATCGACATCGTAGCTGGCGATATCAAGCCGCCCATGCGCCGCGTGCTGGATGCCATCAACGATGATGATGCACTCCGGCGCGACCTTGCGGATTTCGGCGGCGATGGCGGCCACATCGACCCCCATGCCGGAGACGGGCG
>Ga0181566_10005386_pt1 | contig 10327 bp, 13 predicted proteins | sample 101ome_15_FD_133762 | JGI IMG/M metagenome (GOLD analysis project Ga0181566, IMG submission 133762) | Coastal salt marsh microbial communities from the Groves Creek Marsh, Skidaway Island, Georgia - 101402AT metaG (megahit assembly) | ecosystem: Environmental > Aquatic > Marine > Intertidal... | reverse complement strand
TTGGTGCGCAATTCTACTTTGACTGGACAATTGTGACCGCTCAAGGCGATGCCGGTTCAGTTATTATGAACAAACAGGTTGTATAATGCAAATAATGGTCATGCCTATGTGCGCAATGCCGATGGCAGCTACTATCAGTTCAGCAAACCCAAACTGCTTAAACTGGCAAACTTTGACCCATCAACGCAAGACCGCAATTATCAGTACGCCCAAAAAGCGTTAGAAAATCAGGTGTTCCCAGAAATGGGTTTGGTGGGGCATAACCATTGGAACCCTGTGACGGGTCGGTCTTGTGACGTGGAAAGCTGGGCAGCAGAATTTGCCGCCATGGCAAATGATGGGAACCCGATCGAGGGCTTGCCATTGATCTATCCTGATGATCTTTCAGACAATCCTGATCCAAATCTTGCGAATTCTGAAAAAGCATGTTTGGTCCCCGTTGCACCAGATTACTTTGCAGGTAAGACATTCTATCTGAACTATGATGGTCGTGCATTGCATGGGATCAATGGCGTTAACAATGAATTGACAGAACGTTGGTATCAGATGGTTAACCTGAAAAGTGGCACTGAATTGGTTGATGTAAATGATCCGACCAAAGTCTATAAGGTCAAGCCTGTTTATATCGACGAATATCTGCAGAACTTGACCCTAAACTTGGATCCGACTGAGGAAGGTGCAATTGATGATGCGAAAACGGCATGTGCCGACGAGGGAATTGTGTTTGAACTAGATGGTTCTGACAATGACAGTTTGGCGATGCTGGAGCTGTTGGACAACCTGCCACCTGTCTGGTTCGACGACACCTATGTCAAACCCAGCATTTCGTGGTCCGATCGTCCAACGGTCACACCGACAGGCAATTGCTTTGTCAAAGACAAAGAAGTGATCTGTCCCGCCGACTAAGGCAGATAAATTACGATCAAAACGCCCAAGTCCCATAGGCTTGGGCGTTTTTTTGTGAAATACTGACATCAAGTTTTGGTAAATAGGTGTCATATGTATAAAGGTTTGTTTGGAATTGCGGCTGTACTGCTTGCATCCTGTGGGGGCGGAACGCAGTTTTCGCCGGTGCCATCGCAATGTACGTTGGACGCAGAGTTTACCGCGCAACAGGTGCAATATTTCCCTGATCTGATCCAAATGTCGGGCCGCGGGCAAACGGCGTCTTTGGATCTGGTGCGCAACGAAATGACCTGCCGCGCGCCGCAGGGCGATGCGATTGCCGTCATCACTGGCCCTGCCGCTGCCACAGTGCAAACCGATATTGACGCGTTTTTGAATGGCACGGGGCAAATCGCCTTGCGCCAGACGCAAAAACCATCCGACCAGAGTTTGGCAGATTTTGTCGGGCAACGGTGCGGTGCGTTGAATTTGCGGTTTATTTTCTCGGTTGATCAGCCAACTTCAACGGTGATCGGTTGTCAAACCACCGATCTGTCCAAAAGTGCGGTGATGTGGAAACAAAGCGACGCATCGCCCAATACCGTCGAAATTGCTGCCTTGCCGTTTTATAATCCATTACTGGATCAGGTGATGGGATCACAATTTACCCAACAGTGACGCAAAACTGCCATGACAGGTACAGCAGTGGGATCATCGCCACAGATCCGGACAGGCGGCGTGATTGTCCCCAAGCTTGGGCCAGACCCAGCAGACTGGCAATCATAATCCACGGTCCCAACGCGGCGGGGGCCAAGGTCAGGGGCAAAACAGCCAGGACCGGATAATCGCCCATCCCAAACGGATCCCGCCCGCGATACCGGCGATATAGGATATGAATGGCGCCAAACAGGGCGACCACCGCCGCCGCCTGTACCACGGCGGCTATCGTCAGTCCCAACAACGCCCATGTGGCCGCAATGCTGGCGGCTGTGACCACGGCCAATCCAACCACTGTGACGGCTTTGGCCGTGTAATCTTGAATAACCAAGGGCAGCCAAAGCCATTGCATCACGATAAAAAATACCTGTGTTTTGGGGGCAGCATCGGCATTGGCCCATGCCAAATACAGCGCAGGAATGGCAAAAAACACGCCCGCCATGCCCCGCGCCGATGGGCGGGTGCCATCGGGCTGACCGGCACGGGATCGCGCCCAAATGACCCCGTAAACCCCGATCGGCAACAGCAGTGCCAGTGCAAATATCATAGCTCCGAGCCGCGGTGAAAAATCAGGTCCAAATGATAGCGGCGCGGTTCATCCCCTTTGATGATGGACAGCTTGTGCAGCTTTGCCGCGCTGATACTTTGCGCACGCGCGACCGCGGACCACAGGTCCTGTTGGGGGACATCGCGCAAGCTGAGTTGAAATATGGTTGCACTGATGGGTGTTAAATCGCTGGGCTGACCGATTGTGCTTTGAACCGTCTTGGGGTCAAACGCAGGGGCAGGGGGATAGGGTGTGACCACGCGCGCCCAGTCGGGGGCATAGGTGCCGGTCAGAAAATATCGCGCGCCGCTGGACAGACCCAGACACAGGCCCAGACATAGCACAATAACAAAGGTCGATTTTATCGCGTTCATTTCAAACCTCGCAGGGTTATCGTCGGGGCATTGGGCGGTGTGGGGCCGATGATTTGACACCCACGGCTGGCGCAGAGCTGGGACAGGGCATCCACCCGGTCCTTGGGCCAGCTGCGATCTGACCCCAGCGCGAGGGTCACTGTGCCAGTCCCGGCAGATACTGTGATGTCTTGCAACTCCATCCCCGTTACAATGGGCGCAATTTCATCCAAGACGCGTTCGACCCCGATCTGGTTGTCGTATTGGACAGGTTTGGGCGGGGGGGACGTGAATTGCATGGCAATAATATCCAACCATGGCAGGCCCAAACACAGCGCCCCCGCCAACAGACCCAAAATCAGCCCATGACGCCCGCGCGTGCCGCGATCAAAGGCAGGCGCGCGGGTATTGATGCGAAACCCGTCCAATGTGGCGTGAACGTTGGATGCCTGATCTGACGCAGTGGTCTGGGATGATGTCGGTTGATACGTGATCTGTGACCCGTCCCAACACCCAATGTGCGTCCCACCTGCTGACCACTGGATCATGTCCTGTGTGACACCCCGCGGCGGCAGGATGGCATTGCGTTCCGCCCGCACAACCTGCAAACTGGGGACTGCATCAAACAAATGCGCCAGTTTTTCACGCAGGACCCAGATTTGCGTCCATTCTTGTGTTTGATCGTTATATTTTGGCGGTAAAAACGCAATTTGATCCACGGGCAAAATCGTGGCGCTGGCGAATAAAAACGTATCAGCATCGGGGGTAAACCCGTCTGCGTCCAAATCCACCTGCGACCACAAAAATTGATCGGGACCTAGGATGCAATCCGTTACACGGGCCGTGTCCAGATCGGCCAATGCGCCGCTGGCCACATGCCGCAATGTGCCACCGCGCAAACGATACACTTCGCAGTTCTGAGGGGAATGAAATCTAAGGATCTCTTTGGTCATAGGGCATCCTTTGGTAACCATAGCAGAATATGCCAATTATCACGCCATGCCTGCTGGGCATTGCGGGTCAGATCGACATAGGCAAATGTCTGGCCTGATTGCGTCCAATATACGCCCGCGTGGTCATAATCGGGCGAAATGATCAGGGTTTGAACGTGGTCGATTGGTATTTTTTTGTTCAATCGCTGTTCCAGATCACGGCGCAGTTCGGCAATTGTGGTGATTTTATTGCGTTGAATGCGGTCCAATATTTGCGCCGCTTGCATGACGGATATATCCAGCAAACGCGCCACGGTTTGCGGTGTGCTATAGGCTAGGTTGACCTTGTTCAGGGGATTGGAAAACCGCACGCAGGCCAAAATCTGCAACTGCACACCTGATGATACGTCTAGCGCGGCCAAGACATCCAAAATACCGATGCGGCCATCATAGGTGGTGACCTGTTCCAAGGCCGTTGCAAATCCTTGTGCCAAATCGGGTGACACGTCACAATCTGCCAATATCCGTTGCAATACGATCAGCTGGCGGGGATCGGTTCGGCGGGTGTCTAGCGCGCCTGTGACCACCAAATGGGCCAAATTATAAAATCCGTCCAACACCACAACCTTGCGCGAAATATCGCCGCGATCCAGCGGACTGACCGATAGTGATGCCTGCAACAACGCGGTTGTCTGACGGTCATAGGCTGCAAAATCACTGATGCTTTGAAGCGTATTAATATCCGCGTTTTGGCGTTGGTAAATTTGCGTCACACTTAGCGCCAGAAATCCAATGATAAACAGCGCCAAGGGCAGGGTAAAGGCAGGCATGCGTTTCATAATCTGCCCCCCTTACGCCATAATATCACGGATTTGACATCTGCCCCTGAATCCAGCCGCAGGTGATAGGCGACGGTTTGGATTGGGGTAATATCACTGCGAAATGTACCGGTGGCGACAATCACGGGGTCTGTGCCGCCTGTCACCGATCGGGTGATTTTGTCCGGTTCCAGCGTCCAAACAATGTCGCGCAGGGCGATGTTTACAATCCCTTGGGCATAGGTGTTTTTTTTCAGCGCAATGCGGTGCCCGCCCTGTGGCAATTGGGTAATTGCGATGGCGGGGCTGGTCGGTAGCCCTGCAAGGCTGTTGTCAATATCAGCGGCCAGTAATTGCAATGCCATGTCGTGGGCAATTGTGCTGCGCGTGGCGTCCGCGTGCTGGCGGTAATCAAGGACGTGACCAAACAACGATCCCGCCACCGACATCAAACTGGCCCCCACCAGCAGCGCGACCAAGATTTCCAGCAAACTAAAGGCCCGCAGCATGGTTATTGCCCCCCATGCATTGGGGCCGTGGTCATCGCCCGTTGGACATCATCGGCCCCCAGCGGCGCATAGGCGCGGGTGTCCAGCTGTTCCAGCGCATCAAGGTCGCGCAAAATGGCAACATCCCGCAGCAAACGGGTTTCGGCAAAATCACGTAACACTTTGGCATCGACATCCAATTGGAACAACCGCGCCTGCCAAAACAGGCTCAATGCAATGCCCACAATCGTCAGGGCCATCAGCGTTTCCAACAAAATAAAGGCGCGGGCGTTAGGTGTTTGGCGCATAGCGAACCGCCCCCGATGATAGTGTTTCAAACCGCATGCCCAAACAATCGAATTGGTCCGCCACAACAATGCCGCCTGCCAAAACGGACAGGGCCACATCATCACAGGGCGGCGGCGGTGATACGGTGATCACAGACGCGCGTGGGCTGCGGGCTTGGCCCAGCATGGCGTGTAACAGCCGGTCTTGGGTCATTTGGGCCAATTCGGGTGCACTGACGCGCAAGCGGTCGAAAAACCCAAACCATTGCACGGATGTAAACAGCGTGGCCATAATGACCAAGCTGACCAAAACCTCGATCAAGCTAAAGGCGGGCAGGGACCTGGGGTTATTGGATCGGTTCGCTGACAATATCATCCCCGCCTTGTGCGTCATCAAATATCTTGTCAGGGCCGGCCGAGACAATCACAATGGCACCCGCCGCAGGCGCCACCGCGCGATAGGGGGTCCCCCATGGATCCACCGGTACCGATTTTAGATAGGTCTGACCTGTGGCCGTATCCGCGCCCAAGGCATCCAAGCCCGCTGTCGCTGTGGGCATGGATCCATTATCCAATTTGTACAACTGATAGGCCGTGGTGATGGCCATGAAATCATTGTCAATTTTCAATTTACGCGCCTGATCGGGGCGATCAAACACATAGGGCGCGACAAAGGTCAGCAAAACGCCAATGATGGTCAGCGCGACCAATATTTCAATCAAGGTAAAGGCGGAAATTTTTCGGTTCATCTGGGATTATCCTATCGAATTTTGCAGTGACATCATCGGGGTGACCACGACAAATGCCACAAGGAAAATAATGATGCCCAGCACGATAATGGCCATAGGGCCAATCACTTGGGACACCAAAGACATGCGGTGCGCGCGCGCACTGACCAAGCTGCGATCTAGGTCCATGACCACTTGAGGCAGGCGGTTGGACGTTTCGGCAATTTCAATCTGGGCCAGTTGCATATCATCAAACAGTCCACTGTGGGACAGGGCTGTGCGGAATGTCTGGCCCTCGAGCAGGGCGGGTTTGATGCGGGTCAATATGGTTTTGTGATGTGGGTTCGTGACGTATTTCGCGGCCATGACACAGGCCTCGGACACGTCGGATTTTAGGTGTAATGCCAGCGCAAGGGCATGTAAAAACTGGCCCTGTGATCGCGCGCGCAACGCTGCCCCCAACAGGGGCACCGCATCGGCCATCTGGGCCAAACGACGTTGCGTGGGGCGATGCAGACCCAGCGCATAGCCCGCGCCCACCACGCCAATCACACTCCAAAACACCGTCAAAAACCCGCTGTACCCATGGCCTGCGGCCTGCATGATGACCTGTTGCAATGGGGTTAAGTCCGCGCCTTGCAGCAGTTGTTTGAATTCGGGCAGAACCGTGTCGAAAATCACGATCAGCGCCACCACCGAAAACAACAGGACAAAGGCGGGATAGCTGACCGCTTTGGTCAGGTCTTGTTTTTGTTTGCGTGCAAAATCGCGTTCCTCTTTGATCAAGGTGACAGCCTGCGCCAGTCCGGCACTGCGGTTGCCGATATCGATCAATTGCAGCGTTTGCGCAGGGATCGACCGAAATACCTGCGGCAGGGCCGCTGGAAATGGGATGCCGTCGCCCAATTTTGCCAACAGGCGCGTGGCAGCATCGCGCACCTTGGGGTTTTGCTGGCTTTGCATGATGTCCAACGCTTCGGACAGTTTGATATTTTGCTGCAACAAAATGCACAGCGTTTCTAGGACGATCCAGAACACCGCATCATTGTGTTGATGGGTGCGGGCGATGGATTTGGGGCTGATCCCTTGGGCGCGCAGCTGTTTTTGTGCGCCCGCCTTGGTGGGGGCGGCGATCATGCCCTGAACCGGGCCTTGGATGCTATGTCCTTTATAGGCGAAATCGGGCATGTCAGGCGGACTTTAATTTGTTAACTTCGAACAGGGGGGTTTTGCCCTGATCATGCAGGATTTGTGCCTCGGTGATCATGCTATCGTCATATTCTAGCGCACTCAGGTCGCGTTCGACGGCCTGACGGGCAGTGTGATCCAGTAAAACATGCGACATGACCGGCACCCGCGCGCTGAACCCTGTGTGAAAACAGCTGTCACATCCGTCAAAGGCTGCGGGCAGCACCGTGGTATGTTCGGGGCTGCGGGCCGAGTGATCCCCACAATCAGGGCAATAGGTACGCACAAGGCGTTGGGTAAAGACCCCCAGCAAACAATCGGCCAGCAATGACCGATCAATCCCAAGGTTGATCAGGCGTTTGATAGCGCCAATGGGGCTGTTGGCGTGAACCGTGGAAATCACCAAATGCCCCGTCATCGCCGCACGCACAGCGATTTCGGCGGTGGATTCATCGCGGATTTCGCCCACCAAAACGACATCCGGATCGTTGCGCAAAATGGATCGTAAACCTTCGGCAAAGCCAAAACCAATGGCATCATTGACTTGGGTTTGAACGATGCCGTTCAATTCAACCTCGACCGGATCTTCGATCGTCATGATGTTCATGCCGCGCCCGCAAAGGGTGTTGAGCATGCTGTAAATGGTGGTTGTTTTGCCCGATCCCGTCGGGCCACAGATCAAAATTAATCCGCTTTGGCGTGACATGGCGTGTGTCAGGGCCTGTTGATGCTGATCGGCCAATCCTGTGTCGGTCAAATTGAATTGATTTGCATCGCGGTTAAACAGCCGCAGCGCCAATCGTTCGCCCGATTTCACCGGCATTGAGGCCACGCGAATATCAACACCGCGTCCCCCATGACGCACCGAAAATCGCCCGTCTTGTGGTTTGCGTTTTTCGGTGATGTCCATACCGCTGACCAGTTTAATGCGCGATACCAACATTGGGGCAATGCGCAGATCCAGACGGGCATATTCGACCAATATCCCATCAAACCGCATGCGAATTTCCAAATCCCGATCGCTGCTGTCGATGTGTAAATCTGATGCAGATCGTGAAATCGCCACGGCCAGCAAATTGTTAAACAACTTGACCACGGGTGCATCCGTGTCCGACGATGCCCCCAGCGCAATTTCCGCAGCGCGTTCAAAATCCGCATCCGAGACATAGTTTTCCAATTCGGTGATTATGTCGCCTGTGTCGCGGTTTTGCTGTTCAAACGCTTTTTGTACCTCGGCCTCAAGCGGGATAAATTCGACCTGATCACCCAAGCAATATCGTAATTCGCGCAGTGCCAATGCGGGCGTGTCGGGGCGGTGATGCACCACCGCACGCGCGCCCGTTTGATCGACAAAGACGCCCATTTGGTCTAATTTATTGCGATCCAGCTGTGCCATGTCAGGGCCTTGGTTTTGGGCGTAGGGATGTCTGCGGCAACCGGACACCCACGGGCTTGGGATCAAAAAATTTCGATTTCGACCCGCCGGTTTCAAACAGGCCTGGCCCAAGGGTGTTTTCCCAAATCTGGACAACACTGCGGCGCTGATCCTTGGTATTGACCAAGGTGGGGCGTAGGAAAATCGCCAGATTGCGGCTGACGGTGTTGGACACCTCTTGCCTAAATGCGGCCCCAAGGATGGGGATGTCGCCCAGAACCGTCACCTTGGATATGGCCAATTCCTGCTGTTCCACCCGCAGGCCACCAATGGCGATGGTTTCGCCCTGTTCTGCGGTGACAACGGTGGAAATTTGGCGTTTGACAGTCACCACATCGCTTAGGCCCGGGGTGGATTGGTCAATGCGCGACACCTCTTGCCAGATTTCCATGACGATATTGCCTTGGGGGCCAATTTTGGGTTTGATTTTTAGCGATGTCCCCAAATCTTCGCGTTTGATGGTTTGAAAGGGGCGCGCCCCATCGCCTTCGCCATTGGTAAATTGCCCTGTGATAAAGGGGACGTTTTGGCCCACCAAAATGGTGCTTTCTTTGTTTTCTGTGGTCATCAGGCTGGGGGTTGCCAAAATGCGGTTATCTGTATCGCCCTGTAATGCGGCCAGCATCACACCGATATCGGGAATGGCATTTGCTCCGCGACCCGCGGCGATCACACCGCCTGCGGCGCCGGCCAGAAACGGATCACCTGCGGCTGATCCAATGTTGATGCCTGTGACCCCTGTGACCACACTGGCGGCAAGATTATCGCTGTTGATCGAAAATTGTAATCCCAAACGCGAAGCTGTGTCCTCGGACACTTCGGCGATGATGGCATCGACATAGACCTGCCGCGGTGTGCGATCCAATTTTTCAATGACGGCTAGGATGGCGGCCATATCGTCATATAGGCCCGATACAATGACCTGATTTGCACTGGCATGGGCTGCGATATTCACCGTGCCGCCCATGGTCGATCCTGCCAGCAATGGCTGTAAATTTGCCACCAATTCGCCCGCATCGGCAAAGCTGAGGTCAACAACCTCGGTCCACGTTGTGGGGGTGGCTGCAGGCGTGTCCACGGTGGTGGTGGGTTGGGGCGCGGCAGCTGTTGGTGTCGCTGCGCGCGATGTGGCTGCGGGTTTGGGTTGGGGCAGGGATGCGATAATCGCACCCAATTGATCCACCGCATCCTGTGATCCGGCCACCAAAATCGCCCGCTCATCAGGGATGTTTTCAATCACTTCGACCTGTTGCAATGCTGGGATGGTCGCAATCAGGTTTTTGATACCAGCTTGCGATATTTTCCCCTCTAGCTCAATCCGCGATACGGTGATGGCGGGGACCACAACGGGCGCAGGCTGGGGCGCGGTGATGACATAGCGATTTGGCGCTGTTTCACGCATTTCAGCGCCCAGATCCCGGGTCAAATCCACGAACAGTTGGTGGATTTCTGCCGCCCCATCCACATCATCACGCGATGTGGAAATTTTATCCTGGGCGTCAAATTCCACAATATAGCTGTTGCCGGTCAATTGTGAAAAATAGGCCGCGGCCGCGCCCAGATCTGCATCCAGCAACCGTACCGTTGCCGCCTGTGCAGGACCCAGTCCCAGTGTGATTGCAAATCCAGTGGCGCAAAGTGTTTTGACAATATTCATTTTACGTAAACTTCTATCATTTTCAACCGATCCCCACGCTGCAATTCGACCTTGTAGCGTTTGGATCTGTCTTGTTGTTCAATGTAATTCATCAGGCCGTCCACATCATGGGCCGAGACCCCATCAACGGTCAAAATGATGTCACCTTGCTGAAAGGGGCTAAGCGCGAAAAACGCGGGCGGCAGGCTGTCATCCAATTTCCAACCAGGTCTGCCCGATCGGCTACGGCCCGTGGTTGGGGCGCTGCGCAATGCGGCGCTGATGGGGGCGGGCACGCCCAAACGTTCGGCCA
>Ga0181566_10005383_pt1 | contig 10330 bp, 3 predicted proteins | sample 101ome_15_FD_133762 | JGI IMG/M metagenome (GOLD analysis project Ga0181566, IMG submission 133762) | Coastal salt marsh microbial communities from the Groves Creek Marsh, Skidaway Island, Georgia - 101402AT metaG (megahit assembly) | ecosystem: Environmental > Aquatic > Marine > Intertidal zone... | reverse complement strand
TTGCACCTAAAGTCGAAAACGCTAGCCACGGTAAAACAGGATATGTGCCATTTACTAGCAGTCGATTTATCCATTCTTCAAATCCTTGCGAATCAACTCTTGAGGACCATGAAAATTCAGCTCCATTGTATTCTCCAAGAAGAAGTGGAGTCATTGCCAGCAGCGAGAAAATACCAACTAACTGCTTACTGTTGAATCGAGAAATTAGTGGGGAGAAAATAGCAGCGATTGCAATTAAGGTTAGAACACCAGGGGTTTGCCATTCGAATCTTCCACCTCGTTCAATAGCAAGTAGAAAATTGACGAGGAATTGGCAAGCGGTTAGGACTACTACCCTTGGTAGAACCCAATTAATCCAAGCTCGTGAATTTAGTCCCTCGGCAAATCTTTTCTTAGCTCCTCGGTGCATTCCCCAGCCTGAAACTGTAATGAATAATGGAGCAGCCATACCTCCAAATGCAGCAGCCACGAATGCTGCCGGATGTCCGACAGTTATTCCTTCGGGAGGCAATATTGCTGCTGTATGAACCTCGACCATGAAGAGAATTGCAATCGCTTTCATTTGGTCGATATAGCCCAATCTCATACACTCACCCGATAATCTGAGTTATTCTAGATTCAACTTCTACTATTTCGGGTGTAACCGAAAAGGCATTAGAAATGGATTCGGACAAGCCATTTGGTAATTCATTTCGATGATAAATTACAATCAATGGCTCACCAATCTCAATTTCATCACCAACTTGGGCTTCAATAATAGCCCCAACTGCATGGTCGACATTATCTGTGAGAGTTTTTCTACCTGAACCTAATTCTAGACAGGCGAGTGCAATCGACATTGCATCAATATCTTCAATCCAGCCATTCTCTTCTGCATAAATCTCAGTCGAAAGTAAATTATCGTCGAGTAATCCAAGCGAACTTAGCATAGAATGGTCACACATAAAATCATCACGATTTCCGCCTTGGGTTTCTACCATATCTAGGAATTTGGTGAGAGCGCTCCCATCGTTCAGAGAATTATGAATCATCAAAGCCCCCTCTTCCATATCTTCAACAATTCCGGATGCTGCCAACAGGATCCCTGCCTGTACACATACTAATTCTTCCAGATCATGGGGACCACGTCCACATAGAGTTTCCACCGATTCTACAATTTCCAGCGCATTTCCTATCGCGCAGCCCAGTGGTTGGTCCATGGTTGAAATAACTACAGATGTGGTAATTCCCATCCCATTGGCAGCATCTACCATCGATTGGGCTAATGCCTCAGCTTGTTCTCTTTCTTCCATGAATGCGGCTCTGCCATGTTTGACATCTAGAACCAATGCTGAAAGCCCCTCTGCAGCCTTTTTGGAAACAATTGATGAAGTGATTAACGGGATAGATGCAACTGTTCTGGTTACGTCGCGTAAGGCGTACATCCTTCTGTCAGCAGGGACAAGTGAATCCGTCTGACCAACCATTGCTAATCCGATTCTTTCAACCTGTTTTTGCATTTCATCTATGGATGGGTCTACTCGAAAACCAGGTATACTTTCGAGTTTATCCAAAGTGCCACCGGTATGCCCCAAACCTCGTCCAGAAATCATCGGCACTTTGAGTCCACAAGCGGCGAGTGCAGGAGCTAGCACGATTGAGACCTTATCACCCACTCCTCCTGTAGAGTGCTTGTCAACAACGAGATGACTCCACTCTTCTGGCCACGTCAGAACTTGCCCCGAATCTCTCATTAATTCTGTTAGAATGATAGTTGATTCCTCGTCAAGTCCGTTTTGGAATACACTTCGCAACCAATCGATGACTTGTTCATCACCAAGTGAACCATCCACGACTCCATTTACAATTTCAGCGATTGAATCGCTCATGCCTCATCCTCGCCGTATTCATCGCGTAATTCTTCGATGCTCATTCCCTTATCCAAGAGGAATTGGACTCGATCACGGTCAAGTTTATCGAAGCCGAAGCCATCTAAAACAATCCGACCATGTACTCCATCATCTCTACCTTCTGTCCAATCCCGAGTATCTTCTGATTCTTCGTCGAATCTCGTACCCTTGAGAATAGCCTGTTCAGCATCCGCATCATCGAATCTATATCCCGAATCATCGATTAATCTAGAATCGGTTTTTGTTCTTGGTCTTCTCACCATTGTTAAACCGGCACCGATCAAAGATACAGCGGCAATTATTGTCAGTGCGAACAAGAATTTTGCGCCTGGAGTCGAGAGAGGGTCGTCACGAACATTGTTCTCAATCCACCCTCCATTTTCTTGGTCATTGTTTTCTCCATCATTGCCATTGGTATTGTTAGTTTGACCATTATTGTCGTCGATAATTTCTTCTTCATCACAACCAAATTGTATGCCATCAGGTATGCCGTTTCCGTCAACATCGCTGGAATTCATGGCCACTACGGGAGATCTCCCTAATGATTGAGCAAAGTCCGCTTCTTGACCGTCTAGAATACAATCATCATCTGTGTCATTATCATTCGGATTTCCACCCCAGAGGTACTCGTTTAGATTGTTTAATCCATCATCATCTGAATCCAGCGATTGTTCACTAAGGGCGGTTCCGAGAACTGCTGCAGAATGTCGATTTAATCCGTATTGTATTTCCCATATATCCGGTAGTAGATCTCCGTCTGAGTCTGTAGTTTCGTCAAGTCTATTCCAATCTTCGTTGAATGACCGTAGATAGTCAGAAGTCAGTCCTTGGTCATGAATTAATACACCCATCTCTCTGTTTCGTAACGCTGCATTTGAACCCCAATTCATACTCCCGACAAGGACGCTCTCCCCATCGATTATTGCGCCCTTATTGTGCAGTTTAGTAATCGATTCAGAATATGCCATTAATCGAGCTGTGGTATCCAAGCCCTCTGTTGCGTTCCAATTTGTATTGAACAGGTTAACAGCGTCTCTAATTTCATCATCACTGTCCGCATAAAATCCATTCAATAGTAAGCGCACTTGTACTCCTCTTTGGGCCGCTTGATAAATTGCTTCAATGATTGGGTTATCACCGAATCCCCAATACCAATCTAAGTCTAAGTATTGCAATGAGAGTTCAATAGTTGAATCCGCGGCATCAATCATTTCGATAATTCCACTGACACAATCGTCAGGGCATGTCATCAATTGCATTTCCAAAGGACCAGAATATGATTGGGAAGTGATTGCTTGTGGAGATGCACCACTGCTTTCGCCCATTACCCAATCGAAGGTTGGGGCATGATTCGATGAGTGTGGTGATATGTGTAGGTGATTGTCATTTTCGTCCCAAGAAAGACGAGACATAACTAGGTCAGCGAATGAAATTGAATTGACAATAACCGACCACTCTCTATTCCCTATTCCATCTGGTGGTAAGCTTGTATCCTTCCAGTTCCCTGATGAAATCCATACACTTTCCATATCCCTAACTGCAACTTTGCTGTGAATGTAAGTATAGGGGGAACTAATCAAACTTGGATCCTCCATCCAAAGAACGGTTGCTCCGGCATCATGGAGAGTTTGTGCATGACCTCTTTGGTTATTTTTTGTACTACTTCCATCAAGTATACCTTCTTCAAGTAGAATTGTGACAGAAACACCTCGATTTATTGCTTCCAGTAATGCAGTAGTGAGGTCTGGGCTCATAAATTGATAGACATGTAGATGAATCGATGTTTCTGCATCCTCAATCCAGTGAATTAAGTCATTGAATGATGTATCAGGACCAATAGAAGATGAGACTGTAGAGGATTCTTCTAGCGTGATTTTTCCTCCATCACAGAATGTTGAGGCACCAATTCTAATCCACCTGTGCTCCCAATCCTCGCCCATGTCTGTGTCAGGATTATCTCCACAGCCAGTGCCTCGCATCAAAATCAATCCAGGCGTCCCATCTCCAGGTACTGAAATCGCTGCACCATTCCATCCTTCGATATCAGCATCTCCTCCTCCATAAACAACTGCGTCAACAACAGTTCCATCAGGAGACTTTAGTTGAAGGGCGCTTCCAGAATCAACAAGCCAAGGCATATTGTTCATGACAACATTTCCATCCATTGCAATAATTCCACCATCAGACAACAGATTGTTCGGATTTTCAGTCAATACAACTGAGCCTCCTGCTGGTATAATCAATTCGTTGAAAGTTGAAATCCAGGGGGTTGTCGACCTTATTCTCTCAATTGTCCAACCTGTAAGGCTGATTTCTTCATCACCGGTATTAGTCAATTCAAACCAATCATTATCTCTGTTCGGAACCTCACCCGGCATAATTCTGGTAAATTTCACATCATACTCGTTGTCCCAATCTGATGGCTCAGCAGGAGGTTGCCAATGCCATAGCATGTTATTATCGTGTTTTCCAGTATCTTCGGCAATCAACAGACTACCATCGTTGAGTACAGCGAGATTATCGGGGCCGGCAATTCTGTTTACATCACAACGACCTGAAGAATAACTTCCACCTGCTTCTACAGGTTCAATTCTAGAGACATCCCATTGTTCATCAACTGGCAAACTGTAGATTATGCCACAGCGATTTTCCGAGAGTTGGATATCCCCCGAAGAATCGGTCATGTCATATCTGATATCTGACATAGCAAGATAGACATATTCAGGAGAGTTTTCATTGAATACTACGCCCTCCATCTTATTCCATTCATCGGTTGCTCCCAATGCGGCCGCTGCCTTTCTCGATTCTAGGAAAGCAACTCGATTATCAGCGGCAAAGCCAATATTTCCATCGCCGTCAAGGTCATCGTCAAGCCTATGTTCTGCCCAATCATTGATTTCTTGATCAGAGATGTACGAATTCTGACCGTTGACAAAGTCCGAAGTATCTATTCCATCATATTGGTCAATCCAACTGGTGATTTGAGCAGAATTTGAGTGGCCTAATTCGACCCATGTTACATCAAATCCAGTAGTAGCGGGATTAGTTCCTGAGTCTTGGTTTAGCTTTGCGGCGTAAAGGGTACCTGAATGCAAATCTCCGGCAGAATCTGCAATAAATTTGAACAATACAGTAGCATATCCATCATCCGATAAATACACGGTTTTCCTATCTGGCATTACCTGGGCATTCTCATGAGAAAATCTACCAAGAGGGTACAATCTTTCAAACTGAGGATTTTCTCTGTCAGCATCTTCAACTTCAATTATCCAACCGTAATCATATGGATTTGGATAATATCCAAGATAGTCTGCCAACTCTAATTGGTCTTGGTGATAATTGTAGTTCGGATTATTCCAATCAACGGTGTCATCAAAATATAATTCCTCAGATAGCAGTGGAGTTCCCCAAGGACTCAATGAACCAAAACAAAGGACCCAGCCTCCATTAATTCCGCTTAGGTCAAGCATTTTCCCTCCAATAGTATCCCATTCTCCAGACATATCGTTCCATTCGATATGTAGTTGGCTAACTCCAGCAGGGCGGCTTTCCCAAGTAGAGTAAAGGTAGCCCTCAGTGCCTTGGGGATTCGTTGGTACAAAGACATTGAAATCAGGTTTCTCAGATGTAAACAATAATTCACCATCATCAGCAGCATAAATTCCACCTGCAACATCTCCACTGCTGAGGGAGTCGCCTGATTGAGACAAGACTTGGTATGTGCCTACTGATGTTCGAATTCCATGCCAAATTTCTGATTGACTGATTGTCGATGGAAGTTCGGAAATAGTCTCTGGTAAATCATTCCAATCAAACCCATTAATCACACCAATAGTTGCTTTGTAGGGGTCATCAGGGTGCATTGCACTAACGAATAGGTTACCAATCGAATTCACATGTAATCCAGTAGTTTCAGCACCATCTGGAACCATCATTATTCTTGTTAAGTCGCTAGGAGTTGGAGGGTCAGGGTCGCTAACAGGGTCTCCGCCAGAGTTCTCAGTTCCTGGTGTCGGCTGATCTGAGTCGACCCAATCTCCATCACTTCCCGAAGGTATCTTAGAGACTCCATTGGCTGCTTGCCCTGTTGTGATTTCGTGAACTACCGTGCCCTGGGAATCTTTGAGAAATACTGTTTCTCCGCCATTATTCAAACGTAGAGTGCCGATTTCATTTTCTGCGATAACAGCGTATGCTCCTGGTTCTAAGTGGTAAGGTGTGGCTAAATTTGCAAAGCCAACCCAACTGCTTTGGTTTATTGGATGGGTCCAACCACCGATATCCACAATTGTCCATCCCTCTAGATTCACAGAATTAGAACCGGTATTGAGAAGTTCAACCCATTCACCTTGAGGAAAGATTCCCTGGTCGGACCCATCTGCATTGGGCATTAGTTCGTTAATACAAACCGTGCATGAGGAATTCCTTACTGTCTCCCGGAATTCATTAGAGGAATCTACTCGTAAAATTGGAGAGGGACCAAGCAGACTTACTATCAATATAGCAATGATTGCCAGTGCAGGCCTTGCTGTACGCCATTCCATTGCGCTTACGTCTAGAGTCTAACGATTGAACCCTTCGCGCACGCGCGCACACGGCTGGCTACGCCAGCCGATGTTTTGCAAAAGCCTCACTCTTCTTCATCAGTTGATACAGCAATCGGTCCTATGCCACCGAATCCGAGAGCACCAATAGAGATCATGACTATGCTTGCGATATACAATGTCGCAGTTACATAATCAATTATGGCTGTGCCTTCTAATTCACAATCTCCGCTGCCGCCAAAATCGGTCCAGTACATAGGCTCCATATTGTCCAGCACCCGACACTTGAAAGTTTCAGCATCTTCATCCCCAATTTCTGAGAAGGTATGAATTTCGAAAACCGGATGTGTGTCTACATCCATCTCAGGATTAAGCATTCCAGGACCTCTTAGGTCTAGGTGGAACATAGAGATGGATTTACCGTACATCGCAACTTGGGTGACAGGCTCTACCTTGATGTCTACAGTTGAACTAAAGTAGACAGGTAATGCACCTGGAAGTACATCAACAAACGATGCGGAGCCAATTAACTTGGCTTGTATTTGGTTTTGTGATGGATCTAGGTTTACGGTGTGTGCTCTCATCTCTATTCCTTTGTATGTTTCCATTTCTCCAGGAACTGATTCAGCCATTGCATATCCCACAAGGTTGACCTTGAATGAATTTTCACTGTCTGCGACCCCACCAACAGAACCAGCAACTACAGTGTTGTTGTTACCGACATGGGCCGATAGTAGTCCTAGAGTAGAGGTTTCTCTGTGTGGTGCCCTCCAAGGGAGGTGCTCGGTGAATCCGTACAATTCGCCTTCTTCACAGGGGTACATTCCACTTGAGTCTGCATCTGCCATTGTGCCATCGGAATTCAACTTGAAATCACAATGTCCGTCACCGTCAGAATTGATGTATCCCTGGCGCAATCTTTGTCCCATATCATCGCCTTCTGTACTTGCAACATATACATCGTAATCTCCAGTAGTAACGCTATCCGAGCCGAAGTATGTTTCATTTGTTTCGAGACTTACCCAACCCAATGCCATATTGTCAGGTTCTCCGTAAACAACATCGGCCACGATGATATCTCTCCAGCCAAATAACCAGTTATCTACAGGTTGGGTAATGTAAGCAGAACCACCGTATTGGAAGCCCAATAATGCCCCAATAACTTGGTCGAACATGAAATCCGCAACCCAACTTCTAACAGCGGCTGCATCTGCTTCAGAGATATCATACAACCCAGCAACATAAGCGTCGTTCCAATCGGTTGTTGCACCGCCTTCTTCTGCAGGCAGAGTACTTCCTGATAGTTCACCATACATGAAAATGCTAGCAAAGTCAGAAGTTAATGCATAAGGTGAGGTATAGAGAATTTCAGTTACTTTGGCGACATCCATGTCGACTGCACCTTCAAAATCTCCTCGATTAAGTCCAATTGGTATATATCCTCCAGCAATTGGCTCCTCGCCCCCAAAGGAAAGTTGCCACCAATCATCAGCATTGATCGTACCTTGGCCACCTGCGAGAATCATTTCAAATTCAGTCGGGGTGCCAACTAGACCAATCCATTCTCCTCCATAATCTGAAAGCCCTAGTAATTGAGTAAGTCCTATACCATAAGTTGTCATTGTACCAAATAAGTCGCCTTGTGCACCTAATAGGAATAGGGCGACTCCATTCAATGGGATACCGCTGTAGTCTGACACCGATAGCAGTCCGTTTGGAATATCGGCGTCGGGTGTTCCAAAAATTACACCATTCAATACATCCGGATCTGTAATGTCAACTCCACTGACCTCGTCCAATCTCTCTCTCAAGTCTGTCGCTTCGGAGAGTTCGGCCCCTCCTCCGCGTGCTAGGAAGGACCCTCCTGCTAGAGAGTAAACGGCCAAATCAATTGCATTCATTTGTTCACCAGAATCTGCGTATCCATATAATGCGGCTCTAGTTTGAGTAGTTACTCCACCATCCGGGGCTCCCATGCCTGCAACAAGCATAGGGCCAATGTCACATGTAAGGGCAATACAAATTCCCGTCGATGGGTCGACTGCATCAGTCATTATTCCATCTGTGTATGCTGAGAAATCAGGCATACCATCGCTGCTTCCTCCATTACCTTGCATGTATGCGCCTGCTAATGTTGCTGCAGCTCCATTAGCCGCAACCAATCCCGCAATGTCTTCTGAGGCCCAAATTGAAGGTGCTCGGTTTTGCAAATCATTGGCGATCATGTTGTTGGCGAATCCAGCCTTAGCAAACACTTCACCATAGGTTATTCCAGTTGAAATTCCAGCGATTCTTTGAGTATTCCATAGGATGTTTACTTGAGTGATTTCAGTCGAACCGGGGACAGAATTGTGTGAATCTCCATTGTCATCTGTCCAGGTACAATTCTCACACCACTCAAAACTATCATATTCCGAGTAAGTGATTTCCCCAGCATCATAATCAAAATCTAGAATTTCTCTGGTTGTAGTAACTTCGTAGATGAATGGCCCCATCTTGGTAAATTCATGCTCTTCACCTGCATCAACACCTTCCGGGTTATCAAGAGAGTATGCAAAGTACACTCTCTCAGAAGTCGAGACTAACCATTCATCATCATAATCCTCAGTGTAGTCTTTGCTTCCATTATCGTCATATCCGTCGTAGTCATCAGCCACTACATCTGCTACACCTGCTTCTACTTGCCCTGCTACAAACGGCGCTAATGCTAGGAAATTAATCCCAATTAGCACAAGTCCAGTCACTAATAGTACGCTTGCCTTTTGTTGGTTGTCCATGGTATCACTCTAACCCCCCTCGCGTACCGAAGGGAAATAAGCGATTCGTATCCAGTGTTACCTAGTGTAGTTGAGTACACCGACTTAATTCCAATGACGTATTTGACTCAAGCAAAGCCGAATGCATCTAATTCCCTTGCGAAGGTGTACATCATAATTGGAACTAGAATTACACCCATTCCATGCGATCTTCTGATACCGATTCTTGGTGCCATGAGGCCAATCATTGTTCCAATTACCAAAGTTCCAACACCAATCCAATCTGTAGAGATATAGACAAGAATTGTAATGAAAGCACTAACAGAAATTACCAGGTTTCTTAGAGGTACTAATTCATGCATTTTCAACATACCTTTCCCGACCTCAATCATCACAGGAACAGCAAATAATCCTGATGCTACAGTAATAGCGAGCAGTCTAACGAAATCGGCAGGCGGCTCAATAGCATTCCAGATATCGATTGGATACATCATGTTCAATGCTAGCGCGGCTCCAGATCGAGGTCTTCCTACCATGTACAGGAAACCTAGAACCATGACTGTAACAGCGGTGTTGACAGACGAAAGAATTGCAATAATCTCAAGATCTCTCTGTTGATTATTATTTACCAAATCCAAATCTGGAGTGGCGCCCGCTTCAGAGAGGGCTTCTTGAAATAACAAGCGGTCCTCATCTGCAAGGTCTTCCATGCCCTCGAATACCATCATCTGGGGCATCTGTTCAAATCCAGGTTGAGTCCCATGTTCGAAATCTGCTGGAATGTAATTGGGGTCGGTCAGTCTGCCCCAAAAGTTCCGGGCACTCATTACAACCACAGTTGCCTGAGCAGCAGTCATTCCGGGAAGAATTGCCATTACGGACGAAACCACTGCTGAGAGGAATGTTGGAACTGCTAGAGGCTTGGGGTCTGGCATTTCCCAATTTTGTTCTTGGGGTGGAATTTCGCTTGTTGTAACGTAGATATCAATTAGGTTTGCAATACCAAATAATCCGGCTAAACTTGGGAATAGCAATGAAGCGGAAGGGATTCCGACTGGCGATCGTGCAGGTAATTCGAAAACCGCCCATCCATAGAATCCAGTAAGTAGAAAATATGCTGTTGCAACAAGTATTCCAGCGG
>Ga0181566_10005378_pt1 | contig 10334 bp, 9 predicted proteins | sample 101ome_15_FD_133762 | JGI IMG/M metagenome (GOLD analysis project Ga0181566, IMG submission 133762) | Coastal salt marsh microbial communities from the Groves Creek Marsh, Skidaway Island, Georgia - 101402AT metaG (megahit assembly) | ecosystem: Environmental > Aquatic > Marine > Intertidal zone... | reverse complement strand
TTACTTAATTATAGAATTACACCTTTTTTGGCTTAGATGAAAACGGTGCACATCCCCTGCCGATTCAGTATGATCAAAAAGCGCAACACTTAAAAATCCATCATGATAAGACCTGGCGTTTGGGGCCATGGGGATATCAATCTGAGATCATTTACCAAAATGTTTTAAATGGGGCTGAGGTGATGCCGGTTCCTGATCTACTCACCCGTCAAACTTTATTTTTTGAAGATGAGTGGTTTAAAAAGGCCGCAAAAATTCAAACCGGTGTGCGTTTGAAATATTTCACGGTATTCAATCTGCCGGCTTATGATCCGGTTTTGGCTGAATTTTATGTTCAATCTGCAGAGACACTAGGCGCATTTCCTCTGGTGGATTTCTTTTTTCAAACCAAAATCAGACAAACCCGTCTCTTTTTGATATACGAGCATATGAATCAATTGTTTCAAGGGGCAAACAATCATTTTAGTGCTCCTGGGATTCCATATCGAGACGCTTCCTTGCGCTTCGGTTTGGTTTGGAATTTCTTTAAATAAAGCGCTTGTAGACGTTATTTTAGTCGTCGAGTAAGGCCCTAGAAATGACTACTTTTTGGATCTCACTCGTTCCTTCGTATATCTGGGTGATTTTAGCATCTCGCATAAGGCGCTCAACATGATATTCTTTAACAAATCCATTTCCTCCGTGTACTTGGACGGCTTCAATGGTCGTGTCCATGGCGACTTGACTGGCGTAGAGTTTAGCTACTGCACTGCTGCGGTCATAATTTATTCCATTGTCTTTTTCCCAAGCGGCTTTGAAGACCAAATGTCTTGCCGCCTCGATTTGGGTATACATGTCCGCTAATTTAAATGAGATCGCTTGATGCTTATAGATTTCCTTGCCGAAAGCGGTGCGGATTTTAGAATAGTCCCTGGCGAGTTCGTAGGCTCCAGAGGCGATGCCAAGTGCTTGTGCGGCAATACCGATACGTCCACCACTCAAGGTTTTCATGGCAAATTTAAATCCGAAACCGTCTTCACCAATGCGATTTTCTTTGGGCACCTTTACATTGTGAAACATTAAGCTATGGGTGTCGCTTCCGCGAATGCCCAGTTTATCTTCTTTTGGTCCTACAGAAAATCCGTCCATACCTTTTTCAACGATAAAGGCATTGATTCCGCGATGGCCTTTTTCTTTATCTGTTTGGGCAATTACGATATAATAGTCAGCAGAGCCGCCGTTAGTGATCCAGTTTTTTGTACCATTGAGTAGATAATGATCACCGTGATCAATAGCCGTGGTCTTTTGAGACGTGGCGTCACTACCCGCTTCGGGTTCGCTCAAACAGAACGCCCCTAAGGCTTCTCCTGTGGCGAGTTGCCTTAGGTATTTATCTTTTTGGGCTTCAGAACCATAGGCCTGAATCCCATAACAAACTAAAGAGTTATTTACGGAGACAATTACCGAGGAAGAGGCATCAATTTTACTGAGCTCTTCCATAACCAGAACATAAGATAGAGTGTCCATGCCACCGCCCCCATAAGCGGGGTCTACCATCATGCCGAGAAAACCCATTTCCCCCATTTTTTTTACTTGTTCTGCGGGGAATTGTTGCAAGTTATCCCGTTCAATAACCCCAGGAAGGAGTTCGATATGGGCAAATTCTCGAGCAGCATCCCGAATCATTATGTGTTCTTCAGATAATTTAAAGTCCATGGCGTAGTTGTTTTTTTGGGGGGGCTAGAACCTAGCCTAAAACGTTTTCGTTAGAGCGCAAAGATATTGGATTGTGACTTTAATGTCAATAAAAGCGTTTAAATTTAACAGGATGAAAAAAGCAAAATATAATGTGATTGGCCTCATGAGCGGAACGTCATGCGATGGGATTGATTTAGCCTATTGTGAATTAACGGTCACCGAGAATAATCGATGGGGTTATTCCATAATTAAAGCGCAAACCATGCCCTATAATTCGCTTTGGCAAAGCCGTTTGTCTACGGCGGTAACCCTCGATAAAACAGCCGTGCAGGATTTGGATTTAGCCTATACATCACTTCTTAATCGCACTATTTTAGATTTTATTCATGAGTTTAAAATATCAGAGCTCGATTTGATTTGCAGCCATGGACACACGGTTTGGCATAAACCTCAACAAGGGATTACCTGGCAAATCGGCAATTTACAATCCATTGCTCAAGGGTTGCCATGTCCTGTGGTTTGTGATTTTCGAACTCAAGATGTCGCTCTAAAAGGACAAGGCGCTCCCTTGGTGCCTATTGGGGATCAATTATTGTTTCATGAATTTGATGCCTGTATTAATTTGGGCGGTTTTGCGAATATTTCATATCAACATTGGGAGGGGCCGACCATCGCTTATGATTTATGTCCTTTTAATATTGTTTTAAATTATTGGTCAAAAAAGCTCGGGTCCGATTTTGATGAAAATGGTAATTATGCGCGACTTGGCTCGATTCAAACGGACTTGCTCAAACAGCTCAATGCTCTTGAATATTACCATTTAACTCCACCCAAATCCTTAGGTGCTGAATGGGTTCAGTCTAATTTTTATCCGCTATTTGAGCACTTTAATCTTAAGCCTCAAGATTGGTTGGCCACCGCGGCACATCATATGGTCCACCAAATTCAAACAAGTACCACAAAATTTGACCGTGTGTTACTTACGGGAGGTGGAGCATTCAATGGCTTTATTTTGGAACGGCTCAATGAGACGGCCCCGTTAAAATTTTTTGTTCCAAACAGGGATTTAATCAATTATAAAGAAGCGCTCATTTTTGGTTTGCTCGGTGTTTTACGCTATCGAGAAGAAGTAAATTGTCTGGCTTCAGTAACTGGTGCCGTTCGAGATCACAGTAGTGGTGTTATCTGGAACCCAGTTGGTCCGTAGGTGCGTAAAACCACCATTTTAAGTTCTTTAGTTCATCGATGGGTGAGGAATAATTCAAGGCAAAAGGGTCAGAAATTTTACCTTAATTTAATCCTAGGCCCTGTCATTTTTCTATATTTGTGAGAAATGGATTCGGCTTAAAATTATTTCTAAAGACCGATTTTCTAACGACCAAATACCATTGCGACCCATGAGGGAATTGCTTAAGAAATTCGAAGATAAATCACCGGAAATTGTTTTTCATTGGAAAGACGCTGAGACCGAGGCCGAAGGCTGGACCGTAATCAATAGTTTGAGAGGTGGCGCCGCAGGAGGAGGAACCCGCATGCGCGTCGGGCTAGATCAAAATGAAGTTTTGAGTTTGGCCAAAACTATGGAGGTTAAGTTTACCGTATCAGGTCCTGCAATTGGTGGGGCAAAATCAGGAATAAATTTTGATCCCAATGACCCACGTAAGAAAGGGGTTCTGCAGCGTTGGTATCGTGCGGTATCTCCCTTACTGAAATCGTACTACGGTACTGGGGGCGATATGAATGTCGATGAAATTCATGAGGTTATTCCAATCACTGAAGAAAGCGGGGTTTGGCATCCACAAGAAGGTGTTTTTAACGGGCACTTTAGTCCGAGTGAGGCCGATAAGATTAATCGAATCGGTCAACTGCGCCAAGGGGTAATCAAAGTCGTTGAAAATCCAGAATATTCTCCCGATGTTACCCGAAAATACACCGTGGCCGATTTAATCACCGGTTTTGGTGTTTCTGAAGCAGTACGTCATTATTATGAAATTTATGGGGGAACACTTCAAGGCAAGCGTGCTATAGTGCAAGGTTTTGGCAACGTGGCTTCGGCTGCCGCTTATTATCTGGCCCAGTCTGGAGCACTTATCGTAGGGATTATTGATCGGGCTGGAGGATTGATTAGTGAGGAAGGTTTAAGCTTTGAGCAGGTTAAGAACCTTTTTCTAAATAAAAATGGGAATGCCCTGGCAGGAGAGAATCTTTTAAGTTTCGATGAAGTTAACCAGCGCATTTGGGCAATTCAAGCCGATGTCTTTGCACCTTGTGCTGCATCACGTTTGATTACCCAAGAGCAAATTCAATCGCTCATTGATTCTGGCTTGCAAGTCGTTAGCTCGGGTGCCAATGTTCCTTTTGCGGACCGTGAAATCTTTTTTGGTCCCATTATGGAAGCAGCGGACAAGCAAATTAGCCTAATCCCTGATTTTATCAGTAATTGTGGAATGGCCCGCGTTTTCGCCTATTTTATGGAAAAGCGTGTCGCCATGACTGATGATGCGATTTTTGAAGACGTATCTCAGACCATTAAAAAGGCACTTCAAAGGGTTTATGAACAAAACCCTGATCCTCGAAACATCAGCGCGACAGCATTTGAAATTGCGCTGAAACAACTTATTTAATGTATAAAATACTTCTATGGAATCTTTGATAATTCTCATTTTCGTCATTGGTTATTTGGCCATTACTCTAGAGCATCCGCTGCGTTTGGATAAAACAGTGCCTGCATTAATTATGGCGGCCCTCATTTGGGGCACACTGGCTGTTGGCTTTGGAATTGGTTGGTTTGAAGTGATCGATACTGAAGGCTCAATTTTTAGTGCTCTTACAGGAGGAGAACATGCCATGCACGGTTTTGAACAAACCTTATTGCACCATTTAGGCAAGACGGCAGAAATTTTAATTTTCTTGATTGGGGCGATGACTATTGTTGAGATCATTGACCTGCATCGGGGCTTCGAAGTGCTCAAGGGCGCGGTTAAAACAGATAGTAAGAAATCATTGCTCTGGATTATTGGTGTTTTGGCCTTTGTATTATCGGCTATAATTGATAATCTGACGGCTACAATTGTACTGTTGACACTGCTGCGCAAATTATTAAGTGATAGAAATGAGCGTATCTGGTACGCGTCATTAGTGGTTATTGCAGCCAATGCCGGCGGCGCCTGGTCCCCAATTGGTGATGTGACCACCACTATGCTCTGGATTGCCAAAAAAGTTTCCGCCGGGGGGCTTATTGAATTCGTGGTCTTACCGTCAATTTTGTGTTTTGTTTTACCCTTTTTTATTGCTTCTTACCTAAAGCCTTTTCAGGGAAAAATAACGGTCTCAAATACCGATAGCCAAGATGCTCAACGATTACTGAGCAGCAAGACGATGCTTTATTTAGGCCTAGGAATGATTGTTTCAGTACCGGTATTCAAGACTTTAACGCATTTGCCGCCCTACATCGGTATGATGTTAGCGGTTGGAGTTGTTTGGTTGGTCTCAGAATATATCCATCCTGAGGAAGACTTTACTAAAGAACGCCGTCATTTATATTCTGCCCACAAAGCATTATCAAGAATCGAATTGTCCAGTATTTTATTTTTCTTAGGGATCCTTATGGCTGTCGCGGGCTTGGAGTCTTTAGTCTACGGCGCGACCGAAAGCGGTGAATCTGTGGGCACGCTTCGTTATTTGGCAGAAACACTTCAAGGAGCTATTCCAAATCAAGACGTTGTTGTAATTCTTCTAGGAATGTTCTCTGCGGTTATTGATAACGTCCCACTTGTGGCGGCGTCAATAGGAATGTATGATGCACCAATGGACTCTGTCCTATGGCATTTTATTGCCTATTCTGCAGGAACTGGAGGAAGTATGCTCATCATTGGCTCGGCTGCCGGGGTGGCTGCCATGGGGATGGAGCGCATTAATTTTATCTGGTATTTGAAGAAAGTAGCCTGGTTAGCGTTTGTTGGGTTTATTGCTGGCGCTGGTTTGTTTTTATTTATCGAGCGGGTTCTTTTTCATCACGTCTAACAATTTCACAGAGAGCAAAGCGTTCTCTTAGAAAGATTTTTTATGAAGTTACTGATGCTATTGTTGCTTAGTCTACAAAACGATGTCTCTGTGGACCAGGAGGTGACAGAACAAACCTTATCCCTCATGGAGCTTATCTTAAGTGGAGATCTTGGTGGTCAAATCATTATTGGGTTATTGTTTGTCCTTTTACTGGTGGCTCTTTATATCTATTTTGAACGTCTGTCAGCAATTAAGGCTGCTGGTAAAACAGACCCAAATTTTATGAGTCAGATCAGAACGTTTATCCTTTCTGGAAAACCGGATCAAGCAAAGGCGCTTTGTCGTCAACATCATACTCCTGTTGCGCGATTGACTGAAAAGGGAATCTCCAGAATTGGACATCCTCTTGAGGACATAAACTCGGCTATAGAAAACGCCGGACGTCTTGAAGTTTATGCCTTAGAGAAAAACGTCAGTGTATTGGCAACAATCTCGGGGGCAGCCCCAATGATTGGATTCTTAGGGACTGTAATCGGTATGGTTTTGGCCTTTCATGAATTAGCCAACAGCAGTGGTCAAGCGGAAATGGGTGCCTTAGCAGAAGGTATTTACACGGCGATGACCACCACCGTAGCTGGACTTATTGTGGGTATTGTTGCCTATATGGCGTATAATCATTTGGTTGTTAAAACAGATAAAGTGGTTCATCAAATGGAGGCAACTGCCGTTGATTTTATCGACCTACTTAACGAACCGGCCTAATGAATTTGCGAGGACGCAATAAAGTCAGTGCGACTTTTAGTATGAGCAGTATGACAGATATTGTCTTTCTGCTTTTGGTCTTTTTTCTATTGACTTCACCGGCCATTACACCAAATGCGCTTGATTTGCTTTTGCCTGAGGCCAAAGGTAAATCAACAAATCAGCATCAGGCATCCGTGAGCATCACCAAAGAGGGTGCATTTTTTATAAATAAAGAACGCATTGCTAAAGGTCAACTTGAATCTGCTTTGAGTCAAGCGCTCAATTCAGCTTCAAAACCTACAGTGATTTTGAGAGCAGAGCAGGGGGTGCCGATCGAACAGGTCGTCTATGTCATGGATTTGGCCAATCGAAGAAATTATCAAGTTGTTTTGGCTGTAAATCCTAAGTAAGATGTCGGTAGCCTTGGATATTCATCAACGCAAAGGCGCCTTCAAAACGATACTCATCGGTATCGGTTTGTTGCTGATCTTGCTCTTCTTTGGCTTGCGTCATTATGACCCGCCACTAGAGCGAGGGATTATTATTGCGCTTGGTACTCCAGAGGGCACAACGAGTCAAAATTCAAGTAATTCTGCCCAAAGTACTGAATCGTCGTCCCTACAAGAGGAGTCCGTAAGTGAACCTACCGAGCAGATAGTGGAAGAAGAAAGTGCTGCCCCAGACAACACCGAAGTCGAATCAGCCCTATCAGAGACCCAGTTGCAAGAATCTATAGAAGAGATAACACCCGCAGAAGAGGAACTTTTGGTTGCTGAGAATTCTGAGACTACCGTAGTTACACAGCAGGAGCCCAAGCCAGATGCTGCCACCGCTGAGGCCCTTAAACGTATTTTGGGGGGACAAAGTACCTCATTGCCAAATACCCAAAATAATCAAGATACCAGTGCCGATCCAGCAGCCCAGGACAATGAAATGACCCGTGGGGCCCCTGATGGAAGTCCTCTTTCTGAGAGTCCTTATAATCTTGGAATTGGACTTGATGGAGATCGTAATTATTTACTCGGTGGGCGCCGCGCCCTGTATAAAGAGATTATTGTTCAAGATTGCAATCAAGCGGGACGTGTTGTAGTGAGTATCGAGGTCAATCAAAGAGGTGAGGTGGTTACGGCCATGCCGGGGGTACGAGGAACAACCAATAATGCTCCTTGTCTTTTAGATCCGGCACGTCGTGCTGCTTTAGCCACGCAATTTAATCCTGACCAAAAAGCGCCATCGCGGCAAATCGGGAAAATTATTTATGTTTTCAGGTTGTCGCAATAAAATGCACCCTCATCAATGAGGTAAATGAATTATCTTTAGTGCATAAACTTATTTTATGCGCTATTTATTTACTCTTTTGATTTTACTTTTCCTTTCGAGTTGTACCGATTTTACTGACGTTAGAAACACCCAGGTTACTGATTCTCCTGAATTAAAGCCTAATGACTGGATGTTTATGCAGCGCGCTTTTCCCACAGGACGACTTGATCCCCAAGCACAGCGAAAAGCGGTTATGCAAAAGCGTTCAATGAATGTTATAGGAGGTAACTGGACTGCTGTGGGGCCTTTTAATATCGGTGGTCGAATTAGCGACATTGAAATGGTGAGCGCTCAGGAGTATTATGTAGCTGCAGCTTCAGGAGGCATATTTAAAACCACCAATGCTGGGGTGGATTGGGTGCCGGTTTTTGATGGATTAAACTCCTTATCTATCGGAGATATCGCTATTGATCCAAATAATTCAAATCACATTTGGGTGGGTACCGGAGAGGTCAATGCTGGAAGTGGTTCTTTGGCTTATGACGGGGACGCTATCTATTTTTCAGAAAACGACGGTCAAAGCTGGATTAATAAAGGACTGTCAGAGGTGGGCAATATTGGTACAGTCCTCATCGATCCAAATAATGCGCAAAACATTTTTGTCGGGGCCATGGGACCTTTGTTTAGAAATGATGCTAACCGAGGGGTGTACCGCAGTCAAGATGGAGGCGATACTTGGACTCAATCTCTTTTTGTTAGTGATTCCACGGGAGTCGTTGATATGGCGATCCACCCAACAAATGGTCAAATTATTTATGCCGCAGCCTGGCAGAGGGTACGTCGTCCACAGTATCGTTCTTATGGGGGGGAGACCTCAGGGCTTTATCGTTCACTTGATGGTGGAGACAGTTGGACTGAATTGACCAGTGGATTGCCCACTTCGGCCAATCAAAAAGGACGTATCAGTATTGCGATTGCTCCGTCAAATCCGGATGTATTGTATGCCCGTTATGCTGATGCCACAGGAAATATACAAGGAGTTTATCGCACTGATGACGGCGGGGATTCATGGACTGCAATGAATTCAAGCGCATTGAATAACGTTGGTTTTCACTGGTGGTTTCGGGGTATTGTAATTGATCCAACTGATGAGAATACCATTTATAATGTGGATTTTCAAGTGCAAAAGTCGACCGACGGGGGCAGTAACTGGTTCAATGTTTTTAACAATGTCCATGTGGACCAACATGCTTTGGCTTTTGATCCTAGCGATCCTAATAACCTAGTGCTTGGAAATGACGGCGGTGTTTATTTTAGTCCTGATGGGGGTAGCACTTGGACTAAAGACGAGCAATTGCCGATCACACAACTTTATCGTTGTTATGTCGATCCCTCAAGCGCCAACGGAATTTATCTGGGGGCTCAGGATAATAGTACCCATCGCACCCTAACAGGTGGACCAGATGATTACCAAATTATTTACGGTGGAGATGGATTCCAGCCCTTGGTTGATCCTAATAATTCTAATGTCATTTTTGCCCAATACCAATATGGTAACATTGGAAAATCCACCAACAATGGCGCGAGTTTTAATGGTGCAACTGCAGGTATATCAGGAGCTGATCGCAAGAATTGGGATACGCCAATTGTTTTTGATCCACAAAATGCTCAAGTCATGTACACCGCCACCCAGCGTGTTTATCGTACTGAAAATGGCGCGGGCTTATGGACCGCAATTAGTGGTGATTTAACCAATGGCCCCGGAGGGGGGAACCTAAATTATGGTACAGTAGTGGCCTTGGATGTCTCTCCTTTTAATTCGGAAAAAATTCTTGCAGGTACCGATGATGGTAATGTTTGGATGACCCTAGATACTGGCGAAACCTGGGAATTACTCTCAGAGAATTTACCCGCGCGCTGGGTGACTAAAGTATTGCATTCTGTGACCCATCCTGGGACTTTATTTGTGACTCTTTCGGGTTATCGCTATGGCACTGATGAAGGTCATGTTTATAAGAGCTATGACAATGGTCAAAACTGGATTGACATCTCGAGCGGCCTGCCCGATGTACCCGTTAATGATATTGTTCAGGATAATCAGGGTCGTATATTCGTGGGAACGGATATCGGTGTTTTTGGCTCTGGTGACGGTGGAGTGACTTGGAATTCATTAGGGTCCAACCTTCCAGCGGTAATAGTCAATGATATGCACATTCATCAGGGGACTCAGGAATTGTTTATTGCGACTTATGGCCGCTCAGCGTACCGCCTCGCTTTGAATGAAATCATATTGAATTCAAACATTTTGCCCACGAGTAGTCCAGGACGACTATGGCCAAACCCTGCAAACGGCAAGGTAAATTTGACCCTAATTCAGCGTTTAAATAACCCACAAGTGGCTTTGTATAACGCCCAAGGACAAATGATGCGTCAATTTTCCTGTCCTGCTCTAGAATGTGGTCTTGACCTTGAAGGTATTGTTCCTGGTTTGTATTTTATTCATTATGTCACCCCAGAAGGGGGTGTTTCTAAAAAGCTCATTATTCGATAGGGTGTAGATAGATTTTGCTAAAATCACTATGAGTCAAGTTTTTACAACTTATGCTGCTGCTGTGCAATGGCTATTTTTGCAGTTGCCTCAATACCAG
>Ga0181566_10005372_pt1 | contig 10336 bp, 10 predicted proteins | sample 101ome_15_FD_133762 | JGI IMG/M metagenome (GOLD analysis project Ga0181566, IMG submission 133762) | Coastal salt marsh microbial communities from the Groves Creek Marsh, Skidaway Island, Georgia - 101402AT metaG (megahit assembly) | ecosystem: Environmental > Aquatic > Marine > Intertidal... | reverse complement strand
GCTAGCGATATTGGGCAAAAATTGTTAAAATATTACCAAGAAGAATTATCAAAAGCCACAATTTAGTCCAATGAAATTTGTACTTACCAGACCGATTGAAGACTCTAAAAGGATTAAGCAGAGTCTTGAAAGTAAGGGTCATAAGGTTATCGTTAACCCGTTACTGGAAATAAAATATAAAACAAACATATTAAATGCTGATAAATATGAGGTCTTAATATTTACAAGCCGTCATTCTATCCGTTACCTTGAAAAAAAAAATATATTTCTAAAAAATAAAATTATCTGCGCTTGTGGTAAGTCAACCTTTTTGGAAGCTAAAAAATTTGGTACAGAAAACACCTATATCCTCTATAGTAATGTTTCAGAATTAGAAGAAAACTTTGCTAATATTAATGGTATAAAAGAAAAAAAAGTTCTTTATCTGCGGGGCAGAGAAATTACATCTGACATTACTTCAATTTTCAGAGGTAATGGTATTAACATTGATGACAAAACTGTTTATGAAGCAAATGCGATTAATGAATTTAACAATGAACTAATAAATGAATTAGATGGTGGTCAGAATCTAGCAATTTTGTTTTACTCTATCAGAACTGCTCAGGTGTATCTTCAATCAATGGAGAAATATAATTTAAGTAATAAAACGTCAATAATTATAGCTTATTGTATATCTAAGAATGTTGCCGACTTTTTGACAAAGTTTGGAATAGAAACAAAGTATGCACAAGATACTTCAGATGATGCAATATTACAATTGATCAGTAATGAACATTAAAAGTTATGAATACAAGTTCTAATAGTCGAAAAAAACAGATTAAACCAAAAGTTACTATAGATCATGATATTCATGGGAAAGATCCAAAACCTAAATTTGGATTTATGAAGCGATTTCTGAGTAAATTAAATTCAAAGATCTTAGTGTATTTAATAACTTTTGGTGCATTTGTATATTTAGTTTATTTTCTAATCCCATTTTTTAATGGAACATCAAATATTAAATTAATTGACGTAAAAATTTTAAATGAGCAAGAAGCAAAAATTACAGAAATAGAGTCACAGATTAATAATAATAACCAACTATTATTAGCTTTACAGGGCAAGGATGATGCTATCATAGACCTAGAAAGAAAGATCATAGAATTAAATAATATACTAAATACAATTTCAGAAAAAAATATTGAAATTACAGAGCAGAATAATCAGCTAATTTCGATGATGAATGAGACAAAAATTCCCGGAAGTAATCAATCTCCAAATTTAATTAATAATGAAGAAATATCATTAACAGATACTAAACCTGTCGACGATGAGACATTCATGCCAGTAGATGACTCATTAATAAGTTTAGATAAAAATATAGTGATGGATCCTGTTCAAGATGTGCCAACATCCATAGAAGTATCTATTAGTGAGAATAATAAAAATATTGTAGAGTTGGTCATAAGAAGAATCGAAGAAAATATAGATCTAAAGATTGAGTTTCAAGACGAAATAGATATATTGCAAAACCTTGGATTAGATGATTTGACAGTTAATAAACTTATCAAATTATCTTATGAGACTGTTCCATCCCAAGAAGATTTAATCAATGAATTGGATAGAATGCTTGAAAGTCAGGTTAGTCTTTTTGAAGGGGATAATGGGTTCAAATCTAGAGTATTTAATTATATATCTGGAGAAATTTCTATCACAAGAAAAAGTTATATTCAAAATCCCAATAAAATTGATGAAATAAAAGCAAATATTTATAATGACGATCTCTTAGATGTATTAATTTCAATTGATAAAATAGATTTAGAAAGCGATAAATCAACATTAATTGATATGATTAAAGTCAGGAAAATATACAAAGATAATATGCGAGAATTAAGAGATAAATTTGAAATAAATTAGTATATGAAACAAGGCTTCATTAATGATTAAAATATTTTTCTTATTAGCATCCTTAATAGGATTGGTATATATATTTAGCTGGTTAAATACCTACACGGGCTCTGTCTTGTTCTTGTTGGGTGATTACGAGGTAACCGTATCACCATTATTTTTTACATTTATAATTTTATCTATAATAGTTTTATCAATCTTATTATGGTTGGTATTTTCCTATGTAATTCATCTTCCCAAAAAAATTCATCAACTAAAAGAAGCAAAGATCAAAGAGAGATTACAAAATGCTATATCTAGTGGATTAATTTATGCCGCGGTAGGAAATGCAAATGCTGCAGACTCAGAAATAAAAAAGATTGATAAGCTTGCCAAAAATAAAGATGAAAATAATGAAATAATGACTCTTTTACTTAAGGCCCAAAATGCTAGTTTGAAAAAAGATAATAAGGAATTGAATAAGATATTCCAATCTATGAAAGCGATAGAAAATACTAAAATGTTAAGTTATCGTGGATTATATACCATTTCCAAAAATGCAGAGGATCCAACAAAATCGATTGAACTTTTAAAAGAAGCCGAAGCTTACAATGCTAATGAACCTTGGTTAATGGATGAGTTATTTAAATGTTATTTAATGACACAAAACTGGAAGTCAGCATCTGATGTTTTAGAAAAGAAATTAAATAATAAGTTAATTACAAAAAAGGAGTTTAATACATTCAATTCCATAATACTTACAGCACACGCATTATCTGTAGAGGAAGTGAATCAAAATGAGGCATTAAATAGCGCGCTTGAAGCAATAAAGTTAGAGAAATCACAAATAATATCAGCTTTAATTTGTGCAAAGATTTTATCAGAACAAGGTGATAAAACTAAAGCAGAAAAGATTATATTGGATACATGGAAAATAGCTCAGCATGAGGATTTAGCTTATTTATATAGTTATCTGCAGTCAGGAATATCTCCAAAACAAAGAATTAAAAGAATTGAGGACCTAATTAAAAAGACTAAAGTGTCCGGTATAGAAGGTGCAGTTGCATTAAGTAGGGCTTTTATGGATGATCAAAATTTTGATAAAGCAAGAGAGATAATTGAGCCTCATGTTAATGAAGATTCTAGCAAAAGGATTTTTGAATTATTAGGTGATATCGAAGCAAAAGTATCAAGAGGTGGAGTGAAACCACGTGATTGGATTAGAAAAGCACTAAATGCAAAAATAGATACTGGTTGGCATGACTCAGATATATCATCGTTAGTTTGGATACCTTGTTTGCCAGCTACTGGAGAAATCAAAGTTTTAAAATGGGGTGATTATAAAATTAAATCAATAGATGATAATACTGCATTTATTGAAAACTTTGATACCAAAAGATTACTTGCGAAAAATATTCAAGAGATAGAAATACCAGATACGAGGGATGAGATTGAGGATGTGGTAGAAGTTGAAGTGCTATCAGATACTAAGAAAGATAAACCTAAAGAAGAAAAAAAAGATACTAAAAATACCAAGGCTGACCATAAAAAAGACATAAGTGATGACATTATCTTACCTGATGACCCAGGGGTGACTCAAGAAGAAGACATAAACGAACCATAATTCTACTTGATTTACTATTAAAATAATTAGCTATATTATTTACAATTAGTGCCGATGTAACTCAGTAGGTAGAGTAGCAGTTTCGTAAACTGAAGGTCGTAGGTTCAAGTCCTATCATCGGCACCATTGAAGAATATTTAGTAAATAATCAACATACTTCTATTTTTTAAGTGATGGCTACCATAAATCAGGTCGTGACAACGCAGCAACACACTCAAACTGAATTGGTTGTTGTGGGATTGAAGTGCCATTCAACATCATACCTGTCCAACCAAATGGATATTGTAATATATATGGTGGCAGGAATGATTGTCCAATCTCTTCTTTAAAACCAAAGCGTCCATAGTAGGCAGGGTCTCCATAGACCAAAAGAGCATCAACACCATCTTCAGTTAGCATATTTATTCCAGCATTGATGAGATTTGTACCGACACCCTGCTTCTGTTGTTCTATAGATACGGCAAGTGGAGAAAGAATATATCCGGAGATGTTTTTTGTAGATTTCAAGAAAATTGGACTGAAGGATACATAACCAATTACTTGATTATCAACTTCAGCAACTAATGATTTGATTGGTGGATTGGTGGATTCGTTGGAGAGTTCTTGAACAAAATTCATGATGAGTTTGTTCTCTTCATCAGGAAATACAGTTTCAATAATCTTTATTATTGAAACTAAATCTGTTTTTTGAGCAAGTCTATTTGTTATCATTTATGTCAATATGCTCGTGATAAAGAAGTCGTAGGTTCAAGTTTTATCATCGGCACTAAATTATTCAGAAGAAATTTCTTGTATTGTATTACAATGGCTGCATACACTTGATCGTTTATCCATATATTTGCCGCATGTTTCACACCTCTTTTTGCTCCAAGAAATATACCAGGCGAAAGCAGCGCCAATAATTAAAACAATCAATATTAGTCCGCTTGCAAAAATAAATGAGATTATTAGAAATATGATTAGAAGAGAAATTTTAATTAATGTGATTATTTGCTGCATATTGAAATACTCTTATGAATTATAAATATTCGACCAATATATAGAAATGTCTAAAAAATTAATACTAGCCTCAATTTACATACTAGTAAAACTATAGTAGTCTTCTATTGTTAATTTTATTTAAATGTTATTATGAACACCAAGTCTAAAATGCTTTAATTAATAAGAGTTGAGACAGCAATGGTGTGAGGTCTGATCTTAAAAAAAGGGAGAACAATGAAATATAACTTGTTAGGAAATTCTGGTTTAAAAGTATCTAACCTTGCTATTGGTACTATGAACTATGGAAAAGGTGATCCTGCACAGCCACTTTTTTCATTAGGCGTAAAAGAAGCAAAAAGAAACATTGATCTTTGTATAGATGAAGGGATCAATTTTATTGATACATCTGATGGTTATGCAAAAGGAACATCTGAGGAAATTCTGGGTGAAGCAATAAAAGGAAAACGTGAAAACCTTATCATTGCATCAAAAGTATGGAATCCTATGGGCGATGGACCAAATGATCTAGGACTATCTAGGTATCACATTATATCTGCTTGTGAAGCAAGTTTAAAGAGATTGCAAACTGATAGAATTGACGTTTATCTCGCTCATAAGTGGGATGGAATGACACCTATAGAAGAGATTGCTGAGGCATTCGATAATTTAGTTAGAACAGGAAAAGTAAGATACATTGGATGTTCAAACTTTTCTGGTTGGCATTTAATGAAAGCTCTTGCTGCAGCTGACAGAGCGAATAGGCAGAGATTTATTGTTCAACAAATTCATTATTCTCTTCAGGCAAGAGAAGCAGAAAATGAACTAATACCAATTGGTATATCTGAAAAGATAGGAACAATGGTATGGAGCCCACTCGCAGGAGGACTTCTAACCGGTAAGTTTAGAAGAGGTGAATCGGGACCAACGGGCTCTAGACATTTTGAACGAAAATGGAAAAACCCTCCAATATATGATGAAGAAAAACTGTACGATATTATAGATGTCATAGTAGAAATTGCAGGGCAAAGAGAAATTCCGCCATCTCAGGTCTCTTTAGCATGGCTTTTAAGTAGGCCAACCGTTGCTACCTTAATAGTTGGAGGTAGAAATGAAGAACAATTTAAACAAAATATTCCAGCATCTGACCTTGAACTTACAGAAGAAGAATTAAATAAATTAAATGAGGTTAGTCGACCAAATTTATTGTATCCATATTGGCATCAACAATTTATGGGTAAAGAGAGATTTTCTGAAGCAGATCTAGGACTGCATAAGTGGCATTCTGGATATTAATTATAGACATTCATATCAGAGTTTCTCTGAGATTAATTTCCCAGAGAAGCTCTTGATAAGATTGATAAGAAATTAGATTTCACAAGTCATATCTTGGCCGCAACACATAGGTGATTTGACTTTGCCATGTCCATTTGGACACTCAGAAATATGTACATTGCTTCCATCAGGTTTTGTAATAGTGCTATGAACGAGTTCGTCATCACATTGACCACAGGTCATTGTACCAACGCTCATACCACATTTTTCACATGTATATTTTGCCATTTTTAGCTCCCTAAATTTAATTTAATAATAAATCAAAAAAATCATTAAGCCAAGTTTTAACATGCTTGTCATAAATGAGTCTTCCTTCAAAATGTTTATCCCTTTGTTGGGCTCCATTCATAACAAGTCTATGTTCAGCCTTGACCAGCCATCTATTAATCATTGCTAGTGTTAATTCACTATGAAACTGAATACCAAATGCTTTTTCGCCATACTGAAATGCTTGAGGATCTTCGTCAAGACCAACAGCAAGTATTTTTGCTTCTTTTGGTGGTCTCATCCATTCACGATGCCACTGATGAACAAACGGTGGCCAATTCAATAATTTTTTACCGTACTCTGTTGGTTTAATTGGATAATAACCAATTTCAACATTATCTTTTGTTGTTATAGTACCTCCAATGGAGCATGAGAGAAGTTGCGCCCCAAGGCAAATCCCAAGGAAGGGCTTATTTTCTTTTAAGGGGACTTGGATCCATTCTTTCTCATATTTAATGAAGTCATCTTCATCATTTGCGCTCATGGGTCCACCAAACATAACTGCTCCAGCATATCCATCTTCTAAACTATCTGGAAGTACATCACCCAGAGCGGGTCTTTTTGTTATTAATTTATAACCTCTGTTCTCAAGGAGCATACCGACTCTACCTGGAGTAGATGTTTCCTGATGAAGTATAATGAGTATCTTATTATCCATTTAACGAACTTAAAAAATCTTTCTTTATTTGAACTCTTTCCCGGGTTGAAATCCCAATTAATTCTGCAACTCTCCATACCAGATTATTTTCATAGGGATCAAAATTGTCATCCGTAACAATTATTTGCCACATCATTTTAATAATTTTTTTTCTCTCACTTAATTCTAGAGATTTTTTTATAGTATTTGTATAAGCGTATAAGTCTGTAGCAGATTTTTCTTCGCTAATACCTAATTCCATAAGATTTTTTGAGTCTTCATCATTTAAGGAAAAATATTTAGTAAGTAACTCAAGGATTTTTTGCTCTTCTAGAATGTGAAACTCATCATCAATCTTTGCTGTTCGAACAAGTATTTTTGATACAGCTATCTGGAGTTCAGTGGGTTCAAAAGATACTGTATCTGATTTACTATTTTCTTTTTTAAAAAGATTTTTGATAAAATTCATTTTAAGTCCTTTATTTAAATGAGTTTTTTATGAAGTATAAACATATTATAATTAAAATATATAAACAAAAAAAATATTGTAAGCTTATGAATATTAAAAATACAAATGATTTCAAACTTGGAGTATTAGGTTACCCTCTATCTCATACTCTTTCTCCCATGATTCATAATTACTGGTTATCCAATTATGAATTAAATGGCATTTATGAAAAAGTTGAAGTATCACCTAAAAATTTGAGTGATTTTTTTAGTAACAATATTTTGCAATATAGAGGTTTGAATGTCACAATTCCTCATAAGGTAGATGTTTTTAATTACATGGACGAAGTGAGTGATAGTGCAAAAGTTATTGGTGCTATAAATTGTATTACAGTATCAGATAATAAATTGATTGGATCTAATACTGATGCAGATGGATTTATGCAAGGCCTTGTAAATGCCCATTCCTCAATAAATTTTGGAAATAAAAATGCACTAGTAATTGGTGCTGGAGGCGCTTCAAGAGCGATAATACATTCACTTCAAATGAAGTCTGTAAAAAACATTTCAGTTACAAACAGATCTCATGACAGACTGCAATCATTAAAGCAAATCTTTGATGATAAAATTAGTGTAATAGATTGGGTGTCAATATATGAAGAGATTAAAAACTACAACCTTATTATAAATTGCACAAGTTTGGGAATGTTAGGAAAAGATGATATCAAATTTGATTTATCACATCAGAAAGAAAAATCTTTAGTTGTAGATTTAGTTTATAATCCACTCGAAACGGGATTTATTGTTGAAGCTAGAAGAAATCATCATGATTACCTGAATGGGATTCCGATGCTACTCAATCAAGCGGCATTGTCGTGGGTTAGATGGTTGGGTATAAATCCACGGATTACTGACGAATTAATCAGTAATATATCAAATTCCATTAGATAAATTTACATACTTAATCAAGATTTTGATATTTGTTACCAATTTGATTTTCAATTTTTTGGGCAATTGATAGTAATTTTCTCTCTTTGAATGATGGAGCAATTATTTGCATTCCAATTGGCATGTTATTTTGATCGAGAGCAATAGGAATGGAAATTGCGCAAAGACCGAGTAGATTAACAGGAGAAGTATTCCTGAGCATTAATCCATTTGCTTCAGAGTATTTCTTTGAGTCAGCTAGATCAGATACAATGGGAGGTGAAATTGGAACAGTTGGTGTGATAATCACATCAAATTCATCAAATTTTGAATTTATTGATAAGGTCATTTCTTCGAAGGTATCTTTTCTTTGAAGATATTCTATTGCTGAGAATGTATGCATATCCTTGATACGAAATGCCACGTTTGGATCAAGACTATCTTTTAAATGGGACATCTCACCATTTATGAATGATGCAAATTCTGCTGCTGCCAAACCACCTTGTGTAAAAAGGAAATACGCTTCATCAATCTCATTTAAATTTTTTGAACTAGTGCGGGAACTTTTCTTTTCAATCGCAGTTAAGACTTTCTCAAATTCTGATGATATATCATCATCACATTTTTCATTAAACCAATCATATGTTGTAAACTTGAAATCGATGTCGTCATCGATTACTAATTTTTTTTCATTTTTATAATAGAGACTTGATTTATCAAATTCTTCAAATGCATATATTGTATCTTCAACAGTATGGGTAAGAGTTCCAGGTGTATCGAAACTTTTGCTAAGTGGAACGATGCCATCAGTTGACCATCTATTTTTTGTTGTTTTAAGCCCTACATTTCCAGTAACGGATGCAGGAATTCTAACGGAGCCAGCTGTATCGGTTCCAAGTGCTAATGCAGCAGTTCCTGTGCAAAGGCTAACTCCAGCTCCCGCGCTAGAACCTCCAGGAACTCTGTGATTATTGGTGTCCCAAGGATTTATTGGAGTACCCCAATGTGGGTTTATTCCAACACCTCCAAAAGCAAATTCTACAGTATGTGTTTTTCCTGTAATGAGTGAATTATGGTATTGTAATGTATTTAATATGGGACCTTCTTTTTCCCATTTTTCTAGCAATTCCTTTGGTGAACCTGCTCTAGTTTTATAATTTTCGACACCGTATAAATCCTTTACGGAAGTTGGAATGCCCATCAATGGATGATATTTGCTATCTTTAATTTTGTCTATTTGGCTGGCTTTTTGAAGTATAGTTTTTGAATTAAATTCCACATATGCACTTTTGGCTACTGGATCAGAGGCATAATTTTCAATTACTTCATTAGCTATATCTGTGACCGAAATATTTCCTAGAACTAGGTCCTCATTAATTTCTGTAAATGATTTTTTATGTAAAATATTTTTTTTCATTTCCCTTTAGAACTCTTTTGGATAATATGTATCAATCTTATAACATAATTGAATTTTAGAGGTAAATAAAATGTCACACAGTGTAATTGATACACCTAAATTAGGTGACAGTCCAAACAGATATGGACCAACATCAGCAAGAGACGTTTCTACAAGAAAAATTAAAATGGATTCAATAGTAATTGATACTCATGCGCACGTTCTTATTCCAGAAGCACATGATTATATTAGTCCATTATATAATCTTGGAGATATTCCATTTGTACATAATTCAAGTGCAGAAACACTTGAAATTCAGCAACTTCAAGACAAAGATAGAACAGTTGCATTATCAAGCATTCCAGATCGCTTGGAAGTTCTTGAGGCACAGGGTATCGACAAGCAGGTTATAGCATCTGTTCCAAACCAATGTTACTATATGGCAAGAGGTGAAGACGCAAACAAGGTGTCAAGACTTGTTAATGATGGTATCCAAACTTGGGTTGATGCTCATCCAGATAAATTTGTTGGGCTTGGAACTGTACCTCTACAAGAATTATCGATAGCACTTGATACCCTTGATTATATTAAGAAAGAAACAGATTTGAAAGGTCTACAAATTCTTACAAACGTAAATGGTATGGAAATATCAGATAGTTCTCTAGATAAGTTTTGGGCTAAGGTTGAAGAGTATGATCTAACTGTGATGCTTCATCCGCTTGGTTTTTCACACGGAGAAAGATTTGGTGGGTACTACTTCACTAATGTGATTGGTAACCCTCTAGATACTACAGTTGCCTTACACTATATTATCTTTAATGGACTTCTAGAAAGATACAAGAACTTAAAAATACTCGGT
>Ga0181566_10005347_pt1 | contig 10360 bp, 5 predicted proteins | sample 101ome_15_FD_133762 | JGI IMG/M metagenome (GOLD analysis project Ga0181566, IMG submission 133762) | Coastal salt marsh microbial communities from the Groves Creek Marsh, Skidaway Island, Georgia - 101402AT metaG (megahit assembly) | ecosystem: Environmental > Aquatic > Marine > Intertidal zone... | reverse complement strand
TTCGGTTCAAGGCTTGGTTCTCCATCAACCGCCAACTGATACATGAACAGCTGCTCCCCCTCGAGAGCACTTCCGCCGTCTTGAATGGCGTAACCTGAAGGGTCAGTCCCTTCGAGATAAACAGCGACTTTCTGGCCGAGACTTCCAGCGGTATCATCGATCATCAGCGTGTAGACCCCTGTCAAGGCTGTCAAATCGCTTGGAAGCAACATGTTCGTTGACGAGTATTCACCCTCATCGGGCCAACCGTTGAGGTTGTCATCGTCGATCCATTCCTTCCAGACCATGGCCGACATCGCGCTCGGAAGCACGGGTTGGTCCATGATGGTCACCTGCATCACTTGGGTAAGGCTTGGTGTGCGATGGTCGTATTTGTACATCGATGTTTCAATCACCCGAGGCTTCACCGAATCCACGGTAAAGGTGCGAGAGGATTCCGTAGGCTCAACAATGGATGAACCGTTGAGTGACTCCAAATGAACCGTCCACATGACGTCCCCGTAGGTGAAGGGGATGGTTTCAGTGAAATTCCAATACGTGCCGTCAAGTTGCGTGGTGTTCCTCACAAAGTTGCCGTCCCGGAAGAGCGTAAGTTTGGCATCCCCATCGACAAATGCGTCGGATGTGTTAAGACCTTCAAAGCCGACCTCAACAGAGATGTTCATGCTCTCACCGCCACGAAGGTATTGGCGACTGCTTGGCATGGGAACGCCGTCCTCTGAAAACACGACAGCCTTCAGCTCCAAATCGTTCTCGTAGCCCTGCGTGTTGACCGTTCCCCAGGTATGGAGGAACGGAATGGAAATCACGCTGTTCTGCATGACAACACGAGAGGTGGCCGTGAGTTGCATTTCATCGTCCCACAACGGACGCAATCGGAAGGTGATGTTGCTGATGACCGTCATGCCGTCCTCAGTCACCGTGATCGGGTCGGTCGGATGCAACTCAACGAGGTCCGCATCGCCAATACCGGCTGGGGCACCACCTGCTGCGGGGAACAACCAGGTGGCTTGGTGGACTTTGCTGAAGACATCCAACCGGTAATGAGCAGGCGACCCACCGGTGATCTGGTATTCTGCAGAAATGGTTTGCCAGTGTTGGCTTGGTGTCAAAACGTAGGGAGCGTTGACCATCTCACCGTCTTGAAGAAGCACGCTGCTCGACGTTTGCAAGTCAAGAACTTCCACCGTCAAACCACCGCGCTCAGCGGCCATGAACGGCAGTGGAATGGCTTGCATTCCACCAACATTCGGCACCGCCGCTCGGGCTTCGTTCACCCCCATCACAAAATCCGAAGAGGCTTCGGCGACGAGGTGATGCGAGGCGTTGTAGGTTGCCCTCAACCCACCCAAGACGGCCGAGCCGCTCCCGGTGAGTTCAATGTCCACTTCGGTGAAAGGCGTCCCGAGGATATCAACGGTGTTGGCAACGTTGCTCAGAGCGCTCACCATGGCGCTCAGTTCATCGGGCGTCAAATGGAAGAGCCCTGTGGAGATGTCTGTGGCGCTCCTGTTGGCGATGAGGTCGTTTTGGACAAACAGGGCCACGTCTTGAACCGAGCCGCTCTCGACGGCGTAACTGAAACCAAACGAGGACAATCCTTGTTGAGGAACCCACAATTTGGCCACAGACGGCGAGCCCCCGGTTAGCGTAACCTCCATCTGTTCCTGAGCGTTGACGAAGCGGTCTTGCCAACCCCAAGCGCCGACACGGGCGTCTTCACCACCCCATTCGTGGCGTTCATCGAGTTTGAAATCCAAAGCGGGTTGTACGGGGTGTTGACCGCCAAAGAGATCAAGGGCGACGGAGTCCACCGACCAAGAAGTAAAATTGCTCATGTTTCCGTCTGCTGGTGGAAGGGCGACAAAGCGTCCCTGCATACCCACGACCTCTTGGCTTACAACGGGTGTGAACGGCAACGTCACATTGGTCCAAGCGTGGTCGGGATGATAGCGTATTTGCGCCTGTGCGTTGGTCAAAGAACCCGTGAGTTTGGCGTCGTAGACAGGAGCGTTCGCCAGCATCCAAGGCGAGACGAGGGTGTCGTTGGCTCCTCCGGAAACTGAGGAGGCGCTGTACGTTGAACCGTTGAGTTCCCAACCACGGTCAACGGGGTCGGTATAGAACGATTCTCGCACCGAACCATCTCCTGATATTGAGTGAACCAGCGGCATACCGTTGGCGCCACCTGAAAGTTCGATGTGAAGTCGGAATTCATCCACGACATGATGGTCAAGCATGTTGAGTGGGACAATCATATTGTTCGATCCTTCCATGCCGGGAATCACCTCGCCTGCGGTGTTGAGCACCGACCAGTTGAGGTATGCACCGGAGGGAACCGTTGCTTCGATGTAAAGCGGCGCATAGGTGTCATCGGCGAGCGGTTGGGTGACGCCTGCGGCGTGACCCATAGCAGGGCTGGTCCAATTTGACTCGGGCGGAGTGGCGATGTGAACATCGTCAACAAACCAATAGTCACAGCACGTGCTACTGCCGCTGGTTTGGTGGATTCGGAATTGCGAGTTGGCGTGCACAGCAGCAGCCGGCAAGGTGGTCATGAACTGGAAGTTCGTGGTTTGGGCGCCACCACCGCTGAAGGTTCGAAACACTGTCCATCCACCAGCAGCGGTCTTGTATTGGAATTGGAGGTTCTCGCCGCTGTCGGGTGTTTCACCGCAGCCCGACCGACCTTCATGCACCCAAGCGTGGAAAGGAATGTTGGCTCCGCCGGCAAGGTTGACAACCGGTGAGGTCCCGAAAGTTGAGCCGGCATAGGTTCGAAGCGAACCACCCGTCGAGCCGTTGAACCCGCAAGAGGGGGATGACCCGCGCCGTATAGGAATTCGAGAAGGTCCAGCCCTGGTTGTTGGTGTTGAAATCCCACAGCACACCTGCAGACGACCCGGTGAGTGCACCGTTGGAGACGCTTGAGCCGTTTTGGATGGCGTCTGCGTGATTCCAATCGTTGGCATCGTCCCACACAAATCCGGACTGCGTTGGCAGGATTTTCGGTGTGAAGACCATCTCAGCGCTGACCAGAGGTTCGTTGTTCGGCAAATCGAGTTTGAAGTTGTTGTTTGGCGTTCGGGAAAGTGTGAGGTCCATTTGGTCGCCCTCTCCTACGAAAAGCACGGTTTCCTCCTCATCAAGTGCGGACGTGGGCGGTTGTAAAATCAACGTGCTCAGCCCACCGCTCAAGACCATCAGCGTGACGAGAATCAACGCCTGTGCATGGACACGCCCCCCTGCCATGCACCATGGTGGTCATTCAAGGACTTGAAGCATACGCCTTCACCGCCTCCTCAATCCCAAAGATTTTGACCTTCAGCAACGCGTTTTTTTGATGCTTCGGCTCCGTTCTCTAACAAAAATGAACAACTTTTGGAGTGATATTCAAAACCGAACCCATGGTGGACGCAACATGGCTCAGCCCAAGTCGGCAGGTGAACTGGACGCCGTTCAGTTGGAAACGAACCTGTTGAAACGCTGGTCAGATGAGCAGACCTTCCAAGCATCCATTGATGCACGACGAGACGGAGCCCCCTTCATTTTCCTCGAAGGACCACCCACCGCTAACGGGAAACCCGGCATCCACCACGTCGTTGCGCGGACCTACAAAGACCTCGTCTGCCGTTGGAAAGCGATGGAAGGCTTCCTGGTCGAACGCAAGGGCGGTTGGGACACCCACGGCCTCCCCGTTGAGATTGAGGTGCAGAAGCGCCTCGATCTGATGAGCAACGAAGCCATCGAAAAATTCGGGATGGCTGAATTTAACCAAGCCTGCAGAGAATCCGTTTGGACCTACGAGGCTGCATGGAGAGAGATGACCGAGCGCATGGCCTACTGGGTGGACCTCGACAACCCCTATGTCACGCTTGACAATAACTACGTCGAATCAGCATGGTGGGCCCTCAAGCAGATGTTTGACAAGGGTTTGCTCTACCGTGGCCACAAAGTCCTGCCCTTCTGCCCGCAAACGGGCACCTCCTACTCGAGCCACGAAGTGGCCTTGGGATACAAGGAAGTCGAAGAGCCGTCGGTCTATGTCAAATTCAAGCTCACCGACGATGACGCCTCCATCCTCGCTTGGACCACCACACCCTGGACCTTGCCTGGAAACGTAGGATTAGCGGTCGGCCCTGAGGTCACCTATGTTCGGTGCCGCATCAAAGAGGAAGCCGGCGAGAACTGGGAAGGTGCTGGAGGGGCAAGCGTCGGCGAAGAGGTCATTCTCGCAAAGGAATTGATGAAAGACGTGCTGCGCCATCATGTTGACATCGTTGAAGAATTCCACGGCTCCTCGCTGGTTGGTCGCTCTTACGAACCGCTTTTCCCCGAAGCAGTACCTCGTGGAGATTCGACCTCTGCTTGGACCGTCTTGGCCGCAGACTGGGTCACGACGACCGACGGTACGGGCGTTGTCCACACCGCCGTCATGTACGGTGAAGACGACTACAACCTCGGCATGGAGGCAGGACTCCCAGCCCACCACACGGTTGGCATGGACGGTTCCTTCGTCGCAGGAACCCATCCAGCGTTGGATGGTCGTTACGTCAAGGAATGCGATGAAGCCATCATCGGTCTTCTCAGCGCACCCAAAGGGTCCAACGGAAAAGGGCCAGAAAGCGGCCTTCTCTATCGGGAAAAGGCCTACGCGCACGACTACCCCCATTGTTGGCGAACCGACCATCCTCTGCTCTACTACGCCATGGATTCCTGGTTTGTCCGCATGACGGCCGTCAAGGAAAATCTCCTCAAATTCAACGACCAAGTTGAATGGGCACCCGACTGGGTCGGCGAGGGACGCTTTGGCGAATGGCTGCGCAACGTCAAGGATTGGGCCATCTCAAGAGAACGCTACTGGGGCACACCTTTGCCAGTGTGGCGAAGTGAAAGTGGGGAAATGAAATGCGTGGGCTCCATCAAGGAGCTTCAAGAGGAAGTCGCCAAAGCCGTCGCAGCGGGCATTGACAACCCTCCGTGCCCCGATGACGTTGACCTTCACCGACCCGTGGTGGATGGTTACACCTTACTCTCTGACAGTGGCGAGCCAATGAAGCGAGAGCCGTTCGTCATGGATTGCTGGTTTGATTCGGGGTGCGCCTCGTTCGCTCAATGGCACTACCCCTTCGAAAACGAAGACGTGTTCAACGGGTCGTTCCCTGTGGACTACATTTGCGAAGGTGTTGACCAAACCCGAGGATGGTTCTACACCCTGCTGGCCGTTTCAACCGCCGTTTTTGACGAAATGTGCTACAAGCGCTGCCTCTCGCTGGGTTTGATTCTCGACGCAGAAGGCAAGAAAATGAGCAAATCAAGAGGCAACATCGTCGATCCCTGGGACCACTTCAACCGAGAGGGAGCAGATGCGACCCGCTGGTACATGGTCACCGCTGGAGCGCCTTGGAACCCTCTCAAGTTTGACCCGAACGGTGTCCGAGAAACCTACGCCAAGATGTTCCTCACCATGTGGAACGTGTACAAATTCCACGCCGATTACGCTGCACTTGACGGGTTTGACCCGGAAGCGAGCAGCCTCGCCGTCGACCAGCGACCCGAACTTGACCGTTGGATCCTCTCTCGACTGCACACCGTCACGAGTGAGTACCACGACAACTTCGTCAACTGGCAATTCCACAAAGCTTGTCGTGACCTTGAGGACTTCATGGTCAACGATGTGTCCAACTGGTATGTTCGCAGGAGCCGCCGACGCTTGTGGGACGAAGCCGACAGCAACGACAAATTGGCTTGCCAGCATACGCTTCACGAGGTGCTTACCACCGTCTGTCGCCTCATGGCACCCGTCGCTCCGTTCATGGTGGATGAAATCCATCGCAACCTCACCGGTGATTCGGTCCACACTGCAGCGTGGCCCGCCGGCATCCCAGGCTCACTCGAAGGAGCCACATCGGACGAGTGGGATGAAGATGCAGCCAAAGCAACAGCAACCCTGCCGCCCCAAGACCACGAACTTGAATCCACCATGGCGTTGGTCCGTGAACTGGCCGAGGCGGGACGACGCATTCGCATTGATGGCAATCGACGTCAGCGCCTCCCCTGTGCGCAGGGATGGATCGTGGCTGGACCCGACCTTACGGCGTTCCACGATCTGCTCGCTGAGGAATTGAACGTCGAGACCATTCAGGTCGAAGACGACCTTGACCGCTTCCAGAAAATCGAGTTGGCTCCAAATTTCCGAGCCCTTGCTCCCAAAGCACGGGCCCAAGTTAACGAGGTGGCCAACGCTATTCGAGCCTCGGAGGAGCCTGAAGTCCTGCTGGCCTCTATCCTTGACGGAGGAGCAGATGTTCTCGGCGTGCGGGTTGAAGAAGGCGATGTTGAGGTCAAGCGTGTGGAACGTGCTGGCTTTGCTGCCCAAACCGTGGAAATGTCATCCACCGACGAACAAGCGCTTCATGTCAGCCTTGTATTGGACATGAACGATACACCTGCGCTCCTTTCAAAGGGCATGGCAAGGGACATCACGCGTCGGGTACAAGCCCAGCGCAAGTCCTTGGATCTCGCCATTGAGGCGACCATCGATCTTGAAGTTTGGATGGAAAACGGCCCCGACATGCTGCCTGCGGACGAAACGTGGGTGGCAAACGAAACACGGTCAGCTGGTTGCGTCTTCCACGGAAGTGACGGTCAACCACCCGAGGGCGCAGAGCGCTTCGAGGTGGATGGAACCGTTGTTCATTTCACCGTCAAATGAGGCGAAGACGTGCGCATTGTTTCCCTCGTCCCCAGTTTGACGCTCACCCTGTTCGATCTTGGGTTGGATGCCAGCACCATCGTTGGTCGAACACCTTGGTGCATCCACCCTGCCGATGCAGTCCGGGATGTCCCCGTGGTTGGCGGCACCAAAACCCCAACCCTTTCCAAAATTAAGGGGGCTAAACCCGACTTGGTGGTAATGGACCGGGATGAAAACCCAAAGGCGGTTCACGATTGGTGCGTGGAGCAAGGCTTCGCGACCTTCGTTTGCGATGTCAAGCATCCGAAAGAAGTCCCCCGTATGATACGGGAACTTGGGCTCGTAATCGGACGAGTCAAAGCGGCTGATGAACGAGCCAGTGAGGTAGAAAGGATGCTTGAACGCATCAAGGCATCCAACGGAAAACGGGCGCTCCCAATGATTTGGCACGAACCGCTGATGGCAGCGAACGGAGCCACCTATGCTGGCAGCATGGTTGCCTGCATGGGCTATGAGGTTCCTGTCATCGAGCCCGAGGGAACCGGGTACCCAGTCATCACGCCCGATGACATCATCGCTTACGGCATCACAGACCTGTTTCTATCCTCCGAACCTCACGAATTTTCCCTCGCTGAGGGCGAAGTGTTGGCCACCGCCGTCAAAGACCTCGGCGGCACACCACCGTCGTTGCACCTGATCGACGGAGAGGCGCTGACGTGGATGGGGTCCTACACCGCTACAGGACTTGCAACCCTCCTCGAGATGGAAACAGACGAAGAACATCGTTGATTTCTTGTCGCATCCGTCACAAGCGACGGCTTCAAATCACGCCGCAACAACGCCAAATCATGCGACGAACCATCCTTGGCATGGCGATGGCGTTGTCCATGCTTCTCGCCGGCTGCTTTGGAGACGGCAGTGGGGTGGTAGAGGAAGAAATCCTTGAACCCATCTGGGCAGATTATGAGCGCATTGACCTCGCAAGCCATGTTGACGAACGCATGTTTGTCACCGTTGACCTTCGGACAAACCAATCCACCAACACCACATGGGCGGTCTTTGACGCAAGTTACGGTGGAAACTGCTGCGAGCACTACTTGGCGACATCCATTGAAGGACAGATACTCAACATCGGAGGGGAATACCCCGTGTTTTCGGAAGACCGCGGGCATGCGTGGGACACCTACATTCCCGGCGTCTTGCCAGACACACAATGCAGAACCCCCGTGCCGACCAACCCCGGTCAGGAAGGGCTTGGCGAAGGCAGTATTGTTCAGGCAACCAACGGCGACATCATCTCCATGTCGTGGTTCCCCTACCCCGGAGCCGACCTCAAACTCGACAAGTTCTATGCGATTCTGTACGACGAATCCGAAGGTGAATGGACCTGGTGTTACAACCGCATCACGGAGCCGTTCTATGACCGTTCGTGGCAAGTCGAAGTTATTGGCCCCATCGATGCATCGGCCCCCTGGGGCAGCGGTGAGTGGGCAAGCATCGTCGTATCGAACTTCTGGCACCAAACGCAAAATGCGGGCGGCCAGATGAGCGTGGATGGACTCAACTACTACCCCTTCCAATTTCCGGGTCGTGGTGGAGGCGACCCAGCCGTTGAACTTGATTTGAACTTCACTGGTGCTGACCTTCCGGCCTATTGGGACGTCAACAAACCGCACAAAGAAATGCGAGCCTTCCCCCTTCCCACGGGCGGCCTTATCTTTCCCGCCTATTACAACAACGGCAACGCCGCCTACATGGACACCAGCCTCTCGTGGAACGAATTAAGCGTCCAATTCCCCTCTGAATATTGCCACATTGACCGTGCCGGAACGTTGCATTGTGTCGCCAATTCAGGCACCATGTTCACCCATTACATGTCAACCGACGGTGCCGAAACATGGTCAAACCACACCTACGATTTGGGAGTTCAAGCCTCCTCCATAGAGGAGTGGGAATTCCAAGGAAACGGTGAATTGGACCTGTTCGTGCTCAACGTCCGATACCAGTCCACGGAGGGACCTGACGTGGACACCGTCTACCACGTACGGGGATACTCGGAAGACATGTCTCCCGACACGCTGACCTATATCGGTCAAGGTGACTTGGATTCAACTTCCGGAGCAGGAAACGATATTCGCTTTGATTTTGCCTCATTGGGCATACTCGAGGACGGCGGCGTGGTCGTCGCCTATCACGATTCAACCGACCCCGACCCGCTCTTTGCGGTTGAACTGGAATTGCCTGCCTGATCAGTCAACCTTGGCAAACATCTCCAAGATATCAGCAAACAGTGCCTTGGCGTGGCCGTTGCTCTTCTCAACCAAACGCTTCACGATCAGTTCGGGTGTTGAACGTGCGAGATGATTTCGCTTGGGCGTTCGGTCAACCAGCAATTCAAGATCTTCACCAAGACCGCTCGCCTCAATGCCGTCAACCCGGAGGTCGTCCCGTCCCGTGGCGTCAAGGATAGCGGGGGCAAGATGCGTCACCAACATCATGGTGGTGTCGGGTTGAGCTTCGGCCGCTAGCAGCATGCCAGCAATGATACGAGCCCCAGCCCCGGGTTCTGTGATTGCCTCAAGTTCGTCGGCAAGAATGAGTTTTGGCGTCGGGTCACTGACCACCGAAGCCAGTTCAACCAACGTCTGCTCAAGGGCTCCGGCACTCTGTGTACCACCGGCTTTGGCCAAGATATGGAGCGCATCCACTTTGCCCACTCGGGCTGCATCAGCGGGAACTGGCAAGCCCATGTGAGCGAGGATACACGCATAGGCTAAGCACTCCAACAAGGTGGTTTTTCCGCCAGAGTTCGCACCGGTTAACAGGGCCAAGGATTGCTGGTCTGCTTTGATGGCTGCGGCCCCCAAACCGTAGGTGACCGGGTCTGGGTCCACACCGAGCAGCAGATGGCGCCCCCCCTCCAGCCAAATTCCATGCGCCACCAGCTCTGGCATAACACAGCGATTTGTTTGAGCCCAACGAGCGATTGAAAGCCACTGGTCGGTTTCAATCAGTTCGCGAACGGCCTGCTCACAGGCCTCCTTGAGTGGACCGAGCGTTTTGGCAAGGTTCACGAGGTGCTCGGTCGTCTCTGCCTTGAGCTTTGACTCAAGTGCCGCATCGATTCCGTCGATGGTTTGGCGGTCGACCTTTGCCGGCCATGAGGATGTGAAGATGTCAAACGGGCATCGCAGGGATGCGGGCTGGAGAAAGGCAGCCAACTCCTCGCGGGCTTGCTGGATAGCCTCTTGAATCACATGGCCAGTGGCTTCCTTCAGTTTGCGTTGAAAAGCCGTTCCGTCTGCCAAGGCCTCGAGCAGTTCAGCACCTGATAACGCCATTTTCGCATCGTTCATGGCCGTTTCAACCTGTTCGTTGACCTTCGTTTCCAAGGCTTTGACCGTGCCCCACAACTCATCTTTAATTCGGGCAACTTCTTCAACTTGGGACTCGTCTCCAAGCAAATCCATCGCTGCTGGAAGCGGTGAGAGCGGAGCAAGAGCCTGGCGAAGGGTGTTCAACGCTGGGTTTTCAGGGAAATCAGACCGCTTGATTGCTTCAACCAACTCGCACAGCACACCAAGAGTCGTACGGTTGTGAGCAAACCAGTCGATGGTTCGCTCGGGGAGGACCAGCGAAGCATCGGGCTGTGAGCCGAGAACG
>Ga0181566_10005329_pt1 | contig 10373 bp, 10 predicted proteins | sample 101ome_15_FD_133762 | JGI IMG/M metagenome (GOLD analysis project Ga0181566, IMG submission 133762) | Coastal salt marsh microbial communities from the Groves Creek Marsh, Skidaway Island, Georgia - 101402AT metaG (megahit assembly) | ecosystem: Environmental > Aquatic > Marine > Intertidal... | reverse complement strand
TTGGTAGTTGTTTTGAGTTGTAGAAACTAGCACAAAAACTTACACGTCAATTTTAAGGAGGCGCAAATGCTTGTCAATAAACAACATTTTCCTTCGTTATTATTAAGCGGGAGCGACTCTAGTTATTGATATTTAAATAAAAATATATGTATTGTATTAAAGTTGAAATTCCTTAATCTTTAATTGATATAACTTGCAAGGATTTAAAATGATTAATTTACCTTTTTTATAAATTAGATTTAATGACAATAAAAAACCCTTTAGTTTCAGTTTGTATACCTGTTTATAACCACAGGAAGTTTCTTGTTCAGTCAATAGAATCGGTAATTAGTCAAAGCTATAAGAATATTGAAATAGTCATCTCGGATGATCATTCAACCGACGGATCTCAAGAAATAATTAAACATTATATAAAAAAATATCCGAAGCTTTTTAAGAAGGCAAGATTAGGCAATACCAATCTTGGAGTTAAAAAGCATTTGCCATTAATAAAATCTTTTTGTAGTGGAAAGTATGTATGTGTGTTTTCTGGAGATGATTTAATGTTTCCTAATAAAATACAGACTCAAGTTGAGTGGTTAGAGAGCAATGATAAAAATATCTTCCATGCTCATTATGTTGATTATATTAACTCAGAGGGAGATTTTATTTGTCAAGACAAAAATATAAGCTCAACTGGAAAGGGTAATTTAAGATTTATAAGATCTGGAATCCCTGCTGCGGCATGTAGCTTTATGTATATAAATAATGATTTAAATTTCAGTCGACTGATGGTTTACACACAGGACTTTGATTTGGCTATTAGAGTAATTGGAAAAAGTGGCAATTACAAGATTTCTAAAAAGATTCTAGGCTCATATCGTGTGCACAATGAAAGCTTGTCTTCTGATGTGAATATCAGAATCTTGCTAATTGATTACTTGTTGTTATCGTATAATTTTTTAAGAAAAATAGAACTAATAAGTTTTATAAATTTGATTTATCTTGCTATAACAAAGTTTTTCTCAAATAAGAAACCTTGCTATTTTCTTCATAGAAGATGATCAATATAATAACAATCTAGGTATATTAAGGTATCAATATTCTGACTTTATAAACACTTTAGTCATAGCTAATATACTAATTTTTCATAGGGTAGTAAGAAAATATGTATGCAGTAATCAAAGATGCCCTAAGTGTCTTTAGCCCTGGAGACAGAATCAAGCTTCTTTTATCAATATTTTTTTTGGTTCTCACATCATTTGTAGAAGTCATAGGGTTAGCTCTGTTAGCAATTCTAGCTGGGTTACTTCTAGGGCAAAATTTAGAGAAATTATTAGAGCCTATTGATAATCTGATCAATATAAGTATCACAACTGAAAGTTTTTTGGTAATTGTAGTTTTGTTTTTTTTGGCAAAATTAACTTTATTCGCTTTAGTGCAATTTTCAGTTCTTAAGTTTGTTTATAAAAATTACTCTTTTACAGTTCAAAAATTAATGGGATCATATATTGGCAGGTCTTATATTGAATTTATAAAGAACAATATTTCTACTTATCACAGAAATATAAACAATGATGCATTTTGGACTTTTGCGCATGTTGTCATACCAATGTTTAATATCATTACTGAGGCGTTTATTTTATCTACCCTTAGTTTAATATTTATTTCTTCTTATGACTATGATATAGACTTTATTTGGCTTTTAATTTTTCCTGTATTTGTAATTTTTTTTAAGATATATAGAAATTTTTTTCATAAAAAAGGAAAGGTTTCTCAGTTCAGAATAGGTGAAATAAACCGCATCACAAGAGAGATGCTTAATTCAATTAAATTTTTAAAAACAGCAAATTTGCATGCTTTTGCCAGAAAGATTATTACTGACTCAGTTTTGATATATGGGAATAATTCAGCCCTTGTTAAAGTTCTCGCTCAAATGCCAAAACACGTATTTGAATTTCTCATAGTTGTTTTAATTGTTTATTATTTAATTGGCGATAATATTAATTCTGGTTACTCAACTTCTCTAGGTTTTGCGCTTGTAGCAATTCTAAGAGCTATTCCATCCATAAACAGGATTATGAGCGAATATACTATGTTGTCTTATTACCTCCCTTCATTGGTAGTTATAAAAAATGAGCTGAATAATAAAAATTATCACTTTGATAACTTAAAAACTTCATTGACTATAGATTCAATACAATCATTAGAGATCAACAATTTATCTTTTTCATATGGAGCCAATGATTTTAGTTTCAACAATTTTAGTTATACATTCTATCCAGGAAATTTATATTTAATAAAGGGTGAAAGTGGTTCTGGAAAAACAACTTTTCTAAATTTAATTTGTGGTTTAATGAAGCCTTCAAGAGGTTATATTGGGATAAATAATAAACCGTTTGATCTTTCATCAAATGATCTCAGTATGTTTCTTTCTTATGTCCCCCAAGAAGTTTTTATTACCGCCGGCACTATTCGTTCAAATATTGTCTTTGGTAGAAAATTAGACTCAGATAGTGAAAAGTATATTGAAGATGCTATTTATGTTTCCGGACTTGAGCAAATTGTTCATAAAAGAGGTTTAGATGCTAAAGTTTCAGAACTTGGCGCACTCTTTTCTGGGGGCGAAAGACAAAGACTATCTATTGCACGTGCAATTTTTAGTAGACCCAAAATTTTAATTATGGATGAAGCGACGTCTGCGGTTGATTTACAAACTAAGAATTTAATAATTAGAAGACTTAGAGAAAAATTTATTGATATGATAATAATTTTAGTTTCGCATGACGTAGAGTTAGAGAAAGAGGCAGATTTTGTCCTTGATTTCTCTAACAAAAGTACTTTTAGTTCTTTGGATTTATAACTATGAAAGGAATTATTCTTGCCGGAGGTTTAGGCACAAGACTTCTCCCAATAACAAAAGTAATTTCTAAACAGTTGCTGCCTATTTATGATAAGCCAATGATTTACTACCCTTTGGCATCACTCATGCTTGCTGGCATTAGAGACATATTAATCATTTCTACCCCTGAAGCCTTGCCAACATATCAGGAGTTGTTAGAAGATGGACAAGACTGGGGGGTTAAGATTTCATATGCCCCGCAGAAAAAACCCGAAGGGTTGGCTCAAGCCTTTTTAATTGGGGAGGATTTTATAGACTGCCAGCCCTCTTGCCTGATCTTAGGTGATAATCTTTTTTTTGGAAATAGCTTACAGAGTTCATTTCATAACTCCACAAAGATACAAGAAGGTGCAACAATATATGCATATCAGGTAAATGATCCTTCAAGATATGGTGTAGTGGAATTCGATGCAGATTTTAAAGCAACTAAAATTATTGAAAAGCCAAAAAATCCTATTTCAAATTATGCAGTCACTGGAATATATTTTTATGACTCTAATGTAGTAGACGTAGCTAAAGAAGTAAAGCCATCAAAAAGAGGCGAGCTTGAAATTACTTCAATCAATCAATACTATCTTGAAAAACAAAAGCTAAATGTAGAAATTTTAGGTAGAGGTATAGCTTGGCTAGACACTGGTACTCATGAATCGCTTGTGGAGGCTAGTCAGTTTGTTCATATGCTTGAAAAACGTCAAGGTTTAAAGATTGCATGCCTTGAAGAAATAGCATGGAGAATGGGGTGGATAGATGATGAAAAACTTAATTATCATTCTGAAAAATTTCCTAATACTGAAATTGGCACTTATTTAAAGAAATTAATTACTTAGATCTTCAGTTGAAAAAAATAACAACAGTTTTTGAAGGGTTGCTAATCATAGAACCACAAATATTTCTTGATGAACGAGGTTTCTTTTATGAAAGTTGGAATGCAGAATTATTCTCGAAACTTCTACCTGGTGTAAATTTTGTTCAGGATAACCATTCTTTGTCTAAACATGGCACCATCAGGGGAATGCATTATCAACTTAAGAAACCTCAAGGAAAACTTGTGAGAGTGACCAGAGGTAATGTTCTGGATGTAGTTATAGACCTAAGAATTAATTCTAAAACTTTGGGGGAAACATTTCAAATTGAACTTTCAGACAAAAATAAGAAAATGTTGTGGATTCCTGAAGGTTTTGCTCATGGTTTCCAAACCTTGTCAGAAGAGGCGGAATTTCAATATAAAACTACTGATTATTACGCTCCTAGTGATCAATATTGCATTAAATGGAATGATGAATATCTCAATATAAATTGGGCTAATCAAGAAAATCTTTATCTTTCAAAGAAAGACTCATCTGGCATAGATTATTTTGAAGCTCCTAAGTTTGAGTTTTAGACATGGAGATACAAGAAATACTTATATTTGGCTCATCAGGGCAGCTTGGCTCAAGTCTTGTAAAAATTCTAGCCCATAAATTTAAACTTATAAACTTATCAAGAAAAGATCTTGATCTAAATAGCAAAAATCTTCTTGAGAATCTTAAAAAGAATTACTCCCCTAGTCTCGTCATAAATTGTGCCGCTTATACAGATGTTGAAAAAGCTGAAATAGAGCTTAATATTGCAAAGAAAGTAAATGCATTTTTCCCTAGAGATCTTGCTATATTCTGCAAATACTTAAATATCCCACTGATTCATATTTCTACAGATTATGTCTATGATGGAAAAAAAAATTCCTGTTATTATGAAAATGATCAGACAAACCCGATAAACAACTATGGCTTAACAAAGCTTATGGGAGAAGAGTTGATTAAAGAAAATTTAGATAAATATCTAATTCTAAGAACTAGTTGGCTTTACAATCCAGAGTATGGAAATAATTTTTATAGAACTATGATTGATAAATTTATTAATAACAATGAAATTATGGTCGTAAATGATCAATTTGGTAGACCGACAAGTACGAAATTTTTGTCAAATGTAATTAACAAAATTATCAATCAAATAGATATTGGCGACTATGAAGTGAAATGGGGATTGTATAATATCGCTGAAAAAAATAAGATGTCTTGGTTTGAATTTGCAGAATCTATTTTCCTAAATGAACGTGACAATTTTAGTTTTAAATTATCAAAAATTATTCCTGTCAGCTCTGATTCTTATGTTACTAAAGCGATAAGACCAAAAAATAGCTGTCTTAATTCAGAACTCATCTTTAAAAACTTCTCTTTGTAAATATTTGGAGCTCATATGAAAATCTTGATTACTGGTTCTGCTGGATTTATCGGCTCGACATTAGCAATGAAACTTTTAGATAGAGGGGATTCAGTGATTGGCATTGATAATTTCAATGACTATTATGATCCATCCATAAAGCATAATAGAATCAAAAGGTTGGAAAATAGTTCTAATTTTATTAATATAAATGCAGATATTTCTTCAAAAAAATCATTAGAGAATGTTTTTGAAGAATTTTTACCTGATGTTGTTGTGAATTTGGCTGCCCAAGCTGGAGTGAGATACTCCATAGAAAATCCAATGGCCTATATTGAGAGCAATATTGTTGGTTTCGCTAATATACTAGAGGCATCTAGAAATTATAATATTAAGCATTTAGTTTATGCGAGCTCTTCAAGCGTTTATGGGGCGAATACTAATATGCCTTTTTCTATTCATAATAATGTCGATCATCCACTTTCTCTTTATGCGGCGAGTAAAAAATCTAATGAATTAATGGCTCACTCATATAGTCATTTATTTTCTTTGCCCACAACTGGCTTAAGATTTTTTACAGTGTATGGACCATGGGGTAGACCGGATATGGCATTATTTAAGTTTACAAAATCAATTATCGAAGATAAGCCAATCGATGTATTTAATTTTGGAAAACATAGAAGAGATTTCACATATATAGACGATATAGTTGAGGGAGTAATGAGAGTAATAGATAATCCTGCAACTGCTAATAAAGAATGGAATGGGGACCATCCTGATCCAGGCTCAAGTTCCGCTCCCTGGAAAGTTTATAATATTGGTAATAACAAACCAATTGAATTAATGTCATATATCGCAGCTATAGAAAAATTCCTAAATAAGAAAGCAGAAATTAATTTTCTTCCCCTTCAGCCAGGTGATGTACCAGACACATATGCTGATGTTACTGATTTAGTTAATGACTTTGGATATCAACCATCTACAAGTATTGAAGAAGGTGTCGCTAATTTTGTTGAATGGTATTTGGATTATTATAAAAAGTGAAACTCAGTGATCTAAAAGTTGCTATTGTTGGGCTGGGCTATGTGGGCCTTCCTCTTGCAGTTGAATTCGGCAAAGAAAGAGATGTGCTTGGTTTCGATATTAATTCCAATAGAATTAAAGAGTTAAATAACGGTATTGACTCTACCCTTGAGGTCGATAGTGATGAATTGAAAGCCGCTAAAAAGTTAAGTTTTACAGATCAGCCTTCTCTTTTAGAGTGGGCTAATTTTTATATTGTCACAGTTCCAACTCCAGTTGATAATTTTAAAAAGCCTGACTTAATTCCCTTAACCTCTGCAACAAAACTAATTTCGAAATTTATCAATAAAGGGGATATAGTAGTTTATGAGTCAACAGTTTATCCTGGAGCTACTGAAGAAGTATGTGTTCCAATTCTTGAGGAAAAAACAGGATTAAAATTCAATGAAGATTTCTTTGTTGGGTATTCGCCAGAGAGAATAAACCCTGGAGATAAAGAACATAGATTAAGATCAATTAAAAAAGTTACCTCAGGATCAAACCTTGTAACAGCTAATTTGATAGATTCTTTATATAAAACTATTATTGATGCTGGGACTTATCTTGCCTCAAGCATTAAGGTAGCTGAAGCCTCAAAGGTGATTGAAAATACTCAAAGAGACTTAAACATTGCGTTAATTAATGAGCTGGCTATTATTTTTGGTAAGCTTAATATTGATACAGAAGAAGTATTAGAGGCTTCAGGCACAAAATGGAATTTTTTACCATTTAGGCCGGGACTGGTAGGAGGGCATTGTATTGGCGTTGACCCCTATTATCTCACTTATAAATCTGCATCTATAGGTTACAACCCAGAGATAATCCTTGCTGGAAGAAGAATGAATGATGGAATGAGTTCATTTGTTGTGTCTAAACTTCTTAAAGCAATGGCTTCTAAGAAAATATCTATAGAAGGATCTAAGATACTAATTTTAGGTTTTACCTTTAAGGAAAATTGTCCTGACCTCAGAAACACTAAAGTTATAGATGTATACAATGAATTAACAGATTTTAACTGCCAAGTTGATATCTTTGATCCATGGGTGGACCCAAATGATGCAATAGAAGAGTATCAAGTTGATATTATAAAAACCCCAAAAACAAATTATTATGACGCAGTCATAATTGCTGTGCCTCATGATCAATTTAAAGAAATGGGCATTACAAAAATTAAAGAATTTTCAAAGGAGCCCTCTGTAATTTTTGACCTGAAATATGTTTTTGGAAAGTCTGATACTGATCTTAGATTATGAGAAGAAATATTAAAAGAGTTCTTATAACCGGCGGGGCTGGATTTATTGGTTCAGCTCTAATAAGATTTCTAATGAATAAAACCAAAATATCAGTCCTAAATATAGACAAACTGACTTATGCGGGCAATCTTAGGAGTTTGGATTCTATATCAAGTAACGATAAATATCAATTTAAAAAAATTGATATATGTAATAAAACTGAAATTAAAAATGCTATCAAGGAGTTTAAACCAAATGCTATCATGAACCTTGCAGCTGAATCACATGTTGACAGGTCAATTGATGGTCCCTTAGATTTCATCAAGACTAACATTCAAGGAACTGCAGTTCTCTTAGAGTGTGCTAGAGATTATTACAACTCACTATCAAGCAAAGATAAACAAGAATTTATTTTTCACCAAATATCAACTGACGAAGTCTATGGCTCTCTTGGATCAAAGGGTTTGTTTGATGAAAAATCAACTTATGACCCGAGTTCACCTTATTCTGCATCAAAAGCCAGCGCAGACCACTTAGTTAGGTCATGGCATAAAACTTTTGGTCTTCCAGTACTTTTAACCAATTGCTCAAATAACTATGGCCCTTTTCAATTCCCTGAAAAACTAATACCTTTAATGATTCTAAATGCACTCAAGGGTAAGCCATTAACTATATATGGAAAAGGTGAGCAAATTAGAGATTGGCTCTATGTTGATGATCATGCAATAGCTTTATACAATGTGATTTTAAAAGGAATTAACGGTCAGACATATAATATTGGTGGGAATAATGAATACACCAATCTTGAAATAGTAAAAACAATTTGCTCGAAACTTGACAATAAAATTGTAGACAAACCCAAAGGTATTAGAAAATTTGAAGAGTTGATTCTATTTGTAGATGACCGTCCTGGTCATGATTATAGGTATGCTATAGATGCAAAAAAAATTAGATTAGAAATTGGCTGGAAACCCAATGAAAATTTCCTTTCAGGAATTGAGAAAACAATTAATTGGTATTTGGATAACCATAGCTGGTGTGAAGATGTTATGAAAGACTCATATGATGGCTCAAGATTAGGTAATATTTAGAAATATATAATGAATTTTTCTATAGATAAATGTAGTTTTATAAAATTCCCAAAGATTTCAGACCCTAGAGGTAATTTGTCATTTATCCAAGAAGATCATTGTGAATTTAATATCAAAAGAGTCTATTACCTTTTTGATATCCCTTTTAAGGCTAGTAGGGGCGGTCATTCACATAAGAACCTATTTCAAATAATTATTGCAATCTCAGGAAGTTTTGTAGTTTTGTTGGATGACGGAAAACAAAAAAAAGAAATCATGGTTAGTGACCCAACTAAAGGATTATTAATAACTCCATGGATCTGGAGAGAGCTCAAAAACTTTAGTTCCAATGCAGTTTGTCTGGTCCTTGCTTCAGAGAAGTTTGATGAAGATGACTATATAAGGGATTATAGTGAATTCAAAAAACTGAAGATAATTCATGATAGTTAAATATCACAGTTTAGAGAAATATTATAAAAATTATAAACATGAAATTAATCATGCTCTTCAGGAAGTTTTGTCTGGAGGTAGGTATATATTGGGGGAAGAGGTTGAGATCTTTGAGGAAAATTGGTCAAAGTACTGTCAATCTAAACATGCAGTTGGTGTTTCAAGTGGCTTGGATGCACTTTATTTAGCCTTAAAAGCTTGCGGTATAAAACAGGATGATGAAGTACTTGTACCCGCACATACTTTTATAGCTACCTGGCTTGCTGTGACTCATTGTGGTGCAAAACCTATTCCAATTGAACCATCTTCTAACTTTAATATCAATTTGGACTTAGTTGAAAACAGTATAAATGAAAAAACCAAAGCAATTATTTTGGTCCATCTTTATGGAAGACCCGTAGATCTTAACAGAGCCCTAAATATTGCAAGAAAATATAATCTTAAAATTATCGAAGATGCTGCTCAAGCTCATGGTGCAGATTATGAAAAAAGGAAGGTCGGGAGTCATTCTGACATTGTTGCATGGAGCTTTTATCCCGGTAAGAATCTTGGTGCCGTTGGTGATGCTGGAGCTGTTACCACGAATAATTCCGATTATGCTAAAAAGATCAGAATGCTAAGAAACTATGGTTCCGTGGAGAAATATCATAATCATATTGAAGGTTATAACAGCAGGCTTGACCCAATTCAGGCTGTAGTTCTTAATGTCAAGCTTAAATATTTAGATCAATGGAATAGAAAAAGAGTGAATATTGCAGAACAGTATCGAAAAAAAATCATTAATCCAACAATAACTTTGCCATCTGATTCTAATTATGGCAGGCATGTGTGGCATTCTTTTGTTATCTCTTCTGAAGATAGAAATCGACTTGAGTTATTTCTTAATAAAAAAGGAATTGAAACATTAATCCATTACCCTATTCCTCCCCATATGCAGAAAATTTATGAACATTTTAATTATGATCTACCAATTACCTCTAAATTATGTTCAGAAATTCTAAGTTTGCCCATGAATCCTTTTTTAAAAGAAAAAGAAATAGACTATATTTCTAATTGCATTAATTCTTTTAAGTAGCAATTTCTTCTGTCTTTTTATAAAACAACAAATAATATGTATTTTTCAAATTTTAAATACAAAGATTTCACAAACTTAGAAGGTAAATTTTATTTAAAAACAATATGATTTTTGAAAATAGACAATACTTTTATAAGCTTTACTCCTCTCTAAGCAAGAAAAGAAAGAAGCAATTTTATTTACTAATGCTGGGTGGAGTGTTTGCCTCATTATTAGAAATTATTACTGTAACAAGCGTAATACCTTTTATTGCTATTGTTTTAGATCCAAACTTCAGTCTGGTTGGGTATGGAGCTATCAGTAAATCTTTAAATAACTTAATACAAATACTAAATTTTGAAAATAAAGAAACATTTTTTTTGATATTTTTTCTAAGCGGTATAGTAATTTCTTCACTTTTTAGA
>Ga0181566_10005327_pt1 | contig 10378 bp, 10 predicted proteins | sample 101ome_15_FD_133762 | JGI IMG/M metagenome (GOLD analysis project Ga0181566, IMG submission 133762) | Coastal salt marsh microbial communities from the Groves Creek Marsh, Skidaway Island, Georgia - 101402AT metaG (megahit assembly) | ecosystem: Environmental > Aquatic > Marine > Intertidal... | reverse complement strand
GGTGATTTTCCGCATCAGCCAATATGTTTCACCCGGACTTGTGGCTTTGTTGATGCTCTCAGAGGTAGTGCTAGCGGTGCTATCGGCAATGGTGTTGCTAGGCGAACGCCTAACCATCTGGCAATGGTTAGGCGCGATCTGTATTTTTCTAACCGCGTTGCTGGCGGCGTATTCTTCAGAAGAAGGACATCACTCTGACGGATAAGGGGGAAAGCGCGTTTTTGCGGCTTTTTCTGTCCAGTCCATATGATTGCGGACATATTCCTCAGACGCGTTGCGCGGCGGATTATAATCCCAATCAGCACGAACCCCTTTTTGCATAGCGTCATAAACCGCTTGGCGTTGTTTTTGTTTGGCCACGACATCGGCGCGAATGGTTGGCATATCCCATTTGCTCTTAATCTCATCCGCAAAGCTTTGGGCAAGATCAGCATAATCGGGATGATCTGCTAAATTGCTTCGCTCAAGCGGATCATTGGCAATATCAAACAGCATCGGGGCATCACTGTCACAATGGATATATTTATATTGATCACGCCGGATCATGATAACCGGATGGGCGGTCATTTCCGCACAATATTCGCCAATCGCCTGACCATGATCTTCTTCGCCTGTTGTTGCCATTGACCAAAGGGAGCGCCCATCAATCGGTTGCCCTAATGCTGGTTTTTTAGCCTCGCCCATGGCGGCGATATCCATCATGGTAGGCAAGATATCAACAAGAGAACACGGGCTGTTTAATGTGCCGTGCTTGACCTTTGGGCCAGCCATAATCAATGGCACGCGAGCCGAATGTTCAAAGAAGTTCATCTTATACCATAGCCCTCGCTCACCAAGCATATCGCCATGATCGGCGGTCACCATCACGATGGTGTTTTCCAGCTGATTACATTCTTCGAGGGTTTGAACAATCTGACCCACCTTAGAATCAAAATAGCTGGTGTTGGCATAATAGGCATGGCGCGCGTTTCTAACCTCATCCTCAGAAGGGATGATGGTCGTTGCCTCAATACCATCCATCAGACGACGAGAAAAGCCATCTTGCTCATCATAGGGAATGGTGCTTGTCGGCATATCAATCGCGTCATGATCATAAAGGTCCCACCATTCTGGACGAGCCACATAAGGGTCATGAGGGTGAATGAAACTGGCCACCATGCAGAAGGGCTGTTGCTTTTCTGAGGCATATTCAAACAGTTTGCGCCGCGCAAAAAAGGCCACTTCCTCATCATATTCAATTTGGAAAGTGGTTTGGGCAACACCTGCCTCACGGACGGTATCCATGTTGTGATACCATTTGTCTATGCGTTCATCAGCCAACTCCCAATCCGGGGTCCAAGCAAAATCAGAAGGGTAGATATCGGTGGTAATGCGCTCATCAAAACCATGCAATTGGTCTGGGCCAACAAAATGCATTTTGCCAGAAAGACAAGTGCGATATCCCATATGGCGCAAATAATGGGCAAAGGTTGGGATAGATGACAAAAACTCACTTGCGTTGTCATAAGCGGCAATGCGTGTCACCAACTGACCTGACATAAAACTAAAGCGTGATGGCGCACAAAGTGGGGCGTTACAATATGCGGCGTCAAAGCGCATCCCACGCTTTGCCAGCTTGTCCATATGTGGGGTTTTAACAACAGGATGACCATAACTGGATGTGAATTGTGGGGCCAGTTGATCCGCCATGATGAGAACGATGTTGGGTTGCTGAGATGTCATGATGAATTCTCTATATTGTTTTTATATGAAAACAATATTACTGAATTTATCAGAAAAGAAACTAGAAAAATAACTATTGAGAACGGCCAAGATTGCTGGCCCAACTCCGCAAAATCCGATCAGCCATAATCGCAATGAATGCCATTGATAAACCGGCGGTTATGCCTAGACCGGTATCTCCTGAACGCAGCCCGATATTAACCTGTTCGGCCAAGCCTCGCGCCCCAACAAGCACAGCGATAATCAACATAGCAAGGGCAAACAATACCGTCTGATTAAGCCCAAGAAGTATGCTGGGTCTGGCTACTGGCAATTCAATATAAAACAGCCTTTGCAACGGGGTGCAACCTTGCGCGGTTGTAGCTTCAACCAGTTGGGTAGGAACTGACCGCAAGCCATGTTCCGTGTAACGAATCATTGGCACAATGGCATAGAGAACAATAGCAACCAATGCGGAAAACTCACTAATTTGAAACAGCGCGACCGCCGGAATAAGAAAAATATAAAGCGGTATGGATTGAAGGGTATCATTAATGGGGCGCAGAATATTTGACGCACGGTCAGATTTTGCCGCCAGAATTCCAAGAGGACAGCCAATCACCATACAGATAAATACCGCCGCGCTACACAGATAAAGGGAATATAACGCATCTGCCCAATGCCCAAAGAGGGTGATAAAGAGCATCATCGCAAAACACATGGCGGCCAGGCGAAGCCCTGATGTATTCCAAGCCGCCAGACAGACACATCCCGTTACTGCCCACCACGGCAGGGCAGTAAAGCCCCTGAACATGATAAGCCCAACAGCCAAGAGAAATAATCCCATGGCTTTTTGCCCACGGAACAGCATAAGACACGATGTGCCAATAATCCCGATCAGATAGATAATCTGCGCTTCGTTGGTAAAGGTAACGCCCCATGTAAAAGGTAACACCGCTTGCTCTAGCCCAATGCGCATGGGCAATAACACATAGATCAGAGCGTTATTTTTGATCAGATCAAGAAAAATCCCATATGACTTAATAAATTGGGCAAGGCCGTCATTGATGACCGCCTCGGTTACCCGAAAGACCGAAGCCGCGGCGTCAATAAACCCCTGCATCGGAAACAAAAACCCGATGATAATAGCAATCCCCGTGATGATAAGAGCCTGCCGCCGTGAGGAAAGAGATTTCTTCATCCGTGAAATATCACTTGCCGCGCGGCTAAGGCGATCAATGACCACCGCCATCAGAACAATAATAATGCCGGCACTAAGCGCTTCACCAAACCGTGCGGACCCTTTATTTGTGGCCACCAATACCTCACGGCCAATATCATCAAAGCCGCCAATCACTGCGGCTATAATGACCATGGAAAGACTGGCCAGAATGGATTGATTAACGCCGACTAAAATTTGTTTTTTTGCACTGGGCAATTCAATCATGGCAAAGGTTTGCCAACGGCTGCTTCCTGAAATTGCGGCAACATCTTTAAGCTCGCTAGGCACTTGCTGAAGCCCTAGCATAACATTGCGCGTGATTGGCGGGGCCGCGTAAATCATACTGGCAATAACCCCCGGCACAGGGCCAAAACCAAACAACACAATCAGTGGCACCAGATAGGCAAAAGTGGGAATGGTCTGCATCAGATCAAGGCTAGGTTCAATAACGCGACCTGCCAGTTTTGATTTCGCGGCAAAGACACCCATGGCAAACCCAAAACTAAGGGCAAGAGGGATAGCCACCCCAACCATGGCAAGGGTATTCATGGATTTAATCCATAATCCGGAGGCGGCCATATAAAAAATAGATGCGGCCACAAGAAGCGCTAATCCGGGGCCACTTAGCCGCCAGCCTAACCAAGTCACAATCGCCAGAAATGATAACCAAGGCAGATGATGAAGCCCGAATTGAAGCCCTCGCACCGCTTCTTCTACCACATGGCTTATTGCTCGTAAGGTGGGTTTGGCCCAGTCCACAAATCCGCCAATGGCAAGATTGATACCGTCCTTAAACCAGCTTGATCCAGAAAATGGCTCAGCCGTTAGGTAAGGCATGGTATCTGGCCTGATTAAAATCATCACCATAACAAAGAGGGTGATAAGTCCTGCTGCCGAGAGCACCTGCTGACGCCATTTGCCCCAGAAATCAAAAGAAGCCGTTATCATCGCGGTCATTTCTCCCCCTCATTATTGGCAATCTGCAACAGATGGTCACGGGTAAAATGCCCGATGATTTTGCCCTGATAACCGGTAACAATAATATGCTTCTGTCCAGGGGCGAGATCAATGAGGCATTTTTCTAAGGTGGTTTTGCCGTCAAGGCTAACAGCATTTTTGAAATCATTTGGCGCTTTGCTGGCAGGGGTCATGACATCTTCAAGCCGCAACACCTGAAGCCGGGATACATCACGAACAAAGCTGGTGACATAATCATCCGCAGGCCGTAACAACAGATCAGCCGGGCGGCCTAACTGTACCATGCGGCCATCACGCATAATCGCAATACGGTCAGCAAGACGAACCGCCTCTGAAAAATCATGGGTAACAAACACAATGGACTTTTTTAACCGCGACTGCAATTCAATCAGCTCATCCTGAAGCTGGCGACGGATCAGAGGATCAAGAGCGCTAAAAGGTTCATCAAGCAACCAAATTTCGGGGTCAACCGCAAGCGAGCGGGCAATGCCGACGCGTTGCTGTTGGCCACCAGATAATTCAGAGGGAAAGGCGTTGCCGCGGCCTTCTAGTCCAACCAGTTTTAGCATTTCTTCGGCCTTCGCCATAATGTTTGCGCGGCTTTCACCGCGAACTTTAAGCGGAAAGGCAATGTTCTGAAGTGCCGTGAAATGCGGCACTAGGCCAAAGTTTTGAAACACCATTCCCATTTTGCGGCGGCGGATTTCGCGCAATTCGGCTTCTGGCATCGTATCAAGACAGACCCCATCCAGCATGACATGACCAAAGGTCGGCTGTTGAAGTTGGGCAATACAGCGCAGGACAGTAGATTTCCCCGATCCTGACAGCCCCATAATGACAAAGAGTTCCCCGGCATGAACAGAGAACGAGATATCTTCGGCGCCAACTATATAACCGTCGTCGCGCAACGCTTGGCCGCGTTCATGCGCGGACATGGCCATCAGATCCGCGTTTTGTCGTAGCTTTTCCACCTGTGAGCCAAAGACTTTCCAAAGCCCGTCACAAGAAAGGGTGACGGGATGAATTTTGCTGGTGGCTCTCAAAGAAGACATCAAAAGGTAAGACTGGCTAAAGATGCTGTGACAGGCAGAGGTTTCCGCCTGTCACAGTAACGGTTTCAGTTTATTTTGCTTTAGCCGCAGAGATCATGGCGTCAATCTCAGCGCTTTTGCTAGCAACAAACTTTGCTACCACCGCGTCAATATCTTCGCCGCGACCGTCAATCGCTGCCATCATATTTTGCTGATCGCCAGCATCCATTGAATATTGGGCGAGGATTTCACCGGCAACAGGCCAAGTGTCGTTAAATCCTGACCAAGTGACCTTAAAGATGCGTGTTGGCAAGAAATCACAGTCGCCTGTCGCATTAGGGTTAACCCCCCATGAGGCATCCTCATAGCATTCGTCGGTACCAGCAGGGAGAGCAACCCATTCGGTTTCATATTCTGCCAAAGCCCAATGCGGTTGCCAGAAGGTCAAAAGCAATGGAGATTTTTTAGCAATAGAGGCCTCAAGTTCAGTGATCAAAGCCCCTTCAGAACCAGCAGGAACAGCCTGAAAATCTAGGCCAATAGCTTCAAAACGGTCTTTGCCGGGTGAACCCCAATCCGCAGGGTAATCCAAAAGACGACCCTTTGGCATGGTCTCAACCGAAGCAAATTTCGCGGCACAGGCATTCAAGGCTTTCCAGTCGGGAAGACCTGGGCAAATTTCTTTCATGTGAATGGGATAAAGCACACCTTCGCGAGCATTAAGACCCAGAGCACCAATATCTTTCACCCCACCTTTATCAGCCATTTCGTTAAATTGGCCAGGCAAGTTTGATGTCCAGACTTCCATCGCGGCGTGAAGATCACCCTCTGCCATGGCAATAAATTGTGGGCCATAACCAGCGGTCACATATTCAACATTATATCCGGCTTTTTCCAGAATAGCGCCGGCGACGCGTGTGCTCAAATGCTGACCTGTCCATTCATTGATAGACATTTTAATGGTCTTGTCGGTTGCGCCCATATCCAGCGCGAATGCCTGACCAGCCAGCATGGGAATAGCCACTGCGGCGGCGGTAATCATTGATTTGATGTTCATAGAAAATCCTCCAAGTGCGAATATTTTTTACCAGAATTTGGCTTTTATAAATGCCTATTCTGTCTGAAGTTTTTCACGATGAAAAGTATTTTTTACATGAAATTATTAATATGCCTTGCCGCATTTATGCGCGGATAACACCACACTAAACATTTTGGCAGGTGGTCGTTTATATATATACGCATGATTCTCCCCCAACTGATAAAACCGGGTTTCCCCGGTTTTTTTTTTGCGTAACTTCATCAGAAAAGATAAAAACCCCTATGATCTTATGGGGTCAAAAGACGGCGAAATTGGATCACTTTTTCCCATTTGCCTCTGAGATGCGGTTGTTTAGCCTTTAACTTTGCTAGGGGGTCAACCGCAACAGAGGGCTCAGGCGTGTGAGACGCTGTTGAGGCTTGAATGATAGCGACTTCAGCGTTTTGATCTGTGGCTGGTATCATTGGGTTTTCTGCCAATGCGGTATTGATTTCATCTGATGCTAAAGGGTTATGTTCTTTGGCGGCCTCTTCTTTGGTGGTATCAGAGGCAGGCAGCAAGTCTGGCGCAATGGCTGTGACGAGATTGATGGGCTGTGCGTCATCGGATGATGGCTCAGACTCTGTCAGGATAGGGGCATCGACAGGATGCTCTAGCATATCCCAAACAGCATAGACCTTTTCCACATAAGGGGTGTTTTGGTCAGGATTGGCATTATGATAATGCCTTATGGCCAGATCCCAATCTTCATGCGTGGCTTTGAGGTCAGTAAGAAAAATGGCGGAATAGACAATATTTGTAAATGGATCAGCCATCTCATCTAGGTTCATAAACTGATCACCATGCCAAAAGTGGTTAATCTGCATACAGCCGATATCAATATTCTGGTCACTGTCATCCAGATGGGCGCGGACATATTCCAGCATCTCGTCTTTGGTGTCGAAAAAAATCCCTTTGCCAGCGTGATTGATGGTCCATGGCCACGCGCGCTGCTCACCATTATTCATCACCCGTCCGGCCTCAACTCGGCTAATTGAGGTCAAGATACCGGTTGGCAAAGCAAAGGTTTTTTCCACGACTTTAGTCAGGCTCTCGCAGTCATTGTCCTGACCGCTATCATGGGTGCGTGGGATATTGTTCTGCCCTAAGGCAGGGCTCACCATCATGCTGATGAAAGTGGCGGCAAGGATCATGCGATATGGAGAAAATGTTTTGCTCATACCCAAGCCTCAGCAATTCCCGTGCCAGATGATGCTGAAAAGAAAAGCCAACCTAAAGGTAAAGAAGTCAGAGCTGATGCCGTATATAACTATACACCAGATCAGAAAGGGACGACGCATGGGTGAAGTCATCTATTTACATAAACGTCGTCCAGAGTTTCATAAAATCTTGGATGATGATAATTCAACATTGAGCGATCAAGATATCCGCCGGCTTGAAAGTATCCGCGATAATATCGAAGAACTGCTGCATATGGTGGCTGGCCTGCGCCGCGACCCTAAGGCGGTGGCTTTGGCCTCGGCGCGGTTTGGGATTATGCGGATGTCACAGCTATATGGTCGCGCCTATGTGATGGAATTCACCAAACGCTGTGTTGAAAACATGGAATTAGCCGATCAACTTCGTTCGGATTGAAGCCCACGCCATTTGGGATTATACTTATGCTCATTAGGTTAGTCTTAGAGTTAGAAGTTTTATGATCTCACAACAGCGTATGCTGCAAATTCTGGAACGCGGTAGCAAAGGCGACAAAACTAGCCAGATGGTTGATCGCCTTCTTGGACTTTTCATCATTCTCAATGTTGGTGCAATTTGTCTAGAATCGGTTGAGTATTTAGGCAGGACTTATGAAACCCAGTTTTGGGTTTTTGAACTCTTTTCTGTTGTTATATTTGGCTTGGAATATCTTCTGCGCATATGGGCAAGTGGGGCGAATGAGGCTTGCGGATTCCGCTCACCTACCCTAAGGCGGCTTCGCTATATCTTTAGTTTTACTGGTGTTATTGATTTGCTTGCGATCTTGCCTAGCCTGTTGCCGTTATTCATGGGTGAGATGGATTTGCGGTGGTTGCGTGCTCTGCGCTTGGTGCGGCTTTTTAAGATATCGCATTATTCGTCTGCTTTAGAAGATTTGGTATCAGCGGTCCGATCAGAAATCGGGTCATTTGGCGCGGCACTGTATTTGTTTTTGATTGCGCTATTTATGTCTAGCGCCATGATGTATCTGCTTGAAAACGAAGCTCAGCCAGAAAAGTTTTCTTCTATTCCGCAAACTATGTGGTGGTCACTCATCACTTTGACCACAGTGGGTTATGGTGATGTGTCACCAGTGACGCCCATGGGGCAGGTGGTCGGGGCGTTTACAGCATTGATGGGCGTTTGTGTTGTAGCCTTGTTAACAGGTATTGTTGCCTCGGCTTTCTCAAATCAGATGTCGCAACGCAAACTGATGCTCGAAGCGGAGATTGCCTCAGCGCTAAGCGATGGGGTCTTATCTGATGATGAGATTATGAAAATCGAACAAATGCGGCGAGAGTTTCACCTATCTGAACAGCATGTTGATGCTTTGATGACGATTCTCAAAGAGCATGAAAGACCGTAACCCTGGTATCATCCTGTGGTCTGAGAACATGAAGGCGGCCTCAAAAACCTAAGCACAGTTCATAATCGTTAGAAATGCGCTTAACAATTTTCCTGTTCGGTCGTTTTTCCTTAGAAGGATAAAATCATGAAAATGCCGTTGCAGGTTGATGCCATCACGCATGCGCATCCCAAACAGATTATAGCAAAAGGTGAGGCTGTCATTTCGGCAGGATCGTCAACGGATATGGCGTATTACTTGTTATCAGGTTCTGCCAAAAGTCAAGTTAAGGGGATTGATGGTCAGAGTTTTGTTTCTGGTCATGTCATTAGCCTTGTGTCCTTTCTTGGGCTTGAGCGTTATGACAGTGATGTTATTGCCACCAGCCCTTGTGAGGTTTTGGTAATGCCGCGCCTGTTAATCGAACATCATTGGAGTGATGAGGATAGCACCAGTTGGGTCTTTGCCTGTTCCATGGCGGCTGATGCGATTAAAAAACACCAAGCCTTAACCCAAGACTATCATATGGTGATAGCATGACGGGTATTTGCGATGCGCTTAAGATGATCAGTGGCGAGGTTCTTTTCCGTGAGGGGCAGATAGCGGATCGGTTTTATTTGATTGAACAAGGCAATGTTCTCATCCTTGATCAGGCTGGGCAAAATGTGATCCGAGTTTATGAAACCGATCAGTTGTTCGGCCTGCCAGAAGTGTTAGCCAAGGCGGTTTGGCGGCATACGGCCATTGTTGGAAGCCGAGCGCTTATTAAAGCTTTTCCAGCAGAACTCTTATTTCAGCGCGTGGAACAGATGCCATTGACGCATCAAGATTTTATTCAGGATATGGCAAGATTGGGACAATAACCCTCTGCCCTCGAAGCCTAAAATTCGGGTTGGCACGAAAAATGCAAAATTGGCGATATGACCTTTATCCAAACGGATATGACAAAGGAGTAAGCCATGAACGATGAAATTGCCAACAGATTTATCACCACTGACGATACCCCAGTGTCAGCAATGGCGGTTGATGTTGTCCATTATGATGATAATGAGAAAGTCACACACAAAGAAACCGTTCCTTTGTCCCATTACCTTAAAGACTTTGGTCAGACGAGCGAGGCGTTTTTGAGCGCGCATCTGAAACTGTCTTCTCGAGCGCGGTAATTCTGATTTCCTGATCTTTTGCGATAAATGTAAAAAGGGTTAACCAATCATCTGCATCCGCGCAAGCCGACGGCGTTCAGATGATGAGGGAATACGCATCATTTCCCGATATTTTGCCACAGTCCGGCGCGCAAGGGTGATGCCCTGATCGCTTATTTCCGAAGCAATATCACTATCACTTAATGGTTTTTTAGGATTTTCGCCTTCGATCAGATTGCGAATGCGTGTGCGAACCGCAGTTGCCGCCATGCCGCCTTCACCTTGATCCGAAGCGATAGAAACACTGAAAAACGCTTTCAGCGAAAAGGTTCCCCTTGGGGTATTAATCACCGTGCCGTTAGTAACGCGGCTAATTGTGCTTTCATGCATATTGACTGCCTCAGCAATCACTTTCAGCGACATAGGTTTAAGCGCTTCCATTCCATAATTCAGGAAATCCTGTTGTTGGCTGATGATCGCGGCACAAATTTTCAAGGTGGTGGTGTTGCGCTGTTCTAAGGCGCGTTTAAGCCACCGCGCTGAACTCACCGCATCGGCAACAAAGCCATCTTCTGCGGTTTTGCTATCACGGGCAAGTTTTGCCGCAATCTCTTCTGCGTAATCTTCACGAATATGAAGGGTTGGCAAGGTGGAACGGTTGAGATCAACAGACCATCCTTCGGC
>Ga0181566_10005324_pt1 | contig 10379 bp, 9 predicted proteins | sample 101ome_15_FD_133762 | JGI IMG/M metagenome (GOLD analysis project Ga0181566, IMG submission 133762) | Coastal salt marsh microbial communities from the Groves Creek Marsh, Skidaway Island, Georgia - 101402AT metaG (megahit assembly) | ecosystem: Environmental > Aquatic > Marine > Intertidal zone... | reverse complement strand
TGTAGAGGATGTAGAGGATGTAAAAGATGTAGATGATGAAGACACTATTGTGGATGATATGATGGGTCCAAGTTTTACAGTAGATGGTGAAGGATGGATACAAACATACTAACACGCTAACACACTAATTTAATTAATTTATTTAATCATGTAAGATGTAAAAACACAACAACGCAAAATACAAATTACGTAAATTTCATTTCGTGCGGGTTTACACACAAGGTCTCTTTCTCTTCAAACCCGCACGTTTTGTGATTCCCCCGAAAAGCGTAACAACTTTCATACTTTTCCCCCACCGATGTATTGTCTAATGTTGTGTATTATTCACCAATTTTTCATACAAAATTTTCGTCGTCCGGAAGTGTTTTTGTTTGGTCCTCACTTTTTCATAAATTACAATAGATCAAAATACATCAAAATACATCAAAATACATCAAAATACATCAAAATACATCAAAATACATCAAAATACATCAAAATACTAATGAACCGAATTGGAGATACTGTTACTGAACGTATAGAAGTATTGAATCAATGTGGTGCACTTGAAACATATAATGGTCCAAAACAATATCGAACACGAATTATTTTTGAATGTTTTATAATCGCATTTGATAATACATCTTTATTAAAGAAAGAAAAAAATAATGGAAAGTCTATGTTGGATTATGCAGAAGAACAAACGAAAGATTATGAGAAGAATAGTAATGGCAATGAATGGCGAAATATATTAGACTTTACATATAAGTATAATAATTGGAATGCTAGGCAGCGAAAAATATTTGTTGATGACTTATGTAATTGTATCTCCAAGTTTGATGATGTCGAACAACATTTGCATGATTTTGTAGAACAAGATATTACTTTCATTACGAAACAACACATCATTCCATCCTGTGATGACTTAGAAACAGAAAATATACTGAATACAACATCTATTCCATCAAAAACTTCAACACCTTCAAGAACACCAACATTAGATCATTATAACAATGTATACCAAAATAATTCAAAAAAGGATTCTTGTCAATCAAGTAAAGTAAATATACTTGTTCCACGAAAGAAAATTAATTAGATTGTATTTTTTCCACTATTGGATTAAAATTAAAAGACTTTCCATAGCCCATTACAATTTCCTCTCCAATTTGTATTTTCTTGATTGCAGTAACACGAACTTGTTTCAGTCGTTGACTAACAACTAATTTTGCGTTTTTCTGAGAAGGTTTTCCATTATCATCTATACATTTCCAAGGACTGTTGATGTAATTCGCACAACAGTCATCTGATGGCACTAAAAACTCATCTTTTGCTATATTAATACACCAAAAACCGGATTTTTCATTGCTTAGCTTTTGTCGTGTACTTTCATTAATGAGAGTACCAAAAAAAGCACATATTTCTTCATTTGGTTCTTTAATGGTAGTGGCAAAACATCCAATATCCAAATCCGGAAAGATGATTGAACTTAATTTACTTTTTGCCAAAATAAGGTTATTTTTTCGTGCATTTTGTTGTGCTTTACTCGTGGATTGCGATTGTTCCAAAGATAATTCTAATTCAAGATCATCCAATATATCCTCGACACAAGACTCTTCTCCGTATTCTACGTTTATTTCTTCTTGATCACTTATATATTCTTCATAATTAGCATTAAATATGCGACAATACGCCAATTGATTGGGTTCTAACCGTCCATTACAATAAATCATATTATCTTTTACCTTACAATTATTCCATATAGGGGTGTTATTGGAAAGTTTCACGTTTAATAATGATTCTTGTGAAATATCACATAAATGGATGGTAGTATTCACACAAAATTCTACATCTAATTTATCGAAGTTATGTTGGCATTTATAACTTAAAAAATTATCAAGCAAAAATTCGTACATTTTTTGAATGAAATAAGTAAATACTTCATTGTCATCAATGGAAATTCCTACATTATCAATAAATAATTTATCTAAACATAAATAGATAGTAAACGTAGCAATTATTTGTTCTTTTTGTGTTACAATTACGACGAAATCTGGAACATTTGTTTGTTTTTTGGCAATAAATATATCAAATAACCAATTCTTCCCAAAAAAGTCTTCTCCAAATGTTGCAAGTTGTTTATTTATATCTTGATGTACTACATTGTAAATATCAAACGCGTTGTATATTTTAAACAACATTTTTATAAATACAATACAAGTTTATTTGTTAGGAAAGATTTACGACAGGGATTTTCCCGTGCAATCGTTGTTAGGACAAAATAATAAATAAAAACGACAAATTCATAATGACAGTAATTTATGAAGTCAAAATTATTGGAACAGCTGAACTAGCTTGGAATCCACAATTAATTGCTAGAATAGAAAATATTTATGAAGTGAGTGGTTTTGCTGATAAAAAAAAATATTTTACTGATTTGTTAATGAATGATTATGTGAAATTTGTTGCGATCTTATACAAGAATGGTATGGCAAAAGGCGTTGCAACTATAAATATTCTAAGTAAAAATATTCTTATATTTGAAAACGCTTGTGTGATACAACCTTCTACTGGTGATTTTGCGAATTTTATGAGGGAGTTAATAGACGAACTTGTATATGGAAAGTGTAGATTATATCCTCTTTTAGAAGCAATATCCTCAGTAAACGTTAAAAATTATTATATAATGTGTTTTGTAGATGAAGACAACCAATATTTAAAACGCATAAATTCAAAATGTTATATTGACAAAAATAATGGTTGTCATCCATTTAGTTTTTTGACGAAAAAAAAAGGTATTGATAAAAAATTATTTCCAAATCTTAAATTTGAATGGGTAGATGAAGAAGCATTCGTTGTACGAATACGTAATGGAAATATAATTCCAAGACCAGCAGAATGTGTCCCAACGCTTGTTGACACAGAAGAGGTTCCAGACGTTACTAATAATAACGATGTTGTAAGCACTCCCAGTAATACACCTGTACCATTGAGTTCAGTGCCATCAAGTAATAGCACACGCAATAAACGAAAAAAATCTGAGTGATATTATCTTTAAAAAATGTAAATAAAAGTTCAATATGTTCTAATGCTGTATTAAATCGCAAATTAATTAATTTTTTATTATTTTTTTTTATTTCCGGGAGGCAAAAAATGGCTATTTTCGCATAAAATTGATTCATTTTTTCACAAAATATGAAATGTATCGTAAACCTTACAGTCAAAAACCGACAATAACGCAACATTGGAACAAACGTGGTAAATTATGTTCCAATGCTGTATTAAATCGCAAATTAATTAATTTTTTATTATTTTTTTTTATTTCCGGGAGGCAAAAAATGGCTATTTTCGCATAAAATTGATTCATTTTTTTTCTTTTTCTAGAGCGTATTCAAAATATTTTACAGACAATAACTGACAAGTTATTCAAAAAAAATTGATTTGTTTCTTCACCAAAAGCGAAGAGACATTGAAACTTAAACAGACAATAACAGACAAAATGCAGAGAAATGTATTCTTGATGAATTGCGGAGAATGTTTGACATTAGAAGAATTAAGATTTGTAATGTCAAATGATTTGCGTGTGATTAAAGAAGAATTTGAAAACTTAGAACATACAAATGTTTCTGATGTTTCTGAAACCGTAGCAACTGATGATATTGCCGTAGAAAAAGAGCCTGAAAATATTCCTGAAGAAATTTCTACAACAATTGATGTACCAAGTGTAATTCAAGACGAGGGAATATCTACTACTACTACTCAAGATATAATTACTACATCCACTCCAGTTAATACACCAGATATGATTCAAGAGGAGGATATAATTACTACATCCACAGCAGTTCAAACACCAGATCATACAGAAGAACCAGAATGTCCTATTTGTTGCATTTGTCAAGAAGAAACTGTTATGGCTTGTCATCCTGAAAATTGTCATACTACACATACAATGTGTTATCCAGAATGTGTTAGTAAATACGCATATGTTATGAGGATTCAACAAGGACGTGTATCATGTGGACATTGCAGAAATGAATTTCATAATGTAATTGTGAATGGACGCGTAGTGCCTATTCCAGAATTATCCACATTAACCCGCCAAATGTTACCATCTCATTTGAGAAATGACACTGGTTGTGATCGTTGTTGGGGGATTTATAATCCAATCCCTTCGCCAGAATACTTTTATCATAATAAACGCGTCGGTCATCGTGGAAGACATCGTGTAATGCCATTACAATACCAACAAATAGTAGAAGTTACCGAAGGTGTAGAGAGAAATGAGAATAATTAGAATATTAGATTTGTTTTAAGATTTTATTAATAATTTAAATATAATGCTTTTTTAGTTTTCAAAATCAAATAACGCATACATGTTTCTGCGTTCTTCTTCAATCTCTTCAATTTCTTCCATTTTATTCATACGGTTGATATCAAAGTTGGTATCAGCTGTATATCGCATAGCATCAGCGTTGATATGAGCAACTTTCTCGTATGCATTCGCCTTCATTTTCGCTTCTTCGATTGTTGCGTTATGTCGTCGTGAACTATCTCGTTCTTGGTATTCCAAATCTTGCCTCAAAATCAGTTTTTTCTTTTTCTAATCTAATTTTATGTTCTTCAGTATTTCTTTTTATTTCTTCCATTTTTTCTAATATGTCAAGTCGTTTTTTTTCATCCTGATTTCGTTTACACTAATAAAGACGATATCCACAATAGAATGCTACAAATAAAACAAATAATACACATACAACACTAATAATAGTGACGTCACCATCCTGATTATCATTTTTACTCTCACTTGTTGTATTACTGGTTAATGGCATTATTAGTTGTGGAACAATACTTCGACAACCTCTCATTTCTAGTGTCATACTACAAGAGGTCATACCATAACACCCTAGTTGTAGTGAGAAGGTTTCTACATAAGGGTAAGTTTATATTAAACGTCTCTATCAGTTTTGAACCACAACCACAACCAGAATGACTACAGCCATCATCGTCTTCTATTATTAATCTATTATCATTATACAACCGAATATATGTATCTCCATCACTATTGCAAGTAGAAAAATCAACTTCTGTACCATCTTCAATTTCAAAATTTATAGATTCATAATTTTGTAAAGCAGAATCTATATTTGTTAGTGGACCAGTTTCATAATATACAATATCATTGTAAGTATCGGAATCACATTTAATTGGATAATAAAAGCGTGTTGGAGAACTTGTAGGGCTTGTAGGAACATTTGTTGGATAACTTGTAGGGCTTATAGGAATATTTGTTGGATATGCTGTTGTTGGAATGCTTGTAGGGCATGTAGGAATATTTGTTGGATATGCTGTTGTTGGAATGCTTGTAGGGGTTGTTGGTGTACTTGTAGGAACATTTGTTGGATTTTCTGTTGTTGGTATACTCGTAGGAATTGATGGTACACTTGTAGGTATATTTGTTGGATAACTTGATGGAGCACTTGTCGGAAGTCCTATAAAATACATAGAAAACTGTTGCCTGTCTGCAAGTCTTCCAACCCCAGTATACTTATTTTCAGGTTTTTCATATTTGAACTCAAACGTATCACCGATTTGTGGTGTAAAAGAAGAATTATATTTATTTATTCAATAACCTCGCCATATCTCTACATCATTGTAATATAAAAATGCAGCACCATCAAGACCATCCAAACGAAATTCGGCTTCTACATTAGTTAAAATATACACCACACAACTCGCAGTAGTAGTAAATGTAATAGATGCAATTGAAGGATGCAAATGATTAGACGACCCACCTATAAAAGGATCATCAAGAGTTCCTTTTCCACGACACCAATATTCTCCAGAAGTGTTTGTATATACGATTGAAGCATTTAATGATGATATCACGAATAGTGAAATTAACAAAAACAGCATATTCTATATTTTGGTCTTTATGGGTGTCAATATATAACCAAATAAATCGTATGTTATTCAGTACTGGAATATTGGCACGAAAAACAAGAGAATATTTAACAAGCCAACAGGGACTATTCTAGAAAAAAATCAATAATTGTATAATTGTGCGGCGTGCATTTGTTCTTTGACTTATTTAAATTTATTATATTTTTTTACAAAATGGAAGAAGAAATCAAATTAATATTGTATGAAGCAATCAATAAAATAGTAGAACCAGTTATTATTGATCCGGATAATAATGAAAAAGGAGAAATTATAATACCAAAAATAGAACCTGTTAAAAAGAAACGTGGCAGAAAACCAAAGTCTCCATCAGAAAAACCATTAAAAAGAGCCAAACCTGGACGACCACCTAAGTCTCCATCAGAAAAACCACCAAAAAGAACAAAACTTGGACGACCTCCAAAAAATGAAGAAAAACCAAAGATTGAAGCACCAGCAGAAAATGTTATACGAAGTGATTCACTGATAGTTCCTGACAGTCCTCCAAGTGATCTCCAAGATACCATGGTAGAATTATTTCGAACTCAGCATTCAGAAAACAGTTTTCGTTTACATAATCCAAAAACAAAACACATTCCAGAAGAGGAAACAACTGCACTTGAAAAAGGAACCCATCATCTTGTCAAAAGGGAATGTTGGGGAAGTCGTAAAAAAAGATTAATCAATGTAGAAGAATTGTTATATCCCTATGTGAGTATTTTTCAAATATATGGGGATGTTATTTCTAAAGAAGAATTCCAAGAAATGCAAACTCAGCGAAAAGAAGATTATGAATATTGCGTTAAAATTCAACGTATAGACCAAACAAATACAAATACAATTACTTCTTACCTTAAAATATCTAGGCACGACGAACACTCGAGAATATTAAATCATTCTTGCCAACCAAATTGTTGTATAATAGAACAAGAAGTGCCTCATCGCTTTCGTCCAGGAGAAAAAGAAATACAATATATTTTACATGCGATGAAAAAGATTGATTTTTTTGAAGAATTAACCATTGATTATGGATGGTACGCGAATACTGTACGCGATTTACACGTTTGTGATTGTGAAACCAGTAATTGTAAAAAAACAATACATAAAAACGGACAAATGTTTACTCGTAAAGGAATACAGTATGTAAAATTAGAAGATCAAGATGCTGTTGTATGGCCGAAATATATGTCGTTGCCTTTGAATCATAGTGTCGGGAGACGTGTGTGGGAATTTTTGGATGATTTGGATCTTACCGACTTGAATTTTATACGTGCTCGTAGTGAATATCTTAAAAATAACAAACCAGATGACCCTAAGATCATGCAGACACATCGAGCACTTATTCGTCAAGGGTTGAAAAATGCTGGATTGCAAAAAATGCCTACTAAGAATAGAGGACGACCAGAAAATATACGATTGATGTCATACGGTTGTTATGGTAACTATAGCGATGGACTAGATGATTGGGGATACGAAGCAAACGGACGTCCATTAAAAAACATATTATATTACATTGAAAAACAAGAGTCAGACCAATGGCATTGTATAAAAATGCAAAGAGATGAAAAAGGTACATTGTTTAATAATGACGGCAGTAGATCAGGACATATTTTCATTTGTAAGGGTTAGAGTTAAAAAGTTTAAAAATCGTCTAATAAGCGATTATTTGAATTGTTAGCTGCGTCAGATATAAAATAATCTGCCATCATTCTCTCTCTTTCCACTTTTGCTTTTAATTGATCGCTTTCGTACTGATATTCTAGTTGTTCTGCGTGCATTTCTTTTTGTGCTTCGATTCGTTTTAATTCAAGAACCCGTGCAGCTTCTAATCTTTCTTGTTCGGCTTGACGTGCTGCTTCTATTTGTTCTCGTTCAAAACGTTGTTGTTCCTCTATTATCCTTCTATCTTCACTTTTATTATAATCATTGTGTTGTAATTTTTTCTCATTGAATTCCAGTTGCTGTTGGTGACGGATATCTTGTTGTTTTGTTTGATGATAATTATATCGAATATTTGACTCATGATATTGTTGTTCTTGTTTTAATTTTTTCTCATTGAATTCCAATTCCTGTTGGTGGTGGAAGCCTTGTTGTTCTGTTTGATGATAATTATATTGAATATTTGAGTCTTGATAATGTTGTTCTTGTTTTAATTTTTTCTCATTGAATTCCAATTCCTGTTGGTGACGGATACCTTGTTGTTTTGTTTGATGATAATTATATCGAATATTTGACTCATGATATTGTTGTTCTTGTTTTAATTTTTTCTCATTGAATTCCAATTCCTGTTGGTATTTCTTAATTTTCAAGTCATGGTCGTGGTATTTATTGTTTTGTTCGAGAATTGTTTTATAAGCATTAAACTTAAATTCTCTATGAGATTCTTCGCGCTTTCGTGTTAGATCTCTAACACTAATTTCATGTTGTAGCCTGGTTTGTCCCCATTTCCAATCAAGTTCATTCTCTTGCATTTTAAGATTCAACCTACCTTTATCAATTATGTTTTTTTGGTCCATTGATTTATTAAATTCTCGTTCAATACGATTTTTATTTTGTTGATCAATATCGTTATTAAGTGATAATTGTTTGATATTTAGTTCCTTTTGTTGTATGGCAGTTTTCATTTGTTCTTGTTGAGCGAGAAATTGACGGTCTTCAAATCGTATTTGGTCTTCTCGTTCATATTTACGTAGTTGCTCAAAAATAAGTTTATCTCGTTTTTGGTTTTCTTGTATTTCACTTAATTCATCCATAGTCAATTCCAAATCACATTGTACTACTGATAATCTTCTTTTTTGTTCTTGTAGTTCATCGGAAGTTAAATCATCTGTTTGAGAAAGCTTATTTCTTTCTTTTGATATGTTGCACTCGATTTCTTCTTTTTCATTTATTAAAGTATATTTGCGTAATTTCAGGTCTCGTAGATGCTCTTTATTACGTTGCGCGTCTTCAGCTTCCTTTCTGGCAGCAGCTTCAGCTTCCTTTCTGGCAGCTTCTTCAGCTTCCTTTCTGGCAGCTTCTTCAGCCTCCTTTCTGACAGCTTCTTCTCTCATCTCATTTAATTCAGCTTTGTGCTTTTGTTGCATTTCGGATACTTTTTTGTCTAGTTCTTCTTTCTCCCTTTTCTGCTTAGCAGCTTCTTCTTCCATCTGTTTCTTTATAGCATCGTGTTTCCTTTGCATTTCTGTTAATTCTTTTTCTTGAGCCTTCTTTCTATAAGCTATTTCATCATTTTTCTCTTTATCAGCATTAGCTTTGGCCTCATTTAATTCAGCTTCATGTTTTCTTTTCATTTCAGCTAATTCTTCTTCTTTAGCCTTCTTTTTAGCAGCTTCTTCTTTCTTCATTTTCTGTCTAGCAGCTTCATCTTGCATCTCTTTAATTTGAGCGTCTCGGGCTCTTTTAATTTTGTCTTGTTTTTCTTTCTCCTTTTTCTTCCTATCAGCTTCTTCTTGAGCCTTCTTTCTTGCAGAAGCTTCAGCTTGATGTTGTCTTTGCGTTTCAGCTAATTTTTCTTCAGCCTTCTTTCTTGCATCTTCTGCTTGAGCCTTCTTTCTTGCAGCTTCTTCTTGAGCCTTCTTTCTTGCAGCTTCAGCATTCTGTCTAGCAGCTTCAGCATTGTCTCTTTCAGCTTTTAAGTTATTGTTTAGACGTAAAATACGTTGTCTTTCTCTCTCATCGCTTTCTCGTTTCTCCTGATTTTCTCTTTCAATTCTTTCTTGTTCTTCATTGTTTGCTATGTATTGTCTTAATACTAGAACACCAATACCAATTCCTAATAAAACGCTAATCGTAACTGCTATACTTGTAGTTGCTTCTGTATCATCACTACTTTCATCTGTAGTAACTACTTTTTCTAAATATACAGTTTCGGATGGACTAAATGTAGGTTCTGAACCTGTAATTTCACGACAACCCTTCATTTCTAATGTCATATCGCAAGTTGTATTGTACCAGCAACCTAAATGAATATAGTGAATGTTTGAAATAAATGGATCACTTACTTCAATATTTTCAACGATTTTGGACCCACACCCACAACCATTGTAATCACAACCATCATCATCTTCAGCAAGCATAACACCTTGTTTATTATATAACCGAATATACGTATCACCATTAGAAACACAAGTAGAGAAATCCACATATGTCCCATCTTCAATTTCTATTTCTACAGAATGATAATTTTGTAATGCTGATTTTGTGTCCATCAGAGAGGAAGTATTGCGATATGCAATGTCATTAATGGTGTTAGAATTACATTTTATTGGGTATACTAAAGGTGTTGGAGTATTGGTTGGAGTACTTGAGGGAATATTAGGAACACTTGTTGGAGCACTTGATGGACTAGTAGGGACACTTGTTGGAGCACCTGATGGACTAGTAGGGACACTTGTTGGGGCACCTGTAGGAGAACCTGTAGGAGAACCTGTAGGAGTACCAGATGGATTACTTGGAACACTTGTAGG
>Ga0181566_10005319_pt1 | contig 10382 bp, 12 predicted proteins | sample 101ome_15_FD_133762 | JGI IMG/M metagenome (GOLD analysis project Ga0181566, IMG submission 133762) | Coastal salt marsh microbial communities from the Groves Creek Marsh, Skidaway Island, Georgia - 101402AT metaG (megahit assembly) | ecosystem: Environmental > Aquatic > Marine > Intertidal... | reverse complement strand
TAAATTAGAACCAAATAATACTGGAACAGATTCAAATAGAACCTTTTTTATGTTTAGTAATGGTTTTAAAGTAAGTGGAACTGGAAACACAAATGCAAGTGGTGTTGATTATCTGTACATAGCATTTGCCGAGAACCCTTTTGAATATGCGAATGGAAAATAGGAGAAAATAATGGCTTGGTTATACAATGGAAAAATTCTAAAAGTTGGCAGAGGTTGGCTTGACGATCAAGGTCGTAAACATCCATACAATTGGTCTTCATCTTGGTCAGCAGAGGAAAAAACTAAATGGGGCGTCTCTTGGCAAGATGACGAAGACACTAGCTATGACAATAGGTTTTATTGGGCAAGTGGTGTAGAGCGTAGCTTAGAGGATGTCGCTATGGTTGACGAAGATGGCAATGCGATTATTGACACTGGTACTGGAAAACAACAAGTTCAAAAAGGTCTCAAATCACAATGGATAGAGCAAACAAAAGCAACTGCTAATGAAAAACTAAAAGTCCACGATTGGCAAATCACTCGAAAATATGAGAAGTTCGTAGACATAGATAGTGATGTTGTTACATACAGAGATGCAGTTAGGTCAGCATGTGACACAATAGAAACTGCTATAAACAATTGTGGCAACCTAGATCAGTTCAAAGCGTTATTTGAAGTGCCTGTAGATGAAAACAATTTGCCTACTGGAAACGCTCCTATTTATAACTGGCCAGTGGAGATTTAATTGGTTAGTAAAGTTAATGATGTAAAAGCACAATTGGATACACATGAAGCTGTCTGTGCCGAGCGTTGGAAAGAAACGATACTAAGAATCAAGCGAATAGAAAGTATAATGATAGGGTTTGCAAGTACTTTAATTATATTCATGGCAACCATTATATACAAAATGTAAAATGAAGAAGCTACAAGAAGATAGTAAATACGAAGAATATGACCAAGATGGCGATGGCGTTGTAACTGACGAAGAGCTATCTCATGTGAAGGAAATCAAGAAAACTGAAGACGAATTAAGAAAACATCTAGCACAACTAAGAATGGCTAGATATACACTAATTTCTATGGGTTTATTTACTGTAGCTATGTTTTTTGTAGATATAGAAAGAGTGAAAGCTTTATCTGATATATCGAACCTATTTTATATATCAGGTGCTGGTATTGTGGGTGCATATATGGGCACTACTGCATGGATGTCTAGAAAGTGACAGTATTCATGCTAGTCTGTTATTTGGGGGCTAATATGGAATTTATACACTTCAGAAACATAAATGATTGTTTGTCATTCAAATCTAAATTACATAACCAATCAATAGAAAGAAATAATGAGCAACAAGTTTACCAATGTATGTGTAAATTAGTCTCAAATGTAGATACAAATAGAGTAAAGGTATACTAATGTTACAAGCTTTAATTGGACCCGTTACAGGGCTATTAGATAAATTTATACCAGATGCAGATGAAAAAGCCAAATTGGCTCACGAAATAGCTACAATGTCTGAAAGACACGCCCAGGAATTAGCTAAAGGGCAATTAGAAATAAACAAAGCAGAAGCACAACATAAGTCTATCTTTGTTGCAGGCTGGAGACCATTTATTGGCTGGACATGTGGTATCGCTTTATGTTGGCATTTTGTCCTAGCTCCTGTTACAATATTCTTATGTGCATATTTAGGAGTAACTATACCAGATTTGCCGAGTTTTGATATGGGTTCACTTATGACCGTTTTAATGGGAATGCTGGGACTTGGCGGACTCAGGACATATGAGAAGCAAAAAGGATTAACTAAGTAATGGATATAGAAGTTTTAAAGCAACAATTAATAGAAGACGAAGGTTGTGAGTACGAAATATACCTAGATCATCTTGGATACAAGACTTGTGGCATTGGGCATCTATGTAGAGCTACAGACCCAGAAAACAATTTAGAAGTAGGAGATCCAGTTTCTGTAGAAAGAGTAAATGAGTTATTTGCTGAAGACATAGAAAAAGTCTTAGATGACTGCACCATACTCTATGACAACTTTTATGAGTTGCCAGAGGAGGCACAATTAATCATTGCGAATATGATGTTTAATCTTGGTCGCCCACGTTTGAGTGCATTTAAAAAAATGAAAGCTGCAGTAGATGACCATAATTGGATAGAAGCGGCTATACAAATGGAAGATAGCAAATGGGCAAAACAAGTGCCTAATAGAGCAAATAGACTTTGTGATAGAATGAGAAATATAGGGTTTGTTACATAATGCCATTACAATTAATGCAAATAAAACCAGGTATAGTTAAAGACATTACTCAGTATGCGGCAGGTAAGAACGGCCCGTTTTGGATAGATGGTAACTTTATTAGGTTTAAAAATGGATATGCAGAAAAAATAGGTGGGTGGGAAAAGGTAACTTACTATAGAGTAACCAACACAGGCTCTTCAACATCTACAGAAACTACAATTGAAGGCATAGCTAGAAATATGGTTTCATGGCGTTCTATAACAGATGGTGGTGATAGAATTGCTATAGGAACACACAATCATTTATATATCCTATATAACAATCAATTATATGATATTACGCCACTAAGAAAAACTTCTGAAAACTTATCAAACCCTTTAGCGACAACTGATGGAAGCACAACAGTCGTTGTTACTGATAATGGTCACCAAGCATCTAATGGTGATTGGGTTGTTATCAAAGATGCGATAGCAGTAGGTGGCATTTCTGCAGACACACTTAATGTTTCAGAAGGCTATCAAATAACTTATATAGATACAAATTCATATAGCATCGAAGTACCTACTGCAGCAACAAGTACAGTAGCAGCAGGTGGAGGAACAAGTTTAGACGTTCAGTACCTCATAGGCTCTTCTGATGGATTAGGGGTACAGTCTGGAGACCCAGCACTTGGATGGGGTGTAGGTGGTTTTGGTGAGGGTGCTTGGAACGAGCCAAGATCATTAAGTGAAAGTAATGTTAAATTAGAGAACTCCCAATGGAGTTTAAATTTATGGGGTGAAGATTTAATAGCCACTGTAAGAGGCGGAGAAATATACTATTGGGATACCTCTGCAGGAGAGACAACAAGAGCTTCACTAGTATCAGCAGAATCAGGGGCTACTAGCGTTCCTACAACTGCAAGAATGACAATAATATCATTCCCAGACAGACATGTTTTAGCTTTGGGTTCAGACCCTTTGAGTAGTAGTGGAAACATAGACCCTATGCTTGTTAGGTGGTCAAACCAAGAAAATTTTGTAGAGTGGCAACCTACAGTCACTAACACTGCAGGCGATCAAAGGTTAGAGGTAGGAACTAAAATAGTTGGTGCAGTAAGTGCAAAAGAAGAAACATTTATAGCTACAGATGAGGCAGCTTATGGTATGAGTTTTATCGGGCCGCCTTTTGTATTCTCATTTAGATTATTGGCAACAAATTGTGGTGCTGGTGGCAAAAACACAATTATGTCAGTAGACAATACAGTTTATTGGATGGGTAAATCTAGTTTCTTTGTTTATGATGGTATAGTCAAAGATTTGCCTTGTTCAGTTCAGTATTATGTATTTGGTCGTATGCAAATAGATTATATTGATAAAACAGTCGTAGGTCATAATAAAGAGTATAATGAAATTACTTGGTTTTATGTAAGTAATGATAATCCTTCAGGAACACTTAACCCAGAGCCTGATAGTTATGTATCCTTCAATTATAATGAATTAGCTTGGTCAGTTGGAACATTAAGCAGAACTGTTTGGTCAGATGCATTTGGTGCGAGAAAAGTACCTTTTGCTTTCGATAATAATGGAATATTCTATAATCACGAAACTGGTACTAGTGATAATGGCTCTGCGATGAATAGTTATGTGGAAAGTTCTGCAATGGAAATATCACAAGGGGGCGACAACACATTCTTGGTAGATAAGATAATACCAGATTTGACTGCAACTGATGATACAAGTCTTTCGTTGACATTAAAAACTAGGAAATACCCTAACGCCCCTGACATTACAAAAGGCACTTTTACTGTTACAAATGAAACTGAAAAGGTTAGCACTAGAGCTAAAGCTAGACAAATGACTATGAAGATAGAGAGTAATGGCACACAAGATAGTTGGCAATTAGGTGACTTTCGTATTAATACAAGACAGGATGGATTAAGATGAGCGAAACTGCACCATCAAATATTATTATCAGAATGCCAACACCAACTGGAACATATAACACGAGTTGGGCTAATTCACTTATAGCAGCAATAGAGCTACAGTCTAGGAATCAAATATTAGCTCAGACTTCATCAAGTAAATCTACAGAGGACATAGCAGAAGCTTTGACATGGTTCTATGGCTAATAATTACAAGAATGCATTACTTGATTTAACAACCGCTAGTGAAACAACTTTATATACAGTTCCAGCAGCTACGAGCACAATATTTAAGTCAATATTGGTATCAGATGATAGTGGAAGTGGCGATACTATAACTTTGACCTTAACAAATGGGGCTAATGTGTTTAGTATATACAAAACGAAGACTATAAGTGCTAATGGAACAGAAGAATTGTTAACAAACCCTTTGGTATTAGAAGAAGAGCAAGTTCTCAAGGTAACTGCAGCAACAGCAGACAGATTACATGTTGTTGGTAGTTTTCTAGAGATTACATAGGAGAGATAAATGGCAGTCCAATATGATGCATTTGGAAATGTTTTAAACCTTACTGATCCTTTAGATCAAAAAAGCACATATAACATTTATCAAAATAAAGCCTATAGTAGTGGACAAGGTGCTAATTTACAAAATGTGTATGGTACTACTGCTTTGCCTATGTTTGAGTTTATTAGGCAAATTAAGGTTGGTGAGCGTACATACGACCCAAGTCGCCCAGAAGATAAAATGTATTATGATATGTATGAGAACTATCGTGGTCTAGAGCCTGAAGCTCCCTCATGGGAAGTGGCAATAGGAGCTAGTGTAGCACCACAAATAGGTGCAGGCATAGTTGAAGGCATTGTGAATCCTGGCAATTATTATGGTGGTAATGCATTCGATAGAGCAATAGAGGGCGTTAAAGACGCCTTTACAACTAGCCCTCAACAAAAGGTAACGAGTAGAATTTCAGATTTTGATCCAGAGCAATATCTTTTAGGAAAAGATCAGACGTTTATTCCAGAGCTTGCTGATGCAGAAGTTGCAAAAGCTACAGGAAATCTTGAGTTATATAAAGATTTAAAGCCAGCACAACAAAAATTACAAGCAGAAACGAAAAACATTTTTGGCAACAGACCAAGTCAAACTGTATATGATGCAGGCAAATTAGCTGAACAAGGTTATGGTTTTGACCCACAAGGTAAGCTAGTTGATATGTTTGCAGAAGAACCTACTGCATTGTACGATGCATTTGATACTGGCATATCTAGTACACCTTTAATACAACCAAGTGGGTCAACATTCGATTTATCGCCTCAAGACTATTCAGCAGTTACATCATCCTCAGCCTTAACAAGTGCCTCAGAAGTCGCACCTGGTTTTCAAGGTTACGCTGAAAGAGTAGCCAATGAAATAAATCCATTTAGTGCTGCAGGTAAATCAAATTTCGCTGGAGCAGGAGGTGCTGGGATAGCATCCGCTGCTGTTACGCTTTTAGCAACTGGTGATGTGGAAAAGGCAGCAAAGACTGGTGTTGGTACTTTTGTGGGTAAGGCTTTAGGTTCAGCATTGCTGGGACCAGTTGGTGGCGTTGTTGGTGGTATGATTGGTGGTGCACTTGGTGGTCGTGTTATTTGTAATGAATTAAATAAACAAGGTTTAATTACAAGAAAAGAACTAATTAATGACTATAAATTCACAAGAGATTATCTATCTACAAAACATGTAAATGGTTACCATTTATGGGCTTTGTGGATGGTGAAACAAATGAGAAAAGGTAAGTATGTAAAATTTTGGACACATGTGGTAAAACATCGTGCAAACGAAATAGCTTACATATATGGCGAAAGAAAGAAACCAGATTATCTTGGAAAACTTTATAGAAAAATCTTTGAGCCAGTTTGTTGGACTTTGGGCTTATTTTGTAAAGAAACAGATTGGTCAGTATTATACAAAACAAAGGAGGTTTAATCATGGCTGAAGATATGGAAATGATGGGCGAAAGAATGCCTACAGAAACACAAATGGGTCTTAGGGATAGAATGCCTGCAAACCCACAATTAGACATGGGTATGCCACCAGAGGCTAACGAAGTCATTATGAGACCAAGTGAAGGCATAAAAAATGCACTTTACATGAGACTTACTAACATGACACCAGAAGAGCTAAGAATGCTTGATAAAGCGATTACGCCTGAGGTTGCTAGTGTTTTAGTAAAATTATTGCCAGAAATGCAACAACTTATAGAAATGGTTGAGCAAAGTGGCGTAGGTGATGCGATGGAAGAAGATCAGATGGGCATGGGTGACATGCCTAGAGACATGGGTGCATTAGGCAACATGTAATGAAAATATTGAGGGCTGGTGGTGCAGAAGTATCAGCCTTGTATGTTATGCTAAACGAAATGCATAGCAATACTGAGTTGGATGTATCACCTATAGACGAATATAAGTTGTTGAATAAAATCAACGAGGTTGTGCATAAAGGCGTAGTTTTGGTAAGTGTAGAAAATAACATGATAACTGGCTCAATCGCAGGAATGACAACACAAGATTGGTGGTCTAACGAAACTTTTGTTTCAGATTTGTGGTTTTATGTAACACCATCTAAGAGAAAATCTAGAGCAGCAATAATGCTAATAAAGGGATTTATCAAAGTGGCAAAAGATGCTAAACTCAAAGTTAGATTAGGACATATTTATTCTGGTGATATAGATCGAAAGGATAAATTTTACGAAAGGCTAGGACTAGTTAAAGCTGGTTCTACATATGTGGAGAAAGAATAATGGGTGGATTTTGCACTACTACAGTTCAGCCACTTCCTGATTATAGTGAAGTCGTAACAGATACACAATTACCTGGCTGGGTTTCTGAAGGTGGTAAAAGACTATTTGAGGAAGCTTCATCCCTAGCAAGATCACCATACCCACAATACACTGAGCCAAGAATAGCTTCTTACGATGGCTCTAAATTCACACCAGACGAGCAAAAAGCACAACAAATACTAAGAGATAGTGCAGACAACTATCAGCAATACCTAGACGCCTCTTATGATATGGCAGGACAATTAGGTCAAGGATATGAACCAACTGCTAGAGAAGATTTGGTAGGTGGCGAGTTTACTATAGATCAAGCCCAACCATTTTTAGATATTTATCAACGTGCACAAGACGCTTCTATAGACGAGTTACAAAGACAAACTGCAAGACAAAATGCACAAAATAGAGCAACTGCTGCTAGGTCTGGTGCATTTGGTGGCTCAAGATTAGGTATACAAGAGGCTTTAACTCAGAGTGAGGGAGCAAGAGGGGCGGCAGATTTAAGGGCACAGGCAGCAGCTCAAGGTTTACAATTTGCTGGACAAAGATTTGATGCTGATAGAGAAGCAAGATTTGCAGCAGAAGATAGAGCAAGATCAGCATTTGAAACAGAAGAAGCAAGTAGATTAAGGGCGACAGAGGCACTACAAGGATTTGCACCTTTATCACAAGCCTTAGCAGATCAAGCGGCAAGTGGTCTGTTTACCTCTGGGCAAGCACAAAGAGAACTAGATCAGAGGGCTTTAGATTTAGCTTATGCTGACTATGTGGAGCAAAGGCAGTATCCATATGACCAAATAAACTATGCATTAGGCGTACTTCAAGGAACACCTTACGACACTAGAAATATCAGTCTTACACAAGGTCAACAGTTTATACAATCACCTAGCATCTATGGTCAGACAATAGGTGGCTTAGGCTCACTTGGAAGTGCTTACTTCTTGGCACAACAAAAAGGTAATTAAGTATGGGTCAAGTTACGCTGACACAAAAAGACATTGATGCAATTGCTCCAGAAAACATAAAGTACTTTCAGCAACAGTTAGGTGTAGACAAGTTAATTCCAGGCACATATCAATATGAAAGTAGTGTAACTCCAAACAACCAAACTACAAACAATCAAATGTTTGGGGCATCTGGCACAAACACACAAGCCCTTAGTGGTGGTGCTTTAAACAATATAACTGATTATATACCTCAAGCTCAAACTATAATGAGTACATTATATGGTAAAACACCAGAGCAACAAGAAAGAGAAGACAGAATTAACACTGGAATTATGTTTCTCAACTTCTTTTCTAAGATGGGTGCTGAGGCATCAAAGCCAGGAGCTACTGCATTAGGAGCAGCTAACATTGCAGGTGCAGATACTGCAAAGCAATATATTGCTAGAAAAGAAGCAGAAAGAGAAAGAAAGCTAAAAGAGAGGCAGGGCGTAGTAAGCCTAGCTACACAACTTTATTCCAAAGACAAACCAACTGGTGCACCTAAAGATTATAACGTGGTGAACGCTGAAGCAGTAAACAGAGTATTGGGAACTAACCTTAAATCAGGTGACAAAGTTGCACTAACAGCAAATCAATTTGCAAAAGTGCCTACAGGATCGCTAGTGGGATTTCAAGCACCAAAAACATCTACAATTAAGCAAATGGGTGCTGGCGATGCTATTAATTATATGACTGAAATTCAAGCTACTCGCTATCTACTTAACAAAGGATTAAGTCGTGACAATCCAAATTTCGAAAATATTAGAGATAGGCTTGTTACACAAGATGAAAACCTTTTAGGAACGCCTTTAATAATATCTGGTAAACCTGCAGAAATAAATTTCACATCCAAAGATGGAGAAATAATCGATGCTGTTATTTCTCAAATTAAAGGTTCAGACAAAACAGACTATGCATCGTACAAAACTAAAAAATTACAAGAAATTGCAAAAAAGGATGAAGACTACATTCAAAAATTAACAAGATTTATACCTAATTTACAAAATGCGATGGACACTTTACTAGACCCAAATGTGAAAACTGGTGGCATAGAAGCTACATTATTGCCAGCAAAACAATTTTTAAAGAGCATGTTTGGTTTTAAGGATGAAGATTTAAAAGATCAAGAGTTCTTAAGGTCTATATCTTTCCAATTAGCACCACAAATGAGACCATCAGGCTCAGGCTCCACCTCAGATATGGAATTTAAAGCATATCAGCAAGCTATATTATCTATAGAAAATCAGAAATTTTCCAACTATCTAAATTTATATTCATTAAAAAAGATGACTGAAAACTCAATACAACTAGCTCAGATTGAAACAGAACTTCTGCTTGACCCAAACAATTACTCAAGAAAATATATCAATCAAAAAATAAAAGAGTTCGACAAAGGTATATTTCAAAAATTTAGTACATATATCGAAGAAGAAGGCAAGCTTGTGCCAAGATACGATAACGAAGAAGCAAAAAAACAAGCATTTTTAGAATATTGGGATAATTTACCTAGGGGCGAAGTTTTTCGTAACGCTGACGAAAAAGGACAAAAAATTGTTACAGATTCGGGACCATATTTAATCAAAGGCTTAAGCAAGGTGAAATAATATAAATGACAATATCATTAAAAGATTTATCTGACGCAATTGATCCCAGCAAAAAAGAAATAGAAGACGAGTTTGAGGATGGTCAAGAGCCAGTATTTGATACCCAAAAAAGTATTGAGGAAAATGTAAGCACACTTGGCGACATTGTTACTAGAATACCAGGACAATTATATGACATGGCTACTGGCGACTATATGCAAGTTGAGTTTCCAGAAGCTAAAGAAACCACAGACATTGAAGATGTGGGATTTTTCGAAAGTTTAGTTCCTAACATAAAATTAATGTTTGCAAGAAATGATTTAGGCAAAGCTGAGATAATAGCTGATGCTTTTCAAGGTGACCAAAGGTTTGGTGGAGTAGCTATCGACAAGTTTAAAAACCCATTTATAGTTTGGAATGGCGAAAGATATTATATTAATAAACCAGGTATTAGTAAGCAAGATGCAGGAACATTAGTTGGGGAAATAATCAAGTACATGCCTGCCTCTAAATTTGTAGGTGGAGCAAAAACAGTAACTGGAAAGATAGCCTCTGGTCTACCATCTTATACTGCTACAGAAATGGCAGGGCAAGCAATTGAAGGTGCTTTGACGCCAAAGACAACTGAAGCTAGAGACAAAACATTTACAGAAGGTTTAGGAGAAGCTGTTGGTATGGGAGCACTTGCAACTGGCATTGACATTGTAACACCCCCAATATTAAGAGCACCAGTAGAGGCAGTAAAAGGGGCAACAAGATTAGGTGCTGAAGCACTTGGTAAGGAAGTTCCAGGATTTGCAAAAAGCACCATACAGACATCAAAATATCCATTAACAAAGCTCAGAGAATGTCAGAGCCATACACAC
>Ga0181566_10005316_pt1 | contig 10383 bp, 11 predicted proteins | sample 101ome_15_FD_133762 | JGI IMG/M metagenome (GOLD analysis project Ga0181566, IMG submission 133762) | Coastal salt marsh microbial communities from the Groves Creek Marsh, Skidaway Island, Georgia - 101402AT metaG (megahit assembly) | ecosystem: Environmental > Aquatic > Marine > Intertidal... | reverse complement strand
TAAATAATCCTATAATTTCGTTGAACCCTCTTTAATTGAATTGAGGGTTCGACGACTCCCCTCTGCGATCTTTTCAACAATTTGCCCTTTCGCCATCCCTGATGAAAGTAACCAATGATCGGTGCTCGAAAAATAAGTCATTCTCACTTTGGTCTTATTTTTAGAAAGACTGGTTATATAGTACTCTCCACCAGTGGTTAAAAACGCCGTGTCTCGCTTTTTTGACTTCGGTAGCATTTTATCTTGCTTTTCTTGATTCATCATTTCAAACCGAACGAGAATATTTTTTTGATCAAGCTGAGTCACCGTTACATGATCGTAATATTGCCAGGCATTTCTGTTATACACATTACGCCACAAAATAAATTCATCGAGATACTTTTTTGAACCGGCCAACTTTTTAAAGTCTCGAATAACCACTGATTCAACGAGGGATGGGTTATGAAAACGACATTTATATTCTTTTGGGGTTTCCTTTCTTCTTTTGACGTATTCTTGGTTACATCTTCCACTAAAGTCCAAAACCTCAACCAAAACCTTTTCCAAAGGAGCCGCAATTACTTCCTGGCCCTCGCCTTGAAAATATCTCGTGTCTTCAACCAGAGCATTTTTAATGATGAAGTTATCCTTCTCAAATGATTCCTCATACTTGATGCCAGAAGAAGCAAAAAGGTTTATTGAGGAAAAGATAGTAAGAAAAAATAGTTTTTTCATTTTTGATGCTCCAAAAGGTTGAAAATTGCCAAGCTAGTTAGAAACGAATAGGATAACACGAAATGGAGAAGCAAGCATGAATATCAATATTTCCCAATCTGTAGCAATCCTTGTTGACGGTAATAATATCGAAAGAAGTATTCAAGATCTAAGTAAAAATAAAACCTCATTAATAAATTTTGACACTCTCGTGCCAAAACTCTTGGGAAATCGAGGACTTAACCGATTAGTTTATTTCAGAGAAGGAAAAAATATTTCTCAAAAACTAAGTGAGAGACTCCATCATTTTTTTCATGGTTCAGTTCGGCCATGTCATAAAAGTGCGGACATCCCATTATCTATCAAAGCAACCCAACTCGCCTCAAAAGTTGACACTATTATTATCATGTCAGGTGACTCTGACTACATAGAGCTTGTGCGTCATTTAAAATCTGAAGGTGTGCGCGTGGAAATTGCAGCGATAGAGGAGACAACATCCCACCTACTAGTCGAAGAGTCTGATTATTTTCACCCAGTCACGAAAGATGACTGGTTTAACGTTCAACCTAAAAAAAGAAACTATCGAACTAAGGCAAAAAACCCTCAAAAATAAACCCATGGCATTTTGACTGAACCTCAAGCAAATCTTTGGAAGATTTTATCGTCCAAGTTAATAGTGGAATATTTTTATTTTTTGAAATAAGTAAATCAAATTGTGAGATTATCTTTTGATCAACCGAAATAAAACTTAAATCATTATAAAACTCAGAAAAACGTAAATAATTTCGTTTAAAAAAGTTTAAATCAGTTTTACCCCAATCTGTCTTTAATTGTCCGATTGAAATGTGAGGAGCTTTAAAATTTAAGTAAGATAAGATCTGTGGATTAAAAGACTGGATCGAAAATTTTCCCCGATAACAAGACAATTCTTTTAAAAGTTGATTCAATCCAAGCTTTGAATATGTGTCATTTTTAACCTCAATTAATAATGGCACCTTTGCATCGACAACTTTCAAACAATCTGCAAATGTTAAAATTCTTTGCCCATCTTGATATCTTATATGTCTTAAAAATACAGGGTTTAAATTCTTAACCTGGCAGCTCTCTCCTGTCATGCGCAGCAAGTTATCATCATGAAATACAATTGGAGTTTGATCAGATAGAAACTGTATGTCTAACTCAATTGCATAGTTATTTTTGATCGCCTGCTCAAAACTAAGCTCAGAATTCTCAGGAACTCCCTTGCCGTGGAGTCCCCGGTGAGCAATAAATGGATACTGTTCAATCCAGTTCACAAAGTTTAACTTTTCATATTTTGCATTTGAAGATCAACACCAATGTCATCGTTGCTACGAAGTTGCTTAAAGATCTCTTGGAGGTCATCAATTTTTTTCCCGGTAATTCTCACCTTTTCATCAAGATATGCGGACGTCACTTTAATACCTGAGCTTTTAATAAACTTATTAATTTTTTTTCCTAAGTCCTTATCGATCCCATTAACAAAACTTCCGTTAACTTTAAAACGCATATTACCCGTTGGTTTAATATCTCCAATCGTGAGAGACTTTACACCAATTCCTCGCTTGATCATTTTAGAGCGAAGGATATCAACACTTGCTTGCACCTGATACTCATTAGCAGCTTCAATTTCAACCTCCTCATTAGTCTTTAATTCTAATCTGCAGTCAGAACCCTTAAAATCATATCTAGTTGAGATTTCTCGCTGTGCTTGATCAACTGCGTTTTTAAGTTCACCTTTGTCTATTTCTGAAACTAAATCAAATGATGGCATGTATTTCCCCTGTATTTTTTAAAATGTACTATAATATAGATGTAGATAAGTTTTCAACTATCTTTAGACTATGGAGATTGAGGAGAAATGGCTTCAATAAAGCTTTTAAATAACCTAGATCAAAACATTCTTGATATCGAGGTACCATGTCAATTTGGACGTGAAACAGGAGAGCTAACCTTTCCTGAGGATGACTCAGTTTCAACTCTTCACGCTGAATTTATTTTGTCAGAAGGGTCAATTTTTCTCTCTGATTTAGGATCAACTAATGGAACGTTCCTAAATGACCAAAGAATTGAACCACATCAAAAAATGCTACTGCAAGATGATGACTTAATTGAATTTGGTGAGCAAACTTTTCATATAGGCATCTCTGAAAGTTTTAAAGTAGAAGGAGTCCAAGATCGGTATCAGGAGAAAAAAACGGAGCGACTAAGAGAGATTCTAAATGCTTCTAAAACCGAAAAAATCAATTCGATCAACAGCAAAATTAAAACTCTAGAGATGAAGAAAAACCAAATTGTTGATCAACTAAGCGCATTAAAAGAAAAATTTAAAAAAGGAAAAACTGCGGAGCGATCGTTAATTGAGAAAAAATCTATTATTGATCAAAATGTTACTAATTTTCCAGAAATTCAACGCAAAAAATTTATGGACTTGGATCAAAAGAAAAGATCACTTTTCAAAGAAAAAACGGATTTAGATGACCAGATAAAATTACTGACATTATCAGGAGAAGATAACCAAAAGATTAATGAATTAACTGAAAATCTTGTCACGTTAAAAAATCAAATTGATTTAGTGTCAGAGGAAAAAAAAATATTTCCTAAAAAGCTAGATGCATTAAAAAAGAATCAAATAATAATGGATAAGACAATATTAGAGACCTCTTTAAAACTTAAAAAAGTCGATGAGGTAATAAAACAAAACGAAAACAAGTATAATCCAATAATTGAAAAAATTAACATTCAACTAGAGCAACTTAACAGAGAAAAAAGCAAGCTAGAAGGAGATCATACTTCTACAAAGACAAGGCAACTTTAACGCCCTCTCTAATTGCTTTTTTGGCATCTATTTCAAGAGCAAGTTTTGCTCCACCAATAAGGTGTATATTTTTATGTCCTAATGCCTCTAGTTTAGCGAATAAGTCACTATTTGAAAGTTGACCGGCACAAACAATAATTGAATCCGCCTCAATAACTTTCTCTTCTCCTTTGTGTTTTATATGTAGCCCACTTTCTGAGATTTTTTGATATTCAACACCGCTTAACATTTGAACACCAGATTTTTTCAAACTAAGACGATGAATCCATCCCGTCGTTTTGCCAAGTCCGGCTCCTAGCTTCGTTTCTTTTCTTTGCATCAGAGTAATTTCACGATCAGGCGTCAAAGTTTCGCTTTCATGAGTTAATAATCCACCCCGATTATTATTTTCTCCATCAATCGACCATTCCTTTAAAAATTGTTGGACAGTAATTGTCGTCTTATTTTTATGTAATAATGACTCTGCGACATCAAAGCCAATCCCACCAGCTCCAATAATCGCGACACGGCTGCCTATTTTCTCCGGGTGCTTTAGCGCTGTCATATAATCAAAGACGTGGGGTAGCTCAGCTCCGTCTAAATCTAGCTTTCGAGGTCTGATACCGGCACTAATAATTACTTCATCAAATTTTTCATCCCTAATCATTTGTACATCGACTTCGGTATTTAAATGCTGGTGAACGCCATACTTCTTAAGCATTACATCAAAGTAACGAATCGTTTCGTGAAACTCTTCCTTGCCAGGTATTATTTTTGCTAAATTGAACTGCCCGCCAATTTCCGAATTTCTCTCATATAAGTGAACTTCATGACCTATTTTTGCGGCTTCAATTGCGCAACTTATACCGGACGGGCCGGCACCAACAATCGCCACTCTTTTTGGTAAAATATTTTTCTTTGTTTTTAGCTCAGTTTCAAAACAGGCATAGGGATTAACGAGACAACTAGCTACTTTATTTTTGAAAACGTGATCAAGACAAGCTTGATTACAACCAATGCAAGTATTAATCTCATGCCCTTTCCCCAATTTAGCCTTATTCATAAAATCAGGATCAGCCAACATTGGGCGGGCCATACTCACCATATCTGCATGGCCTTCTTTAATAATTTGATTCGCGACTTCTGGAGTATTAATTCTATTAGTTGTGATGAGTGGAATAGAAACTTCACTTTTTAATTTTTTTGTCACCCAACTAAAGCCACCTCTTGGAACCATTGTTGCAATAGTTGGAATTCTTGCTTCATGCCAGCCAATTCCTGTATTAATAATCGTTGCTCCTGCTTTTTCAATTTCTTTGGCAAGCATCACCACTTCTTCCCAGTTGGATCCTCCCTCAACTAAATCAAGCATAGAGAGGCGGTAAATGATGATAAATCGTGGGCCTACCTTTTCTCTAATTCGACGAACGATCTCAATTGGAAATTGAATTCTATTTCTATATTCTCCTCCCCATTTGTCTGTCCGCTTATTAGTTTTGGCGACGATGAATTGATTGATTAAATAGCCCTCAGAACCCATCACCTCGACGCCGTCATAGCCAGACTTTTGGGCCAGGTATGCACAATTAACGTAATCATTAATTGTTTTTTCAACACCTCTTGAGGTTAACGCCCAAGGCGTAAAGGGTGTTATTGGTGATTTTAATCGACTCGCTGAAACGAGAAGTGGATGATAACCATATCGACCACTGTGGAGAATTTGCATGCAAATTTTCCCACCACCACGGTGAACCGCGTCCGTTATCGGGCGATGATGCTTGACCTGCCAAGAGTGACTGAGTTGACAACTAAAGGGTGCGACTCGGCCTGCCAAATTTGGACTTATGCCTCCTGTAACGATTAGTCCAACTCCCCCACGCGCTCGAGCTTCATAATAGGCTGCAAGCCTCTTGGTTCCATTTTTAGCTTCTTCTAACCCTGTATGCATCGAGCCCATAAGTGATCTATTTTTTAGGGTGGTAAAACCAAGATTCAATGGTTCAAAAAGCTCTGGGTAGTGCATGATTATTTCCCTTTTAATATTTTGGTTGAACAATACCTGAGGCAACACTATTGAGCACCAGGACCTCATGAGAGCAGGGTTTCGCAACAAATGGCGTAAACATTTGCTTGGATAAGATTAATATTTTCTCAATTTCTTGAGAAAGTGCCCCATCATGTTCGAAAGAAAAAATATTCTTCGCACGACTGATGACTTCTTGATCAAAAAATTGATCAAGATTAAAAGTATCAGAACGGCTAAATAACTTTTGGGCCTGAAGCAAGTACTCATTCTCACTAAAAAGATTAGATATCTGATTTATAATTCCACTAACCTTTTCTTCAATAGAGCTATTGATTAAAACCCTAAGCCCTTCTTCAAATTCTTTAATGGAATTCTTTAGTTCAACTTCGAGCAGTGCTTCGATTATTTTTTCTTTGGATTGAAAATATTGATAAATACTCCCAACACTGATACCTGATTTTTTAGCGATTATATTTGTGTTAAATTTTAAAGGCCCATCCTGCAATAAGATTTGCCTTGAGGTTGATAAAATACAATCAACAGTATTTTTTGAACGACTTTGAATTGGTTTTTTTCTTTTTACATTCACTAAACTATCTTATCGATTAGCTAGCCTGTAATCAATAAATTTAGGGAAGAATTTTCCTTCAATTCAAAACCTGAATAGTTACTCATATTATATAATCATGATAAAATTGAACTCCATCAAGCCTGATCAAATCAGTCTACTTGATAGGGCCTACAGAGCGGCAACAAATAATGAACTATTCTTTAATAATGGTTGTGGTGATGTTGAATATCTGGAAGAGTTAATTGAAATTTATAATGCGATACCAGATTTAAAATCAATTGACATTAAATGGCAGGAATCAAAAAAATTATTAGGCCTTGAAATGACAAATGGTACTTTTGTTTCATCTGCTAATAAGTTTCTACCGAGTGAATCAAAAATAGCCTATCTCAGAAAAGTAATGCCTATTAATGCAAATATAGACACCCCCATTGTCATTCATTTTCCAGGAACAGGAGATGAGGGTTTCAAGCGCCGGGAGTTTTTTTTAGCGGTTCCACTGGCCAAAAAAGGTATTGGTTCCATCATTTTAGAGGCTCCATTTTATGGCCTTCGCCGTCCTCACCAACAAGTTGGGATGTATATCAGAGAAGCAAGTGACTTATTTAAGATGGTGCATTGTATGTTTGAGGAAGGCAGATCTCTTATTGATTATCTCCAAAGACAAGGATTCCAAAAAGTTGTCACCACAGGCTTTTCAATGGGTGGCGTTTTATCTGTCATGACAAGTTTTAATCACAACCTTGTCAAAGGAACCATTCCCTGCGTAACTCCCCACTCGCCTCATCCTGTATTTTTAGAACAAACCCTAAAAGACTCAATAAACTGGGAAGCAATGGAAAAAACTCTTCCAAAAAACTTCAAATCCCCACAAGAGTATCTTTCTCGATATTTTGATCTATCCAACATGGAATCATTCCCAAGGTTTAGAAAACCCGAAGAAGTTGAAATAATTGCCGCGACTCATGATGCATATGTTCCAAGAGTCTCTGGCGAAATCCTTGCGAAAGAATTAAACGCCCAAGAAGTAACTTGGGTAAATGGTGGCCACGTTAGTGCCCTTGTTCTCTATTCAAATATTGTTCGTCAAAAAATATTTGAAGTTTGTCAGAGAATTTAGGTCCCCCGAACGGATTTAACTCCCACGAAAACAACCGACAACTGAATGATGAATAAGGTTATACTTAAGAATGTTAAAAAATAATTTGCCGACTGATAGAAGTTGATCATATTCATCATAAGAGCAATTGACGTAATGACGATTACCGCCACCGCAGGAACAATAAAAATGAAGCCATTTTTTTTATTTTTCAATAAATAAATACCAAGGACAATGAGGCTCAACCCTGCAAGCATTTGATTAGTAGCTCCGAATAAAGGCCAGAGCTTTAAGCCTCCCTTGCCCCCATCACCGCTCATCATTAAAAAGTAAGCCGATCCAACCGCAATGAAGCTAGCAATATAACGATTTTCTAAAGCTTTAAACTTAATAGATTCACCAATCTCACTAATGATATAGCGCTGAATACGGCTAGCTGTATCTAAGCTAGTTGCGGCAAAGCTAATAATCAAAACCGCAATAACCGTTTGAGATATATCTTTTGAAATACCAAGGCCTTCTAAAAAACCGCCTGCACCTAAAACGAAAGCATTAATTTTTGCACTCAATCCATTCGCAGCATTCCAGGAGGCATAATGATCGTGCCATGCTCCCGGTGAGTCAAACCCTGTGGCAACAGCAACCGTTGCTAAGAGCGCAAGAAGTCCCTCTCCAAGCATACTTCCGTAGCCAATAGGTTTTGCATCCTGCCATCGATCAACTTGCTTTGATGTCGTTCCTCCGCTAACTAATCCGTGGAAACCACTGATCGCTCCGCAGGCTATCGTAATAAATAAAAATGGAAACCATGGTGGAGCGCCCGCTGGATTTACGTTAAAAGCGGGAGCAACAACTTTTGGGCCAACAACAAATACACCGAGACTCATTAACCCTAAACCTAAAAATAACTGGTGACAATTAATGTAATCTCTCGGTTGAAGCAAAACCCAAACAGGTAAAATAGAGGCAATAAAACTATAAATTAACAGAAAGATTATCCATGTCATCAACTCTTGTTCAGCCCCCACAAGTAATTTAAGTGAAATGGGGTAAATAGTCCCTAGATAAATCATGAAAAAGAGCATTCCTTGCGCAATTAAACTGGGAACAGTAAGTGAAAATCCTCGCTTATTGATAAAAAAACCAAAAATAAGCGCAATAACGATTTCAAAATTAACCGGAATAACAGAGCTTGGAAAACTAATAAATAGATTTGCTATTACGAGGGCAAAAACAGCGATAACCATCCAAACAAGAAAAAAGATAATCGATAGAAAAAGTAGCTTTATTTTTGTTCCGAGAAGTTGCTCAGCAACTTCTGCAATACTTTTTCCTCTATGCCTCATGCTCACCGCAAGAATGCCAAAGTCATGAGCGGCTCCCATAAACACAACCCCACAGATAATCCATAATACGGCAGGTGCCCACCCCCAAATAACGGCAACGGCTGGGCCAACGATTGGAGCTGCGCCGGCAATACTACTAAAATGATGGCCAAAGAGAACACCTTTTGGGGCGGGAGCAAAATCTATGTCATCTCGATTCTCATTGGCGGGAGTTGGGTCTGTTAGGGAGCCAAGTGAAAATATTTTTTCAGCAAGATAGCTCGCATAAAACTTGTACGCAAAAATAAATAAAAGAATACCAATTGCAATGATAATGGCACCGTTCACAATAATCCCTTTGAATAGTTTTCAGTCTTTATATCATGAGAGTTAATTAAAAATGAAGTCTTTAAACTCACCAACGATACTTCTCACTCCCTCTGGAGTTTGGCGTTGAAAAAGATCATCCACACTTACCCATTGGTGATCAATCACCTCGCGCATATCAAGCTCAACTTTTGGCAAAGAATCAAGTCGAAGAAGGTAAAAAAACTGATGATCTTTTTTAAAACCATTTGTGCTTAAAAACATTTTCAAAAAAACTAGATCACTTTCATTGCAAGATATCCCTGTTTCTTCATACAATTCACGCTTCGCTCCAGCAATTTCCGTCTCCCCTCGATCGATCATTCCACAGGGAAATGTCCAACCAGATTTATAACTATTTTTAATAATTAAAATCTTTTCATCGAAAGTGACAAGGACGTATGCACCTCTTACTTTGGGGCGAAAAATAAAACAAAAGCAAACATAACCAAAATATAAGAATCTCAAATAAAAAATGTATATCTGATTATTCACGATTAACCATTAGCTTAATATCCGACGCTACCTCTTCAAGAGACTTATGATAGTCCTGCTCTCTAAGTTTTAACCTGGCATTAGGGTTTGACTTTAATTCGCTTAGAAACCTTTTAAATGCATAAATAGGGCCAGCACTCCGATGTGTGACAACTAACCCAAAGAAGAGCCCAAAAAGAGCAAAAAATACGGTGAGACCAATAAAACCTAGAGCAATATGGCCCATCATTTTATCTTTGAGTGCAACATTTTTAATTAATACATTCAATATGGTGTAACAAAATGAGGCCATCAAAAAATTACTGAAAAAAGAAATCACCGCAAACTTAATAGAGAAACTCCACTGAAAATCCGGATCTATTATTTTAAAACCACGTAAGTTTTCTTCATACCAAATGTCATCTGCGCGAGAAAAAAGAACATAAATACTCTGAATGCCAAACCAGGCGATAAAAATATCACCGACGTTGAAAACAATATATGGTAATGGCTTTAAGATAATAAAGTCCGTGACCTTTCCCCAAAGAATTCGATCAATGCCATTTCCAATAATACCACTAATAAAAAATGTGACGGGGTATCGAACTCCAAACAGGTGTTTTTTATTTAAAAAATAAAAAATAATAATCGTTGAGGTAAGAAAAATAAGGCCAAAAAAAAGTGATAAGAAAACGACTCGAACAAATGGTTCGCCTCCAGAGAATTGCCCAAAAGAAATTCCTGGATTATAAAATTTTTGAAAAATAAAAAAGAGAAAATCAACCCGGCCATCAATCGTGTGTGCCCAGTATTTAGAGAGCTGATCAAATAAAATAATAAAGAGAGCTCCACAAATGAGAATCACATTTTGCTTTTTTACTTCCATCCGTGGAGCTCCTTATAATTTTATTTATCTAGAATAATTAGCTGTCCACCAATATGCGCTGGGTGTAAGTGACACTTCATGGCATAAATCCCCTCTTTTTTAAGCTTTACTGAAATTGTTTTCTTTTC
>Ga0181566_10005313_pt1 | contig 10386 bp, 13 predicted proteins | sample 101ome_15_FD_133762 | JGI IMG/M metagenome (GOLD analysis project Ga0181566, IMG submission 133762) | Coastal salt marsh microbial communities from the Groves Creek Marsh, Skidaway Island, Georgia - 101402AT metaG (megahit assembly) | ecosystem: Environmental > Aquatic > Marine > Intertidal... | reverse complement strand
TAGCGTGAGGAGCAAACATTTTTAATATTTCAAAATTTTCATCAGCAGTTTCTTCGTAGTAGCTGATCTGAATTACATCAAGCATGGTGACTCCGTAAATATACACATTTTTTATAACACATTTTTTGTGTTGTGTCTACTCATAAATGAAAGGATCTCTTTTTTTGAGTTCTTCCAATCTCTTTTTTAGACGCTTGCGTTCTTGATAGCGCCTCCATGGCAGTGTAATAAAATTTTTTATTCGGGCAAACATACTTCAACTCCGTATTTTTCACTCCAGCGCAGTGCATCTGCTCTAGTATTTACTAATGGTTCGCCTTTGATGTTCAAACTGGTGTTGAGCAACATCGGACAACCTGTTAGTTTATACCACTGTTCTAGCAATGTTCTGATTCCGCTAGGATTTTTCTTAGATACTGTCTGAACTCTGCTGGTGTCATCGTAGTGGACGATTGCTGGAAACGCACTAGGTTCTTTACATGCAGCAACGTATTGCATGAAAGGTCCTGTGAGACCATCGAAGTACTTGTCTGCATGCTCCTCGAGGATCGCTGGTGCGAAAGGTCTGAATGCTTCTCTGTGTTTGATGGTGTTAACAAGATCCTTGACATCATCTCCCCTGGGATCAGCAAGAATACTACGGTTGCCAAGAGCCCTAGGACCAAACTCAGCCCGTCCAGCTGCCACCGCGGTAATCCTTTTGGTTTGTAATTGTTTGAGTAATTGTTCAACGGGATATTCTCCTTCAATATTATGACCAAGATAAGCATGGTCCATGTGCATGAATTGTTTTTTCACTGCCAGTACTGCGCCAATGGCACTGCCAGCATCGCCTGGATTGGCAGGTACATGCACATTTTTAAAAAACAACTGTGCCAGTGGATTGGCCACACAGTTCAGCGCACAGCCGCCAACCAATACAACACTGTCGTACTGTGCATCTGTCATGTGGTGAGCACTGCGACACAGTTCTACAAACACTTCTTCATAGATGCGCTGCACAGCCGCAGCAATGTCTGCATAATCCTGTGGTGTGTTGAGATCAGGACGCCAGTCTCTACAACCTCTGTGACAGTTTTGTTTGAATGTAGTGTAGGGATGATAGCTCACAGGAGTTGATTCAAAAAAGTCACGTTTGATGTCAGCATACAGTCTGTCAGGATCGCCTATTGCAGCCATGCCCATGAGTATGTATTCATGTTCTTGTGGCTTGAGTCCTATGCGCTGTGTCATAGCACTGTACCATATGCCTATGCTGTGAGGATACTGTTGCCGCCACAAACGTTTGAGTTCACCATCGTCGCCTGTCCATATGCTCACTGTATCCCATTCGCCTATACTGTCTATCACTATGATCACTGTTTTGGTATAAGGTCCTGTGTAATAAGCATATGCAGCATGACTGAGGTGATGATTAACAGTTTTGACTTTGGGTGCAGGACTCATCATTGCACTGAGATACTGTTGCGGGCTGGGCTTTTTTAACAAATTGTATTGTTTGGCATACAGTTGTCTAGATTTTTTAAGCCAAGGCTGTTCATAGAAATACACAACATCAGGTGTACCATACTGTTGAGCTTCGTTTATTATCTCAACATTTAAATTTTTATCGTTTTTAATTCTACTGTAGCGTTCTGCATGTGCAGCCCATTCTAGTCCAGTTTCACTGAAAACTGCTAGACTGGCATCATGTGCCATGCCTGTCCATCCCCAGGTTATTCCTGTGTGCTGCTTTTTAATCAAGTTCACCCTTGGCCCTCATCTCTGCTCTAATCTTGGTAGCACTGATATTGTGTATTTCATTGCCTAGATCATGTTGTGTAAAAGTGTATCCAACGCCACGGCCATAACTAATATCCACAATATTAGGTACACGCATAATAATATACTCAACACCTTCAGTAAATCCCTCATCGCTTAAACCTTTTTGAATTCCTCTGATCACATCCATTAGCAAAAAGGGATTGTCGTCTTGTTTTACTGTGCGCCCTGCACCAGCATCTTCACCCACAATACCGCTAACGTCTCGAATCATAATACACACTTGTCCAGTTTCAGCAAGTGCTTTTTTAAACAGTGCAGTATGCCCATCGTGCCATGGTTGCCAACGTCCTAGCATTTGTGCTGTAGGTTTCTTGTAATCAAACATCTTTGTTGCGCTCCATGTAGTTTTTAACAACTTCTAAAAGTTGTAGGTGAGTGTCTTCAAACCATTCAGCTACATGATAGTCACACATGATTGGCTGTTCAAATATCTTGTTGGTATCTTCAAACCGTCCTTTGTCAATTGTGTCCATCCAAACTGTATAGTCTGGATCAAACTCTAGTCTTGCTGCTTCTGTTGGACAAACAAAATCTGCTACTGCAATCTTTCCTGCCAACACAACACCATCTGCTAGATGCCGCATGCGCTGTGCTTGTCTAATTCGTCCCTCGGGTGTGAAGTCCCAGTCATTGTAGTGTGTTCTAACTTCATCTGCATTGATCCACACACCACCAATTAGATCTGCAAACGGTTTTGCCAATGTACTTTTGCCACTACCTGGCAATCCAAAAATCAATATTTTCATTCATTTGATCTCCGCAGATGCCGTATATCCCCTGAACATTTTCAGGTATCTGTACACCTTCTAAATCCAACCATACTGCACGACTGTGACGTGGAAAGTTTCCGGGATAACACCACATATAACGTTCACTGGTCAGTGTCACAGTGTCTTGTTCGTGCCAAAAACAATTGGTTCTCATATCAAGCAACAGTTCCAGTGTGTTCAATGTTTTGGCATGACACCAAACTCCTGGCTGTTGTAAAAAATTTGTATCAGCAATCTGTTGTGGTTCATCGTGTCCCAGATACAGTATGCCATTGTGTTCTATTATGTCGACTTCAACATCAGAACCTTTATCATGGTATGCAAACTCCAAATAGTCTCGGGTGTTTTCCCAAGCTGGCTGTACACCATTCCAGTTGCCTCTGTGTGCTATGAATCTAACCATAACTGTAAGTCCTCTGGTGTTCCAACTCCGTGCATTTCATCTATCATTATGCCAGTTATCACAGTGTCGGGTAATCTTAAAGTGTGATTGTATGCAGGACACAAATAAAACTCTCCGTTGGTTCTGTCATCAGCAGCCATCATCATGTTCAAACTTTGCATGTATACACCCCAGTTGCGCCAATAATACAGTCCAGCAGTTGCATATTCACTGATGGGATCTTTTTCTGCAACTTTAAAAATACGCTCACTTGTAGGTTCGTATGCTGCAAAACTCCATTTAGGATCTCTTTCAGTGTCTTGGAACAACAGTATAACCCCATCATTTTTACGATGCTGTTCAAATTCCAAACTGTTCCATTCAAAAAACTGATCACAGTTGCACACACAAACGCTGTCATCATCATCCATGTAAGGATCTGCGGCAGCAACACTGCATGCTGCTCCCTCAGTTAGTGCATCAAGTTCAACTATGTGTGCATTGGGATAGTGTGCTAGTACACTGTCTCTGAGATTGTGTTCACGACGCACAATAAAAATGTATTCATCAAAATCCAAACCTATGCTTTCAATTGTGCGCACAAACATGGGTTTGCCTTGTACATCAATCAGTGGTTTTGGATCTGTGTAGCCTTGCTCTCGAAATCTGCTGCCTTCGCCAGCCATGGGCATGATTAGTTTCAGTGTCATCAATAACCTTTCAACGTTTGTTCTAGACCCTTGCTCAAATCAGTAAACTCATAGTTTCCTATGTATTGCAACATCTTTTGTATGTCTGCGCATCTACGGGCAACACTGCCCTGCGGCGCTGCTTCACACACTAATTGTTGTGGTAGGTTTAGAGTTTTGAGTATTAACTTTGCTACATCTAGTATGGTTGATTCGTTTGGGTTCCCTATATTTATAGTGTCGTTGTTTGCTGATTTTGCCAACTGTACTGTGATGTCTGCTGCATCATCTATGTATAGGAATGCTCTGGTTTGATCTGCGCCAGGCAGTGACTGATCTCCTTGTACAGCACGTTCAGCAAACTCAGGAATAAAGTGAGCACGTTGTTGTGCGCCGTAAACATTGTGATAGCGCAGTATCAAATAAGGGGTATTGTGCTGCACATGACTGGCATGCACTGCCAGTTCTCCCATCAGTTTGCTGCCAGCATAACTCCAGCGTGGATTGTCGATACCATTTATGATGCCTACATTTACTTCAGGTGTAGGGATATCTATTATGCCCAGATCCAATCCACCTGCATATATTTCGCTGCTACTAGCATACACAAATTTAGCTTTGGGATATCTACGCAATAGATTCAGTGTGGGCAGTGTGGTGTTTTGCAGTACATCCCAGGGTTTGGTATAAAAGTGACTGGTGTTGTTGTAGGCTGCAAAGTGATACACTGTATCTGCATCAGGCAGTTGTTCAACACTGTTCCAATCAGTGAGATCACAGTCATCTATGTCAATGGCTGTTGCATTGTCCAACCGCTGTGCAATTGCACTGGCTAAAAATCCCTTTGCACCTGTTATTAAATTCATTTTCTCATTCCCTCGAACACTGTGGTTTCAAACAAATTGTTTTCGCTGTCTATGTGATCGAATAGACGATTGGGCAAACCCAGTTGTTCACACAACAAGTGCATGGCTTTTACATCTTTGGGCAAGCATGCTCCTCCGTATCCTCTGAGTTCTGGCTTTACATCCAAGTACTCATCTGGCATGCCATTGTTGACCAAAAACGCTGCTTTTACTTTGTCGTAGTCTACATCAAACTGTTGACATATTTCATAAAAAGTATTGGCAAATGTTATGCGCACTGCATTGAAAGTATTGTGATAGTATTTTACCAGTTCTGCTTCTGTGGGATCAATGCGCTGTATTGATTTGGGCAAGTCACCATGACTGCGCACAACCAAATAGTGATAGTTTACATTGTTGGTCCCTACCAGCAATAACTTTTGATCAAATATAAAATCATATTCAGCACTGCGTTCTTTGAGAAATTCTGGCACAAACACAATTCTATCATCGTACCGGTTGATGAGCTTTTGTGTAGTACCAGGTACCACTGTGCTTTTGATTGCAATTACACCCTCATAGTCAAGTTCTCTGAGCTGTGCTACTACGTTTTCTACAATGGTAGTGTCGCAGTTGCCTTGATCATCACTGGGAGTGGGCACACAAACGTATACAATTTCTGTGTGCAGTAAATTTTCAATTCTAGTGTCCAATTTGATATCATGTACACTCACTGAATATCCGCAGCGTTCAAATCCTGCACGACATGCGCTGCCGACTATACCTAAACCTACTACACCTATTTCCATTTAACACTGCATCCAAAACTGGAATTCACATGCCAATTTACTTGCTTGCCCACTAGTGCTAGATCAATTGCATGTCTCAGTACGCTGCCGCTGGGCATTAAATCATTGGTAGTGTGTGCAGGATCCAACTCACCGTGATAGTGAATTTTACCATCATTGATAACATAAAACTCTGGTGTGCATTCTGCGTTCAAGCTGCGAGCAATGCTTTGATCTGCATCATATATGTAATCACACTGCAAGTCCCATTTTTCTTTGAACTCAGGCATGTGTTCTGGTGCATCCTGTGGATAGTCCGCACTGTCGTTGCTGTTGACTGCAACAATGTTGATTCTGTCCTTGTAGTCCTTGACCAACTGACTGATAGCTGGCATTCTGTACAACACATAAGGACAATGATTGCAAATAATCATTATCAAGTTAACACGTTCATTGTCTAAAAAAGGCAAGTTGGGTGCAGGTGTTTGTGTTTGGTTTATACTATTCTTCAATACCATTTAGTTCTCCTAGTTTAGTTATGCTGATTGCAGTGTCATCTATTTCGTGTTTGTAGATTTGTTTGTCAGCAAAAAATTCATCTACTACTTGACGCACACCGCCAAACATGCCATAATCATCTATGTGCAGCACACCATATTGATTTAATTTGTTCCACACATGGGGCAGCACATGCTGTGTGGGCTGTGCAATGTCCATGTCCAGTCTTATAAAACTGTAGCAGTAGGGCATGTTATTGGGTATTGTTTCCAACACACTCCCTTTTATATATACAATTTTTTCCAGGTGCTGTGTCCACGTCTGTGTTTGATCTCCCACACTATAGTCAAACAACAGTTGTTGAACATTTTGCTGCACATCTTCCAAACTGCAATAGCACCAACGATCGTCTTGATAACGATGTTCAACACTGTCGTATTCCACTACGCCGTGTTTGCCCAATTGTACATCAGAATCCACTACTTCGTCACTGGGTACACCTTCGTATGTGTCATATGCCCATACCAGTCTTGATCCCTGTGTGAGCCAACTCATCAGTGCAACGTTGCCACCTTTGTACACACCCATTTCTGCAACAGCACCATGTACACCTTGTGTGTTGATATGATCCACTGCATCAATAATAGCTTTGAGCCTCAGTTCACTCATGGTGCTGTATTCAGGCCGCTTGGTCAAGCCAATCAGTCTAATATCTTCAAGGCTCCAGCAGCTTCTACTCACTTGCCTACTACCTCAAACTCTGGTGTGCAGAAAATAAGTTTGCCACCTTCAGCGATCCAGTCTTTGAGGATCTTGTTGACAAACAGTTCTTTAAAATGGAACGGAAACACTAGAAAGTAATCTGCTTCTTGTTTAGCGTCATCTTCATGGACTATGGGTATGCTACTTCCTACTAGGTACTTGCCAATTTTATCTGGATGAATTTCAGCAGCACCTGCAATGGTGTCTCCGTCCAAACCGTAGTATTGCATGATTGTGTTGCCTTTGGTGCTGGCGCCCATGATGTAAATCTTTTTGCCAGCTGCAACTTCGTCTCTGATAAACTGCATGGTGTTGTCTCTGTTTTTGGCGATATTGTCAGCCCATGCAGTGATGTTTTCAGATGTGATATCTTCAGGATAATCAATGCTGCCTTTGGTCTTGTGTCTAATATACAATTGATAACTGCCACCATTGATATCGTTTTCAACCACAGCATTGATTTGTAGATCATGTCTCTCCATGAGATTGACCAGACTTTTGTATGTGTAGTATTCAATGTGTTCGTGAATTACATTGCCCAAGTCATTGGTGTCCAACATGGGACGAGCTGTCATCAATTGACACAACCAAACACCATCGTCAGCCAATATCTGCTTTATATCATTGACAAATTGGTTGGGATCATCCAAGTCATAGAACATAGCAACTGTGGTGATAATCTTTGCTTTTTTGTCGCCTATTGTTTCATGCCAATTTTTTAAGTTAAAAAAATCAGCAATTATTACATCGCAGTTTTGTTCCAGTTCACTGTGTATGTTTTGTGCAGGGTCACAACCAACACGTATAACAGTGTCGCTGTCATAGAAGCTCAACAGTGTACCATCGTTTGCTCCAATGTCTAGAACAATGTCTCCTTGTTCAAGTGTCACTGCTTGAGCAACATCTTGCACAATGCTCTCTAGGTTGTCGACAATTTTTTTGTTGAGCCTGCTCAAGTACCAATAGTTTTTGTACAAATCTTCTTCTCTAACTGTGTGACTCAACTGTATCAAATCACACTCCTCACAGTGCATCAGTGTGAGTGGTGCAGTGCCTATGTCTGTGTTGGGCTCAGTGACAAACGCATTGATTTTGAGTTCTCCCATGTCAAACACTGTTTTTGTTAGTGGGTCACCGCAGCTTCTGCATTGGTCTACTTGTTTTACTTGTGTCATCGATTGAAATCCTTTACATAACTTATGTCTGGATATGTGTAGCTTCCAGCGCAGTCAGGGTTGTCGTCTGGCAATACCTGTAGTCTTGCTAGTCCTAGTTCAGCAGTTTCTGGTGTCATAAAATAGTGCCAGCCTGCAAAAGTAATGGTGTCTTGTTCGTAAGGCACACTCATGTCTCTGCCATCATGTACAGCACGTTGGCTCCATTGATAAAAATTTTTGTCGTCAGTGAGTATCATTCCACCTCGCACTGTGCTCAGTATCTTTTTGAATTGAAAACTCAAGCACTGATATTTGCCTTGTTGATAGCAATTGCGATGCAGCCGTGCAGCACTGTCCACCACACGAGTGTTGCCAATACTGTATGCACCTTGCCAGTCAATGTCATCAAATTCTATATCCAATCCCAAGTGACGAGCTTGCATTGCCACACTCACATATGTGTTGCGTGGCAGTTTTATATAGTTAACACCTGGGTGTTGTTGTTTGTAGTAGTACAAACTCAAATAGATTGCATGAGTACAGCAATCTGTAGCAGTAGCATAAGGTGCGCCTGTGTATTCAGCGATTTGTTTTTCAAATTCGTGTACTAGATCAAATGGATTCAATAATTATCTCCGTAGCTGAAGCATTTTCTACACTGTGTAGACTGCCCTGCACAATGTTTCCAAATGGTATGTCTTTGTAGGGTTTGAATGGATCATAGTTGTGTACAGACAACCAATTTTGAAAATGATCACTAGCGTACAAGTTTTTTCTCAATATGTTTTGAAACAACAGCACGGGACCTGCTCTGTCAATGTCTCTGATATCCCATTCAGTAGGATCATCATTTTGACACCATGCATCAGCAAAACTTCTGCCTATTCTACAGTCATCCCAGAGATAAACATCTGCACTGTCTGGTAAATCATACTTGTGTTCATCTAATATATCAATGGTGTTGTTTGCCATGTTTGAATACATGTTGAGACCTATCACACGATCTCGTACACCATATTCTTGCCGCATGTAATTGGGTGTGATCAAAGTGCTTTCGTATTCGTGTGTGCCGTGATTGATCAACTGTAGATCTGCAACACTGTAATTGCCACTCATGAAACCATTTGTGAAAATTCTATGCAGTTGATTGCAGTCTTGTATGGTCAGGGGCTGTGACAAATCCACAGGACATTCAATGCCAGTGAGTTCAAAACCCTGCTGTATTTTTTCCAATGCAGCAGGTCTAGCCAATGGCTGTTCACTGTCTCTGCCAACATCTACGCTGAGTGTGAATTGATATACCCCGTTGTGTTGACACTGAATCCACAGTGGTAGCAACTGCTGATTCAACACAGTGTCCAATGGTTTAACTGTTAAACTTTCTCCATTGTCAAACTTAAATTGTATTTCCATGTGTGTCTACTTTTACTATGGGAGGATCACTTTTTTCCCACTGTTTGGTAAGCATGCTCACAAACTTAAAGTCAGTGAGTGCTGTAAATGTGTGTGCAGTGTTGCTGGGTATGTGTATGCTGTCGCCCACAGTCATTTCAATATCAACAGGTCCTTGCTCTGTGTATTCTGTAAAACGACACACGCCTTCCACTACCAACATGTACTCGTCAAAGTGTGGATGATAGTGATAGCCTCGTTGATCTCCTTGACGTGTTATCATCAAGTTGTATTCTACTATGTTGTTGTCCACGGGCCAACTTTGTATTGTGCCTCTGTGGTCTTCAAAAATCACTGGGTCTAGTTTACTGGTGCGCACTGATCCATTCCAATACAGGTTCAAAATAACTTCGTGTTATGTTTTTAAATTGTTGGCTATAATAATGTTCTCTATTATACAACAGTCTGTCACGAATATCAAGAGTAAAATTCATTCTCTGTCTTGGTGTTTGACTGTTCCAATATTGCAATTGTTGCAATACATGCTGTGTTCTCATGTACTGATTGGGCAATGTATCATAGCTGTTGTCCAACACATCATCGAATGTATCAAATCCCCATTCACGCAACACTTCAAGTGTTCTTGCTTGACCTATCACAAAAAACGGCTGCTGAAAGATCAATGGTCTGAATATAGCTTCGCTGATATAACAACCCGGTCCCACTGCATTGCTTTCTGTGATAACACTGAATGTGCTGTTTTGATAAAACGGTACGCTGGTAGACAGTGTGTCAGTTTCATAACAACCATTGTCCATGAAATCTTTTACATCCAAACTCATGGGCAACTGTGTTTGCAGTTGTTGTGCTGAATGCAACAATTGATCAATGTCAATGATACCATGATCATAATCCCAACCATGACGATTTTTGTCATTGACAATCCAATTACAGTGCTGTACAAATGTCTCTCCGTCAATGATGTCTGCACAACTGACCAAGTTGTTGTTGAGCATGTTGCGCTGCAACAACTGTGTTAAAAAATACATTCTGTGAGGTTTGTGTATTCTGTTGAAACTTAAAAATGTGTGTGCATGATCTCGTTGTGTTGGATCCAGTTGTGTCAATTCACGATCTTGCCAAAACAAATGGTTCCAACCAGGCACAAAAAAACTTTTGACTTTGCTGGTGTTAAATTCATTTACAAAATAATCACCGCTAGCATAACAAATGTCATGCACATCCAAACCCAGTCTACTGGCACTGTGTTGTAAATTTC
>Ga0181566_10005308_pt1 | contig 10393 bp, 8 predicted proteins | sample 101ome_15_FD_133762 | JGI IMG/M metagenome (GOLD analysis project Ga0181566, IMG submission 133762) | Coastal salt marsh microbial communities from the Groves Creek Marsh, Skidaway Island, Georgia - 101402AT metaG (megahit assembly) | ecosystem: Environmental > Aquatic > Marine > Intertidal zone... | reverse complement strand
AGAGATCATCTCGAAGGTAGAGGCCGACAATCATCGGCAATCCGGCCGGGCCGGCAGCTGCGGTGAGAGCAGCAATCCACAGCAAAATCCTGCGGGGTTTGACGAGTGGTTTGATCGGCGGACCCGATGCCGCTGGGCGAGGCTCACCTTCTGGCGGCTGAGTCGCGAGAACAAGGCCAACCACTGCGATCACACCGAAGGCGATGCGCCAGTCGAACGCGGCAGCGACTCCGCCCGCAAAGGGTGCAGCTGCTCCCCCAATTGCTTGGAAACTCGTATACACACCGACTGCTCGGCCGAGCCGTGACGGTGCAATGACCTCACTCAATCCGGCGATGAGTAACGGCGTAATGAATGCATTCGCAGCACCTTGTAAGAGACGACCAATGACAAAGACCGTGAGCGTTGGCGCGACCACACATAACACCGACGACAGCGCATACATAATGAATGTCGCTCGAATCACCCGACGACGCCCGAAACGCTCGCCGATCGTTCCCGACACGGTGAGCAACAGCGCGAATGGAATCATGTAGCCACTGAACGCCCAGTTCACCGCTTGGGTGGATGCGTTAAAGCTTTCGCGCAGTTCCGGGTAGATCGAGATGACCATCATCGTTCCAAATGGCCCGAGGAAACCTCCGAGATACAGCGGCAAGGTGGCCAGCGTGAGTACCCGGTTTGCAGCACCTGACTCAGTCGTCGGTGAGGAGGATGTGTTCTCGCTCAGAACCTGATCGTGGCAGATACCGACCGATTTCTTGGTGTCGAACGAACTCGCGCTGCGATCGACTGTGACAGCGCACACGAGATCGGTCAGACTCGTGTGCATGGCACGACCACAAGAAGACATGGGACGAGTTGGACTTTGGTACGGAAGCATCGATGCGCTGCCATCACCTCAGGCTCGAGAAGCAATCCAAGAAGCAGAAGCCCTCGGATATGGGGCACTGTGGCTCGCCGAAGCGGTCGGCCGCGACCCGTTCGCACACGCCGGCATTCTGCTGAGCGCCACCGAACGCATCGTCGTCGCAACTGGAATCGCGAACGTCTACGCCCGTGACGCAATGACAATGGTCGCCGGGCAGCGCACCCTGGCTGAAGCATTCCCGGGTCGGTTCATGTTGGGTCTCGGTGTCAGCCACGCGCACCTTGTTGCCGGCGTGCGCAAACACGACTACTCAAAGCCGTATTCGTACATGGTCGACTATCTCGAACGGATGGCGAATGCCCGGTTCATGGCGGCGCAACCTTCTGTCGAACCTGGGGTTCTGCTCGCTGCTCTCGGCCCGAAGATGTTAGAGCTTTCCGCAACGAAAGCGAACGGTGCGCACCCGTACTTCACGACTCCCGAACACACGGCAATCTCGCGCGAGACGATGGGCGACGACGCATTGCTCGCGCCTGAGCAGATGGTGGTGCTGTCCACCGACGCTGAAGAAGCGCGAGCAATCGCCCGCGCCGGAATGAAGATCTACCTCGGTCTCCCGAACTACTACAACAATTTGGCTCGACTAGGCTTCGATGAAAGCGACTGGTCGAATGGCGGAAGTGACCGACTCGTTGACGCAATCGTTGCATGGGGTACCGAGACTCAAATTGCGGCTCGTATTGCAGATCATCACGATGCTGGGGCTGACCACGTCTGCGTCCAAGTTCTAACTAACACTCCGGAACAGCCACCTATCGACGAGTGGAGAAAACTTGCCAAAGTACTGCTGTGACTCTCACCAACATTGAGACCGGGTGTGGTTCTGTCATTTCGACAGTAGATCGCCAGTGGTTCGGCTTGAACTATGTTTGCATGAACATTCGCCTCATAGAGCACTAAAGTTATTTTGGTGTTGAAGTACCCTCCCGACGTGTTTGGAGAAAAAAGTTGCAGTTAGACAACGGCTTTCAATCCTCAAGTTCACATCTAGTTGATGATTCGGCGCCGAGCGGAGCTGGGCGCAAGCACATAAGCCAACTCGTCAAGGAACTTTCGCGAGAAGAACTTGAGTTAGCTCTTCTTCGCTCAATCGATCAAGCTGTGCATGTTGATGCTGAGTTCCTTCAAACAAAAGCCGATCTGCAGCAATGCCAGCGTGAACTTGGACTGCGATGGCACTTGGCAAGGGCATTTCGGGTCCTTCTCCGAAAGTTTCGCGGAATAAGTCGATAAATGGACGCCCGAGATGGCCAAGAAAGCTTTGGGCCGAATATGAGCGGTTCAACAGATCCTGCAGAGTCGTTCCAAGAGAACGTTCCAAAGTTTTCGATAATTACACCCGTCTACAACCCTAGGTATCGCGATTTCTTAAGGTGTGCCAAATCTGTTCGGAAACAATCATCTCACGACTGGGAATGGTGCATTGTTGATGACAGATCGACAAAACGGTTCATCTGGCCAATAATCCGGGTTCTGGCATTGTTTAGCCGAAGAACCACAGTTCATAGGCGAGACACAAACGGCGGAATATCAGTTGCTTCAAATGACGCTCTAAGCCTCGCCGTTGGGCGCTTTATTGTCCCTCTTGATCACGATGACCGATTAAAGAAAAAATCTCTTCAGTTAGTTTCTGAAGCCATTGAGCGCACGCCAGGAGCGCAAGTTCTTTACTCAGATGAAGAAGTAATCAATGGGCGAGGAAGGCTGATCAGGTATATGCGGAAACCTGAGTGGTCTCCTGAAAGGCTCCTTTGCCAAAACTATTGCAACCACCTCTCTGTAATAGACCGAAATCTTGTTAATCAGGTCGGCGGGTATCGCAAAGAATACGATGGAGCGCAAGACCATGACCTGATTCTCCGGGTGACAGAATTGACTTCCGACGTTGTTCACATTGCAAGCCCTCTGTATCAATGGCGAGCAATTCCTGGATCTACTGCAAAATCCGTCACAGAGAAGCCTGGTGCGGTTGATGCTGGTCGTCGTGCAATTGAAGATGCAGTTCATCGGCGAAACATCAACGGTAAAGTGATCGCTGCTGGAGAATTGTTCCATCGGGTGAAGAGAATCCCAACATCGACACCAAAAGTCAGCCTCATTATTCCAACACGCGGCACAGCTGGATCGATTTTTGGGCTACACATGCCCTTCATTAAAAATCTTCTAACGGCTCTCAACCAGCAGTGCACGTACCCTGATCTGGAGGTTCTCGTTGTAAGCGACTCCGTGACTCCAGTTGACGCAATTCCATTGACGCTTGACAACCTTGCTGTGTCGATAATCCCCTTTCCTCATCCATTCAATTTCGCCGCGAAATGTAATCTCGGCGCAGTTAATGCCTCCGGGGAAATCCTGATTTTCCTCAATGATGACATAGAACCCGTGTCGGAGGATTGGGTCCAAACACTCGTCGCTCACCTTGAAGCGGCGGACAGCGGAATAGTTGGTCCCATGCTGATTTACGAGAATGGACTGGTCCAGAGCGCGGGACACATAAACCCTGGACCCGTGATTTTTGGTCGTGGTGAGAGCCCGGTCTCACAACACGGCTACGGGATGCCGCTTTGGATTAACCGAGAAACCTCCGGATTAACGGGGGCTTGTGTTGCGATCCGACGAGCAACTTTCTACGAAGTTGGCGGATTTAGCGAGTTTTTTCCAAATAACTACAACGATGTTGACCTCTGCTACAAGCTCCAGCTCGCCGGTTATAGATGCATTTGGACCCCGGACGCCACTCTTTACCACTTTGAATCTAAATCGCGTGAAACTCCTATTGAAAATTGGGAGAGAGATCTCGCATCTAAATATTGGGGCCGTTTCATAACCTCCGGACCCGATTCCCACACCACCTAGGACCAATTGTGCCTCGCTCAACAATCAGACGTCCGGGGCCAGCGATCCCGAGGAACGCAAATACATCCTCGTTCCAAGTCGCTCCGAATCTCACTAGAACCAAGTTTCTACTGTTTCTCTCTGGTTTGTTACTGATCCTGTTCGCGTGGGCTACTGCAACACCGATGTTTGCTGTCCCCGACGAGATATCGCATTTTGTGACCGCACTGGGTGCAACGAACTTTCAATTCGATTCACGGGTCGATCTAAACGGCTTTTACGACTGGGGGTTTGACTGCTTTGCCTTCCAAAACGAGGTCCCGGCTTCGTGCTACGAGGTGAGCTGGAATTCATCAATAACCACAATGCCAGTGACAACATCTGGATACCTACCCACTTTCTTCTTGATCGTCTCGTTGCCCCTTCATTTTTCTACTGGACTCAACAGCTTCCTTGTTGCGCGAACTTGGGTCGCAATTATCAATTTCTCAGTTCTAGCAATTGGCTTTCACTATTTCTTCCAATCACGTCTCAACCGTTCAAGTGCTCTCATCATCCTCTTGGTTCTGTCACCATTTCCTCTTTACTTCATGGCGTCAATCAATCCATCTGGACTTGCATATTCTTTGACCTTCTTACTGGCTGTATTTATCCTCAAGAGTCTTTCCGAACCCGTTCCTCAAAATTGGAAATGGGTAATCACTTTTCTAACACTCGCCTTTCTGACTGTCCGACGTGACTCGATCGTGTGGGTCGGAGTGATCGGCGTCGCTATCGTTTCATTTTCTCAAGTACGAAGTTTTGTCCAAGATTTACTGAAGCCGAATGGACAACTCAAAAGTGCCCTCCTTAAAACCATCCCGCTCGTCCTTGCAGGTCTCACTGTTGCGTACATCACAAGCCAGTACGCACGAGCGTTTTTAAGAAATGGGCAAGGCGTGGGCCTAACTCAGATTCGAGTAGGAGTCGGAAACATTTATCCAGTATTTTTACAACTTCTCGGAAAATATGGGTGGCTATCAGAGGAACTACCGGATGAAATCTACGCCCTTTTCACTTCGATTTTGATTGTGATTTTCGCGTTCGTCACGATTGTCGGCTCGGAGCCATTCCGTCGAACCTTCCTAAAGATCATCTGCAGCGCATTCTGTCTAATGGTCTTCGGATCTGTCTTGCGTCCTGGTTATTTGCAGGGACGATACTTCTTCCCGGCGTTCGCGTTTGGAGTGGTCTGTGCAAGTTACGCCCTCGCTTATCGATCCGGTCAACTTTCGAAACAAGCAAGCACAACGCTGTTCGGATTGTTTACAGCTGGACTTTCAATTCTTCATCTAGTGTCATTCTTCGAGGTAGCAAAACGATTTTCAGACGGCTCATCGACCTCGTTTCCAAACGCGATCTCTAGCCCTATTGGTTTGCTCCAACTCCCAATCTTTGCTTACTTGATTGTTTACGCTCTCGGATTGTTCCTAATTTTTTACTCATTGAGAGAATTCAGTAATTCACCTTCACAGAACAACGAGGTGCTAGTCGCTCTTCCCTCTGAGTCAAACCAGGATGAACCTTGAAAGACCATTGATTCAAATTTGATCTCATGCAAATTGGGCAGTACCCGATGTGAGGAGTTCGGGTCCAAGTAACACCACGCTCATTGTCGAATCTCAGAGTCACTATCACGTTTTGCCGTCAACTCAGATCTAACCTCCAAAAGATCCACTGAAGCAATGGAAGTGGACGATTGCGGCTTTGGTTCATGCTGCCTGTAAGTCAGCCGCCTCGGGTCGAAGCAAAAATCAACATGATTCTGCGGACTCATCATCGCTGTGTTCCTCGTCTGATGTCGATGACAATATTGAAGTCTCATAAACGCTGTAGCGATCTACGACCTCTCGCGCAGGGCCGGACGACTTAACTTTGCCTTCGAGGATCCAAATAGCGGAGTCACAAAGGCCTGCGACCGACTCGAGGTCGTGGGAGACAAAAAGAATTGTTCGGCCCTCTTCTTTGAATCTCTCGATTCTCTGGCGACTCTTCTTCTGGAAACTTTCGTCACCGACAGCGAGCACTTCGTCCAAAATCAAAATCTCAGGATCCACATGAACAGCAACTGAGAAGCCGAGACGGATATACATCCCGTTTGAGTAATTTTTAACCGGTAGATCGATGAATTTTTCGAGTTCTGCAAATTCGACAATGTTTGTGAGTAAAGCATTTATTTCTTTACGCTTCAGACCGAGCACAGCACCGTTCAGGTAGATGTTTTCCCGCCCGGAGAGTTCTGGATGAAATCCCGCTCCAAGTTCGAGCAAACTCGAAAGCCTCCCGTGTCTCGCTATTGAACCCTTGTCAGCAACCAAAACCCCCGACAAAATTTTTAGAAGAGTTGATTTACCTGAGCCGTTGCTACCGACTACGCCGAACGATTCCCCTGCTTGAACCTCAAACGAGATATCTTGCAGCGCCCAAAATTCCTCGTAACGGGCTCTGCGACCCCGCAAAGCCGCAGCCTTGAGGTACTGGTTGCGTTCGTGATAGAGACGAAAACTCTTCCAAACATGGTTTACTGATATTGCCGTCGTCATTGTCATCTGTGCGTCAAGATTCAACCATCAGTGGTGACAGTGATCTCAGTGCCGCCGTTATACCCTAGTCACTTAATGAGTGGCCCACAGCGCGTATTCGAATCACGAGAACTCTTGTTAGCGCTCACGCTTCGTGAACTTCAGACAAAGTACCGAGGAAGCTTCCTCGGTTGGTCGTGGTCACTCCTCAACCCCCTCGTAACTCTTGCCATTTACGGATTCGTATTCGGGATTATTTTCGGAGCGCAAGCGCCAATTGGTGAAAATTCAAATCTCACTGGTTTTGCTTGGTTCCTATTGTGCGCAATCATTCCGTGGAACTTCTTTGCAGTTGTGAACAGCGTTGGACTCACTTCCGTCACAGATAACTCTGCCCTAGTGCGACGCGTCGCATTTCCCAGGGAAATTCTCGTTTTTTCAAACGTTGTATTTGCCTTGGTGCAGTTTGGAATCGAGCTTGCGCTTCTTTCCACCATCCTCCTCGTGATTGCTGGTGCACCGATTCTCCCGTACGTCCCCTTGGCGGCCTTACTTGGGGTAGCGCTCGCAATTTTCTCCAGCGGAATTGCCTTGGCGTTAGCTTGTATTGCTGTCTATTTCCGCGACGTTAAGTATCTGTGGACTAATGCCCTTCAAATCTGGTTTTTTCTTACCCCAGTCGTGTATCCACCATCGTTAGCCGATTCGAAGCTCCCCATCTGGGCGCAAACTGTGCTTCAGATCAACCCAATGGTTCACTTCGTTGGGGCTTTTCGTGATCTGTTGTACCACGCCCAAATCCCTGACATTCAGCGCATTGGAGCTGTTCTTCTAAGCACTTCTGGGAGCCTGATTATTGGATGGTCGGTGTTCAATCGCCTATCACCGCGCCTACCAGAAGAAGTCTGAACTCGGCGATCCCAGCTCTTTAGCTCAGAACGGCTATCGAACTGTTTGTTAACGCCTTTTCAGTGTCGCCACTAACTACCAAATTATGTTTTAACGAAGATCAACTTCTCGCTTGATGCTCTAAGTCCTCACGGGTACTTCGCACCTCGGTAGCATCAAAGGCGATTCATCATGACGCAGTCACATCAAAATGGTCTAAATACGCCTCGCTCTATAATTGCATCTGGGCTCGCAACTCACTGTGGAACGATTCGTGCTCAAAATGAAGACCGTGGACACGCAAGTGACTGGCTTCTCGTGGTCGCTGACGGCATGGGTGGTCACCAAGCTGGCGAAGTTGCCAGTGAGATCACTGTTTCAACCATCCGCAACGCGTGCAGCCCAGCCCCGATTGGTGCAGATGATTTGAATCTTGCGCACCCACACCTTTCCGATCTCGTGAAAGCCGTTGTCGACGCGAACTCTGCGATCTTTCGCACCTCAATCGAAGACCCTGATAAGAAAGGCATGGGCACCACAGTCACCGCCCTCTCAGTGATCGTTGACCCCGCCGACCCCGACAGCCCATTTGCCCTTGGTCTCGTCAACGTTGGCGATAGCCGCACCTACGTCATGCGGAAAGGCCGACTGCGTCAAGTGTCAAAAGATCACTCATTTGTTCAAGACCTTGTCGATCAAGGTCAGATCACAAGAGAAGATGCTCGCTATCACCCTCGACGAAACATCGTGACTCGTGCACTCGGTATCGAACCCGATGTGAGAGTTGACTCCGTGCAACTGCCACTCATCAAGGGTGACCGCTATCTACTCTGCTCTGACGGTCTTATCGATGAAGTCGACGACGAACAGATAGCAGAAATCCTCAACCGACACGACGAACCCCAAGCTGCTGCAGACGCACTCGTGCAAGCAGCCAACGACAACGGCGGACGCGACAACATAACCGTCATCGTCGCCGATGTTCTCGAAGGCGACGAATTATCGGAGCCCACTGAGGAATACGACGTTGACACAATTTTCGGCGCCGATGAGATCACCGGAGAAGTTGCCGCCATTGAGGTCGACGCCGACCCAGGCCAGGAACCAACTCACCCAAAAGGCATTGCCCCCGGACGGCTACGCCGCTCATCTAGGCGACGACTTATCACTCGCTCTGCAATCGCTGTTGCCGCAGTAGCCCTAATCATCGTGCTGACGTCGATCGCTGGGGCCTGGGCGCGATCGGGCTATACCGTATCATTCACTGAATCTGGCACCGTCATGATCTACCGCGGTCGTGACGTACTGTGGTTCTCGCCAACCGAAGACGCCCCCAGCCAATATCGACGGGAACAACTTGACTCGCTATCAGTTGGCATGGTCGAGGAAGATCGACAATTCGACACCCTTGATGCCGCTGCACAATTCGTGCAATCACTCACTACGGCGAAAAGCACCACAACAACCAGTTCTACTGACGGGTAGCACCATGACAACCGCTTCACCTCGTTCGCCGCTTGTCCGCCAGCGGCGGGCAACAGAAGCTCAACTCGTCATCGCTGTTGGAATCGTGATCGCTGGCCTTTACACCCTCGCCTCACTCACACTCGATGGCGGCTTCTCCACTGCTCTTATCCCATTACTGGTCGGCGTGCTCGCACTCATCGCTGTTGCACATATCGCTGTTCGACGACTTGCCCCTGCAGCCGACCCAACGTTGCTGCCAATCGCTGCCCTGCTCCACGGCGTCGGCTACGTGATGATCACCCGACTTGACGATGGGCTTGCTGCGCGCCAAACAACGTGGAGCCTGCTCGCAGTTGGAGCGTTCGTGCTCACATTGCTCATAATCCCGCGCGTAACGGGCTTACTTCGCAGACAGTGGTGGCTGCTCAGTGCCGCTATTGCTCTACTCATCTCACCTTTCATCCCCGGAGTCGGTATCACATCTGGAGGGGCACGCATCTGGGTGTCAGCCGGACCAATCAACTTTCAACCCGGAGAGTTTGCAAAGGTGCTGATGGCGGTGTTTTTCGCGTCGTACGTGGCAGACCGACGCATGCTGCTAAGAGATCGCTCTTGGAAACTTGGGCCTATTCGACTACCTCAACCAGCAGATCTCTTCCCCGTTGCATTCGGATGGGGAATTGCCGTGCTTATCATGGTCGGGCAACGCGACCTTGGTTCATCACTGCTGTTTTTCACCCTGTTCATCGTCATGTTGTGGATAGCAACCGAACAAGTGTCGTACCTACTCGTCGGCCTGCTGCTGTTCGCTGGAGCGGCCTACGTTGCCTGGCGACTGTTCGGACACGTGCAAACCCGTGTCGATATCTGGCTTGACCCATGGGCGGATGAATATGGAAAGGGCTATCAATTGGTTCAGGCCCTCTATGGCCTCGGTGACGGTGGGCTCGTCGGCACTGGACTCGGCCGAGGAAGCCCAAACCTCGTGCCAGAGGCACAGAACGACTTCATCTTCGCTGCAATCGGAGAAGAACTTGGCCTGCTCGGAGCGAGCGCCGTGCTTGCCTCGTACGTATTCATTATTAGAACCGGACTACATATCGCATCAAGAACCGCACGAGAGGTCGAGAAGTTGCTCACAGTGGGGCTCACTACCACCCTCGGCATTCAGGCATTCATCATCATCGGTGGAGTTATTAAAGTCGTTCCAATCACCGGAATCACGTTGCCGTTCGTGTCATACGGTGGGTCGTCGTTGCTCGCAAACTATGTGCTACTAGCTCTACTCATCAGAGTTTCTGACTCTGCTGCCGTGAGACGAGGTGAACGCCCAGACGACCCCACATGGGCAGATCGGCTCGCAGCGTCGAGACTTCGTCAAAAAGGCGGCTCGCTGTCAGCAACTCAGGTCATCCCGGTCGTCAAACACTGATACTCATTTACTTTGATTTCAGTGCTTAAGAAAGCCTCTGAGTAAACCAAAACTCCACGAAAAGTGAATGACTGGAGCGATTGCCATTGCCTTCAATCGAACACGCACGGGCCCCTTCACCCCTGCTGCAACGATCGCAAGGTAGCCAAGTGGTAACAACAGTGCCGGTAACAGCCAGAAGGAGGCGAGGACGGACAGCGCTAGCGCGAAGGTCGCAACGGGTGGGACAAACTGTCGAAGCCTCATCGACGCGCGGTGTAGTCGGAGTACGTGGGCCTT